>Ga0209415_10000143_pt1 | contig 112427 bp, 112 predicted proteins | sample PeaSoiSIISIP2007_FD_187696 | JGI IMG/M metagenome (GOLD analysis project Ga0209415, IMG submission 187696) | Peat soil microbial communities from Weissenstadt, Germany - SII-SIP-2007 (SPAdes) (version 2) | ecosystem: Environmental > Terrestrial > Soil > Wetlands > Peat | place: Germany...
CTCGGTCGTCGTCACCCCGCCATCTTCGTCGCCGACGGTGGCGAGGCACCAGGGACCAACAGCACCAGTGCTGGGGGCGAGCGCTCGGCGCCCGCGCCGCCGGGCCTGCGCCCGCGCTGCGCCGTTCGTCCGGGACCATCGGCCCTACCCTCCCCGCGCCCCCGCTGCCAGGCTGGTCAAGAGCCGCGACCAGCCGCCGTGGCGGCCCGGAAGGTGGGAAGTCACGAGATGTCCGACTCGGCGTTCCAGGTGCGGATCCACGGTCGCGGCGGCCAGGGAGCGGTCACGGCCGCCGAGCTGCTGTCTGTCGCCGCCTTCCTCGACGGTCGTCATGCCCAGGCGTTCCCGAGCTTCGGCTCCGAGCGCATGGGTGCACCGGTCGTGGCGTTCTGCCGGATCAGCGACTCACCGATCCGCACCCGCGCGCCCGTCGTCGAGCCCGACGCGCTCGTGATCCAGGACGCGACGCTGCTCTACCAGGTCGACCTCCTTGCCGGACTGACGCCCGACGCCTACCTGCTCGTGAACACCTCGCAGACCTTCGTCGAGCTCGGCCTCGGCGAGTTCGTGCGGACGCTCCGCCCGGAGCGCCTGTTCACCGTGCCCGCGACGGAGCTGGCGCTGCAGCACCTCGGCCGCCCGCTCCCGAACGCCGTGCTGCTCGGGGGATTGGCGGCGATGACCAGGATCGTGACCATCGGTGCCGTGGACGCGGCGATTCGCGAGCGGTTCTCGGGCGCTGTCGCCGAGGGCAACGTCGCCGCGGCACTCGCCGCCTACGAGCACGTGCTGCAGGAAGAGAAGGAGCTCGCCGGTGCTGCGCCAGATTGAAGGTTCGAGGGCGGTCGCCGAGGCGGTCGCCCGCTGCCGGCCCGAGGTCGTCTGCGCCTACCCGATATCGCCGCAGACCCACATCATCGAGGCGGTTGGGGCGATGGTTCGCTCCGGCGAGCTCGCGCCGTGCGAGTTCATCAACGTCGAATCGGAGTTCGCCGCGCTCTCCGTGGCGATCGGCGCCTCGGCCGCGGGCGCCCGTGCGTACACGGCGACGGCGAGCCAGGGCCTGCTCTTCATGGTCGAGGCCGTCTACAACGCCGCGGGGCTCGGGCTGCCGATCGTCATGACCCTCGCCAACCGGGCGGTCGGAGCTCCGATCAACATCTGGAACGACCACAGCGACGCGATGGCCGTGCGCGACGCCGGATGGGTCCAGCTGTTCGCCGAGACGAACCAGGAGGCCGCCGACCTGCACGTGCAGGCCTTCCGCCTCGCCGAGGAGCTCTCGGTGCCCGTGATGGTCTGCATGGACGGATTCGTGCTCACCCATGCCGTCGAGCGGGTCGACGTCCCTGACCAGGAGCTCGTCGACCGCTTCCTGCCGCCGTTCGTCCCGCGCCAGGTGCTCGACCCGGACGACCCGGTCTCGATCGGCGCGATGGTCGGCCCCGAGGCGTTCGAGGAGGTGCGCTATCTCGCGCACGCCCGCCAGCTGGCCGTCCTCGAGCGGATCCCCGGCGTCGCCGAGGAGTTCGCGCGCGTCTTCGGGCGCCGGTCGGGCGGCCTCGTCTCGAGCTACCGCACCGAGGACGCCGAGGTCGTCGTCGTCGCCCTCGGCTCGGTGCTCGGCACCATCAAGGACGCCGTCGATGAGCGCCGCGAGCGAGGCGAGCGCATCGGCGTCGTCGGGATCACCTCGTTCCGGCCGTTCCCGCGCGATGCCGTCCGGGACGCCCTCGGCAAGGCACGCCGGATCGTCGTGGTCGAGAAGGCCTTCAGCATCGGTTTCGGGGGCGTGCTCTCCACCGACGTGGCGATGGCGCTGCAGGGCCTGGAGCCCGTGGTCGTCACGGTCGTGGCCGGCCTCGGCGGCCGCCCGATAACGGGAGCGTCGCTCGATCGGGTCCTCGAGAGTGCCGGCGAGGACCGGCTGCCGCCACTCACCTTCCTCGACCTCGACGTAGACGTCGTGCGGCGCGAGCTCGAGCGCATGGCGGCGAGCCGCCGTTCAGGCCCGACGGCGGAGAACGTGCTGCGCGACGTCGGCGTCGTCGCCGCCGGACCGGTCTGAGCCGAGGCGAAGGAGATCGACGTGCCCGAACCGCTCACCACCCCAGCAGCGCCGTCGTCTGAGCAGGCGCGGATCCGCTTCTACCAGGTCGGCTCGTTCGCCGTCGGCAACCGGCTGCTCGACCGCTCACTGCGGACCGTCCAGTCCGACACCGGTCGGACCAACTCGCTCGACTCGGGCCACCGGGCCTGCCGCGGCTGCGGTGAGGCCCTCGGGGCCCGCTACACCCTCGATGCCGCTATGCGCGCCGTCGACGGCCGGCTGGTCGCCGTGAACGCGACGGGCTGCCTGGAGGTCTTCTCGACGCCCTATCCGGAGACGTCGTGGCGGATCGCCTGGATGCACTCGCTCTTCGGCAACGCCCCGGCGGTCGCGACGGGCGTCGCGGCGGCGATGCGGGTGAAGGGACGCAACGACGTGCGCGTGGTCGCCCAGGCGGGCGACGGGGGCACGGTCGACATCGGCTTCGGCTGCCTTTCTGGGATGTTCGAGCGCAACGACGACGTCCTGTTCGTCTGCTACGACAACGAGGCCTACATGAACACGGGCGTCCAGCGCTCCGCCGCGACCCCGCCGGCGGCTCGGACTGCCACGACCGAAGCGATCGGCCCCAACCCGGGCGCTCCCTTCGGGCAGGGCAAGGACCTGCCGCGCCTCGCGATGGCGCACGGGATCCCCTACGTCGCCACGGCGACGGTCGCGGACCTGCACGACCTCGAGGACAAGGTCACGCGGGCGATGGGCATCCGCGGGGCGCGCTATCTCCACGTCCTCGTGCCGTGCCCGCTCGGTTGGGGCTCGGAGCCGGGCGACACGATCAGGATCGCCCGCCTCGCCAAGGAGACCGGGCTCTTCCCCGTGTTCGAGGCGGAGGCGGGGAAGGTCACCAGCGCCTCCCCGATCCGCCGCCACGAGCCCGTCGAGTCGTACCTGCGCCTCCAGAGCCGGTTCCGGCACCTCTTCGGCGAGCCGGGACGTCCCGACCTTGTCGCACGGATCCAGGCGATCGCCGACGCCAACATCGCCGCCTACGGCCTGCTCGACAGTGTGGCGGGGACGACAGGAGGTCCGAGCTGATGGAGCGCCCCTTCGCGATCACGCTCGACCCCGGCTCGAGCCGTGCCAACCGCACGGGATCGTGGCGGGTCGAGCGACCGGTGTACGTCGACCTGATGCCGCCATGCAACGATGCCTGCCCGGCAGGGGAGAACTGCCAAGCCTGGCTGTACCACGCCGAGTCCGGCGACTACGAGGGGGCGTGGCGCCGCCTCGTCGAGGACAACCCGTTCCCGGCGACCATGGGGCGGGTCTGCTACCACCCGTGCGAGACGGCCTGTAACCGCGGCCAGCTCGACGAGCCGGTCGGGATCAACGCCGTCGAGCGCTTCCTCGGCGACGTTGCGTTGGAGCGGGGCTGGGAGCTCCCCGCCCCGGCCGTCCCGACGGGACGTAGCGTGCTCGTCGTCGGCGCCGGCCCCGCCGGCCTCTCCTGCGCCTACCAGCTCGCCCGACTCGGCCACCACGTCGTCGTGGCCGACGCCAACGAGGAGGCGGGGGGCATGATGCGCTACGGCATCCCCGCCTACCGCCTGCCCCGCGACATCCTCGACGCCGAGGTCGGCAGGATCATGCGCGTCGGGGTCGAGCTGGAGCTCGGACACGCGGTCCGCGATCTCGACAAGGAGCGGCGCGAGGGCGGCTTCGACGCGGTCTTCCTCGGCGTCGGTGCCCAGCTGGCCAAGCGCGCCTACATCCCGGCGGGCGACTCCAGCCGGATCCTCGACGCGCTCGGTCTCTTGCGCTCGGCCGACGAGGAGGGCGAGGTCAAGCTCGGCCGCCGCGTCGCCATCTACGGCGGGGGCAACACGGCGATGGACGCCGCCCGCACGGCGCGGCGCCTCGGCGCCACCGACCCCGTGATCGTCTACCGGCGGACCCGCGACGTCATGCCGGCGCACCAGGAGGAGCTGCAGCAGGCCCTCGACGAGGGCATCACCGTCCGGTGGCTCTCCACGATCGATCGTTTCGACGGCGGGCACCTGAAGCTCGAAAAGATGCGGCTGAACGACGAGAACCGCGCCGAGCCGACCGGGGAGGTCGAGGAGCTCGAGGCCGACACCCTCGTGCTCGCCCTCGGTCAGGACGCCGACCTGTCCCTCGTCGAGGGGCTCGCGGGCGTCGTCGTCGACGACGGCGTCGTCCAGGTGTCGCCGGCGATGGCGACGGGTGCCGCCGGGATCTACGCCGGCGGCGACGTCGCCGGTGGCGACAAGACGGTGACCGTCGCCATCGGTCACGGCAAGGCGGCCGCGCGCGGCATCGCCGCCTGGCTGCTTGGCGAGGAGTACGTGCACCCGGACCGGCCGGCGCTCGCCGCCTTCGAGGGGCTGAACACCTGGTACTACGACGACGCGCCGCGCACGATGCGACCGGAGCTCGACCGGGTCCGGCGGCAGTCGACCTTCGACGAGGTGGTCGGTGGTCTCGACGAGTCGAACGCCCTCTTCGAGGCCCGCCGGTGCATGTCGTGCGGCAACTGCTTCGAGTGCGACAACTGCTACGGGGTCTGCCCCGACAACGCCGTGCTCAAGCTCGGCCCGGGTCTGCGCTACGCGTTCGACCTCGACTACTGCAAAGGTTGCGGCATCTGCGCCACCGAGTGTCCCTGTGGGGCGATCGTCATGCAGCCGGAGCTGATCTGAGGGCGCTCACCCGCTGCCGGCCGAGACGAGCTCCCACGGCATGTCCGGCGTCACGACGACGGCCGGGAGCGGCGAGGTGTGCCAGCAGATGTCCAGGCCAACGCCAGCAGATGTCCAGGCCAACGGGGAGTGCACGAGCTCACGCGGTGCGCCCGCGACGAGCGCTCACTGCGGCGAGCGGGACTTCAGCGCCGGTGGGCGCGAAATCCCCCACCGGTCGGCTCGGCGCCGAATCCCCCGCCGACCGACCGGCGCCGCCGAGGGCCTCCCGGCCGCTCGTCACCTCGCGGCCCCTCGGCGGAGAAGCGGAGCGCGCTACGCGCCGGCGGCGCCGACGAGCGCGCAGAGCTCGGCGAGACGGTTCGAGTAGCCGCACTCGTTGTCGTACCAGCCGAAGACCTTCACGAGCCGGCCCTGGACCATCGTGAGGGCCGAGTCGAAGACGCACGAGGCCGTCGAGCCGACGATGTCGCTCGACACGAGCGGCTCGTCGGAGAACTCGAGGAGCCCGGCGAGCGGGCCCTTCGCGGCGGCGAGGAACGCCTCGTTCACCGCGCCGACCGAGGTGGCCGCGAGGACGAGCGCGACGAAGTCGGTGATCGAGCCGTCGGCGACCGGGACGCGAAGCGAGACGCCGTCGACGATCCCGGCGAGGGGGGCGAGCACGAGGCCCGTGGCCCGCGCCGCGCCCGTCGAGGTGGGCACGATGTTGAGTGCCGCCGCACGCGAGCGCCTCGGGTCCTTGTGGAGCCCGTCGACGAGCGACTGGTCGCCCGTGTACGCGTGGATCGTGCTCATGAGCCCGGACTCGATCCCGAAGGCGTCGTCGAGGACCTTCGCCATCAGGGCGAAGCAGTTCGTCGTGCACGAGGCGTTCGACACGACGAGGTGGTGCTCGGGGTCGAAGCTCGACTCGTTGACGCCGAGCACGAACGTGGCGTCGAGGTCCTTGCCGGGCGCCGAGACGACGACGTGACGTGCCCCTGCTTCCAGGTGCCGTCGCGCGTCCTCGCGCGTCCGGAACCGTCCGGTGCACTCGGCGACGACGTCGACGCCGAGGTCCCGCCACGGCAGCGCGGCGACGTCCCGCCCGCTCGTGAGCCTCGTCTCCTGCCTGCCCGCTCGCAGCACGTCGCCCTCCAGCGACAGCTCGCCGGGGAAGGCGCCGTGCACCGTGTCCCGGCGCAGCAGCCGCTGCAGCGCCACCGGCTCGCCGAGGTCGTTCACCGCCACCACGTCGAGGTCGAGCTTGCGCTCGACGACCGCACGATAGAGGGCTCGGCCCGTCCTTCCGAACCCGTTGATCGCAAGCCGTGTCGTCATGTCGCTCCTCTGCTAGCTCGGACGTCCCCGGCACGGCGCGCCCAGCCCTCCGACCGCCTCCGGGGAAGGGCGGTCGGAGGGGGGCACCCCCAGTTCCGCTGCCCCGTCGGGGCGCGTCCCTGGGCACTCGTGGGGATCAGCGCTGCGTCAACGCCGATGCCGCTTCCACGAGGATCCGTCGCTCGACGCCGCCGGTGACCCGGCGCGTCGGCTCGAGGGCACCGGGGCTCACCGAGATCGAGGTGGCTGGCCCGCACGAGATGCTCTCCAAATCGGGGTATCTCGCATCGGGGTGGCACACTCTGCGAACCAGCGGGTATGTCCCATGGCGCCCTCCGGGGGCTGTCGCTTCTTCGATTTCTCGCTGCCCCCAGGATCGTGCCGAGGCGTCTGCCGGGCATAGTGGCGAACGTCACAAGGCGGTGAGGCGTCTGGCGAGCTCGAGCAGCGGCTCCGGCACCCGCCGGGGGGCCTGCGAGAGCAGTGCCAGGGGCTGTGCCCGGATCTCGTCGGCGACGAGCGCCATCAGCACCGCCGGAGCGGTCTCGTGCGCGGCGTCCGCCGCCGCCATACCGAGGCGGGTCGCCAGCATCCGGTCCGCCGCGCTCGGCGGGCCGCCGCGCTGGATGTGGCCGAGCACGGTGACACGGGTCTCGAAACCGGTCCGCGCCCCCAGCTCCTCGCTGATCAGGCTGCCCGCGCCGCCGGCGATGATCTCGCCCGACTCCGCTCCCGCCGGGCGCCCGGCGGGGGCGGCCCCCTCGCCGGAGAGGTCGAGGAGGCAACCCTCCGCGACGACGACGATCGAGTACGAGGCGCCCTCGAGGTGACGCTTCTCGATGGTCGCGGCCAGCCGAGTCACGTCGCAGCGCTCCTCGGGGATGCACACGGCGTTCGCCCCGCTCGCGATGGCGGAGAACAGGGCCAGCCAGCCAGCCTCGCGGCCCATCACCTCGACCACCATCACGCGGTCGTGGCTCTCGGCGGTCGTGTGCACCCGCTCGATCGCCTCCGTCGCCGTCGCCACGGCGGTGTCGAAGCCGATGCACCGCTCGGTGCCGGGCACGTCGTTGTCGATCGTCTTCGGGACCCCGATGATCCTCACGCCGGCGTCGGCGACCGGCTGGGCGGCGCGCAGCGTCCCGTCGCCGCCGACCACCACCATGGCGTCGATGCACTCGCGCTCGACCGTGTCGAGGACGGCGCTCAGACCGCCCTCGTGCTCGGCGGGGTGGAAGCGCGCGGTGCCGAGCACCGTGCCGCCGCTCGCGATCAGACCGTCGGTGGCGGCGAGCGTCAGCTCGACGCTCTCGCCCTCGGCGACGCCCCTCCAGCCGTGTCGGAACGCGACGACATCGTCGCCGAAGCTCTCCTGGGCGCCGTGGACCACGGCGCGGATCACGGCGTTCAGGCCCGGGCAGTCGCCACCCCCGGTGAGCAGTCCGATGCGCATGGCGCTAGCGACGCTCCGGGCCGTTCAGCCGGAGCGTGCCGCGGGCGGCCTGGCCGTCGTTCTCGTCCATGGCCCCAACGATCCCCCGCCCCCTTCCCGCCCGACAGGGGAGAAGGTCCCGACGGTGGCGTGGCGCTCGGGCCCTTCGGCCCTAGCCCCGCCGGGTGCCGCGCGGAAAGCATGGGGGTGTCAAGGCTCCCGGTTGCCTGTCCGAGGAGGCATCCGCGCGGGGGCGCAGGCGAGGCCGGGAGCGGTCCGAGGAGCCCGTCGAGGAGTCGTCCGATGCAGGCAGTGTCAGCACCCGAGCACGGGGTCGTGATCGAGCTCCCGACGGGCTATCCATCCGCCTGGGAGCTGGACGCGTTGCTCGTCGACGGCCGCATCATCCACCTACGGCCGATCCGGCCCGAGGACGGGGGACGCCTGCTGGCGTTCCACCGCCGGCTCTCGCCCGAGAGCATCCACTTCCGCTACTTCGCCGCCCACCCGGAGCTGTCCGAGGCCGAGGTGACCCATTTCGCCACGGTGGACTACACCGACCGCTCGGCGTTCGTGGCCCTCGTCGGCGACGAGATCATCGGGGTCGGCCGCTCCGAGCGGCTCGACGACCGCCGGGAGGCCGAGGTCGCCTTCGTCGTGCGCGACGACTTCCAGGGCCGGGGGGTCGGGACGCTCCTGTTCGAGGTGCTCGCCGGCTACGGACGCGAGCGCGGGATCGAGCGCTTCGTCGCCGAGACCCTGCCGTCGAACTTCTCCATGATCGAGGTCTTCGCCGACATCGGGCTCGGCCTGCACCGCAAGGTCGACGACGGGGTCGTCCACGTCTCGATCGACCTGCAGCCGACACCGGCCTACGCGGCGCGCCGTGATCAGCGCGAGGCCGCCGCCGCGGCCGCGAGCGTCGCCTCCTTCCTGCGCCCCGGCTCGATCGCGGTGGTCGGCGCCGGCCGCAAGCCCGGCGGTGCCGGCCACGAGATCGTGCGGGCGCTCCTCGCCGGCGAGTTCGCCGGCGCCGTCTACCCGGTCAACCTCACGGCGCACGCCGTCTGCGGCGTGCGCGCCTACCCGACGGTCTGCGCCATCCCCGAACGGGTCGACCTGGTCGTCGTCGCGGTGCCGCCGTCCTCGGTGCGCACCGTGGCCGAGGATGCCGCGGCGGCGGGGGCGAAGGCGCTCGTCATCGTGACGGCCGGGTTCGGCGAGACGAGCGAGGCGGGCTCGGACGCCGAGGCCGAGCTGCTCGCGATCGCGCGCCGGCACGGGATGCGCGTCGTCGGGCCGAACTGCCTCGGCGTCTGCAACACCGACCCGGGCATCCGCTGCAACGCGACCTTCTCGCCGATCCCGCCGGTGCCCGGACGCGTCGGGCTCCTCTCCCAGTCCGGCGCCATCGGGGTGTTCCTCCTCGAGCGCGCCCGGCGCGAGCGGATCGGCATCTCGAGCTTCGTGTCGGTCGGCAACAAGCTGGACGTGAGCGGCAACGACCTCCTCTGCTTCTGGGAGGGCGACGAGTCGACGGACGTCGTCGCGCTGTACCTCGAGTCGTTCGGCAACCCGAGGAAGTTCGCCCGCATCGCCCGGCGCGTCGCCCGCAAGAAGCCGGTCGTCATGCTGAAGGCCGGGCGGACGCCGGCGGGGGCCCGCGCCGCCCGCTCGCACACGGCAGCCGCGGCGACGCCGGCGGCTTCGGTGAAGGCGCTGCTCGCGAGCGCCGGCGTGATCGAGGCCGAGCGGCTGGAGGAGCTGCTCGACATCGTCCAGGTGCTCGTCCACGTGCCGCTGCCGGCCGGGCAGCGCGTCGGGCTGGTCGGCAACTCCGGCGGCCCGCTCATCCTCGCCGCCGACGCCTGCGGGCCGGGCGGCCTCGTCGTGGGGGACCTCGGGGACGCCACGGCCGTCGCCCTCCGGGCGGTGCTCGGCGCCGCGGCAGCCTGCGCCAACCCGGTCGACATCACGGCCGACGGGGACGCGGAGGCCTTCGAACAGGCGCTCTGCCTCGTCCTCGACGACCCTGCGGTCGACGCGGTCGTCGCCGTCGTCACCGAGCTGAACCGGCTGAGCGCGGCAGAGGCCAGCGAGGTGCTCGAGCGGGCCGCCAACCGCAGCGCCAAGCCTCTCGTCGGTTGCATCCTCCGCGGCGACGACGCGCCGCTCACCGAGGTGACCGCGGACAGCCGGCTGGCGCTGATCGCCTCGCCGGAGCGGGCCGTCGGGGCGCTCGCGTGCGCGTACCGCTACCGCGCCTGGCGGGACCGCCCGGAGGAGGCGCCCCCGGAGCTCGTCGGTGTGGACGGGGACCGGGCGCGGGCGATCGTCGCAGCGGAGCTGGCCGTCTCGCCGGGCGGCGGATGGCTGAGCGCCGACGCGGCGGCGGAGCTGCTGGCGGCGTTCGGGGTGCGCGTCGCGAGCACCGTCGCGGTGGCCTCGCCGGAGGAGGCGCTCGCCGAGGCGGTCCGCGTCGGGTTCCCAGTGGTCCTGAAGGCGGGGTCCGGTGACCTCGTCCACAAGAGCGACCGCGGCGGCGTCGCGCTCGGCCTCGACTCGCCGGAACGGCTCGCCGAGGCGTACGCGACGATGCGCGAGCGGCTCGGCGACGCGATGGGGGTGCCCGTCGTGCAGCCGATGGTGCCCGCCGGGGTCGAGACGATCGTCGGCCTCTCGGTCGATCCGGCGTTCGGCCCCGTGCTGCTGTTCGGGCTCGGCGGCGTCGCAACGGACCTCCTCGGCGACCACGCCCTCGCCGTGCCCCCGCTGTCGGCAGAGGACGCCGAACGCCTGATCGAGTCGACGCGCGGCGCCGCCCTGCTCCACGGCTACCGGGGGGCGCCGGCCGCCGACCTCGGGGCGCTGCAGGACGTGGTGCTGCGCGTCAGCCGGCTCGCCGAGACCGTGCGCGAAGTGGTGGAGCTCGACCTCAACCCGGTCGTCGTGAGCGCGAGCGGCGCGATCGTCGTCGACTGCAAGGTGCGTGTCGCCCCCCGCCAGGCGGGGCCGGGGCCGCTCACGAGGTCGCTGCGGCAGCGGCGGGCGAGGAGCACGTCCGACGACGCTTGACTGCCGGGCGCCGCGCCGGCGCCCGGTCAGGGGGAGTTCGTGATCCGCCGGCCCGTGGTCTCGCGTGCCACCAGCCGGAGCAGCACGTCGCGCTCGCCGCCGGCCCACGGCTCGACGGCCGGCGCCTCGGCCCCGCCGTCGGTCGCGAGCTCCAGCGTGCCCGTGACGAGCACGCTCCACCCCTCGCTCATCGCGTCGTCGATCCGATCGACCTCGAACGAGGCGGTGGCGCCGGGCAGCAACGCCGCGTGCAGCGCCGCCCCGGTCTCGGGCCCGGTTCTGAGCAGGATGTCGGACCCGGAGACCCGGAAGTTCATCGGGAGCGCCACCGGTCCACGCGAGGGGTCGACGAAGACGAGACGCCCGATGCCGCCCGGGGCCACGAGCGCCGCCGACTCCTCGGGGCCGAGCTCGACCAGGGCCGTCCTGGAGCCGGCCCGGCCGCGGCCCGGAGGGCGCGACGCGGCGCCGCCGAGCAGCTCCTCGGGCGAGATCTTGAGCGCGGCCGCGAGCCGGAGCAGCGTCGCCATCGTGGGCTGTGCGACGGCGACCTCCTCCAGGTAGGAGACGTAGCCCGGATCGGTCCCCGCCAGGCGGGCGAGGTCCTCTCGGCTGAGGCCGAGCTCCTCGCGCCGGTACGCCACCCGGCGGCCGAGGTCCCCGGGGTGCTGCGGCGTCGCGTCGTCTTGGCGCTCCATACCCTCTCCAGTCCCGCAGCTTCGAGTCGGGCACGCCGTCTGGCACTCCCGCGGCGGGCGTGCACCGGCAGTCTCCCATCCGCCCCGCCGCGCCGAAAGGGCGCGCCGGGATCGGAGGGCGCCGCCTCGCAGGTCGACGCGACGGAGCACGAGCGAGGGACTTTTGGCCCTGTCGGGGGCGATGCCCGTCGCTAAGAGTTCACGTGGCGACAGGACGGGATCCTGCCGTGGCGGGCGTCCGGACCACGGGCGACGAAGGAGGGGATGGAAGCATGCCAATACTGTCGGCGGACCAGGCAGCGAGCCGGGTCTTCGGGGCGGTCGTCAACCTGGGGAAGCCGGGCACCTATCTGCACTGGGGTTTCATCCAGCTATCGCTCGCCAACTTCGTGTTGATCGTCGTGATGATCGCCGTGTTCCTGGCCGCGATCCTGCTGCCCTTCCCGCACCGGGGAGGTCCACGGTCATGAGCGCCGACACCGCGGTGCCGGCTGCGCCCGCGACGGGAGCACCCGCGCTGCTCCCCGAGGACGCCGACCAGTGGACGGCGAGGGTCCGCCGCCGCGCCGTCGGCGCGTTCCCGCCCGAGCGGCTCCTCCCCGACCGCCAGCCCGCGTACGTGGCCTCGTGGATCTACGTGTTCGGCGTGTTGACGCTCACCTCGCTCGTGGTGGTCTTGCTCTCGGGCGCGGTGCTGGCGCTCGAGGGGCCCTCTTGGTGGCACCAGTCGTCCGTCGGACTGTTCGTGAACTCGACGCACCTGTGGAGCGTCGAGCTCTTCTTCTTCTTCATGGTCGTGCACCTTTGGGGCAAGTTCTTCATGGCCGCCTGGCGGGGCCGTCGACGGGCAACGTGGGTCACCGGCGTCGTCGCCTTCCTCGTCTCGATCGGCACGGCCTTCACCGGCTACCTCTCCCAGCAGAACTTCGACTCCCAGTGGATCGGCACGCAGGCCAAGGACGGGATCAACGCCACCGGTGCGGGGGCGTTCTTCAACGTCTTGAACTTCGGCCAGATGCTGATGTGGCACATCCTGCTGCTCCCGCTCGTCCTCGGCCTGTTCGTCGTCGTCCACGTGCTGCTGGTTCGCAAGCGCGGCGTCGTCCCGCCCTTCCCGGCGAAGCCCGCGGTGGTGCCGGCGCTCGCGACCGAGGTGGCTCCGGTCCCGTCCGCCGCGGCGGCGGCTGACGAGGAGATCGGGGAGCAGCGATGAGCGCCGCGACGCAGCCCACGGAGGCCGCCCGGCACCGCCGCCGCCGCTTCAAGGTCGATCGCGACGCGGAGGAGTGGCACGGCCCCTACGTTCGCTACGACATCGTGAAGGAGTTCACCCTCGCGCTCATCGTCGTGCTCTTGATCACCGTCGTCGCCTCGATCCTGTTCTCCTCGCCCGACGTCCGTCCCGTGACGCTCAGGAGCTGGGCGACCGCCAACCCGGTGGACTTCGCCCAGACGGCGATCACCGAGCTCGACGGGACGAGCGCGACGGCTGGCTACGGCCCGCCGTACAACTCGACGCCCGGGGTGAGCCAGCACATCATCGGGCCGATCTCGCTGGAGTCGGCGTTCGGCGTGCACCATCCCATCAACACGATGAAGGACTACGTCATCGACCCGCTCGAGACGCTGCCGAACGCCCCGGCGGTCCACGCCGCGCTGACGAGCTACACGAGCGCCAGCCCGTCGCTCCAGCAGAAGTGGACCGGCGCGTACGAGAAGGGCGTCGCCAAGGCGTCCTTCACCAACGGCTCGCTGACGTTGCCCCCGGGCAACTACGGGCCGGTCGCCCCGATGATCTCCTCGCTCACGTCCATGGCGCGAAGCGGGGCGCTCGACGGGGCGCTCGTCAGCTCGAGCCAGTTCTACGGCACGGACTACACCAAGCCGCTGTTGTTCATCGCCAATGGCACCTACATGGCCAACCTTGCCGCCGCCGAGCACCTGCAAGGCGGGCAGTGGGGCATGATGAACGAGACGGGCAGCTACCCGGGCCAGGCGTGGCTGTGGCTGTACACGATGTGGTATCAGATTTCCCCGTTCACCACGTCGTCCAACGCAGACGCCCAGGTCTGGGCGATCATGATGATCCTCACCCTGGCGCTGGCGCTGGTGCCCTTCATCCCGGGGGTGCGCTCGATTCCCCGCAGGGTCGGCCTGTACCGCCTCATCTGGCGCCAGCATTACCGGAGCGTCGAAGCGGGAGCGGGCACCGGGAGCGGCGGCCCGCCCGCGGCGGCCAGCTGACGGGCGTGGCGGCCCCGGGGCCGTGCCGCACTGCGGTCCCGGGGCCGATCGGACGGAGGACCGGGCGGGGCCGAGTTGCGTGCGGGCTCGACCTCGCGTTCTGATGACCCGCTGACGGCTCCAAGCGCCTCCTTCTCCGTGACGATGCGGATCGAGCTCGCCGACGCGCGCGGCGTCGGTGCGGTGACGACCGCCCTCGGCGACGCGGGGGCGTGGTGACGGCCCTCGACGTCGTCGAGTCCCGACCCGACGGTCTGGTGGTCGACCTGACCTGCAACGCCGTCGACGACCGGCACTCCGAGCAGCTCCGCCTCGTGGTGAACGACGTGCCGGGGGCGCGGGTGCGCGCTGTGAGCGACCGCACCCTCCTGCTCCATCTGGGGGGGGACGCTGTCGGTCGCCCCGAAGGTCCCCCTGAAGACGAGGGACGATCCGTCGATGGCCTACACCCCCGGGGTGGCGCGGGTGTCCCGGGCGATCTGCGCCGATCCCTCGGCGGTCCGCAACCTCAGGATCAAGCGCAACACCGTGGCGGTGGTGACCGACGGCTCCGCGGTGCTCGGGCTCGGCGACATCGGGCCGAGCGCCGCGCTCCCGGTCATGGAGGGCAAGGCGTTGCTGTTCAAGCGCTTCGCCGACATCGACGCGTGGCCGGTCTGCCTCGCCGTCAAGGACGCCGACGAGATCGTGCGGACCGTCGAGCTGATCGCGCCCGTCCACGGTGGCATCAACCTCGAGGACATCGCCGCGCCGCGCTGCTTCGAGATCGAGCGCCGGCTGCGCAAGTCACTCGACATCCCCGTCTTCCACGACGACCAGCACGGCACGGCGGTCGTCGTCCTCGCGGCGCTCATGAACTCGCGCGCGTCGTGATCCTCGGCGTCGGCGCGGCCGGCGTGGCGATCACGAAGATCCTCCTCGCCGCCGGGATCGGCGATGTCGTGGCCGTCGACCATCAGGGGATCCTCACGGCGGCGTCCCCGGACCTCGACGAGGAGCGCGCCTGGATCGCGTCCCACACGAACCTCGAAGGACGCACCGGCGGCCTCGACGAGGCGGTCGACGGCGCCGACGTGTTCATCGGCGTGTCCGGGCCGAACCTGCTGCGCGAGGAGCACCTGGCGAAGCTCGCCCCGGACGCCATCGTCTTCGCACTGGCCAATCCCGATCCGGAGATCGATCCCGTGATCGCCCGGCGGTACGCGGCGGTGGTCGCCACCGGCCGGAGCGACGAGCCCAACCAGATCAACAACGTGCTCGTGTTCCCCGGGCTGTTCCGCGGGCTGCTGAACGTCGGCGCGAAGAAGATCACCGAGGAGATGGAGCTCGCCGCCGGCCGGGCGCTCGCGGCGGTCGTGAGCGCCGACGAGCTCTCCCCGGCCTACGTGGTGCCGAGCGTGTTCAACCCCGGCGTCGTCGCGGCCGTGTCCGGCGCGGTCGAGCAGGCCGCAGCGGCGCAGCGCTGACCGCCCCGGGCCCCACCGGCCGCGTGGCGCTTCTGCCTACACCGCGCCGGGCGCGGCCCCGCTCGGGATGTCCGACTTCCGTACGCGGATGGCGACGACGGCCACGACGAAGCCGGCCAGCGCGACGAACGCGCCGACCATGAAGGCGCGGTCGTAGCCGGCGGTCGTCGCGACGTTCAGGGCGTGGCGGGCGGCGGCGGGGTCGACCGACGTCGTCACCGTGCCGGCGTGGTGCGCGGCGGTGGCGAGCCGGTCCTTGATGACCGCCGTGGCGACGGTCACGAGCACCGCCAGGCCGAGGGAGCCCCCGATCTGCTGGCCCGTGTTGAGGAGGGCCGAAGCGAGGCCCGCCTCGTCCCGGCGCACGCCCGACACCGCTGTCAGCGTGAGGGGCACGAAGGTGATGCCGATGCCGACCGCGATGATGATGATCGGTCCGAGGACGCCGCCCACGTAGGTGCTGTCGGCCCGGACGTGCGACAGCCAGAACAGCCCGCCCGCCGCGACGAGGGGCCCGACCGTCATCGGCGGTCGCGGTCCGGTCCTCGCGATCATGCGCGCCGTCAGGCCGGCGACGACGGCGATGGCGGCCGACACCGGGAGGAACACGACGCCGGCCTTCAGCGGGCTGAAGCCCATGACGTTCTGCACGAACTGGGTGAGGAAGAAGAACATCGAGAAGAGCGCGGCACCGATGACGAGCATCATCACGTAGCTGCCCGACCGGTTGCGGTTGGCGAAGATGTGGAGCGGCATGATGGCGTGCTGGCTGCGCGACTCGATCGCGACGAAGGCCACGAGCAGCCCGGCCGCCACCGCCAGCGTGGCGACGGTGACGCCGTTCGACCAGCTGGTGGTGGCGGCGTGCGTGAGGCCGTAGACGAGGAGCGTCATCCCGCCGGTCACCGAGAACGCGCCCGGCAGGTCGAGGCGCCCCGGGCGGCTCTCGGTCTCGCCGAGCACGCGCGGCGCGATCAGCGCGACCGCCAGGCCGATGGGCACGTTGACGAACAGGACCCAGCGCCAGCTCGCCACGTCGGTGAGGATGCCGCCGAGCAGGAGGCCGATCGAGCTGCCCGCCCCGGACATCGCCGCGTAGACGCCCATCGCCCGGTTCCGGCCGGGTCCTTCGGGGAAGGTGCTCGTGATGAGGGAGAGCGCGGTCGGCGAGGCGATCGCGCCGCCGACACCCTGGAGCACCCGTGTCGTGATGAGCCAGCTCTCGTTGGTGGCGAACCCGCCGAGCAGCGAGGCCAGCGTGAACAGTCCGACGCCGACGATGAACATCCGCCGCCGGCCGAACAGATCGCCGGCCCTGCCGCCGAGGAGGAGCAGGCCACCGAAGGCGAGGGCGTAGCCGTTGATCACCCACTCGAGGCTGACCGACGAGAAGTGCAGCTCGCGCCGGATCGACGGGAGGGCGATGTTCACGATCGTGGCGTCGAGCACCACCATCAGCTGGGCGGTCGAGATGATGGCGAGCGCGAGGCCGAGGTGGCGGTGCACCGGGGCGGCGTGGTCCGCTCGTCGCGGGGCGTCGCTGATCTCGGGCGGTGCGTAGGACACGGGGGTCTCCTCGTTTCGACGGTCGTGGGTCAGTTGTTGCGTCGGAGCTCGGGTCGTGCGTGCCGGGGTCGGGTGCGGGTCGGTTCTCGGGGCCGTGCGGGTCAGTCGGGCGGGTCAGTCGGGCAGGTCAGTCGTGCGCCGCCGCCCCGGCGCCCGCCACCGGCGCCGTCGCCAGCGGCAGCACGACCTCGTCGAGGATCCGGTGCACGTAGGCGGCGTCGGCGGGCTTCGAGGTGAGGAGCAGGCGGTGGAAGACCAGCGCGGGCACGAGCACGAGCACGAGCTCGAGGTCGCGCTCCGCGGGGATCTCGCCCCGGGCGGCCGCACGGGCGAACACCGTCTTGAAGGCGCACTCGCGCGTTCGGACGAAGCGCTCCTCGAACACCCGCATCAGGTCGGGGTGGTGGTGGAGCGCGGTGGCGAGGCCGCGCATCACCTTGGCGCGCGACTCGCCGATGCCCGTCATCATCCCGCAGACCAGCTGGAGGTCGCCGCGTAGCGACCCCGTGTCCGGCACGTCGGGGGAGGGCGCGATCGTCGCGATCGCATCGACGACGAGCTCCGCCTTCGAGGCCCAGCGGCGGTAGAGGGTCGCCTTGCTGGCGCGTGCGCGCGCCGCGACCGCGTCCAGGGTGAGCCGGTCGTAGCCGTTCTCGGCGAGCAGTCCGAGCGCCGAGCCGAAGATGGCGGCCAGCCGGTCCGGGCCGAGGCGGCCGCCGCACCAGCGCGCGGCGACGGCGGCGTCGCCGGTCTCGGCGGTGCTGGTCTCGGCGGTGTCGGTTGCTCCACTCGGTACGGGCATGGCGGTCCCATCAGCTGAACGAAACGGTTTCGTACGCGAAGGTAGCGAGCCCGCGCCGGCGGCGCAAGGTGGCCACGTCGGCGGCGGCGCTCAGCTCCCAGGTGGTGGGGCGGACGGCGCCAGCCGCGCGAGCTCCGCTGCGCGGATCTCGGCGGTCTGGCCGAACACCAGAAGGAACATCGCTTCGCGGGCGAGCCGCTGGGCGTGGCTGGAGCGCAGCACCGAGCGCCCGCCACCGGCGACGACGAGGCGCGACGTCGCCCGGACGGCGAGCTCGCAGGCCCAGGCGCGCGCCGCGGGCAGCCCGGCGGCTGCGTCGTCGAGGGCGCTGCGGCAGGCGTCCAGCTCGGCGTCGAGCGGGCTCGCTCCGCCGAGCGTCAGCGCGCGCCCGGCGACGCCGAGGGCGTGCGACGCGTTGGGCCGCAGCCCCGCCGCGTCCCGTGCCTGCCAGGCCTGCAGCTCCTCGACGAGGGTGACGCGGCCCTCCGGGACGCGATGCGCGGAGAAGCGGAGCGTCACCGTCCCGCTGGCGTCGACCGCGGCGAGGCGCAGCGGCTCGACCTCGAGCGTCGGCGAGGCCGTGGCGTCGAGGAGCGACCAGACCACCTGGCCGTCGTCGGTGCGGGCCGCGACGTGCACCACGTCGTGCACCACGTCGATCCTCCCCCAACCGGTGACCCACGGTGCGCTGCCCTCCAGCTCGTAGCCGCCGGCGACCGGCCGGGCGGCCAGGACGGGAGGGCCAGGCCGGCGCAGCCCGGCGAAGGCGGCGCCGGAACGGTGCTCCCCGGCGCAGAGGGGGCCGAGCCACTCCGAGCGCAGGGCGGGAGGGGCGGCGGCGAGCGTGCGGACGGTCCCGTGGTGCTGCGCCCAGACGAACGCCGTCGTGAGGCAGCCGCCGGCCAGCGCCTCCATGACGCCCGTGAACGTCCGCAGGTCGGCGCCGAGGCCGCCCGCCTCGCGCGGTCCGGCGAGGCCGTACAGGCCCGCGGCCGCGAGCGCGTCGAGCCGCTCGACCGGGACGAGCTCGGACGCGTCCACCTCGAGGGCACCGGGGAAGAGCACGTCGTCGGCGAGCCGTCTCGCCGTCTCCACGATGCCGCCGGTCGGCTCCACCCGCGCTCCCTCCTCGCACCTCGGCGCGGCGCGCCGCGCATCCGCCCCGTCGTCGCACGCTGGGAGCGCGCGGCGCTCCGAGGACCGTAGCCAAGGGCGCCGGTAGGCTGCGCGGCGCACACGGGACCGGCGGGGGTGCAGATGGTCGGGTCGGCGCACGACGAGCTGGCGAGGCGGCTGGAGGCGCACCTCGAGCACTGGCTCGGGGCGTGGCCGCCCGAGCGCGAGCTCGACGTCGTCGCCTCACGCCTGCGCTCCGAGCCGGGCTGGGACGGAGCCGTCCGCCCCGTCGCCGGTGTCGGCACCGCCACGGGGACCGTGCTGTCGGTGCCGCCGGGCGTGCTCGGCGCGGTGAGCGAGCTCGCCGACGAGGGCGGCCTGGCGCTCGTGGCGCGGCGCATCGGCGACCTCGTCGGCGCTCCCGGGACCGAGCTGCGGCGTGGCGTGTTCCGCTGGTGCCAGCGCGTGAGCGACCTTCCCGACGCCGGCGTGTGGCTACCCGCCGACGACCCGCGCGTGCCGGAGTGGCTCCGACCGTTCAACGGCGACGTGCTCGTCGCGCTCGCCGACGACGGGACGTATGCGGCGGGCGTCGGCAGGAAGCGCCACGACGGGTTCGGCCAGGAGCTCTCCGTCGCCACCGAGCCCGAGCACCGCGGGCGCGGGATCGCGAAGCGGCTCGTCGCGCAGGCCGCGCGCCGCGTCCACGGCGACGGCGCCGTCGCCACCTATCTCCACCGGGCCGACAACGCCGCATCGGCCGCGGTCGCCGAGGCGGCGGGCTTTCCCGACACCGGTTGGAGCATCCTCGGGATGCCGACCGCGAGCTGACGGACCCACCGGCCGTGCGCCGTGTTGCAGGCCGGCTCCCACCGGGACCGGTACGCTTCGCGTCGGTGAGCCGACGAGCTGCGACCGTGCTGCGACTCTCGGTCGTCTGGGCCGTGTGGGTCTGGGTCGTCCTCGTTCGCAACATGCTCGTTGACAGGACGCAGTCGTGGTCGTTCCGCGGCGTGCACATCGCGCTCGCCGTCGTCTCGCTCGCGTTCGCCGCCGCGACGTGGCGCATCACCGGCAACGCCAGGCGGGCGGCGACCCGGGCGGAGCAGCCGTGAGCCCGGACGGCCGGGGACTCTCACGGTCCTCCGGCGTCAACGCCCGGGTCGGACCGGGCACCAACGGCAAGGTGACGCTGCGCGAGGTGGCGAGCCTCGCAGGGGTCCATCCCGCCACGGCCTCGAGAGCCCTCAACCAGGAGACCCGCGGCCTTGTGCGGGAGGAGACGGCGCGCCGCGTCGAGGACGCGGCCCGCCAGCTCGACTACCGCCCGGACCACCTGGCGCGGAGCCTGAAGACGCGCCGGTCCTCCACCGTCGGCGTGCTGCTCCCCGACCTCACCAACCCGCTCTTCCCGCCGATCGTGCGGGGGATCGAGGACCGGCTCGCGCCGAAGGGGTACGTGGCGCTGATCGGCAACACGGACAACGACGCCGAGCGGGAGCGGCTCGTGCTGGAGGGGATGCGCGACCGCTCCATCGACGGGCTCATTGCGGCGACGGCACAACGGCGCCATCCGCAGCTCGTGGCCATCGCGCGAAGTGGCCTCCCGGTCGTGCTCGTGAACCGTGTCGTCGACGACCACCTGCTGCCGTCGGTGTCGGTCGACGACGAGGCCGGGATGCGCCAGGCCGTCGCCCACCTGGTCTCGCTCGGCCACCGCAACATCGCCCACGTGGCCGGCCCGCAGCGCTTCTCGACCGGCTTCCGCCGTTTCCAGGGCTTCGTCGCCGGGCTCCAGGCGCTCGGCGTCCCGCCCGACGATCGGCGCATCGTGTTCGCCGAGAGCTTCTCGCAGGCCGAGGGGTACCGCGGGACGCGCGACCTGCTCAGCCGCGACGCCGGCTTCACGGCGATCGTGGCGGGGAACGACATGATCGCGCTCGGCTGCCTGCGTGCCCTCGACGAGGCGGGGCTGTCCTGCCCGGACGACGTCTCGCTCGTCGGATTCAACGACACGCCGTTCATGGACCGGATCTCGCCGCCCCTCACGACCGTGCGCTTGCCGCACTACGAGGTGGGCGTGGAGGCCGCCCAGCTCCTGCTCGACCGCATCGCCGACCCGACGGCGCCGGTGAAGCTCCTCTTCTTGCCCCCGGAGCTCGTCGTGCGCGCCTCGACGGGCCCGCCGCGCCGCCCCTCCGAAGCCCGCTAGACAGACAGCTGTTCGGCCATCCAGTCGGCGGCGTAGGGACGGTGCTGGTAGACGGCGTTCGCGCAGCCATGGTTACCCTCCTCGAGGAGGAGGAGCTCGCTCCGGGGTGCCTCCTCGGCGAGGCGGGCCGCGTCCTGCCAGGGGAAGAGGCGGTCACGCTTGCCGAACACCACGAGCAGCGGGCAGCGGATCCCCCCGGGCCGGCCCGCCAGCGTGAGCTCGCCCGCCCGGGCGCGCGCCTCCTCCGCTGAGGCGGCGTGCGAGCGTGCCCGGAAGGCGTCGCGCGTCAGGCTCGGCAGGCGCTCCCAGGCGGGGCCGAGCGCGTAGGGCCCGGCGAGGGCGATGCAGGCGCGCAGGCGCTCGTCCCCGCTCGCCGCCCGGGGCGCGTAGTAGCCGCCGAGGCTCACGCCCCAGATGCCGATCCGCTCGGCGTCGACGTCGGGCAGGGCCGAGAGGTGGTCGAGCACCACGCCGATCGGCACCTCCCAGTCCGGCCGGATCGAAAGGTCGTACTCCGCCTCGCCCTGACCGGGGCCGTCGAGCGCGAAGGTGCCGACGCCCCTGTCGAGGAACGAAGCCTCCACCAGGCGGAACTCCTCCTTCGTCGAATCGAGCCCGGGGACGAGGACCACCACCGGACGCGCTCCCGGCCCCGGCGGCAGGCGGAGCACGCCGACGAGGTGCGAGCCGCAGAACGGCACCAGCTCTCTTCGGCCCGGCGGGTCCAGCCAGGCGAGCGCGTCGGTCAGGCAGCGCACCGCGGCGCCGTGCGCGGCGCGGGCCTCCTCCGGGCGGTGGACGAACAGGAACTTGCCGAAGTGGTAGCTCGTCGCGGCTTGGGCGAGGTGCTCGCCGGCGGAGCGGTGCCGACCGTCGGCCAGGGCCGCTCGCCCGAGCGCCTCGTGGCGCGCGCCGATCGCCGACCACGCCGCGCACCAGCCGTCCCAGTGCTCGAGCTGCCGGGCGATCTCCTCGAGGTCGTTCGCGTCGGCGCCGTTCGCCACGAAGCGCGGTGCCCAGTGCTCGATCGCGGTCGCGAGCTGCGGATCCCTGGTGGTGCTCACGTCCTCGGCTCCTCGGTCACCCGGGTACGGACATGGTTGCATACGTTTGTAGTACCGACAAGCAATGTGGCCTCGTCGCCTGCTGGGATGCCTTGACAGCAAGGAACCCGGCTGCAAGAGTGACTGCAATCGTTTGTCAAAGGAGGGGCATGGCGGGCGGCGAGCACACCATCGGCTGGATCGGAACCGGCAGGATGGGCACGGACATGGCGCTCCGCCTGCTCCAGGCCGGCTGCGATCTCGCGGCCTACAACCGCACGCGGGCGAAGCTCGAGCCGCTGATCGCCGAGGGCGCCAAGCCGGCCGAGACGATCGCCGACCTCGCCGGTCGCCAGATCGTGTTCGTCACCGTCGGCTCCTCGGAGGACCTGCTCGCGGTGTTGACGGGGGACGGTGGCCTCCTCGTCCAGGACGACGCGCCGGCGATCGTCGTCGACTGCTCCACGGTCTCGGTCGAGGCGTCGGTCGAGGCACGAAAGGCCGCCGAGAACCGCGGCACGGCGTTCCTCGCGGCGCCGGTGAGCGGCAACCCGAAGGTGGCGCGCGCCGGGCGGCTGACGATGGCCGTCTCCGGGTCGCGACCCGCCTTCGACGAGGCGCGCCCGTACCTCGAGATGATCGGCGCCGGCGTCACCTACGTGGGCGAGGGCGAGGTCGCCCGGCTCGTGAAGCTGTGCCACAACCTGTTCCTCGGCGTCGTCATCCAGTCGCTCATCGAGGTGACCGTCCTCGCCGAGAAGGCCGGCGTCGAGCGGCGCGACTTCCTCGCCTTCTTGAACGACAGCGTGATGGGCTCCACGTTCTCCCGCTACAAGACCCCGTCGCTCGTGAACCTGGAGTTCACGCCGACGTTCACGACCAAGCTCCTCCGCAAGGACTTCGACCTCGGCCTCGAGGTCGCCCGCCAGCTCGAGGTGCCGATGCCGGTCGCCGCGCTCGTCCACCAGATCGTCCAGGCGGGCGTCGGCGAGGGGCTCGGCGATCTCGACTTCGCGGCCCTCGTCACGCTCGAAGCCCGCGGTGCCGGCCTCGAGCTCGAGGCCGACCCGACCGCCGTGGCCGACGGCCTCGAGCCGGCGCAAGGCGGCTAGGAAGTAGTGCCGCAGCCGGCCGACCCGAGGGGGCGGCCGGCCGTGGGAAGATCCGGCGGACCGACGGTCCGCCGGTCGACGGTCCGCCGTCCGGGCGGACGGGAAGGAGATCAGGACACGATGCCAGGGGGGAAAACGATAAGGCGCGCGAGGCTGTTTGGCCTTGGCGCGGTGCTGGCCGCAGGCGCGCTCGTGGGGAGCGCCGTCGCCGGTAGCGCGGGCGCGAGCACCCAGCGCGCCTCGAAAGCGCCGGTCACGATCGGCATCTCGTTGTCGCTGTCCGGAGACTTCTCCGCCGACGGCATCGCGTTCGAACGGGGCTATCAGCTGTGGGCCGCGGACGTGAACGCGAAGGGCGGCCTGCTCGGGCGTCACGTGAACCTCGACATCGTCTCGGACGCGTCGAGCCCGGTGCAGGTGGTCACGAACTACCAGAGCCTCATCTCGGTGAAGCACGTCGCGTTGACGTTCGGGCCGTTCTCGTCGCTGCTCACGACCCCGGCAGCCAAGGTCGCGCACCGCTACGGGTACGCGTTCGTCGAGGGCGCCGGCGGCGCCCCGAGCGTCTTCGCCGAGCACCTGTCGAACCTGTTCGACGTGGCTCTGCCCGTCGAGGACGCCCTCGTGCCGTTCGCGAAGTGGATCGCCTCGCTTCCGAAGTCGGAGCGTCCGACGACCGCCGCCTACCCGACCTCGAACGACCCGTTCACCCAGCCCCAGCTCCCGGTGGCCCAGGCCATCCTGCAGAAGGCGGGCGTGAAGACCGTGTACACCCACGTGTTCCCCGCTGAGGTCACCGACTACACGCCGATCGCCGACGCCGTGGCGGCCTCGAAGGCCCAGGTCGTCCTCCTCGGCTCGGTCGACGTCCCGACGGTCTCGGCGTTCATCCAGGCCTTCGCACAGCAGCACTACAACCCGAAGGCCTTCATCGCGACCGCCGGCCCAGACCAGGGCGCCGCGTTCGTGAAGGCGGTCGGCGCCTCGAACACGAACGGCGTCATGGTCCCGAACGCCTGGTACCCGGGCTTCGCGAGCGCGACGAGCAAGGCGATGGTGAGCGAGTACGTGAAGAAGTACGGCGGCTCGGCGTCGGACGTGAACTCCGACGTCGCCGAGGCGTACTCGGTGGGTCAGGTCGTCGCGCAGGCGGTCGCCGGCACGGGCGGGTTCGACAACCAGAAGATCATCGCCTACCTCCACAGCGGCAAGACGTTCTCGAGCGTCGAGGGGCCGGTGAAGTTCGACTCGCTCGGCGAGAACCTCGCGGCGGCCGCGTTCGCCTTCCAGTGGCAGAGCGGGAAGTACGTCCAGGTGATCCCGACGAACGCCACAGGCTCGGTGAAGGCGCTCTACCCGAAGCCGAACTGGGGCGGCTGAGCAGTTGGGCACGCAGCTCCTCCACGCCGTCGTCGACGGGATCCTGACCGGGGGCGTCTATGCCCTCATGGCAGCTGGGCTCACCCTGATCTTCGGCGTCATGGACATGATCAACATCGCCCAGGGGATCCTCGTCATCCTCGGGGCGTATCTGAGCTACGTGCTCTCGGTCCACCTCGGCCTCGACCTCTTCGTCGGGCTCGCCGTCACCATCCCGGCGCTGTTCGTCGTCGGGGTCGTGGTCGAGTGGACGTTCATGCGGCGCCTGCGCGAGCGGGAGCGCACCGCCATGTCGATCCTCGTGACCTATGCGGTCGCGCTGATCATCGAGGGGATCTTGAGCATCGTGTTCGGGGCGAACTACGTCCAGCTCCATGCGTGGTACGTCGACCGCTCCTGGCACGTGCTTGGCTTCTACCTTCCCTACATCTACCTGTTCGGGTTCGCCCTCGCGGCGGTCCTGCTCGGCGCCCTCTACGCCACGCTCTACCGGACCCGATTCGGTGCGAGCGTGCGGGCGTCGCTGCAGGACCGCACCGCGGCGCGCCTCGTCGGGGTCGACGTCCGGCGCGTCTCGACGATCTGCTTCGGTCTCGGCGTCGCGGTGACGGCGGCGGGGGGCATGGTCTTCGGTGCGACGAACGCCTTCAGTCCGAACACGGGCTACGACCTCATCTCGCGGCTCCTCACCATCGTGATCCTCGGCGGTCTCGGGAGCATCGGCGGCGCCCTCGGGGCGGCGGTGCTCATGCTCGTCCTGGAGGACGTCGTCTCCGTCGTCTGGTCGCCGGTCTGGTCGACCGTCGTGTTCTTCGCCGTGCTCGTCGTCGTGCTCTCGATCCGCCCCGTCGGGCTCTTCGGGCGCGGCGTGGCGCGGGCGCAGTGAGAGGCCTCGCGCCGCCCGCCGGCGCATCCCGCTCCAGGGCCGCGCGTCCGGCCCTCCCCGGCCCGGGCGCCGGCGTGCGGCGCGCGCAGGGCGTCGCGTGGCTGGTGTTCGGGGCGTTCCTCGTCGCGTTCCCCGCGATCTTCACCAACCCGACGATCACCTCGATCGCCGTGTTCACGCTGATCTTCATGACCTCGGCGACCGCGTGGAACGCCTTCTCGGGCTACTCCGGCTACCTGGCACTCGGGCATGCCGCGTTCTTCGGTACCGGGGCGTACACCCTGGCGGTGCTCACCACCGACCTCCACACGCCGGGTGGCTACGGCGTCTTCTGGTTCGTCCCGCTCGGGGGCTTGGTTGCAGCGCTCGCCGCGATCCCGGTCGGCTTCGTCGCCCTCCGGACGCGAAGGCACACCTTCGTCGTCATCACGATCGCGATCTTCTTCATCTTCCAGCTGCTCGCCACGAACTTCTCTTTCACGGGCAGCTCCTCGGGCGAGCAGACCCCGACGCCGTCGTGGTCGGCGGGTGGCTACAACGACCGCTTCTACTACGCGGCGCTCATCTGCCTGGCCATCGCGGTCACCTTCGCCGTGCTGATCAGGCGGTCGCGCTTCGGCCTCCAGCTGCTCGCCATCCGCGACGACGAGGACCGCGCCTCCGGGCTCGGCGTCCGGGTGACCCGGGTGAAGCTCGTCGCCTTCGTCATCTCCGCGTTCTCGGTCGGGATGGTCGGCGCCGTCTACGCGTACTTCCTCGGCCAGATCTACCCGCAGTTCGCCTTCGACCCGCTCTTCGACCTCACCATCGCCCTCATGGCGTTCCTCGGCGGACTCGGGACGCTCTCCGGCCCGCTCCTCGGAGCGCTGCTCCTCGAGCCGCTCCAGCAGTACTTCACGCTCGAGTTCTCCGCCGGCGACCTGTACCTGATTATCTACGGCGCGCTCTTCCTCGTCGTCATCCTCCTCATGCCCCGGGGCATCGTCCCGGCGCTCACCGACCTCGTCTCGCTCGGGCGCGCGCGGCGCTCCGACCGGGTCGAGGCGGCGGCGCTCGGCGAGGGGGGAACGCAGGAGGTGGCGGCGACGCCGGCCGTGGCCGAGCAGGTCCCAGCCGTGCCCGGGGGGAGTGCGAGGGGGCGATGACGACCCTGCTCGAAGTCGTGGGCGTCTCGAAGTCCTTCGGTGGCCTCCGGGCGCTCGACGACTGCTCGCTCTCGGTGGCCGAGGGGACGATCGCCGGCCTGATCGGGCCGAACGGCTCGGGCAAGACGACGCTGTTCAACGTGATCACCGGCTACGTCAGGCCGGATGCGGGATCGGTGACGCTTCGCGGCGACACCGTCACCGCGTCGAGCCCCGCGCGCCTGTTCTCGCTCGGCGTCGGCCGGACGTTCCAGCTGACTCGGATCTTCGGCCGCCTGACCGTGATGGAGAACATGCTCGTCGCGACCCAGCGGCACGAAGGCTGGCTGCGCAGCGTGGTGCGACGCGCGGCGTCGGCGGCCGAGGTGAACCACGCCCTGGACCTGCTCGACTTCGTGGGGCTGACCCGGCTCGCGGAGCTGCCAGCGGCCAACCTGTCCTACGGCCAGCGCAAGCTCCTCGAGCTCGCCTACGTGCTGGTGGCCGACCCGCAGGTGATCCTGCTCGACGAGCCCGCAGGGGGCGTCAACCCGACGCTCGTGAACGAGATCCGGGACCGGATCGTCGAGCTGAACCGTTCGGGGAAGACGTTCCTGATCGTCGAGCACAACATGGAGTTCGTCATGCAGCTGTGCGCCGACATCACGGTCATGCACCAGGGCAGGGCCATCTTGCACGGACCGCCGGACGTCGTGCGGTCCGACCAGCGGGTGCTCGACGCCTACCTCGGCGGCGACGAGGACGACGAGGAGCTCGACGATGACGTCGCCGTGGGCTGAGCCGCTCGCCGCTCCGGCGCCGGCCGGCGCGGCCGGGCCGGGCCCGGCGGGCGAGCCGATCCTGCGCTTCTCCGGGGTCGTCGCCGGCTACGGGGGCGGTGACGTCCTCCACGGCGTGAGCTTCGACGTCGCCGAGGGCAGCCTCACCTGCGTCGTCGGCCCGAACGGGGCCGGCAAGTCCACCCTGCTCGCGACGGTCAGCGGCATCGTGCGGCCGCGCCTCGGCGACGTCGTGTTCCGGGGGGAGTCGCTGAAGAGCCTCTCGCCGCGCCAGCGCCTCTCGCGTGGCATCGTCCTCGTGCCGCAGAACCACAGCCTCTTCCGCGAGATGACGGTGCGGGAGAACGTGATGATGGGGGCGTTCCTGCTGCGCGACAAGGCCCTCGTCCAGCGCCGCTACGAGGAGGTCGTCGAGCTCTTCCCGATCGTCGCCGAGCGCGCCAAGGACAAGGCGGGCGCGCTCTCCGGCGGCCAGCAGCGCCTCGTCGAGTTCGCCCGCTGCCTCATGCTCGACCCCGCACTCGTGGTGCTCGACGAGCCGTCGATGGGCCTCGACCCGCGGACGCTTCGCGTGGTGTTCGGGACGATGCGCAAGATGCACAGCCAGGGCCGCACGATCCTGCTGGTCGAGCAGAACGCCCGGGCCGGGCTGCGTCGCTCGACGCACGGGATCGTGCTGGAGAACGGCCGGGTCCGCTTCGGCGGCACCGGCCGCGAGGTGCTCGAGCACCCCGAGATCGGCGCGCTCTTCCTCGGCGGCGCCGTATGAGCGCGTGGCGGCGCCCGACCGGGAAGCCACGGAGGGCCGGCCGCTGACCGGCCCCGCCGCGCCGTTCTCCGCCGCGCCGTGAGCGGCCCCGCGGTCGTCGACGTCCACGCCCACGTAGCGGTGCCGTCGCTGCTGGCCGGCGAGGGCCGCGACGCCCCGTGGCGCCCGCGGGTGCGACTCGAGGACGGCCGCCAGGTCCGGGTCGAGCTCGCCGGGCGAACCGTCGACTCGATCGTCGCCGAGCTCTCGCGTATCGACGTCGTCGTCGCCGAGGCGGCGTCGGCCGGCGTCGACCGGCTCGTCGTGTCGCCGTGGGTCTCGATGCTGCCCGTCACGATGGACCGGGGCGCCGCGGCCGAGCTGTGCCGCGCCCACAACGAGGGGCTCGCCGCCGCGGTGCGCGCCCTGCCGGGGCGGGTCGACGCCTTCGGGGCCGTGCCGATGCAGGACGCCTCCCTCGCCGCGACCGTGCTCGCCGAGGCGAGGGCCGCCGGCCTCGTCGGTGTCGAGGTCATGCCGTCGGCGGAGGGGCGCTGGCTCGGGCACCCCTCCTTCACCCCGTTCTGGGAGGCCGCCGAGTCGCTCGGCGCGCCGGTCTTCGTCCACCCGAGCACGCGGGGGCTCGGGATGGACGTGTTCAACGAGTACTACCTGTGGAACGCAGTCGCGAACCCGGTGGAGACGGCGATCGCGGCGTCGCACCTGGTGATGTCGGGGGTGCTCGAGCGCCACCCCGGCCTGGTCGTCGTGCTCGCCCACGGGGGCGGGGTGCTGCTGTCGCTCACGGGCCGCCTCGACCGGGCGTGGCGGGCGAGGCCGGAGGCCCGGGCGATGCTCGGTGAGCCGCCCGACCGCTCCCTCAAGCGTCTCCGCTTCGACACCGTCACCCACGACCGCGCGGCGCTCGCCGCGCTCGTCGCCGCGGTCGGGGCCGACCACGTCCTGCTCGGCTCGGACCGGCCCTTCGACATGGGCTGCGACGACCCCGTCGGCGAGGTCCGGGCGCTCGGCCTGCCTCCGGCCGACGAGGCGCTCGTGCTCGGCGGCAACGCCCTGGCACTGCTGGAGCGGAGCGCCCGAGCGTGAGCGAGACCTACGACGTCGTCGTCGCCGGGGCGGGCCACAACAGCCTCGTCGCGGCCGCGTACCTCGCCCGGGCCGGGCTGCGCTGCCTCGTCCTCGAGGCGCGCCGGGTGCTCGGCGGCGACACGAGCAGCGAGGAGCTGTCGCTCCCCGGCTTCGTCCACGACACCTGTTCGACGGCGCACAACCTCCTCCAGTCGAGCCCGACGCTGCGCGACGACGAGCTGCACCTCGGCGAGTACGGCCTCGAGTACCTCTACCCGGACCCCGTCGTCCACGTGCCGTTCCCCGACGGCTCCCGGATCACGCAGTGGCGCGACGTCGAGCGCACCTGCGACGAGCTCGCCCGCCACTCGGCACGCGACGCCGCGGCCTACCGCCGCCTGCTCTCCGACTACGAGGCGGTGGCGCCCGCGTACGGCCGCTGGCGCTACACGCCCGCGGGCTGGGGCCCGACACTGCCCGAGCTGCTGGCCGGGGGACCCGACGGCAGCCGGTGGCTGCGCCGCACGGCGATGAGCGCCTGGGAGGTGATCCGGCACACCTTCGAGGATCCCCACGTCCGCGCCTTCATGTGCTGGATGGCGTTCATGACGCTCAACCCGCTCGAGCGGCCGGGCGGGGGCATGCTCGCCTACTCGCTCGTCTACGGCCGCCAGCGGCACAGCTGGGTCATCCCGAAGGGAGGCTCGGGAGCGCTCCCCCTGGCGCTGGCCCGCTGCATCGAGGACCACGGCGGCGAGCTGCGGACCGGCCAGCAGGTCACCGGCCTCGTCCTCGAGCAGGGCCGCTGCGCCGGTGTCGAGACGGCCTCGGGCGAACGCTTCCTCGCTCGGCGCGCCGTGCTCTCGACGATCCACGTGAAGCATCTCGTCGAGATGGCGCCGACCGACGCGTGGGGCGACGACTTCCGCTTCGCCGTGGACACGTGGGAGCCTGGGATCCCGATGTTCGTCGCCCACTACTCCACCTCCGTCGCGCTGCGCTTCCCGGTCGGGGAGGGCTCGTTGGCGACCGTGGCGGCGGGGACGCCCGGCTCGGTCGAGCGGATGCTCGCCGTCGAGGTGGACGTCCGGCGCGGCCAGGTCGCCCTGGAGGAGCCCGTGCTCCTGGTCCTCTGCCCGAGCGTCGCCGACCCGACCCGGGCGCCTGAGGGCAGGCACACGCTGAAGGTCGTCGGCTTCCAGCCCTACGACCCGGGCGGCGGCCCGGAGGCGTGGGACCGCCGCAAGCAGGAGGTCGCCGAGGCGAACCTCGCCCACCTGCGGACCTTCGCCCCCGAGCTCACCGACGACGTGATCCTCGAGAGCGACGTGCGCAGCCCGCTCGACCAGGAGCGGGAGAACGCCCACAACTGGCGAGGCTCGTGCCACGGTGGCGACTCCTCGCCGGCGCAGACCGGCACCCTCCGGCCGGCCCCGGGCTGGTCGGCGCACCGCATGCCCATCCCGGGCCTGTACCAGACCGGCGCGACGACCCACCCGGGCGGCTCGGTCTCCGCGGGCCCGGGGCGCAATGCGGCGATGGTGCTCCTCGGCGATCTGGGCCTGCGGCTCGAAGACGTGATAGCACCGTGACGGGCGCGCCGAGCGGGCCACGAGCCTGAGCCCGGGTGACGCGCCCAACCCTCAGAAGGAGAGAACCCCCGATGCCAGAACCAGTCCCCCTCCGGCTGCCAGCCCCCGGCCGGATGGCCGTCGACTTCGAAGAGCGCGTCGACTTCGCCCGCCTGCGCGCCTACCGGCTCGCCCGCGCCCGCGCCGCCCTCGAGGCCTCCGAGCTCGGCGCCTTGCTCTGCTTCGACGTCAACAACGTCCGCTACATCACCTCGACCCAGATCGGTGAGTGGGTCCGCGACAAGGTCTGCCGGTACTCGCTGCTCACGCGTGGCGGGGAGCCGATGATCTGGGACTTCGGGTCGGCTGCCCGCTACCACCGGCTCCACGCACCGTGGCTCGAGCCCGAGAACTCCCGCGCCGGCATGCTCGGGCTCCGTGGCTCGGTCGCGCCCGACGCCGGCCTGATGGACGCCGCCGCCCGGGAGGTGAAGGGCCTCCTCGACGACGCCGGGGTCGGCGACGCGCCGGTCGGCGTGGACATCGTGGAGCTGCCGATGCTGCGGGCCCTCGAGCGTGCCGGGATCCAGGTGGTCGACGCCCAGCAGGTGATGCTCGACGCCCGGGAGGTGAAGTCGGACGACGAGATCATGCTGCTGTCGATGTCGGCCGCCATGGTCGACGGCTGCTACCAGCTGATCGCCGAGATCCTGAAGCCGGGCATCCGGGAGAACGAGGTGGTCGCCGCGGCGAACGACTACCTGTACCGCCAGGGCTCCGACGACGTGGAGGCGATCAACGCCGTCTCCGGCGAGCGTTGCAGCCCGCACCCGCACAACTTCTCGGACCGGCTGATCCGCCCGGGGGACCAGGCCTTCTTCGACATCATCCAGTCGTTCAACGGCTACCGCACCTGCTATTACCGGACGTTCAACGTCGGCAGCGCCACGAGCGAGCAGCGCGACGCCTACAAGAAGGCGCGAGAGTGGATCGACGCGGCGATTGCCCTCGTGAAGCCCGGCGTCACCACCGACACCCTGGCACGCGTCTGGCCGCGCGCCGAGGAGTTCGGGTTCCCGAACGAGATGGAGGCCTTCGGGCTCCAGTTCGGCCACGGGCTCGGCCTCGCGCTGCACGAGCGGCCGATCGTCTCGCGGCTCAACTCGCTCGAGCATCCGGTCGAGCTGAAGGAGGGGATGGTGTTCGCGCTCGAGACCTACTGCCCGGCGTCGGACGGCTACTCGGCGGCGCGCATCGAGGAGGAGATCGTCGTGACTGCGGACGGGCCGCGGCTGATCACGCTGTTCCCCGCCGACCAGCTGTTCATCGCAAATGCCTATTAGGCGGCGCAAGCGGCGCGAGGCGGAGCACGCGGCACGCGGCCCGAGCCCGGCCGGGACGCCCGCGCCGCTCCCGGCACCGGTCCAGGACGAGTGGCCGCTCAAGGAGCCGACCCTCCCGCAGGCGCCGGTCCAGGCCCCTCCGGGCGCCGAGCCGCCGGCCACGGCCGCGCAGGCATCGGCCGACACGGCGGCGTCCCCGCCGATGCACGTCCGGGAGGCTCGTGACCGGTTGGCGCTCGCGGTGCAGGAGCTCGAGGTCTCGCCGGTGCCGCCGTCGCTGCACACGGCGCCGATGACCACGCCGGCCGTGCCGGGCGCCGGCGCGCTCGAGGGCGGCGCGCCCGGTCCCGAGGCGGAGGCCGCAGCTCCCGCGTCCGCCCCGCCCCAGCCGCTGGCGCCGACGGGGCCGCCGGAGGCCGCCACGGCGGAGGAGGCGCGCACCGCGCGGGTGGCGCCCGGGGAGCTCCCCGACGTCCCGACCCGCCTCGCGCTCTACCGCTCGATGACCGAGATGCGTCAGTTCGAAAAGCGCGCCTACGACCTGTTCCTCCAGGGGCTCGTGAAGGGCACGAGCCACCTCGGCCTCGGCCAGGAGGCGATCTCCGCCGCCTTCGGCCAGGCGATGCGGCTCGACGACTACACCTTCGCCACCTACCGCGGGCACAACCACACCCTCGCCCGAGGCGTTCAGATGACGCCGGTGATGGGCGAGCTGATGGGCAGGGCGTGCGGGCTCATGGCCGGCAAGGGCGGCTCGATGCACCTCACGAGCGCCGAGCACAACATGCTCGGCTCCTACGCGATCATCGGCGCCCACCTGACGATCGCCAACGGCGCCGCGTGGTCGGCGCTCTACCGGGGCACCGAGCAGGTCGCGGTGTGCTTCTTCGGGGACGGCACGACGAACATCGGCGCCTTCCACGAGGCCCTGAACCTTGCCGCAATCTGGAAGCTGCCGGTCGTCTTCGTCTGCGAGAACAACCTGTACATGGAGTACACGCCGATCAGCGCCGTGACGGCGGTGGAGCACCCTGCGGCCGACCGGGCCGCCGCCTACGGACTGGCGCCGATCGTCGTCGACGGAAACGACGTCGTGGCGGTGTACGAGGTGGCGCAGGCGGTGCTCGCCCGCGCCCGGCGCGGCGAGGGCCCGAGCCTCGTCGAGGCGAAGACCTACCGCCACGGCGGCCACTCCCGGGCCGACCCGGGCAAGTACCGCCCCGACGACGAGCTGGCGGCGTGGATGGCGCGCGATCCCCTCGTGTCGTACCGGGAGCGCCTGCTCGCGGCCGGCACCGACGCCGCCGAGCTCGACGGCATCGACGCCGAGGTCGCCGCCGAGGTCGATCGCGCCACCGAGGAGGCCAAGGCGAGCCCCCCGTCCGATGCCGGCCTGATCCTGCAGGACGTCTGGGCGGACGGCGGTTCGACCTGGCGGAACTGATCCCGGCGGCGGCGGGGGTCCGGCACGTGCGCCTCCCCGCGGCCGATACGTTGGAGTACCTGGCACTACCATCGCCCTCCCGGACCGTGGCGGGCGTGAGGAGGTCACTCGGATGACGACGGCGATCGACGAGCGCGCGGCTGCGCTCCTCCGGGAGATTCCGACCGACTGCTACATCGGAGGAAAGTGGGTCGAGGCCGGCGACGGCGCCCGCGTCGCAGTCGCCAACCCCGCCACGGGTGAGACGCTTGTGAGCGTGGCCGACGCCACGGTCGACGACGCGCTGCGGGCCGTCGCGGTCGCGCACGACGCCATCCCCGCCTGGTCGGCCCGGCCGCCGCGCGAGCGCGGCGAGGTGCTGCGACGGGCGTTCGAGCTGATGAAGGCGAACGCCGAGGAGCTCGCCGGGCTGATCGTGCTCGAGAACGGCAAGACGCTTCGCGACGCGCGCGGCGAGGTGGCCTACGCCGCGGAGTTCTTCCGCTGGTTCGCCGAGGAGGCGGTGCGGAACACGGGCGAGATCGCCACCGCGCCGAGCGGGTCGAACCGCATCCTCGTGGTGCACCAGCCGATCGGCGTCGCGGTGCTCGTGACGCCCTGGAACTTCCCCGCCGCCATGCTCACGCGAAAGATCGGTCCGGCGCTCGCGGCCGGCTGCGCCGTGGTCTGCAAGCCGGCGACCGAGACGCCGCTCACGGCGCTTCGCATCGCGGCGATCCTGGAGGAGGCGGGTGTGCCGGCGGGCGTCGTGAACGTCTTCGCCTCCAGCCACGCGTCGAAGGTCGTGGGGGCCATGCTGGCCGACCCGCGGGTGCGCAAGCTCTCCTTCACCGGCTCGACCGAGGTCGGCCGGACGCTGCTGCAGACCGCGGCACCGGGCATCCTCAACTGCTCGATGGAGCTCGGCGGCAACGCGCCGTTCGTCGTCTTCGGCGACGCCGACCTCGACGCGGCCGTCGAGGGGGCGATGATCGCAAAGATGCGCAACGGTGGGGAGGCGTGCACCGCGGCGAACCGCTTCTACGTGCACGCGTCCGTCGTGGACGAGTTCTCCGGCCGCTTCGCCGAGGCGATGGGCAAGCTCAAGATGGGCCCGGGGCTCGACGAGAACGTCGACCTCGGGCCGCTCGTCAACGAGCCGAGCCGGAACAAGGTCGTCGAGCTCGTCGACTCCGCCCTCGACAGCGGCGCCCGCGCCCTCGTCGGGGGCGCGGTCCCGGAGGGGCCGGGGTGGTTCTACCCGGCGACCGTGCTCACGGGGGTTGCGCCGGGCGCCGAGATCCTGGCGAACGAGATCTTCGGCCCGGTGGCCCCGATCGTCCCGTTCGAGACCGAGGACGAGGCCGTGCAGATGGCGAACGACACCGAGTTCGGCCTCGTCTCCTACGTGTTCACCCGCGACCTCGCACGGGGCCTTCGGGTCGCGGAGCGCATCGAGAGCGGGATGGTGGGGCTCAACCGCGGCCTCGTCTCCGACCCCGCGGCGCCCTTCGGCGGTGTGAAGCAGAGCGGCCTCGGCCGCGAGGGCGGTCACGAGGGGATGCTCGAGTACTTGGAAGCCAAGTACATTGCCGCATCGTGGTGAGCCGGCCTGCGGCCCCCGCGGCGCCGCGCCCGGGGTCCGCCGACCTCGCCGTCCTCGGACCGCCGCCCTCGGGCTGACGTTGGCGCTCGCCGCGCTCCCCGGGCTCGCGCTGGCCGGAGCGCCCGCCGCCTCGGCGGCGGCCCGGCCGGGCACGGCAGCCCTGCCGAGGCTCCCCGCCTGCAACGGCAAGCTCGTGTTGCGGCCGAAGAGCTTCGTGCTGGCGTGCGCGGACGCCAACGCCTACCTCGTCTCGATCCGCTGGAGCGCCTGGACCGCGAGCGCCGCGACGGGGACGTCGACCTTCGTCCTGAACGACTGCACCCCGAACTGCGCGGCCGGGAAGTTTCACGACTACCCCGCGACGACGCGGCTGTCCCGGCCGAGGCCGACGAAGCACGGCGAGCTGTTCAGCCTCGTCAAGGTCACCTACCGCTCGGGGGCCTCGACCGAGCACTACGACCTCGACCTGTCGTCGATCCCGGTCTTCAGGAGCTGATCCCCGCCGCGCGGTCGCCCGGGGCGCCCGCGCGTGTCGGCCGCGGTCCCGCCGGCGCCGGCGGGGGCATGCCCGGCGGCTCCGACGGTAGGGTCGGGACGGAACCCCGGTCCGTCGCAGCACCGATCAGCGCCGCCCCGACCACCGCAACCTGATCCAGCGCAACGAGGAGAGACCATGACTGCACTTCCCACGCGACCGCTCGGCCGCACCGGCATGAACATCACCCGGGTCGGATTCGGCGCCTGGGCGATCGGCGGCGGGGGCTGGGCGTTCGGCTGGGGGCCGCAGGACGACGACGCATCGGTCGCGGGCATCCGCCACGCCGTCGACTCCGGCATCAACTGGATCGACACCGCCGCGGCGTACGGCCTCGGCCACTCCGAGGAGATCGTCGCCCGCGCGATCGCCGACATCCCCGAGGCGGACCGCCCCTACATCTTCACGAAGGCGGGCGTCTACTCCGACCCGGCCAACCCGATGGGACCGACGCGCCGCTACGGCGAGCTCTCGGGCCTTCGCGCCGAGCTCGAGGCCAGCCTGCGGCGGCTGAACGTCGAACGCATCGACCTCTACCAGATGCACTGGCCCGCGGAGGACGGCACGCCGCTCGAGGACTACTGGGGCCTGTTCTTGGAGTTCCAGCGGCAGGGCAAGATCGGTGCCGCCGGCCTGTCCAACCACCACGTCGACCAGCTGGAGCGGGCCGAGGCGCTCGGCCACGTCGGCTCGCTCCAGCCGCCGTTCTCGCTGGTCAACCGGACGGCGGGCGCCGACGTCATCCCGTGGTGCGCCGCCCACGAGACCGGCGTGATCGTCTACAGCCCGATGCAGTCGGGGCTGCTCAGCGGCTCGTTCACCCCCGAGCGCGTCGCCGGCCTCGCCGATGACGACTGGCGCAAGCGCAGCGCCGAGTTCCAGGGCGACGCCCTCAGGCGGAACCTCGAGCTCGTCGAGGCCCTCCACCCGATCGCCGAGCGCCACGGGGTGGGCGTCGGCGCGATCGCCATCGCCTGGACGCTGGCCTTCCCCGGCGTCACCGGCGCCATCGTCGGGGCGCGCAGCCCCGAGCAGGTCGACGGATGGATCGGCGCGGCCTCGCTCGGGCTCGACGAGAAGGACGTCGCCGAGATCGCCGAGGCGGTCGAGCGGACCGGGGCCGGGACGGGCCCGGTCCGCTCGACCGCCTGAGCCGGGCGCCAGGGCGCTGCCTTAGGGGTGGCGCGCCACGCCGAGCGGCCGGTCGACCCCGCGCTCGAGCGGGGCGAAGCCGAGGACGCCGGCCGGCGGCAGGGCGACCCCGTTCGGCCCCACCTCGACCTCGAGCTCGACCGGACCCGGCGGCACTCCTCGGGCGGCGCCGGCCGGCGCGAGGGCGCGCCGGCGCAGCACGGCGATGAGGCAGAGCGCGACCCCGAGGCTCGCGACGCCGCCGATGAGCAGGCCCCAGCGTGCCCCGAGCACCTGGGACATCCACCCCACGAGCGGGGCGCCGATCGGCGTCGTGCCGGCGAAGACGAGCATGTAGAGACCCATCACCCGACCGCGCATCGCCGGATCGGAGTTGAGCTGGACCGTCGAGTTGGCGGTGGTCGTGAGCAGCATCGAGACGAGCCCGATCGGGACGAGGATCGCTCCGAGCGCGACGTAGCTCGGTGACAGGGCGGCCAGCGTCTCGAGCAGGCCGAAGGCGAGCGCGGCGACGAGGAGCAGGCGGAGGGTCGGCCGCTCCCGCCGTGCGCCGAGCAGGGCCCCGATGACGCAGCCCGCGGCGAGCAGCGACGTGAGCAGGCCGTAGGCGGCGGCGCCGCGGTGGAAGACCGTCTTGTCCAACAGGACGAGCGTGATCTGGAAGTTGAAGCCGAGCATCCCGACGACGCCCATGAGGATGATCGGGACCACGAGCTGGCGCCGGCCCGAGACGTAGGCGAGCCCCTCGCGGACCTGCCCCTTCGCACGGGGGAGCCGCGGCGTCGGGAAGAGCTCCGACTCGCGCATCGCGAGCAGGCCGCAGATCACCGCGACGAAGGAGATCGCGTTCGACAAGAAGACCCAGGCGATGCCGACGGTGCCGATCATCAGGCCCGCGACGGAGGGGCCGACCATACGCGCCGAGTTGAACGTCGCGCTGTTGAGGCCGATGGCGTTGCCGATCTCGTCGGGGCCGACCATCTCGGAGACGAAGCTCTGGCGGACCGGGTTGTCCACCGCCGTGGCGCAGCCCAGCAGGAAGGCCAGGAGGTAGACCTCGTGCAGCGTCACCGCGCGCTCGAGGACCAACAGCCCGAGGGCGAGGGCCACGAGGCCCATCGCCGTCTGGGTGGCGAACAGGGTGCGGCGCTTCGGGAAACGGTCGGCGATCACCCCGCCCTTCAGCCCGAAGAGCAGGATCGGGAGGAACTGCAGCCCCGTCGTGATCCCGACCGCGGTGCCGGCCGGATGGACGAGCTGGGTGACGAGCCAGTCCTGGCCGGCCCGCTGCATCCAGGTGCCCGTCAGCGAGACGAGCTGGCCGCTCGCGAAGAGCCGGTAGTTCCGGACCCGGAGCGACCTGAACGTGGACCTCATGCCTCGCCCAGGCGCTCCAGGATCGGGACGGCGACGCGCAACGCGTCGCGCTCAGCTGGCGTCAGGTCCTGCAGGACGAGCGCCAGCCAGGCGTCGCGCCTGCGGCGGTTCTCCTGCATCAGCGCGCGGCCGGCGGGGCTGATCGCGATGAGGGACTGGCGGCGGTCGCTCGGGTGCGGCGCCCGCTCCGCGAGGCCGCGCTCCTCCAGGACCGCGATGACCCGGGTCATCGACGGCGGCTGCACCCGCTCGAGCTCGGCGAGCGCGGTCGGCGAGATCGGGCCGTGGTGGTCGAGCGAGGAGAGCGCCGAGAGCTGGGTCAGCGTGAGCGTCTGCTCGCTGCGCTCGGCTCGCAACCGCCGGGTCAGGCGCATCACCGCGATGCGCAGCGAGCTCCCGAGCTCCTCGTCGGCGGCTCGCTGCGAGCGGGCGCCCGACGCGCTCTTGCCGGGCGTCTTCGGGGACGTGGAGGTCGCTGCGGGCATACGGTTACCATAACAAATTAGCTCTGCTAACGAAGCGTCCCCTGCCGCGGCACCGCGCGCCGCCGGTGGCGGGCGGTGGCGGCGTCGCCGGCGGCGTCACCTTCGACAGCGAGTTCTGAGGGGCCGCCCCGGCCGCGTGGCCGCCCGTGGTCAGGGAGCCACGGCGAGGACGTGCGCGACGCAGGCGGTCAGGGCCTTGGCGGTCGGCAGGTGCAGGAACTCGTTCGGACCGTGGGCGTTCGAGCCGGGGCCGAGCACGCCGGTGGCGAGGAACTGGACGCCCGGGTAGCGCCGGGCGAGCGAGGCCATGAAGGGGATCGAGCCGCCGAGGCCGAGCGAGCGGTACGGGGCGCCGAAGAAGGCGCGCGACGCCTCGTCGACCGCCGAGGCCAGCCACGGCGCCGGTGCGGGGGCGTCCCAGCCGTCGGCCGGCTGCTCGGCGCTGAACGTCACCAGCGCGCCCGACGGCGGGTCCCGCGTCAGCTCGGCCTCGAGCGCGGCGAGCGCCCTCGTCGCGTCGCAGCTCGGCGGGAGGCGGAGCGACAGCTTGACCGACGTGTAGGGCCGGAGCACGTTGCCGCCCTCCGCGAGCGGCGGGATCCCCTCGACCCCGGTGAGCGCGAGCGCGGGGCGCCAGGTCCCGTTCTCGAGCTGCTCGGCCGGCGAGTCGCCCGTCAGCCGGAGCCCCGGCACGGCCGGGAAGGCGCCGGCGGCCGCCTCGCCGAGCTCGGCGGCGACCTCGGCAATCTCCCGGCGGCGGTGCGCCGGGATCTCCGCGTCGAGCTCGGGCAGCAGGATCCGCCCGGTCTCCTGGTCCTCGACGCGCGAGATGAGCTGGCGGGCGATGCGGAACGACGACGGCACGATGCCGCCGGCCATCCCGCTGTGGACGCCCTCGCTCAGCACGTCCACCCGCACGGTCGCGACGAGGTTGCCCCGCAGCGAGCTCGTCAGCCAGAGGCGGTCGTAGGTGGCGCCGCCGGAGTCGAGGCAGACGACCAGCCCCGGCGTGCCGATGCGCGGCGCGAGGTGGTCGAGGTAGGCCTCGAGGTCCGGGCTGCCGCTCTCCTCACTCGCCTCGATCAGCATCACGCAGCGCCCGTGCTCCTGGCCGAGCGCGGCGAGCGCCTCAAGGGCCGCGAAGACGGCGAAGGTCGAGTAGCCGTCGTCGGCGGTGCCGCGGCCGTAGAGGCGGTCGCCCTCGCGCACGGCAACGTAGGGGTCGAGGCCCTCGCGCCAGGTGCCGAGCGGCGGCTGCTTGTCGAGGTGGCCGTAGCAGAGGGTGGTCGAGGCCGACCGTGCCGGGTCCGTGGCCGGGATCTCGGCGTAGAGCACCGGGGTGCGGCGGTCCAGGCGGACGAGCTCGACGGTGGCGCCCGGCACGGCGCGCGACGTGCACCAGGACCGCAACAGCTCGGCGGCGCGCTCGAGCTCGCCGTGCTCCTCCCACGCGGCGTCGAAGCTCGGCGAGAGGCAGCCGATCCGCGTGTACTCGGCCAGCGCCGGCAGGACGTCCTGCTCCCAGCGCTCCTCGAGGAGCACGCGCAGCTCGCGAGCGTCCGGCGGCGTCCCCGCCCGCGCCCCGCCGGCACCCCCGCTGGCCGGTGGCGGATCCTCGGTCTCGGGCATGGTCGGCTCCTCCGTGCTCAGGCGGGCGCTCGCCGCAGTTGGCGTTCGGGCTCGCCGGCACGGCGCACGACGGTCCAGGTGCCCCGGACGGCTCGCGAGGTGCTCGCCCGGCGTTCGCCGCTCACGCCGCCGAACGCCGCCACGACGTCGTCGGGGGGAAGGTAGATCGGCGTGTCCTCGCCGCGCGTCGAGACGAACACCAGCGCCCCGCTCGAGCGCAGCACCCGCGCGTACTCGGCGGCGAAGAGGAAGGCGTTGACGCAGACGACGGCGGCGACCGAGCCGGCCCCGAGCGGGAGCCGCGCCGCGTCGGCCAGCAGGAGGTGCGCCGTGCCGGGCGGCGTCATCGCGAGCATCCCGGCGGAGATCTCGACGGAGACGACCTCGTCGAAGTGGGCCGCGAGGGCCGCGGTCTGCAGGCCGGTGCCGCTCCCGATCTCGACGCAGGTCCCCCCGGGCTCCACGCCGCCGCGCGCCAACGCGTCGGCGAGCGGTGCCCGGTTCTCCTCCGAGTCGCGCTCGTGCCAGGTCGGCGCTCGCTCGTCGAAGAGCTCGACGATGAAGCGCCGCGCCTCGTCGGTCCAGCTGGAGGGGTCGTAAGCGAGCGCGCGCGTGAGCCGCTGCATGCGCGCCAGGAAGTCCTCGGGCACCGTCGGGCCGCCGCTCGGCAGGGGATCCTTCGGCGGGAGGCGCTCGAGGCGTTCGGCGGCGGTCACCCGGTTGTTGTAGCGCGCCCGGGAGGCTGTCAGCACGGGCCGCCCCAGTGGGCGACAATGGGGCCGTGCCACAGCGCCCGCTCGCCGCGATCGTCCTCGCCGCCGGAGAGGGCACGCGGATGCGCTCGGCCCTGCCGAAGCCGCTCCACCGGCTGTGCGGCAGGCCGATGGTCCTCCACGTGCTCGACGCGCTCGCCGAGCTGCACGCCGAGCGGGTCGTCGTGGTCGTCGGCTACCGCTCGGCCGACGTGACGAAGACGCTCCAGGCCGAGGCGCCCGCCGACCTGCGCCTGGAGTTCGTCGAGCAGCTCCGCCCGCTCGGGACCGGCGACGCCGCGGCCGTGGCGCTGACCGGCTTCCCCGAGGGCTACGGCGACGACGTCGAGGGCGACCTCGTCGTGCTTCCCGGCGACACCCCGCTGCTGCGCCCCGCCACGCTGGCGGCGCTCGTGCGCGAGCACCGCGCCACGGACGCCGCCGCGACGCTGCTCACGGCGCGCCTGCCTGACCCGACCGGCTACGGCCGCATCGTGCGGGGCAAGGACGGCCGGGTGGCGCGCATCGTCGAGCACGCCGACGCCAGCGCCGAAGAGCGCGAGATCGACGAGGTCGCCACCTCGATCTACTGCTTCCGCCACAGCGTCCTCGCGCCGACGCTTCGCCGGATCTCGCCCGACAACGCCCAGGGCGAGTACTACCTGACGGACACGATCGCCGTCCTGCACGATGCCGGCTACCGCGTCGTGAGCGTGGTGGCGCCGGACCCGATGGAGGCGGCCGGCGTGAACGACCGCGCCCAGCTCGCCGCCGCCGAGGCGGAGCTGCGCGGGCGGGTCAACGAGCGCTGGATGCGGCGGGGCGTCACGATGACCGACCCCGAGCAGACCTACGTCGACGCCTCCGTCCAGCTCGCGGAGGACGTGACGATCCTGCCCGGCGTGGTGCTGGAGGGTGCGACGAGCATCGGGCGCGGGGCCGTCGTCGGCCCGGGCTGCCGGCTCGTGGACACCGTGGTCGGCCCGGGGGCCCGGGTCGAGCAGAGCGTGGCACGCCTCTCCGTCATCGGCGAGGAGTCCGTGGTCGGGCCCTTCGCGGCGCTCGAGCCGGGGACGCGTCTGGCGCCCCGCACGACAACGGGCCCATTCTTCCGGGGGACACCGGGCGACGGCGAGTGACCCGGCGAGACCGAGGAGGGACGATGGAGCTGGTGCCGCGTCGACGCCTGGAGCTGTTCAGCGGGCGTTCGCACCCTGAGCTGGCGCAAGAGATCGCCACCTGCCTCGGCGTGACCCTCGGGGAGCCGAACCTGCGCGAGTTCGCCGACGGGGAGGTCAACTGCCGCTTCGGCGACTCGATCCGGGGCGCCGACGTCTTCGTGATCCAGACGCACACCGCGGCGGTCAACGACTCGATCATGGAGCAGCTGATCATGATCGACGCCGCGAAGCGCGCCTCGGCGAAACGGATCACCGCGGTCTGCCCCTACTACGGCTACTCGCGCCAGGACCGCAAGGCGACCGGGCGCGAGCCGATCACCGCGAAGCTCGTCGCAGACCTGCTCACCGTCGCCGGGGCGACCCGCGTCGTCAGCGTCGACCTGCACTCCGGCCAGATCCAGGGCTTCTTCGACTTCCCCGTCGACCACCTGACCGCAGCCCCGGTGCTGGTGGACTACCTGCGCAAGCACGCGCCGCAGGACATGGTCGTCGTGTCCCCCGACGCCGGGCGCATGAAGGTCGCCGAGCGCTTCGGCCAGCAACTGAACCGGGACATCGCCATCGTCCACAAGCGCCGCCCGACCGGGACCACCAACACGGTGGAGGCGCTGGAGGTGATCGGCAACGTCGACGGCCGCTGCTGCGTCGTGATCGACGACATGATCGACACCGCCGGCACGGTCTGCGCCGCCGCCGACCGCCTGACCGAGCAGGGCGCCACCGAGGTGTGGGCGATGGCGACCCACGGGGTCCTGTCCGGCCCCGCGATGGACCGCCTGAAGGCGTCGCCGATCACCCGCGTCGTCGTGACGAACACGCTCCCGATGCCCGAGGAGCGCCGGATCGACAAGATCGAGGTCCTCTCGGTCGCCCGCATCGTCGCCGACGCCATCGACGCCGTCTTCGAGGACACCTCGGTCTCGAAGATCTTCGGGGGCCAGAACCTGTCCTGAGCGGCCGGTGCGGTGGGATGCTGGGCGCGTGGAACTAGCGGACCTCGTCCGGTTGCGCCGGGCCCGTGACCTGATGGACCGCGACTACGCCGAGCCGCTCGACGTGCCGGCGCTGGCGCGCGCCGCCCTCATGTCGCCTGGCCATTTTTCCCGGAGCTTTCGCGCCGCGTTCGGGGAGACGCCGTACAGCTACCTGATGACCCGCCGGATCGAGCGGGCCAAGGCGCTGCTGCGGCGGGGCGACCTTACGGTGACGGAGGTCTGCTTCGCAGTCGGGTGCACGTCGCTCGGGTCCTTCAGCTCGCGCTTTCGCGAGCTGGTCGGCGAGAGCCCGAGCTCGTACCGGGCCCGCCGCCACGACCAGGGCGCCGCCATCCCGGCGTGCTTCGCCAAGATCCTGACGCGGCCGATCAGGAATGGAGAAGCGAAACCTGCGGCCCGGCCCGTAGCGTGACCGGCATGGACCTCACGCTCTCGCACTGCTTCATCGCCGTCCACGACCATGACAAGGCGCTCGCCTTCTACCGCGATGTCCTCGGCCTCGAGGTGCGCAGCGACGTCGCGTTCGAGGGGATGCGCTGGGTGACCGTCGGCCCGCCGTCGCAGCCCGACGTGGACATCGTCCTCGAACCGCCCAGTGTGAACCCGGACGCCTCCCCGGCCGACAGGCAAGCGCTGGCGGAGCTGCTGGCCAAGGGCATGTTGCGCGGCGTCATCTTCGCGACGGGCGACTGCGACGCCACCTTCGAGCACATCCGCGCCTCGGGAGCCGAGGTGCTGCAGGAGCCGATCGACCAGCCGTACGGCGTCCGCGACTGCGCCTTTCGCGATCCCTCCGGCAACATGCTGCGCTTCAATCAGCGCCGCAGCCAGTGAGCGCCGACTAGCCAGCACCGCCTGGCCTCATCCGGCCGAACCGGCGGGCCCGTGCCCTCGCGTGCGAACAGGATCGACGCGAAGATGGGTCGGTGCGCATGACCCCGCTCGTCGGCCACAAGGTGTGGTTCGGTCCGCGGCGTCTCGGCTGGGGCCTGGCGCCAGTCTCGCCCGAGGGTTGGGCGGTCACCGTGATCGCCGTCATCTCCGCCATCGGGACGAGCCGGCGGCGCGACGGACGCCGGAGCGCTCGGCTCATCGCTGGCGCGTTGGTTCTGGCCGCGCTCCTGAAGGGCACCGCGCCCGGTGGTCCCGGCGCGCGCGCCGCGTTCGAGGCGTCGCAGCTGACGGACACGGACTCGTGGTGACGTCCGCCGGACGGCGGCGGGCAACCCGCCCGTCGTGCCGATGAACAAACGTGGCGTCTGCTACGACGTCGGACGCGTGATGGAGGGCCTGAACTGGCGTCCGGTCTTCGACGCGCAGGAAGTCCACCGCGAGCTCGAGATCATCAGGGTCGACCTTCACTGCAACGCGGTGAGGATCTGCGGGCAGGACGTCGACCGCCTGGTCGTGGCCGGTCGAGACGCCCTCGAGCAGGGATTCGAGGTCTGGTTCTCGCCAGAGCTGTGGGACGAGAGCCCGTCCGAGACGCTCAGCTACGTTGCCGAGGCGGCGAGGAGCGCTGAACCGCTCCATCGGGACTTCCCCGGTCAGGTCGTCTTCAGCGTCGGTTCGGAGCTGGCGCTCTTCATGCGGGGCATCCTCGAAGGAGACACCTTCTCCGAGCGGATCAGCAGCCCGACGTTTCGCGGACGGCTCCGGACCGGCGCCCACAACGCCTTGCTCAACGAGTTCCTCTCGAACGCGAACGCGGCCGTGCGAGGGGCGTTCGGCGGCGCGGTGACCTACGCGTCGGTCCCCTTCGAGTCGGTCGAGTGGCGCCAGTTCGACTACGTGTCGGTCGATCTGTACCGCGACGCCCGGACCAAGGACGGCTTCCGCGACCTACTGCGTCGCTACTGCTCCTTCGACCAGCCCGTGGCCATCACCGAGTTCGGTTGTTGCACGTACCGTGGCGCGGCGGAAGCAGGTGCGAACGGCTGGAACATCATCGACGACAGCACGATGCCGCCGCAGCTGAACGCCGCGCACGTGCGAGACGAGTCGGAACAAGCGAGGGAGCTGGGCGAGCTGCTCGCCATCTTCGACGACGCGGGCGTCGACGCGACGTTCGTCTTCACCTTCGCCCAGCCCCTCAATGTCTACTGCGACGTCGCGGCGTACGACTTCGACATGCCGAGCTACAGCCTCGTGAAGAGCTTCGGCAATCGCCTCGGCGCCGCAGCGACCGGCCCCGGAACGCTCGCTCGGGCACTTCCGAGCCTGCCCTGGGACCTGAGCCGCTCCGGAACGACGTATGCCGACATGCCTTGGGAGCCGAAGGAGTCGTTCCGGGCCGTCGCGGAGTTCTACGCGTCCCAGGCACGACGGAGCTGACTGCACCAACCTCGCTCAGCGCTCAGCGCTCAGCGCGTCCCGAGGCGGACGACCGGGGACTCCCGGGTAGCCCGGCGCTCCGCGTCTGCGCGTGCCGACGCGAGCGTGTGGGTCGGTCCCCGCTCAGCCGGCGGGGAGCGGCGTGCGCCCGAGGAAGGCCGCCAGCCGGGCGTAGGGGCCGGCGCCCGCCGGCGGCTCGACCGCCGCCTCGAACGGGACGTCGCCGCCGCGCCCGAACGGAGCCAGGGCCTCTTCGGCGATGGCGAGGCAGATGACGGCGAGCTCCGGGTCGCCCTCGCTCGGCTGGCCCGTCGCCGTCGCGAGGTCCCAGCTGTGCGCGGCGACCTCCATCACGTAGGTCGACAGCGCGGCGCGGCCCGTCATCGACATCCAGGGGAGCTTGAGCTCGGCGTCGAGCAGCGCCGGGTCGGACCAGGCCGCGAGCGCCGAGCCCGCCGCCTGGTGGAAGAGGACCGCCCACGCGCCGTCGGGCACGCCGCCGGGCGTCGTCACCGCCTCGATCGCCTCGAGCCCGGCGGGCACCGCACCGGCGCGCTCGACGGCGTAGACGAGATGCCCGAGCAGCGCCCGCACGTCGAACTCCGAACAGGGCGTCGCCAGGCCGAGCTGGTCGGGCCGCACGCCCTCGACGAGGTGCGCCGCCGGTCGAGCGCCGCCTCGAAGAGGCTCCTCGGGTCCGCTCCGTCCATCTCGTCCTTCCTCTCCGAGCGCTGCCCTCGGCGCGCTCTCCGGGTTCGCACGGCACCGCCCCGCACGCCGTACCGGCAGGGTACGTGTGTGGACGGACATCTTCTGTCCTGCTTTCCCGATAACCTCGACCGCCGTGCGCGCCGATCGGCTGCTCGCCATCGTGCTGCTGCTCCAGGCCCGCCGGCGCGCCTCGGCGCCCGAGCTCGCCGCCGAGCTCGAGGTGTCCGAGCGGACGATCCGCCGCGACATGGAGGCGCTCTCGTCCGCCGGGGTCCCGGTGTACCCGGTGCGCGGCCGCCACGGCGGCTGGTCGCTCGTCGAGGGGTACCGCACCGAGCTGACCGGGCTCTCCCCTGCGGAGATGCGCGCCCTGTTCCTCCTCGTCTCCGCCTCGTCGATGCCGGGCCTCGGCGTCGACGACGCCGCGCGCTCGCTAACGCGAAAGCTGGTGGCCGCGCTCCCCGGCGGCGCCGACGAGGCGCTCGGGCTCTCGCGGCTCGTCCACGTCGAGCCGGCGCCGTGGAACCGCGAGGCCGAGACGCCCCCGCTGCTCGGGCCGCTGCGCGACGCGGTGCTCGAGGGCCGGCGGGTCGTCATCGAGTACGCGAAGCCCGGATCGGAGGCCTCCCGTCGCGCCGTCGACCCGTACGGGCTCGTCGCCCAGGCCGGCGTCTGGTACCTCGGTCGCCGGGACCGAGGCGGGTCGGCGGACCTTCCGCGTCAGCAGGGTGCTGGCGGTCGAGGCGACCGGGGAGGCCGCCGTGCGGCCGGCCGGCTTCTCGCTCGCCGCCGAGTGGGCGAGGTCGCGCGAGGAGCTTCGGGTGCGCTGGACGGCGAGCTGCGTGGTGCGCGTCGCCGTCTCGCCCCCGGCGGTGCGCCCCGTCATCGGGATGTTCGGCGGTCGCGGCACGCTGCTCGGCGTGGAGCGGGCCGCCGACGGGAGCGCCACCTGCGTGCTCGGCTTCGGCAACCCTGCCATCGCCGCCTTCGAGCTGGCCGGCTTCGGTGCCCGGGTGCGCGTGCTCGACGCGCCGGAGGTGCGCGCGGCACTCGCCGGGATCGGCGCCGAGCTGGTGGCGGCCGGCGAGAGCGGCGACGCCCCGGCAGGCCGCGTACCGCCTGCTCGCCGGACGGCCCGGCGCTGAGCTTCGCCTACACTTGCTTCTCGCGGGTCGCGCCGGGCGCACCCGTTGAGCCGCGCCGCCGCCCGCCCGCGGCGCGCACGCCCGAGCCCCGGAGGAGCGCGTTCACATGGCTGAGATCACCCTCGTCGCAGAGCCCCGCGAGGCGAGCGGCACCGCCCTCAGCCGGCGGCTGCGCGCCGCCGGCCGGATCCCGGGCATCCTCTACGGCCACGGCGTCACCCCCGTCCCGCTGAGCGTCGACGCCCGGGCGCTGCGCAGCGCGCTCACCACCGAGGCGGGCGTGAACGTCCTGTTCGAGCTGGACGTCGTCGGGGAGCGCCACCTCGCGGTCGCCCGGGAGCTCCAGCGCCACCCGGTCCGCCAGACCGTCGCCCACGTCGACTTCCAGGTCGTCCGCCGAGACGAGGTGATCCCGGCCGAGGTGTCGCTCAACCTGGTCGGCGAGGCGTCCGCCGTGACGAAGAACGGCGGCATGGTCGAGCACCTGGTGCTGACGCTGCACGTCCGGGCGAAGCCGGCCGACATCCCGACGTCGTTCGAGATCGACATCAGCGAGCTCGAGATCGGTTCCAGCCTGCGGATCGCCGACCTCGACGTCCCCGAGGGCGTCACGATCGACGCCGACCCCGAGACCGCGATCGTCATCGGGCACCCGCCGCGCGTCCTGGCCGCCGAGGAGGGCGAGGAGGCCGAGGCGCCCTCGGAGGGCGGCGCCGCCGAAGGGGCCGGCGAGCCGGCCAACGAGGGCTGAGGCCGACGCACCGCCTCGCCAGGATCACCGGCCGCGAGCGCACGGGAGCCGCGGCCGACCTCCTTGCGCTCGGCCTCGGCAACCCCGGCCCCGAGTACGAGCGGACCCGCCACAACGTCGGCGCCGAAGCCGTCGAGCTGCTGGCGTCGCGCCACGGCGTCGCCCTGCGCGCCGAGCGCGGCGTCCCGGCGCGCCTCGGCGAGGCGCGGATCGGGGAGCGGCGGCTCGCCCTCGCCGTCCCGCTGACGTACATGAACGAGTCGGGCCTGGCCGCACGCGCCCTCGTGCGCCGCTGCTCGCTCGAGGACCTCGACCGGCTCGTGGTCGTCCACGACGAGCTCGACCTGCCCGTCGGCACGGTGCGGGTGAAGACCGGCGGCGGGACCGCGGGCCACAACGGGCTGCGCTCCCTCCAGTCGCACCTGCACTCGCTCGACTTCGTCCGGGTGCGCATCGGGGTCGGCAAGCCGCCGGGCCGCATGGCCGGCGCCGACTACGTGCTGCGCCGCCCGGGTCGCGAGGAGCGCGAGGCGCTCGACGTCGCGGTCGCCGAGGCGGCGGACGCCGTCGAGCTGGTGCTCGGCGTCGGGGCCGACAAGGCGATGAACGAGGTGAACGGCCGGTGAACCTCACGGCCCTCACCGGGCTGCTCCGCTCCGAGCCGGAGATGGCCGCGCTGCTCGGCGACGGGGACACCGTCGTCGCCGTGCCCGAGGCGGTCCGGCCCTACGTGGTCGCCGGCGCAGCGATCCTCGGCACCTCGCCGGTGGTGCTCGTCGTGACGCCCACCGCCTCCGAGGCGGAGCACCTCGCCCACGACCTCGCCATCTTCGCGGGGCCCGAGCGCGTCGAGCTGCTGCCGGCGTGGGAGACCCTGCCCTTCGAGCGCGTCTCGCCGAGCGTCGAGACGATGGGCCGGCGCCTGAGCGTCCTTTGGCGGATCCGCGCCGCCCACGCCGGCGGCGAGCCCGCGATCGTCGTCGCGCCGGTCAAGGCGCTCCTCCAGCGCCTCGGCACGACCCCGGACGAGGCCGCCCCGCTTGTCGTCAGCCCCGGGACCCGCATCGGGGTCGACGAGCTCGCCAAGCGCCTCGTCGGCGCCGGCTACCGCCGCGAGTACCAGGTCGAGCACCGCGGCGAGGTCGCGGTGCGCGGCGGCATCGTCGACGTCTTCCCGTCCACGCTCGAGACCGGGATCCGCATCGACACCTTCGGCGACGAGGTCGACCGCCTCACCGAGTTCGACGTCGCCGACCAGCGCTCGGTGCGCGCCATCGGCTCCGTCGAGATCTTCGGCTGCCGGGAGCTGGCGACGGGCCCCGCGGTCCACGAGCGTGCCCGGCGACTGGCCGGCGAGGTGCCCTTCGCCCGGGAGCGTTTCGAGCGGATCGCGGACGGCGAGACCTTCGACGGGATCGAGTCCTTCCTGCCCTGGCTCGCCGAGACCGAGCTCCTCGTCACCGATCTCCTCGACGGGCGCGACCGCGTCCTGCTCGTCGAGCCGCGGCGCATGCGCGACCGGGCCGCCGAGCTCGTCGAGGAGGAGGCGGCCCTCGCCGAGGCCCTGGCGACGACGTGGGGGGCGACCGGGCCCGACGGCGGCAACGACGACGGCGCGGGAGCGGCCACCGACCTCCCGCGCCTGCACGCCGCCTTCGAGCGCCTCCTCGCCGAGTGCCCCGCTCGCGTCGCCTCGCTCCCCGCGGCGGCGGAGTCCCCCGCCCAGCCGGTGATCGCGGCGAGCGGCTGGCCGGCAGCGCTCGGTGACGCCGCCGGCCTCGCCCGCCGGCTCGGCTCGCTCGAGCGCGCGGGCTGCCGCATCGCGGTCTGCGCCGAGGGGCGGGGGAGCGCCGAGCGCCTGGCGAACGTGCTCGAGGGCGAGGGGTGCACGGTCGACCGGCTCTTCGCCGCCGTCGACGCGGCGGGGGCCGGCGACGCCGGCGCGCTCGCCGCGGCCGGGGAGCGGCTGCGCACGCCGGGGATCCACGTCGTCGTCGCGCCGCTCGACCGCGGCTTCGTGCTCGGTCGCGACCTGGTGGCCGTGCTCGCCGAGCCCGACGTCACGGGACGCCGCCGGCCGCACCGGGTCCCACGGGCGCGCCCGCGCCCGGTCGAGGGCTTCTTCGACGACCTGGCGCCCGGGAGCTACGTCGTCCACCACGTCCACGGCGTCGCCCGCTACGGCGGCATGGTCACGCGCGCGATCGGCGGGGCGGAGCGCGACTACCTGCTGCTCGAGTACCGCGGGGGCGACAAGCTCTACGTCCCCTCCGACCAGATCGACGCCATCACGCCGTACACGGGGGGCGAGCAGCCGACGCTCAACCGGCTGAACGGCGGCGAGTGGCAGCGCCAGCGCTCCCGCGTCCGCCAGGCGGTCCGCGAGGTCGCCCAGGAGCTCGTCGTCCTCTACCAGCGTCGGCTGGCGACGCCCGGGCACGCCTTCTCCCCGGACACCCCGTGGCAGGCCGAGCTCGAGCAGTCCTTCCCTTACCCCGAGACCCCCGACCAGCTGCGCGCCATCGGGGACGTAAAGGCGGACATGGAGCGGCCCTCACCGATGGACCGGCTCGTCTGCGGCGACGTCGGCTTCGGCAAGACCGAGGTCGCCGTGCGCGCGGTCTTCAAGGCCGTCCAGGACGGCAAGCAGGCGGCCATCCTCGTGCCGACGACGCTGCTCGCCCAGCAGCACTTCCAGACCTTCTCCGAGCGCTTCGCCCCCTACCCGGTGCGCGTGGAGATGCTCTCGCGCTTCCTCACCCCGGCCGAGCAGCGCGCCGTGGTGGAGGGCCTCGCCGACGGCTCGGTCGACGTCGTCGTCGGGACGCACCGGCTGCTCGCCGACGACGTCGCCTTCCGCGACCTCGGCCTGCTCGTCGTCGACGAGGAGCAGCGCTTCGGCGTCTCCCACAAGGAGGCGACGAAGACGATGAAGGTCGGCGTCGACGTGGTCACCCTCACCGCGAGCCCGATCCCGCGGACCCTCGAGATGGGGCTCACGGGGATCCGCGACCTCTCGATCATCGACACGCCGCCGGCGGCGCGCCAGCCGATCCTCACCTACGTCGGCGAGTACGACGAGCGGCCCGTCGCCGAGGCGATCCGGCGCGAGCTGCTCCGCGAGGGCCAGGTCTTCTTCGTCCACAACCGCGTCCAGGACATCGACCGGGTCACGGCGCACCTGCGCGACATCGTGCCCGAGGCCCGGATCGCCGTCGCCCACGGCCAGATGGACGAGGGGAGCCTGGAGCAGATCGTCCTCGACTTCTCCGAGGGCCGCTACGACGTCCTCGTCTGCACGACGATCATCGAGTCGGGCATCGACATGCCGACGGTCAACACGCTCGTCGTCGACCGCGCCGACCTGCTCGGCCTCGGCCAGCTCCACCAGCTGCGCGGCCGCGTCGGGCGGGCGGGGAGCCGGGCGTACGCGTACCTGTTCCACCCGCGCGACCGGGTGCTGAGCGAGCAGGCCTACGAGCGCCTCCGCACGATCGGCGAGTACACCGAGCTCGGCTCCGGCTTCAAGATCGCGATGCGCGACCTCGAGATCCGTGGGGCGGGCAACCTGCTCGGCACCGACCAGTCGGGCCACATCGCGGCCGTCGGCTACGACCTGTACGTCCGCATGGTCGCCGAGGCCGTCGCCGAGCTGAAGGGCGAGCCGGTCCCCGAGCCCGCCGAGATCAAGCTCGACGTGCCGGTCGACGCCCACCTCCCGGCCGACTACGTCGAGCGCGAGGACCTGCGCCTCGAGGCCTACCGGCGCCTCGCGGCGGTGCGCGACGAGGCGGAGGTCGACGACATCGCGGCGGAGTGGCTCGACCGCTACGGGCCCCTCCCCGCGCCCGCGGAGACGCTGCTCGCGATCGCGCGCCTGCGCGCCGAGTGCGTGCGGACCGGCGTGCGCGAGGTGAACGTCGTCCCGTCGCGCCCGGGCGGCGGCGGCCCCGGGCGGCCGGGCGAGGTCGTGGCGCGGTTCTCGCCGATCCGCCTGCGGGCCTCCGCGCGGGTCCGCCTCACGCGCCTCGCGCCGCGCTCGGTCGTGAAGGAGGACCTCGAACAGCTCATCGTGCCCCTGAAGGCCGGCGGCGACCTGGCCTCGACGCTGGCGGGGCTGCTGCGCGACCTCGTCCCCGTCGAGATGGCCGCGGCGACCGGCGCATGAGCTGGCTGGCCCGACCGCCGACGCGACCCTAGAGTCGAGGGACCGTGCGACGCTTCCTCCTCCCCCTCGCGCTGCTCGTGCTGGCCGCGCTGGCCCTCGGGGCGTGCGACTCGCAGTTCTCGGCGACCGCCGCCAAGGTCGACGGGGCCGCCCTCTCCCAGCAGTCGCTCAACGAGGCCCTCGGCGCGACCGCCTCGGACGCCGCCTTCCGCTGCATCGTCCAGGCCTCCTCGGGCAGCCCGTCGATCAGCGGCGTCGGGACGGGCACGTACTCCTCCGCCTACACCGCGCAGGTCCTCACGACGCTGGTGGACCGCCAGGTGCTCCACACCGCGGTCGCCCCGCTGCACCTGCCGACCGGTCCCGTCGCGGGTCCGCTCGCGTCCGAGGTCCTCGGCGACGTCTACGCGGCGCCCTCCGGCTCGTCCTGCGCGTCGGGACCGAGCGCGATCGCCGCCCTCGGCCATCCCTTCCGCACGGACCTCCTCTCCTACCAGGAGGACCAGGACGCCCTGATCGCCCACGAGCAGGGCGCCGACCTCACCACGGCGGGGCTCGCCGCCTACGTCCGGTCGCATCCGCAGGCCGGGACCCTCGACTGCGTGGGCGCCATCCTCGCCAGCACGAAGGCCGCCTCGCTCAAGCTGGCGGCGAAGATCGCCCACGGCGCCAGCTTCGCCTCGGTCGCCAAGTCGAGCTCGCTCGACACGACCTCGGGGGCGAACGGCGGCTCGCTCGGCTGCCTCCTGCCCTCGGAGCTGCCGGCCGCCCTCGCCTCGGTGGTCACCGCCCTGCCGCTCGGCAAGGTCTCGGCGCCGGTCTCCTACAGCGGGTACTGGGTGCTCCTCCGCGTGACGTCGAGGCCGCACGCGTCCGCGCTGCAGACCGCGTTCTCGATCGTGTCGAACGGGTACTCGAAGTTCCAGCAGGAGCTGAGCACGATCGTGGGCAAGGCGCGCGTCGAGGTGGACCCGGCGTACGGCACGTGGACGAAGCACTCGGGCGCCTGGCAGGTGACGCCGCCGAGCGGTCCGGCCGACAAGCTGCTCGGGAACCCGGCCTCCGTGACGCCGTCCACCGCGGCGGCCGCCGCGGCCGGCTAGCCGACCCCCGGCCGGAGCGCGGGCGATGACGTCGAGCTCGCCGGCGGCGGGCCCAGAGGAGCGTGCGCGGTCGCTGCCGAGGGTGGTCGTCGTCGGCCTCGGCCCCGCCGGGGCCGAGCACACCACGCAGCGGGCGCGAGAGGCGCTGGCCGAGGCGCCGCTCGTGCTGGTGCGCACGGGGCGCCACCCGGCCGCCGAGCCGCTCGTCGCCGCCGGCGCCCGCACGCTCGACCACCTCTATGAGTCCGCCGAGACCTTCGAGGACGTCTACGCGGCGATCGTCGAGGCGGTCGTGGCGGCCGCCGCCGCGCACGGCAGCGTCGCCTACGCCGTCCCCGGCTCGCCCCTCGTGCTCGAGCGCACGGTCACGGCGCTGCGCGGCGACGCGCGGGTCCACGTCGACGTCGTGGCGGGGATGTCCTTCCTCGACCTCGCCTGGGAGCGCCTCGGCATCGACCCCGTGGAGGCACACGTCCGGCTCGTCGACGCCGGCTCGTTCGCCGCCGACGCGGCCGGCGACACCGGCCCGCTGCTCGTCGCGCAGGCCTGGAGCCGGGCGATCCTCTCCGAGGTGAAGCTCGCCGTCGACCCGCCGCCGCGCCGGCCGGTGACGGTACTCCACCACCTCGGCCTGCCGGACGAGCAGGTGGTCGAGCTCGCCTGGGAGGAGCTCGACCGCTCCCTCGCCCCCGACCACCTCACCTGCCTCTACGTGCCCGAGCTCGCCGAGCCGGTCGCCCACGAGCTCGTGCGGCTCGACGAGGTCGTCCACGTGCTGCGCCAGCGCTGCCCGTGGGACCGCGAGCAGACGCACCGCTCGCTCGTGCGCCACCTGCTCGAGGAGGCCTACGAGACGATCGAGGCGATCGACGAGCTCGGCGAGCCGCCGGACGCCGAGGGCGCCGAGCATCTGGAGGAGGAGCTCGGGGACCTGCTCTGCCAGGTCGTGTTCCACGCCACGCTGGCGGGCGAGGAGGGGCTCTTCTCCCTTGCCGACGTGGCGCGCACGACCCACGACAAGCTCGTGCACCGCCACCCGCACGTCTTCGGCGGCGTCACCGGTGTCGAGAGCGCCGACGCGGTGATGTCGCGCTGGGAGCAGATCAAGCAGGTGGAGAAGGGCCGCGACAGCCTGATGGACGGCATCCCCGCGGCGCTCCCGGCGCTGGCCCTCGTGGCCAAGCTCGAGCGCAAGGCGTCGAGCGTCGACCTCGGCTGGCCGGAGACCGGCGCCACGGCGGCCGAGCTCGAGGCGTTGCTCCGCGTCGTCACCGGCGGCGCCGGCGCGGCGGCCGGGGCTCCCCGCCCCGAGGCCGAGGCGATCGGCGCGCTGCTGCTCGGCGTCGCCCGCCTGGCGGCCCACGCCAAGGTCGACCCGGAGGACGCGTTGCGCCGCGCCGCGCTCGCCATGCGCCGGCGCTTCGTCGCCACCGAGCGCGACGCGGCCGACGCGGGGGGCTCGCTCGCCGGCCTCGACGCGCCCGCCCGCCTCGCCCTCTGGCGCGAGCAGGGAGCCGGCGAAGCCTCGCCGTAGAGGCCCGGGTGCGGCGCTCCCCCCGTCCCCCGGGCGGCGCCGCGCCCGCAGCCCGCGCTCGCCGGCGCGCGAGGCGCGCGGCCGTGCCGTGCCGCCGGGACCCGATGGCGGCGGTGCCAGGCCGGGGAGCGGGGACTTTGCTAACTTGAACGACACTCCAGCCACTTTGTCCACAAGACGAACAGGAGTCACAGGCCCGTGAGTGCCATCGCCGAGCTCAGTGCCCGAGAGGTCCTCGACTCCCGGGGCAACCCGACCGTCGAGGCGACCTGCGTGCTCGACACGGGAGCGACGGGGCGGGCCATCGTCCCCTCCGGCGCGTCGACCGGCTCGTTCGAGGCGACGGAGCTGCGCGACGGCGGCGACCGCTACGGCGGCAAGGGGGTGCTCCGCGCCGTCGCCAACGTCGTAGACGAGATCGCCCCTGCCCTCGGGGGGCTCGACGCCCTCGACCAGCGGGCGGTGGACCTCGCTCTCATCGACCTCGACGGCACCCCGTCGAAGTCCCGCCTCGGCGCCAACGCGATCCTCGGCGTCTCGCTGGCGGTGGCGAAGGCGGCCGCCGACGAGCTGGAGCTCAGCCTCTACCGCTACGTCGGCGGGGTCGGCGCCCACGTGCTCCCCGTGCCGATGATGAACGTGCTGAACGGCGGGGTGCACGCCGACAACAACGTCGACTTCCAAGAGTTCATGGTCGTCCCGCACGGCGCGCCGTCGTACTCCGAGGCGTTGCGGTGGGGCGCCGAGACCTACCACGCCCTAAAGCGCGTGCTCCACGACCGCGGGCTGTCGGGCGGGGTGGGCGACGAGGGCGGCTTCGCGCCGAACCTCGGCACGAACGAGGACGCGCTGCGCGTCCTCGTGGAGGCGATCGAGGCCGCCGGTCGCGTGCCGGGCGAGGAGATCGCCATCGCGCTCGACCCGGCGACCACCGAGCTGTGGCGCGACGGCGCCTACGTGCTCGCGGGCGAGGGCCGGACGCTGGCCTCCGCCGAGCTCGCCGCCTACTGGGCGGACATCGCGGCGCGCTATCCCGTGATCTCGATCGAGGACGGCATGGCCGAGGAGGACTGGGAGGGCTGGGCCGCGCTCACCGGGGCCATCGGCGAGCGGGTGCAGCTCGTCGGCGACGACCTGTTCGTGACGAACGTCGAGCGGCTCGAGCGCGGCATCGCCACCGGTGTCGCCAACGCGGTGCTCATCAAGGTCAACCAGATCGGCACGCTCACCGAGACGCTCGAGACCGTGGCCAGGGCGACGTCGGCCTCCTACCGCAGCGTGATGTCGCACCGCTCGGGCGAGACCGAGGACGCCACGATCGCCGACCTCGCCGTGGCGACGAACTGCGGCCAGATCAAGACGGGGGCGCCCGCCCGCTCGGACCGCGTCGCCAAGTACAACCAGCTCCTCAGGATCGAGGACGAGCTCGGCGAGTCGGCGTCGTGGCCCGGTGGCGCGGCGTTCGCCCGCGGCGTCCCCGCTGCGCCCCGGGCGCCCGGCGGGTCCCCGTGATCCAGATCTACCGGGCGCGCATCGCGCTGGTGGTGGCCGCGCTGTTCGCCGGGGCGATGCTCGTCTTCGAGCTGCCCGTCGGCGAGATCCTCCACCAACGCTCGGAGATCGCGGCGGTGGCGAGCGAGCTGAAGACCGTGCAGGGGCGCGACGCGCAGATGAAGAGCGCCGTCGCCTCGCTGAAGAAGCCCTCCACGGTCGCGGCGATGGCGCACCAGGAGTACGGGCTCGTGCGGCCCGGTCAGCGTGCCTACGTCGTGCTGCCGTCGCCGGGCTCGACGGCGGGTCAGGCGAACACGCTCGCGCCGCGCACGATCCCCGAGGCCGACCTCGTGCCGAGCGACGCATCCTCGCTCCTCGGCGCCGCGCCGGCCAACAGCGCCGCCTCCGGCGGCACCCCGACGACCGCCGGTCTTTGGAGCAGGGTGGTGGAGCGCCTGGAGTTCTGGCGCTGGGCCTTCTGAGCCGCGCCCTCCGCCTAACCTCGCGGCCGTGAAAGCCTTCCTGCTCCTCTCGGTGGCGGTGCTCGCCGCGATCGGAGCGGGGGTCGGCATCGTGGCGGCCACCGGCCCGTCGTTGCCGCACTTCGCCTCCGCGCTGCCCCTGCCGCTCGAGCGCGCCATCGCCCAGACGGTCGGCGTCCGAAGCGTCGAGGTCACCGGCGCCGGGGCGGGCTTCGCCTACCAGGCGCCCGACCGCCTCGGCCCGCTGCCGGTCGGCGGCCACGAGGTCGGCCTGCTCGCCGCCATCGTCGGCGACGCCTCCTACCTCTTCCTCGATCCGCCCGGCACCGAGACCCCGGCGGAGGGCGGTGCCCAGGTCCAGGAGATCCGGCTTCCGGCGTCCGGGCGGGCGTCGTACGCGGCGCGGGCGGTGTTCTTCCCCTTGATCGAGATCGAGCAGTTCCCGACGCGGGTCGTCGCGCACGGCGACCGCTACGACTACACCTCCCGGCTCCGCTACACGACGGCCTCGCGCGCCGACGGCCGGCGCAGCGCGCAGGTCCTCGTGGCCCGCGGGACGCTCGTCGTGAGCGGCGGCTACGTCACCCGTGCGACCTGGCGGGCCGGCGTGGCGCGGGGCTCGAGCGCGCCCGCGGGGACGACGCCCCCCCTCGCCGCGCTCGGCCTGTCCACGAGCTTCGCCTACAGCCGCTTCGACCAGGCGCCGCCGGTGACGCTGCCGCCGGCGGCCGACGTCCTCGACTGCCGTGGACCCGCCGAGCGCCTGGCGAGCGGCCGCTGGCGCTGTGGCTGATCCGGCCGCCGTCCCCGGCCGGCCCGCGCCGGCGGTGCCGCTGCGGCTGCCGCCGCGGCGCCGCGCCCAGCTGCCCGGCGGCCGGGGCCGGTGGTAGCGTCCGCCGCGGAGGTGCTGATGAGCGAGTGGGACGGTCGGGGGCTGCCGCCGATAGTGGAAGCGCGCCTGGAACGGGCGCGGCGCTCGGGCGTGCGCACGAGCCTCCTCTCCGTGAGCGGCCAGGCAGGCCTGGACCACTCCGGGTTCGCCCCGGTCGGTGAGGTCATGGGTTGCGTCGTCGAGCACATCGGCTGGCAGGGCTACGGCGGCTGCGGCCTCTACCCCGGCTACGGCATGGCCATGGCCGGCTACGCCCGCACCCAGACGAGCGGCCAGGGCGGCTTCGCCGGGTTCGCGCCCTACGTGGACGCGCTGAACGCCGGGTGGGACGGTGCCATCGGCCGGATGCTCACCGAGTGCGGGGAGCTCGGCGGCGACGGCGTGATCGGTGTCAGGCTCCAGGAGCGCCACCTCGGCGAGGGCAACCGGGAGTTCGTGACGCTCGGCACGGCGGTGCGCTCGCTCGGCGACCGGCACACGGACCGACCGTTCGCCACGACGCTCGACGGCCAGGACGTCGTGAAGCTGATGGGCGCGCGCTGGGTGCCGGCCGCCATCGTCGTCGCGATCGCCGTCGCCATCCGCCACGACGACTACAGCACGCGCCTCGCGACCCGCACCTACGCCGGCAACGTGGAGGTGCCCGGGTACAGCGAGCTCGTGACCTTCGCGCGCGACGACGCCCGGCGCGTGCTCGAGCGCAGGATCGCGAAGATCGGCGCCGACGGCGCCGTGCTCACCTCCTCGATGCGGCTGCAGATCCACGCCCTCGAGGTGAGCGACGGTCACACCGACCACGTCGCCGAAGCCTCCATGGCCGCGACGGCGCTCGCGTACTTCGGGCACGCGGAGGCGACGCCGCCGAGGCCGCGCATGGTCCTCCCCCTCGACTAGAGCCGCTAGGAGCACGGATGCCAGACGAACAGACGGTGACGGGGATCCCCGAGGATGCGATGCGCCGGCTCGCGGAGATGCGGCCGGGCTCGCCGAAGGCGTTGTTCACCTCGGACCTCACCGTGAACGAGTTCCTCCTCGTGCGCGAGGCCGGCTTCCACCCGCTCGGCCTCGTCCTCGGCTCGAGCATCTACCACGTCGGCCTGCAGATCGGCCGGTGGGGCCAGAACATGGAGATGGACCGTCTCTCCCAGGCGATGTACCACGCCCGCGAGCTCGCGATGACCCGCATGGAGGCGGAGGCGGACGCGCTCGGCGCCGACGGCATCGTCGGTGTGCGCCTCGAGATCGAGTTCAAGGAGTTCGGCAACGACCTGGCCGAGTTCGTCGCCGTCGGCACGGCGGTGAAGTCCGACACGGGGGGCACCTGGCGCAACGACGCCGGGGTGCCGTTCACCTCGGACCTGTCGGGCCAGGACTTTTGGACCCTGCTCCAGGCCGGCTACGCCCCGCTCGGGATGGTGATGGGCAGCTGCGTCTACCACATCGCCCACCAGCGCGGCTTCTCGGCGCTCGGCAACATCGGCCGGAACGTGGAGATCCCGCAGTTCACCGAGGCCCTCTACGACGCCCGCGAGCTCGCGATGAGCAGGATGCAGGCAGAGGCCGAGGAGCTGCACGCCGAGGGCATCGTCGGCGTCCAGCTCCTGTCGCTCCCGCACCGCTGGGGGGGTCACACGACGGAGTTCTTCGCCATCGGCACCGCGGTGCGGCCGCTGCGCGCGGACCACACCATCGCGCCGCCCCAGCTCGTCCTGCCGCTCACGGACCGGTGAGCGACGACGCCGGCCTGCCTGCGCCGTCCGACTCGGGGCTGCCCGACGTCCCGGCGGAGCCGGGCGCGCTCGACGTTGGGGGTGGGGAGGCGGACACGGTCCAGCTGCTGGCCGCGGCGCTGCGCGCCGACCTGTCGGACCTCGAGACCTACGAGCGCGTCCTCGTGTCCTCGATCGCCGAGGTCCTGCCGCCCGGGGTGCTCGACGTCTCGCGCGAGCGCTCGCTGTCGGATCGCGTCGCCGGCCGCCCCGGCAAGGTGACGTCGATCCGGGCGCGCTTCGGCGACAGCGCGCTCGAGCTCGTCCCGGGCCGCGGGTCGCCGACGGGATTCGTCACCCGCCAGGTCCGCGGCGTGGCGATCAGCCGCAAGGAGGTGTCCCTCGAGGAGTGGACGCGCCAGTTCGCCGAGCACCTGGAGCGCTTCGCCGCCGAGAACGCCTCGGCACGGGCCGCGCTCGGGCGGCTGCTCGGGACCGGCTGAGCGGCTAGCCGAGCCCGAGGATCGCCGCGCAGGCCGGCCACGGCCCCCAGCCGTCGCGCTGGTAGAGGCGGTAGGCGAGCGCGTCCTGGACGGCGGCGGGCGCCGAGCTCGGCAGCCCCGAGCCGCCGACGCCCTCCCAGGTGCCGAGGCTGAACTGGTAGGCGCCGTAGTAGCCGTTGCCGGTGTCGTCGGCGTAGTTGCCGCCGGACTCGCAGTTGCGGATCCCGGCGAAGTCCTGGGTGAGCGTCCCCGTCGGGATGGGGCTGGCACTCGTGAGCGTCGCCGATCCGGACGCGGCCGGCGGGCCCGCCGGCTGGCCCGCCGCCGCGACGACCGGGTTGGCGGCGCTGCGCTTCGCCGCCTCCTGCGCCGCCTGCTCGGCCGCCCGGGCCTGCGCGGCCTCCTGCTGGGCGACGAGCACGGCGAGCTGACCCTGCACCGAGGCGAGGAGCGTGCGCTCGTTCGACAGCGTGGTGAGGACCGAGGTGCGCGCCGAGGTCGCGTCCGCCAGGGCCGTCGCCGCGGCGGTCGCCGACTGGCGGGCCGTCGACAGCTCGGTGGCGAGGACGTGCTTCGCGTCGGTGAGCGCGGTGACCGTCCGGTCGAGCTGGTCGGCGGCCACCCGGATGTAGGCCTGGCCGTCGGCCACCTGGTCCGGCTTGTCGCTGAGGAACAGCCCGAGGGACCCGTCGCTGCCGGCGTTCACGTAGGCGGAGATCGCGGCGCTGCGCAGCGCCGTCTGGTCGAGGCTCACCTTGTGGTCGACGACGCGGCTCTCGCGCTCGGCCATCTGCTCCTCCGCGCGCGCCGCCGAGAGCAGGGAGCGCTCCGCCAGGTAGTGCTGGCCGACCGACTGGAGCAGCGCGTCGTCGCGCGCCACCGTCGCCGCGATCGCAGCGGCCTGCGACTGCAGCCCGGTCGTCGTCGAGGCGCCCGCCCGGACCGCTGTCGTCGAGGGCCACAGGAGGAACGCCCCGGCCGCGGCGACGAGGACCGCGCTGGCGCGGGTCGCAAGGTGGGGGCGGCCCGGTCGGCTCGGGCGGTCCGCTTCATACAGCGGGCCGTCAGGCGGGCGTGCCCCCCAGGCGGCCGCGGTCGCGGTCACGCCGGGAGACGTTATCCCTGGTCGCCGGGGTGTGCAAAGGGGAAGCGTCGGCGGAGGGCCCGCGCGGGCGCCGCGCGTCCCTCCCGCGACCGTCGCGGGAGGTCGGTTCCCGCCCGGTACGCTGCGGCGGTGACGGTCGCCGCCATCGTGCTCGCGCTCGGTCCGCCGTCCCCGTCCGGCCGCCGCGACCAGCCCCGCCGACCCTCCGCGACGCGCCGCCGGCCGGCGCAGCCGTGGCGAGCCGCCCGGGTGGCGGCCGCCGCGCTCCAGGCGGGCCTGGACGAGACCGTGGTGGTGCTCGACAGCGAGGAGCGGGCCGGGGCGCTCCCGGAGGGCGCGACGGTGCTGCTCGACGGCGCGTCGACGCCCGGGGAGGCGTCGGCGCTGCGCGCCGCGCTCGACTGGTGCGCGCGTCAGGGCCACGACGCCGTCGTGCTCGCCCTCGACGAGGGCTTGCCCGACGACCCCGCGGAGGACCCGGCGGCGTGGCGGGCGCTCGCCGCGGCCGCGGGCGGCCCGGTCGTCGTGGCGACGCGCGCCGGTCGGAGGACCGGCCTCGCCCGCATCGGAGCCGAGGCGTGGCCGCTGCTCCCGTTGGAGGGGACCGTGGCCGCCACCTGGCACCACCACCCCGAGCTGGTCTCGTCGCTCGCGCTCGACGCGCCGGGCGGCGACCCGGGCGCCTCCCCGGCGGCCGCGGCCGCGGGGGAGGGCTCGTAGCGGGCGGAGGGAAGGTCGCGGCCACCGTGGCGGGTGTGGCGGACGCCGGCGCCGGGCCGGCGTCGGCGGCGGACCTCGAGGCGGTCGCCCGGCTGCTCGGGCGGCCCCCGGCGGGGGCGTTCACGGTCGTCGTGCGCGGCCGCGACGGCGCGCCGGTCGTCATCCGCAACGATCCGCTCCTCCACGACGGCACGCCCATGCCGACCCGCTACTGGCTCGTCGGCCGCCGCGAGCGCGAGGCGGTCGGCCGACTCGAGTCGACCGGCGGCGTCCGGGCGGCGGAGTCGGCGGTGCCCGCCGGCGAGCTCGCCGCGGCGCACGCCCGCTACGCGGCCGAGCGCGACGCCGCCCTGCCGGCGGGCTACGCGGGCCTCCGGCCGGCCGGGGGGGTCGGCGGGACACGCCGAGGCGTGAAGTGCCTCCACGCGCACCTGGCGTGGTACCTGGCCGGGGGCGGGGATCCCGTCGGCCGCTGGGTGGCGGCCCGCCTCGCCGGCGAGCTGGAGGGCCCGGTGGCGGCGATCGACTGCGGCACGAACTCGACCCGCCTGCTGGTCGCCGACGGCGAGGGCCGCTCGCTCGAGCGCCGGATGACGATCACCCGGCTGGGCGAGGGGGTCGACCGGACCGGCGAGCTCGGGGCGGGCGCGCTCGAGCGCACCCTCGCGGTCCTCGGCGAGTACCGGCGGGTGGCCGACGGCTTCAGCGTGGTCCGGCTGCGGGCCATCGCGACCTCGGCGGCGCGCGACGCCCGCAACGCCGCGGCGCTCTTCGACGCCGCCGAGGCCGTGCTCGGCGTCCGCCTCGAGCTGCTCGAGGGCGCCGAGGAGGGCCGCATCGCCTACGCCGGGGCGACGGCGGAGCTCGATCCGGCGGACGGTCCGTACCTCGTGGTCGATCTCGGTGGCGGCTCGACCGAGCTGGTGGCCGGAGCGCCGGGCGCCGGAGCGGCCCCCGCCGCGGTCGTCTCCCTCGAGACGGGCTGCGTGCGGGTGACCGAGCGCTTCCTCGCCTCGGACCCGCCGACGGCCGGCGAGCTGGCCGCGGCGCGCGCCGAGGTCCGCGCGCTCGTCGGCGCCGCCGTCGCCGCGCACCCGGCGCTCGCCCTGCCGAGACGGATGGTCGGTGTCGCCGGGACGGTGTCGACCCTCGTCGCCCTCCATCTCGGCCTCGACGGCTTCGAGCGCGAGCGGCTGCACCACGCGCGCCTCCGGCGCGACGTGGTCGAGGCGCTGCTCGCCTCCCTCGCGGCCGAGCCGGTCGCGCTCCGCCGCGAGCGCGTCGGCCTGGATCGCGCCCGCGCCGACGTCATCGTCGGGGGCGCCGTCGTCCTCGCCGAGGCGATGGCCGGGCTCGGCCACGACGAGCTCGTCGCCTCCGAGTCCGACATCCTCGACGGCCTCGTCGCCGACCTGCTCCGGGCGGGCCCGGGGCCGCGAGACGCCGGGCGGTAGGATCCGCGGATGGGTCGGACCTACGACGAGGTCGGCGGGCGGCTCGCGGCCTTCCTCCTCGCCCAGCCCGTCTTCTTCGTCGCGACGGCGCCGCTCGGTGCCGAAGGCCACGTCAACTGCTCGCCGAAGGGCAACCGGGACGAGCTCGCGGTGCTCGACCCCCACACCGTCGCCTACCTCGACCAGACCGGCAGCGGGGTCGAGACGATCGCGCACCTGCGGGAGAACGGCCGCATCGTGCTCATGTTCTGCGCCTTCGACGGACCGCCCCGGATCGTCCGCCTGCACGGCTCCGGGGAGGTCGTGACCGCCGACGAGGCGCGCTTCGCGGGGCTGGCGGCCCGCTTCCCCCGGTCCGCGGGCGACGGCGTGCGCTCGGTGATCGTCGTGGCGGTGCGGCGCATCTCGGACTCCTGCGGATTCGGCGTCCCGCTGATGGACTTCCGCGGGCACCGCGCCAACATGGACGAGTGGGCCGCTCGCAAGGGGCGCGACGGCATCGTCGACTACTGGGCCGAGAAGAACGGAACGAGCATCGACGCACTCCCGGGCCTCGAGGTCGCCGCCCCGGCGTCACCGCCGCGGGGCTGATCCGCCGTGGCCGATCACGCGGCGCCGCTCCTCGAGCGTGGCGCCCCCGACGATCCGTTCGCGCTCTTCGGAACCTGGTTCGACGAGGCGGGACGCCACGTGCGCGACCCCGAGGCGGTGGCCGTCGCCACGGCGGACCGCGAGGGTCGTCCCTCGGTGCGCATGGTGCTGCTGAAGAGCTGGGACCGGCGCGGTTTCGTCTTCTTCACGAACTACGCCAGCCGCAAGGGCCGTGAGCTGACGGAGAACGTGCACGCCGCCATGCTGTTTCACTGGAACCCGCTCGGTCGCCAGGTGCGCATCGAGGGGACCGTCGAGCGGGTCGATCCGGCCGAGTCGGACCGGTACTTCGCGTCGAGGCCCCGCGGTGCCCAGGTCGGCGCCCGCGCCTCGCACCAGAGCCGGCCGGTGGCCGACCGCGCCGAGCTCGACCGGAGCGTGGAGCGGGCGGCGCAGGAGTGGGCGGGCCGCGAGGTCGAGCGGCCGGCCTGGTGGGGCGGGTTCCGTCTCGCGCCCGTGGCCTTCGAGTTCTGGCAGCACCGGGAGGACCGGCTCCACGACCGCCTGCGGTACACGCCGGAGGGGGCCCGATGGCGGATCGAGCGGCTGCAACCCTGAGGCAGGGGGTCACCGCCGCTGAGTTGGAGCGCCTGGCTCGCACCCGGACGAATCTGGCCGGCATGCAGCGATGGAGATTCACCGTCGTCGGACCGGTCGTGAACTTGCCGAACGTCCTGGTCAGCACCATCCCCCGACACGTCGGTGACCGAGCGCTCTGCCCACGGTGACGAGCGGGCGCGGATCAGCCGGTCGTGGGCGGGACACCGACGTGTCAGAGCGTCCACCATCGCGGATCGGGGGAGGATCGGGGGAGGATCGGGGGAGGATCGGGGGTAGGTCCCGCGGGCACCCCGACGGAGTCAGGCCCCTCCCGCTCAGACCGAGCGACTGAAGCGTGCGCCGAGCGAGGAGGATCCGCCTCCGGGGCTCGATCGCGGCGTCGCCAGGAGGTGCAGGTCCGCCTCGACGAGCCTGACGCCGATCCGGATGCGCAGCCCCGGGGCCTCCTCGTCGCGACCCGGGGCCGGCGATCGACGCCGTGCACGCGGCGTCCGTCGCCGCGCGGCCTCGCGGCGCCGGTCGGCGATACGGAGCTCGACCAGCGCAGCGGTCATGCCGAAGCTCATCGGATCAACCCTCCTCGGCCGGGAGGCTGATCGGGTAGGCGAACAGCAATAGCTCCACCGGCACCGAACCGGCCGGACGCCGTGACGGGTCGGTCAGCCGCTCCCGGAAGCGGGGAAGCAGCAGCGCCGACAGCTCCTCGCTCAGCTCTTCCAGCTCCTCGGCGGTGAGGTAGAGGACGTACTCGCTGTCGCTGGCCGCGTCCCGCCACCGCTTCGGGTACGACGCCCTCGTCTCCCGCCAGGCGTGGTACCGAGCGAGCTGGCGCTCACGGAACAGGCGTCCGAGGGCCCCTGCGGCGAGCTCGGTCTCAGGGTCGTCGTCGCTCTTCCCGAACCGCATGCCGACGGACGTCACGCGCCACGGTCGGGCCCTGCCCTTGCCGCCGCCCGCCTCCTCGACGAAGCCGTACTTGGCCAGCTGGCGCAGATGGAAGGAGCAGGTCGTGGGCGACTCACCGATACGCTCGCCGACCCCGGTGGCCGTCATCGGTCCCTCGAGGACCAGGGTTTCGATGAGGGCGATACGCACCGGATGGGCGAGGGCGCGCAGGGTGCGCGCGTCGGTGATCTCCAAGAGCTCCGGCGTCGCCGCGCGCTCCGCACTCGGGGGTCTCGCCTCGTCATTGTCGAGAGTCACATCTCGATTGTTATCTCTCGAAAGACTTCTGTCAAGAGAAAGCTCTCGAAGAAGCTCCGGACCGTCCCGAGCCCGGGGGTCGGGGCCGAACGCGTCCGAGAGAACGCGCTAGGCGACGCCGTCGCCGAGGACGATGCGGCCGACGCGGGCGACGAAGTCGTCGACCTGGCCGTGCTTGGCGTCCGCGTAGGCGCGACCTTGGGCCGCCAGGCGGTCGCGCACCGGGCGGTACATCAACACCCGGGTGGCGTCGAAGAGCTCGCCGACATCCCGGTACCACAGGCCCCCGTCGGCCGCCGCCGCGTGCTCCATCGCCGCGCTGGCGTCGGGGACGACGACGGGCGTGCCGAGCAGCATCGACTCGATGGTCTCGCGCCCAAACGGCCCCGGGGGGCGGAGGTCGATCGTCGCGACGGCGTGCGCCATCAGGCGCCACAGGTTGACGCGGCTCGGGCTGACCGGCAGCTCGAGGGTGTTCTCCCGGTCGCTGATCCGCCACTGCTCACCGTCGACCTCGGCCACCGAGACGCGCCCGACGACGCTGCGCAGCACCTCGTGGGTGACCGAGCGGACGTAGCGGGCGCCCCCCGGCGGGAAGTCGCGGATCGAGAGCACGTAGCGGCCGAACCAGCGGACGCCGAAGAGCCGGTGCGACGCGGCGTTGCGGTTCAGGCTGAGGGCGAGGTCGAGGGGGACCACGTCGCGCTCGGAGCGTTCGGGGCAGGCCGCGAGCACGGCGGGGCGCTCGCCCGGGTGGACGACGCCGACGACGTCGGCCGCCTCGATCAGGGAGCACACGGGTTCGGCCGCGAGGCGGCGCTCGTCGCCGAGGTAGGGGAGCACGACCACCCGGGCGCGGCCGGGACGCCCGCGGGTGCCGAGCACGCCGATGTCGTAGGGCTGGTGGTGGCCGGCGAGCACGATCGCGTCGGGGGCGAGACGCTCGAGCAGCTCGGGCACCTCGGGCGCGTCGCCCTCGTACCGTTCGAGCAGCGACGCCGCGGTGGCGGGGACCCCGAGCCCGCCGTCGTGGACGGCGAGTGCCACGCGCAAGATCCCCGAGCGGAGCGGTCGTGCCCCGTGCACCGGCACGCGGTGGACCTCGAAGACGCTGTCGCGCAGCGTCTCGAGCGGCACCAGCGGCGAGACCAGGTGCACGATGGAGACGTCCGCGTGGCGCGAGACGGCGCCGGCGACGAGGCGCGTCGCGGCCGTCGCCTCGTCACCGGAGTCACCCCAGTGCCGGGTGACGACGGCGACGCGTGGTCGCGTCCGGTCCTCCGGCCCGCGCGCCGGCGCGCCCTTGGCCACGGTCCTGCTCAGGCGTCGCTCGCCCGCGTGTCGCTCAGGCGGGTGTCGATGCGGTCGTCCACGTAGCGGCTGAGGTCGAGCAGGTCGTTGCGCACGACGTCGAGCAGGTTGCGCAGGTCCGAGCTCGCGATCTCGTCGACGCGATAGGCGATGCCGTCGATCGACTGGGCGAGGGCGGCGCGGAACTCCTGCTCCTCGGTGAAGTACCGGTCGAGGGCGGCGTTCACGATGCGGGCGAGGATGCGCCGCCCGATCGCCTTCGGTCCCCAGCCGCTGCCGGCATGGGTCCGGGCATGGCCCATGTCCCAGCGGCGGTGGAGGTGGTGCAGGCTCGGGTGGAGGTGGATCGGCTCGCGGTCCGCCCGGACCAGCAGCTCGTCGAAGGTCGCCTGGGGGAGCCAGGTCCTCGGGTAGGAGCCGGGCGCGCTGCCGACCACCGACCTCAGGTGCTCGACGACGACCCGCGTGTCAACACGGACGTCTCCAGGTAGGTCTTCCATCGGTCGTCCTCCTGAACGGTCGACAAGGGGCACCAGTATCGCCAGTGGCTGAGGTGCACATTCAAATAGGGGTCGCCGGCGGCGAGCACGTCGGCCCACCGGTGGACGATGCGCCGCCCCTCGACGAGGTCGTCGGTGTGGCCCCGGCTCCTCGACTCGTGGTGGATCAGCTCGGCGAGCGGCTCGTAGACGACGAGGTAGCCCCGCTCGCGCAGCTTCAGGCAGAAGTCGACGTCGTTGAAGGCGACGGGGAGCCGTTCGTCGAAGCCGCCGACGGACTCGAAGACCTCGCGCCGGACCATCATGCACGCCCCGGTCACGACCGAGCAGTTCCTCGTCGAGATGGCCATCGAGTTGTAGCCGGGGTGGTCGCCGGGCAGGCCGCGCAGCACGTGGCCGGCGATCCCGCCGAGCCCGACGACGACGCCGGCGTGCTGGATCGCGCCGTCGGGGTAGAGGAGCCGGGCCCCGACGGCTCCCACCTCGTCGCGAAGCGCATGGCCGAGCAGCGCGTGGAGCCAGCGGGAGGCGCGCGCCTCGATGTCGTTGTTGGCGAAGAGCAGGATCTCGCCCCGGGCGTTGGCCGCCGCGGCGTTGTTGATCGCCGCCCAGTTGAACGGACCCGGGGCGTCGACGATGGTGACGTCCGGCTCCCTCGAGAGCCGGTCGAGCAGCTCGGCCGTCTCGGGCAGCTCGCTGTCGTTGTCGACGAGCACCAGCTCGACGCGCTCGTAGCCGGGGTCCTGGCGGAGCGACGCCGCACACGTCGCGAGCAGCGCCGGCTCGTCCCGGAACGGGATGATGATGCTCACGAGCGGGTCGCGGCGGAGCTTGCGGCGCACGTGGTAGCGGCCGGGGAAGTCGGGTCGGCGGGTCACCTCGCCCTCCTCGCCGCGCCGCTCGAGGGTGTCCTGGATCGCCCGCAGCCCCGCCTCGTAGGCCCAGGGCTTGGCGAGCACGCCCGAGGAGTCGCTCGCCGCCGAGCCGGGGAGCGTCCGCCAGTGGTAGAGGACCTCGGGGAGGTGGACGATCTTGCGCGCGCGCTCGGTCGCCCGCAGCGCCAGGTCGTAGTCCTGGCTCCCGTCGTAGTCCGAGCGCAGGCCGCCGAGCTCGACGACGAGGTCGCGCCGGATGACCGTGAGATGGCCGAGGTACTGGAACGACAACAGCAGGTCCGGGGACCACTCCGGCTTGAAGAGTGGGTCGAAGCGCTCGCCGGCGGCGTCGACCTTGTCCTCGTCGGAGTAGAGCAGGTCGCCTTCGGGCTCGGCGGCCAGCGCCTCGGCCACCTTCGCGAGCGCGTCCGACGTCAGCTCGTCGTCGTGGTCGAGGAAGGCGACGAACCTCCCCTTCGCGATGGCGAGGGCGCCGTTCGTCGCCGCGGAGATGCCGCCGTTCTCGGGGAGGGCGGTCACGTTGATCCGGCGGTCGACCCGGCGCAGCGAGCGGAGGTACGCGGTCAGGTCCTCGTCGCCCGAAGCGTCGTCGCAGATGCACAGCTCCCAGTCGCCGAAGGTCTGGTCGAGCACCGAGCCGACGCAGCGCTCGAGGGCCCAAAGCGGCGGGCGCCAGACCGGGACGAGCACGCTCACGAGCGGTGGCTTCGTGCGCAGGCGCAAGGGCCGCCGGGCGCGGGCACGCCGTCTCGGCGTCTCCCCGACGCCGCCGACGATCACCGGTTGGCGCCGGGCCCGCAGCCAGCGGTGGTACGCGCGCCGGTCCTCGCTGGCGTTCAGGGGGTAGGGGCCGTTCTCGTCGGGCTCGGCGCCCTCGGCGGCGCCCTCGACGTCGTCCTCCTCCTGCCCCTCCGTGCGTAGCGCGGCCTGCTCCGGCCGGGGCGTCGCGCGCAGGATCGGCTCGATCTGGCGCGTCGCCCAGACGAGCCCGTCGAGCACGTGCTGCAGGTCGCGCTCCAGGTCGAGCAGTGAGGTCGTCCACTCGCTCTCGGGGCCGAGCGCCGGCGGCGCGAAGCACGGGTGCGGTCCGACGATGGCCTCCAGCGCCTCGTCCAGCGCGCGGATCGCCGGGAGCACGAGCTGGAAGCTCGCCACGTCCTCGGACTCGGCGTGGACGTGGTGCAGGTTCTCGTCGAGGGCACGCGCCGGGGCGAGCTGCTGCTCGGTGTCGACGGCGACGCCGGTCCCATCGAGGAAGTGGGCGACCGACTTGGCGAAGGCGGTCGGGTCCTCGAGCGCCTCCTCGTAGCGGCAGACGAAGACGGGCAGCCCCGCCAGGCCGGCGAGGGCGGAGCGCACGTAGCGCTCGTAGAGGGCGAGCCCGCGCACGAGGGGGAAGCCGTCGCGGGTCGCGAGCGAGCGCGCCACCTCGAGCGGGTCACGAACCACCAGCACGCCGACGATCGGCCGCTCCAGCACGCGCCGCCAGAAGGGCAGGAGGAGCGCGGTGCGCGGGTCCTTCCAGACGACGGGCCGTTCGGCCGGCCCGAAGGTCGCGTCGAAGGCCTCGCGCGCCTGGAGCGCCAGGTCGTCGAGGGCGCGGTGGTGCTCCCAGCCGGGAGCGAGGCGAGGGGGGCGGTGCCAGGCGCCGCCGAGGCGCATCAGGACCCGCTCGTCGAGCTCGACGAGGGAGCGGCTCTCGTAGTGGCCGCGGGGGTTGTCGTCGCCACTCTCCATGCGGTCGGACGGCTCGGGCAGGCCGAGCCCCAGCCCTGCGAGGGCCGCGGTCACCGCAGAGGTGCCCGAGCGGTGCATCCCGACGACGAGCACGCACGGCGCCGCGGCGTTCGCCGCGTCCGCCGGTCGGCCGCCTCGGTTCGGGCCCTTCGCCGTGTGGATCTCCTCTCGGCGGACAGGGTCCTGACCGCCGGCCGGTTGTGGGGTCGCGTCGGTCATCGTGCTCGTCCGGGTCGGCTCGGCGACGCGCTCCGCTCGCCGTGGAACTGGGTCGAGTGTACGCAATCGGGGCGCCGCCGGATCTGCAACCATGGGGCGGTGGGAACCGAGAGGCCGCCAGCGGGCGGGACCCGGCCGGCGGGATCGCGGTCGAAGGTGGCGTCGGCGCCTGGCAGGTGGCGGCCGTGGCAGAGCTGAGTCTCCACGATCCCTCGCGCGAGCTCGTCGGAAGCCGCGTGCGGCTGCGACCGCTTCGCGTGGAGGACTACGCGGCGTGGCGGGAGGTGCGGACGCGCTGCCGGGACTGGCTGGCGCGCTGGGAGCCCCGCCCGGCGGGGGCGCCGTACCCGTCGGAGGACCGGGCGACCTTCGCCGCCCGCTGCGCCATGCGCGAGCGCGAGCGCCAGCTCGGCACGGGGTACGGCTTCGGCATCTTCGTCTCGGGCCACTTCGCCGGGGAGATCAACCTGTCGGCGATCCAACGCGGCGCCTTCCAGAACGGCTACGTCGGCTACTGGGTCGACGAGGCCGAGGCGGGCCAGGGCTACGTCCCCGAGTCGTGCGTCGTGCTCTTCCGCTTCGCGTTCGAGGAGCTGGGGCTGCACCGGGTCCAGATCGCGATCGTGCCGAGGAACGCCCCGAGCCGCCGCGTCGCCCAGAAGCTGTGGCTGCGCGGCGAGGGCGTGGCGCTGCGCTACCTCGAGATCGACGGCCGGTGGGAGGACCACGTCCGCTACGCCATCACCGCCGAGGAGTGGGAGGAGCGGCGCGAGCGGTACCTCGAGCAGTGGCTCGGGGTGCCGGGCGAGGCGCAGGCCTGATCGGCCTACGGCCGGCCGGCGCCGACCAAGCCCGCGTAGTACATCGGCGCGTACGAGACCGTCTCGCCCGTCTCCGGTGCCTGGATGATGGTCTGGGTGCCGTAGGGCCCCGAGCCCACGTACATCGTGACGTGGGTGACCGGGTCGCTCCCGTCGTTCGCGAAGTGGTAGAAGAGCAGGTCCCCGGGCTGCAACTGGCTGAGGGAGATGTGCTGGGTCTCCTGGTACTGGAACCAGGCGCTGTGGGTGAGCTGCACCCCGGCGGCGCCCCAGGCGAGCATCGTGAGCCCCGAGCAGTCCACGCCGGACCTGCTCGCGCCGCCCCACACGTAGGGGATGCCGAGGCAGCGGTGGCGCTGGTCGGGTCGCTGCCGGCGACCGTCGCGGCGACCTCCGCCGCCTGCTGGGCCTGCTCCTCGGCGCGCTGGCGCGCTGCCGCCGCGGCGGCGGCGCGCGCCCGGGCGGCCGCCGCCGCCGCGGCGGCCTCCTCCTGTTCGGTGATGAGCTGCGCGATCCGGCCCTTGACCTGGCTGAGCGTCGCCCGCGAGGCCGCCGTCGCCTGCACGGCGGCGTTCCGGCTGCTCGCCGCGTCCGCGACGGCGTTGCTGGCGGCGCGGACCTGGACCGCCTGCTCGGCCTCGCTCGCCTGGAGGCGCTTCTGGTCGTGCTGGAGCGAATCGACCGCCGACTGGAGCATCCTCGTCGCCACGCCCGCATAGGCGGTGACGGTCCCTGCATCGGCGATGTTGTGCGACAGCACCGCCCCGAACTGGGCGTTCGCGGCATCGGCGTCCACGTACGCCGCGACCGCGGCCTGGCGGACCCGGTTCTTGGCGGCTGCGATGCGCGCCTTCTCGTGGACGAGCTCGATGCGGATCCGGGCGAGCTGCTGGCGGGCCTGCTGCAGCTCGACGGTCGCCTCGTCGTAGCGCTCGCCGGCGACCTGGATCTGCTCGTTCTCGGCGGCGATGCGCGTCTCGAGGGCGGCGGCGCGGTTCTTCACCGACTGGACCTGGGAGTTCGTCGGGCCGACCGGCGTCGTGGAGGGGGACGCGGCCGCGACGGACGAGGCGGTCGCCGCCGCCATCAGGGTCGCGGCCGCGAGCACTCCCGGCGTCCGAAACCTCATCCGCCACTCCTCGTTACTTTGACGACTTTGACAACACTAGCTTCACCTGTCACTCGAACCCCGCGCGCGTCGATGGCATCCCTAACGACCGCCACCGCGCGCTCCGCTAGGTTCGATCCGGCGGTCGGTCGCGGTGACCGACCGGGCGGTGCTCCCTGCGACCGGTGTGCTGGAGGTTCGGCGTGTTCGACGGGATCGTCTCGACGCGGTACGGACGCGTGCGCGGTGTCGAGGACAGCGGTGTCTGGCGCTTCTGCGGGATCCCCTATGCCGCCTCACCGGTGCCGGGCGGCCGCTTCCTCCCGCCGGCCGAGCCCGAGGCCTGGGCAGGGGTGCGCGACGGCTCGGTGTTCGGTCCGATCGCGCCGCAACCGCCGGCGGGGCCCGGGAGCTACGTGCCGGGCGACCCGACCGAGCAGGACGAGGAGTGCCGCTCCTTGAACGTCTGGACGCCCGCCTGCGACGGCGCGCGTCGTCCCGTGATGGTCTTCCTCCACGGCGGGGCGTTCCTCTCCGGCAGTGGCTCCGGGGTGATGTACCGCGGCGGCGTTCTCGCGCGGCGCGGGGTGGTCGTCGTCACGCTCAACTACCGGCTCGGGGCGCTCGGGTTCCTGGCGCACCCGGCGCTGGCGGGCCCGGGGGCGGACGGCTTCGGGAACTGGGGGCTCGCCGATCAGCTCTATGCGCTCCGGTTCGTGCGGGCCCACGCCGAGGTCTTCGGGGGCGACCCCGCGAACGTGACCGTCTTCGGCGAGTCGGCCGGGGCGATCAGCGTCTGCGATCTCATCGGGATGCCCGCCGCGAGCGGCCTGTTCCGTCGGGCCATCGTCGAGAGCGGGATGGCGTTCGCCTCGCCGCCGGCGGTCGCACGGCGCCTCGCCGAGCGCCTGGCGGCGTCGCTCGAGCTGAAAGAGGTGACCCGGGAGGCGTTCGCCGCCGTGCCGCTCGCCGAGCTGGTCCCGGCCCAGCAGGAGATCAGTGCCGCCGTCGACGGCGGGCTCGGGATGCCGTTCGCGCCGGTCGTCGACGGCGGCCTGCTGCCCCGGCATCCGGCCGATCTGATCGCCGCAGGCACCTCCGCCGGCGTCGAGCTGCTCGCCGGGACGAACCGTGACGAGTTCAAGTTCTTCTCCTTCGTCGCGCCCCAGACCGCCGACCTCGATCTGGCGGGGCTGGAGGCGCTGGTCGGCCGGTACCTGCACAATGCCGGCATGCGCAAGCCGATCGAGCCCGCCGCGGTCGTCGAGCGCTACCGCTCGGCCCGCTGCGCCCGTGGCGAGCCGGCAGCGCCGCGCGACCTGCTCGACGCGATCGCCGGGGACTGGATCTTCCGGATCCCGCTGCTGCGCCTGGTCGACGCGCACCGGGCGCACACGCCCGCGACGTACGCCTACCGCTTCGACTGGGAGTCGACCTTCGCCGGGGGCGCGCTCGGCGCGTGCCACGCGCTCGAGCTGCCGTTCGTGTTCGGCTCGGTCCGCAACCCGGTGATCGGCATCTTCGCGGGAGCCGGGGAGGACGCGCTGGCGCTGTCGGAGCGTATGCAGGCGAGCTGGGTCGCTTTCGCCACGACGGGCGACCCCTCGCCGTCCGGCGACGGCGCGTGGCCGCGTTACGAGACGGAGCACCGGGCCACGATGGTCTTCGGCCAGCAGGACCGCGTCCTCGACGCGCCGCAGGAGGACGAACGGCGCTTCTGGGAGGAGCGCCTCGGTCGCTACGGTGTGGCGGGACCGGTGGAAGGCGCGGAGCCCGTCGACGTGTCGTTCCTCGGGCCGGACGAGCAGTCGGGGACGTAGCCCAACCGGCAGAGGCAGGGCGCTTAAAACGCCTCAAGTGAGGGTTCGAATCCCTCCGTCCCCACGCTGTGATGTCGCGAGACATCGCGGACACCTGAACCCGTCGGAAGGCTGCTTCTGTGGCTTTCCGAGGGGCTGGTAGATCCTGGTCGGGCCGAGCGTGAGCTCGCGCGGGAGCTCTCCGTCGAAGGTCACGATCCGGACGTCGCGATCGGCCACGTAGCGGCGGACCCGGAGATGCTTGTGCGCTTGGCCGACGCCGATCTTGAACAGCTTTGCGTCGTAGCGGAGTGTGCCCTTTCCGGCGTCGTCGATCCGGTCCGTCACGAACAGGCGACATCGACGCTGAGGCGCCCGGAGGTCACCGTTTCGTGACACCAGCGCATGATCCCGGCTGGCCTCGGCGCCTGGCGGGCTCGTCATCCCAGCTGACGTCACACGGTGCCCATGGCATCGCCGCTATGTTCTGGGGCGATCGAGCTGGACCAGGAGGTCGAAGATTGGCTTGTCGCACTCCCGAGACGAGCTCTTCGGTCAAGCAGAGCGCTGCATCGACCTGCTCGCCCACTGGCCGGCCGGCAGATCACGGCGAGCCGCGCGTCTTCCGGGCCGGCGGTATGTCCTATCTCCGGATCCCGGCGCTCGATGCTCGGCAGTCGGCTGGCTTTTACGAGGCCGTGTTCGGCTGGACGGTGGGGGGCAATCCCGACCGTCCGAGCTTCGAGGACGGCACCGGCCACGTCATCGGCCACTTCATGACCGACCTGTCCGTCGCCGGGGAAGCCGGGATACTGCCGTTCATCTACGTCGAGCGTGTCGACGAGACGGTCCGGAGGATCACCGCCTGTGGCGGCGTGGTGACGAAGCCGCCGTACCGGGAGGGCGACCTGTGGGTGGCGACCTTTCGGGACCCGGCCGGCAACGCGCTCGGCGTCTGGCAGCGGGGGCCGCGCGACTGACGCGCGGCGGGGGCGCCGGCGGCGCCGACCCGGCCCGGCGATCCCAAGCGAAACGGCGTCGCCCGCCACCTCGGGCGGCGGGTTCCTGACATGCTGAATACGTGGCGAGCGCCGGGGCGAGCGAGCACGTCCGGCTGACCACCATCGCCCGTGAGTGGGGGCGGATCGGCTGCATCGGATTCGGCGGCCCGCCGACCCACATCGCCCTGCTCCGGCGGCTCTGCGTCGACGAGCGCGGGTGGCTGTCGGCGCACGACTTCGAGGACGCGATCTCGGCGACGAACCTGTTGCCCGGTCCGGCCTCGACCCAGCTCGCGATCTTCTGCGCCTGGCGGCTGCGCGGCGTGGCAGGGGCCCTGCTCGGCGGGGCGTGTTTCATCGTGCCCGGGCTCGTCGCGATCCTGGCGCTCTCGGCGCTGTTCCTCGCGGGCCATCCGCCCGGGTGGGTGGAGGGCGCGGCGGCAGGTGCCGGCGCCGCCGTGCCGGCGGTCGCCGTCCACGCCGCCTCCGGCCTCGTGCCCGCGAGCTGGAAGCGGGCGGGTGGCGAACGGCGCGTACGGGCGCGCTGGTTCGGCTACTTCGCGCTCGGCGGGGCAGCCTCGGCCCTCGTCGGCCCGTGGCTCGTCCTCGTCCTCCTCGCCTGCGGTCTGGCCGAGATGGCCGCCAGGCTCCGGGCGCGGGCACTGCCGTCGGGCCCGGGCATGGCGCTGCCGCTCGCCCTCGTCGCGCCAGGCGTCGCCGGGGGGCTGCTCGCGCTCTGCTGGGTGGCGATCAAGGTGGGCGCGCTCTCGTTCGGCGGGGGCTTCGTCATCATCCCGCTCATGCAGCACGACGCGGTGACCACCTACCACTGGATGACGGGTGCCCAGTTCCTGAGCGCGGTCGCGCTCGGGCAGGTCACGCCGGGCCCGGTCGTCCAGACCGTCGCCGTCGTCGGCTACGCCGCCGCGGGGATCGGCGGCGGCCTGCTCGCCGCGCTGGTCGCCTTCGCTCCGTCGTTCGTCTTCGTGCTCGGCGGCGGTCGCCACTTCGACCGCCTGCGCGCGAACCCCCGAATCCAGGCGTTCCTCGCCGGTGCCGGACCGGCGGCGGTCGGGGCGATCGCCGGTGCTGCCGTGCCCCTCGGTATGGCGCTCGCCCACCTGTGGCAGCTCGGCCTGCTCGGTATGGCCGCGCTGTGGCTCTTCGCCGCGCGCCGCGGCGTGGTGAGCGCGCTCGTCGGGGCGGGCGCCCTCGGTGTCGTCGCCGCGCTCGCCGGAGCGTCCGTTCCGCGCTGACGCGGCACCGCCGGGTCCGCCCCCACGCGGCCGGGGATCGGGCTTGCCGCGCGGGTCGCGGTGAGCCGCGGCGCCCGGAAGCGGCGGGGCGACCGGCCAGGTCGCCGGCGCCGCGTTATCGCATGGTCGCAGGCCGGTCATCGGCAATCGACGTTGAGCGTGACGCTGTATGCGCGTGCGCGATGCGGCGTCGGAAAAGGGGCCTCGCGGCGCCGGAAATCCCCAAGTTACGTACAGGAAGTGGATGGCCGAGCTGCGGGTCCGGGGCCGGTCGGGCCGGCGGTGGCGCGTCGATGCTGCCCGGTCGCCCAGCGCTCATTTGTCCCGTCACAGGACCCTGATTGACCCGCAGCGGTGCCGGAGCGGCCCCCGGGCGCGGCGACCGTGGGCGCCCCCCCCCGGTCCGCCGCCCGGCGCCGCTGCGGGGTGGCCCGATCGAGGACGGACGTGGCGGGTCGGGGCGTCGGTCAGCCAGCGAGCACGGCGCGCAGCCGCGCCAGGACGGCGAAGGGATCCTCCGGCCAGACCGGCGCGTCGAGCAGCGCCACGTCGTCGGGAGCGACGTAGCGCCATTCGACGAGCGTGTCGGTCTCATCGGCGGTCGGCATGTCGGGGACCACCGCCGCGTCGCCGGCCTCGGCGACGAAGAACGGTTCCTCGCGGTCGCGGCGCTTCCCCTTCCACCAGTCGTCGCGAGGCACGCGCACGTAGGCCTCGGAGACCTCGGCGACGATGCCGGCCTCCTCGCGCAGCTCGCGCGCCGCGGCCTGCCGGGGCGTCTCGCCCTCCTCGATCCCGCCGCCGGGCGGCTCCCAGGTGTCGTGACCGTCGAACGGATCGCGCCACTTCATGAGCAGCAGCCGTCCGCCGCCGTCGAGGCAGAGCACGCGCGCGTGGGTGAACCGGTCGGGCATGGCGCGATTCTGCCCCGGCCGGTCCCGCCGGAGCGACTGCGCCGCTCCGGGGTCGGCCCGCTCGCTCAGAACCGGCGGATCTCGGCCGCGGTGCCGATGACGATCGTCGGATGGTCCGCCGGTCGGAGCCAAACGAGCGTGGTCCCGAGCTCGGACGCGGCGAGGCTGATGCAGCCGTCGGTCGGGCTGCCACCGTCGACGTGGAGGAAGATCGCCGAGCCGCGGCCGGGCACGATCGGGGCGCTGTTGTACTCGACGACGGCGAAATGGTCGTACGCGGGGGCCTCGGTCCACAGCGCCTCGCTGCCGCCGCCGAACGGCGGGGCCTTGCCACAGGGCACGTGGACGAAGAGGTTGTACTGCGGCGTCGTCGGGTCCTCGTCCCACCAGTCACCGCAGACGAGCAGGTGGTAGGGGTAGTGGACGCCCGGGTTCGGATCGATGCCGTACATCACCGGCCCGATGCCGTACGCGCCGGTCGGCGTCGTGCCGTCGCCCTCCCGGTGATGGTCCGAGAGCCCGTTCCGTCCGACCCGGGCCGGCCACGGGCCGCCGGCAGCGACGAAGCAGCTCCCGGAGCGCCGCCAGCGCTCGAGCGTCGCATAGGTGGTGGCGTAGGCGGCGGCCTCGACGGTGATCAGCTCGCTCGCCGCCCCCGTCCGGGCGAGCTCGTCGGCGAGGTTCGCCGGGCAGCCGCGCCGGGCGCCCGGCACGCCGCCGGCACGGCGCGCCTCCGCCGGCGCAGCCGTGGCCGACGCTGCCGGTGCCAGTGTGCCCAGCACGGCCAGCGCCGCGCCGGCGGCGATCGCCCGCGCCCCGGCGCGCACCCGCTCAGCCCCCCGTCGAGGAGAAGTGCTGGTAGTCGGGCGACGCCGTCCAGCGGCCGCCCCAGTACCAGCCGACGGAGGCGAACGCCTCGACGAGCTCGCCGCCGGGCACCGCCATACCGGGCCGGACGCGCGCGCGATCCACGTACCGCGCGCCGTCGGCCGGCTGGACCTTGCCGCCCTCGAGGTAGGGGTTCTGGACCGGGTCGACGTCGATCGCCTCGCCGAAGGCGTGCACCGACCACTGCGGGGGCCCCGGCGCGACGGCGTAGCGGCAGTTGAAGCCGGACGTGTTGTCCGCGGCCATCGAGGCGGGGTCGCTGCCGTGGAAGGCGTCCTCCGGGACCATCTTGTGGATGGGGAAGCGCTCGCCGTAGAGGGTGGCGAAGACCTTGACGACCTGGGTGACCACGGAGACGTTGACCACCATCGTCCCGGTGTAGGCGCGGCCGTCGAAGCCGACGTAGCGCAGGTGGAGCAGCCGGAGCGAGGCCGGCCCGACGGGGCAGCCGGGGTGCCAGGTGTAGGGGACCGTGGCGGCGGTGACCGGCGACTCCGTCCAGGCGAAGGGCGGCAGCGTTCGCCGCGCCACGGGGCGGGGGGACCGGGGAGGCGCGCCGACCCTCGACGCCGCGCCCGCCGGGAGGGCCTGGCCGAACGCGCCGAGCACGACGGCGGCGGTCACTCCCGCGGCGGCGAGCGGAGCGAGGCGGCGGACCGCCCGGCGCCCGCGCCGGGTCGTCATGCCCCCTTCTTCGGAGCGATCACGGCCGTCGTCTCGTAGTCGACGACGAGCACCCCGCCGAGGCCGTCGATCAGCGCGGCGACCCCCTCCAGCAGGGCGTCCAGGCGGTCGGGGGCCAGCAGGTGGTGGTCGCTGTGGGTCGGGATGAGGTCGCACCACTCCGTCGTGGTGTAGCGCTGCTGCCAGCGGTACCGGCGGACGTCGCAGCCACCGAACAGGCCGCTCGCCTCGATGGCGCGAAACGGCCCTGCGCTCTGGTTGGAGGAGGGGACGGCGCCGAGCGCCATCGACCCGTCGGCGATCTCGGGGGCGACCCGCCGGTAGAGCTCGTCGAAGGCCCTGCGCACCTGCTCCTCCGGCTGGCGGCGGAAGTTCCAGAAGGGAGCGAGGCGCCCGCCGGGGTCGAGGATGGCGGCGGCCTTCGCCGCGCCCCGATCCGGGTCCACCCAGTGCCAGGCCTGCCCGGCGACGACGAGGTCGAAGCGGCGCCCCCGCTCGTCCCACGCCTCGAAGCCGGCGACCTCGACCTCGATGCCGTGGCTCCGGGCGATCTCCGCCATGCGCTCGTCGACCTCCACCCCGAGCACCGCACAGCCGCGCTCGGCGAAGAGCCGGGCGGCCTTGCCGGTGCCGCAGCCCACGTCGAGCACGCGGGGGGTCCCGCCGGCCACCAGGTCGTCCAGCAGCTCCGGCGGGTAGCTCGGCCTGGTCCGGTCGTAACGCTCGGCGTCGTCGCCGAAGGATTCGGCACGGGCACGGTCGGCGTGGAGCACGGCGATCCTCCGTTCCTTTCCTGCGGCTGCGCCCGGGGACGTTCTTCGGGGCTGGAGCTCCCGGCGCGGCGACGTCGTCGGCTCAGGACGAAGTGCCGACCGGCAGCGGCGCGCGGGCCTCCGCAGTGTCCCGCGGCCGCCGGCGGTCACGCCAGAAGAGCCAACCCGTGACGCCGAGGCCAATGGCGAAGAAGCACAGCGACGCGATCTCGACGGCGTCGGTCCCGTTGTCGTGGCCGAGCCACAGGTACTCGTCGAAGAACCGCGAGAGGCCCCACAGGCCGGCGGCGATCCCCGTCACCGCGCCGACGGGGCCGCCGCGGCGGCGGACCACCCGCTCGACGCCGATCACCAGGAGGTAGATGGCGAAGCACTCCACCGCCTGGAAGATCGGCACCGGCAGGCGCTTGCCGACCTCGCCGGCGTAGTACATCCCGAACCACTGGTGGGTGGGCTTGCCGCCGCCGGCCACCATCAGCTGCGGGCCGAGGAGGCGCCCGACCGCCCAGGCGACCACGAGCACCGGGGCGACGAGGTCCGCGGCGTCCCGGGCGCGCAGCTCAGGGCAGCGTCGCCGGGCACTGGCGAAGCCGATCGGGACGGCGAACGCCAGGCCGCCGAAGGACGACAGCCCGCCGTTCCAGATGGCGAAGATGTCGCCAGGATGCTGGCTGTAGTAGCCGAAATTGGCGACGACGTGCACCACCCTCGCACCCACGATCGCGGAGACGACGATCCAGATGAAGGTCGCCCAGAGCCAGTCGGTGCGCCAGCCGGCGCGCGCCAGCCGGTGGGCGAAGTAGCGGTAGGCGAACCAGAACGTGAGCGCGAGGCCGATCCCGTAGGTGTGGACCTGGAGGGGTCCGATGTGGAAGACGACGGGGATGGGCCTCATTGGCCTGGTCTCCAGCTTGTGCGCGACATGACGGCGGTCCGGCGCCGAGCGCCGTGGCCTGTGGACCAGTATGGCCCGTCGCCCGGTCGGTCGGGCCCGCAGGCCCCCCCTGCATGCTGGCGCGACCGGGCGCACGCCTACGATCGGCGCCGTGGATCGCCGAACCTTCCTCCGAGGCCTGGGCGCGCTCGCCGGCGCGGTCGTCGCCGGAGGGGGCGTGGCCGCCTGCTCCGGGCCGGCGGGCGCGGCGAAGCCGGCGGCCACGGTCCCGCGCCGGCGTCCCTCGCCGGGCGGCGCCGGCAAGGACGCCGGGGTGCACGAGGTGGGAGGCCTCCCCGTCGCCGACTGGGTGGTGGAGGAGAACAAGCGCCCCGGCTCGCTCGACTGGGTCATCCCGCCGCCGCCGGGCGGTGTCGGCCCGTACCCCGCACCGATCGAGGGCTTCGTCAACCAGGTCAGCTACGAGCAGGGCGACGAGATCACGCTCTACGTGAGCACCGCCGCCCCCAACTTCCGTGCCGACGTCTACCGGATGGGCTACTACCAGGGGCTCGGCGCCCGGCGGGTCCGTTCGACGCGCGAGCTCACCGGGATCGCCCAGCCGATCCCGGCCGCCACCGGCGACGTCCACCTCGTCGAGTGCGACTGGCGCCCCTCGGCGAAGCTGCGCGTCGGGTCCGACTGGGTGCCTGGGCAGTACCTCATCAAGCTCGTCGGCAGCGGCGGCCAGCGCCGGTACGTGCCGTTCACGGTGCGCGACGACTCGAGCCGGGCGGCGATCGTCGTCCAGAGCTCGGTCACCACCTGGCAGGCGTACAACCTCTGGGGCGGCTACAGCCTCTACGGCGGGGGGCCGAGCGGCGACCTCGCCGACCGGGCACGGGTGGTCTCGTTCGACCGCCCCTACGAGCGGCCCGACCCGAACGGCTCGGGCGACTTCATCGGGAACGAGTTCCCCTTCGTCTACCTCGCCGAGCGCCACGGCCTCGACGTCACCTACTGGACCGACATCGACCTCCACGCCCGGCCCCACCTGCTGACCAACCACCGCTGCCTCGTCAGCCTCGGCCACGACGAGTACTGGTCCTGGCAGATGCGCTTCGACGGTGCGACGACGGCGCTCGCCAAGGGCGTGAACCTCGCCTTCCTCGGCGCCAACGCCTGCTACCGCCAGATCCGCTTCGAGGACTCCGCGATCGGCCCGAACCGCCGGGTCATCTGCTACAAGGACTACGAGGCCGACCCGATCTACGCCACGGACCCCAAGCTCGCCACGGGCAGCTCGTGGGCGGACGACGCCGTGAAGCTCCCCGAGAGCGAGCTCATCGGCGTCATGTACCAGGCCTACGGCGCCGACGCGCCGCTCGTCGTCGCCGACGCGTCGTCGTGGGTCTTCGACGGGACCGGCCTGCGCGACGGCGACGAGGTCCACGGGGCCCCGGCCGCGAACCAGAACGTCGTCGGCTCGGAGTTCGACGGCTTCGAGCCGGCGCTGCCCGGCCCGAGGAACCTCACCATTCTCGCCCACTCCCAAGCGTCGAGCGTCGGGGGGCTGCTCCACTCCGACATGAGCTACTACAGCCATCCCGGCGGGGGCGGCGTCTTCGCGACGGGCACGGCGCGCTGGGTCCAGCTGCTCTGGGACGGCGCCACGGCGCTCGACGGCGCGCTCAGCTTCGGGATCTCGCCCGCGGTCGCGCCGCTGACGCGCATCACGGAGAACGTGCTGAGCGCCTTCGCCAAGGGGCCTGCCTCGAAGAGCCACCCCTCGACGGCGAACTGGCGGCGCTTCTACTCGCCGACGGCCGCCCCGGTCCGAAGCGTCGACGTCTAGCGAGCGCCTCACTCCCCCCGGACGCGGCACGACCCCGGGTAGCCGGTCGGCCGGAGCCGCCCGAACTTCCCGGGGCCGTTGCCTGCGGAGTTCCGGTGACCCGGCCGGCTGCCGTCCGGCGATCGACCAGGCCGGCCGCCTTGCGGCGACCTCGTCGACCCCGTTCACGCTCCGAGAAGCGTTCCCGAGGCCTACGCCCTTCCCTCCTACCAAGGCTTCTACGTCCCTCGTCGCGAGCACTCCGTCCATCCCTTGCGGGAAGTCCGTTCTCGAACCGACCTTTCGGCCGATTCGTTGCACTCACCCGGTCGGTCCGTGTCCGCCTTGGTGAATGCAGCTTGCGTCAACCGTGGGCTCCAGTCAACGGCAATTCGCGAGATCCAGAACTTCTCGACAGGAGAATGTCAACTTCCCCCTCTCGTCCCCAGGAGAGGAACAGCTCTATCCACAGGGCGGCACTCCGACCCCCGACCCCCGGCCACCAACCGCGCCGTTGCACGGGCATTCCAGAGCCTCCCAACTGGACCCGCGCCGGCCCGGCGACGTCCCGGCGGTGGTCGACGACGGTGGGCTCACCGGCGCGGCGCGGCACCGTCCTCGTCTCCCGGCCGGCGCGGTCGTCGGCCGGGCGTCCGGTCAGGGTGCCGTGCCCGGGGACGGCGCCTGCTGCCAGCCGAGCAGGTCGAGCGTGGGCTGGCCGCCCCGATCGAACAGCCAGGCGAGGAGCTGCGCACGCTCGGCGGGCGTGCCGACACGCTCCGCGAGGCGTGCGGCGGCTGAGGGCAGCTCGGCGGCCACGAACGCCTCGGGCCACTCCTCGGCCGTGTAGCCGAGCCCGAGGTCGACGTGGTGGATCTCCACCTCCCGCCACCGGTGGAGCGGCATCAGCTGGCACGGCCAGACCTCGCCCGAGGAGCGGAAGCCGTGCCCGCCCCACGCCTCGGGCGTCATCGAGGCCCAGGCGCGCTCCAGGCGCAGGCAGGACGCCGCGAGGTCGGCGACGAGCTCGTCGGCGGGGCGGCCCGCGCCCGCGGCGATGTCGCCCTCGCGCTGTTCCTCGCCCCCCGGGTACTGCCGCTCCGAACGGCCCTCGAGCGCCGCCTCGAGGACACCCGAATGCGAGTCGGCGTTGCGGGCGAGGTGGGTGAGCACGTGGCCGACGCTCCAGTCCGGCAACCTGCTCGGGCGCCGAGCCGTGTCGTCGTCGAGCCCGAGCAGTCGCTCGAGCATCCGGGCGTGGGCGTCGGTGCACGCCGCCACCACGTCGGGCGGTGCTTCCATCGGCTCGCTGCCTGCCTGCCGCATCGGCTCGCCGCCTCCCTCCGTGTCGCCCGGCGCGTCGGCGCCGTCCGGCCATTCTGCTCGACGAGGCGCAATCGTCCGGGGCCGGCGGTGGTGGTCCCGACGCGCCCCGGCGCGTGCCCCTGGCCCGCCCCGGCGCCGGGCGTGCCGGCGCCGGCGGCCACGGCACTCGACGTGGGCGGGCGCCGGGGGCCATGATCGTGGCGTGGAGCACCGCCGCCTGCGGCACCGGACCGGGGAAGGGTCTCGGACGTGATCGAGCCGTTCGTCTTCACCGGCCTCCCGCAACGGGTGGTCTTCGGCTCCGGGTCCCTCGGGCGGCTCGCCGAGGAGGTCCGGCGCCTCGGCTGCGAGCGGGCGCTCGTCCTGTCGGGCCCGGTCCAGCACGAGCTTGCCTCGAAGGTCGTGACGCTGCTCGGCCCGCTGTCGGTGGGCACCTTCTCGGGCGCGCGGGTGCATACGCCGGTGCTGGTCACGGCCGAGGCCCTGGCGGTGCTCGGCGGGCGCGGGGCCGACTGCCTCGTGGCGGCCGGGGGCGGCTCGGCGATCGGGCTGAGCAAGGCGCTCGCCCGTCGCACCGGCCTGCCCCAGCTCGTCGTCCCGACGACGTATGCCGGGTCCGAGCGCACGGCGGTCGTCGGCGAGACCGAGGACGGCCAGAAGACGACGCGGCGCGCCGACGCCGTGCTGGCGCGGACGGTCGTGTACGACGTCGAGCTCACCCTCGGGCTCCCCGTCGGGCTGTCGGCGACGAGCGCCGTCAACGCCATCGCGCACGCGGCCGAGGCGCTCTACACCCGCGAGGTGAGCCCGCTCGTCGTCTCGATGGCCGAGGAGTCCGTGGCGATGCTCGCCTCCAGCCTGCCCCGCATCGCCGCGCTGCCCGGCGATCCCGACGCCCGTGCGGACGCTCTCTACGGCGCGTTCCTCGCCGGTACCTGCCTCGCCTGCGCCACGATGGGGCTGCACCACAAGCTCTGCCACGTCCTCGGTGGCGCCTTCGACCTGCCGCACGCCGCCACCCATGCCGTCGTGCTGCCGTACGCCCTCGCCTACAACGCCCCCAGCGCGCCCGGAGCGATGGCTCGCCTCGCGGGGGCCCTCGGCGCCGAGGACCCGGTGTCGGGGCTGCTGCGCCTCGAGGAGCGGCTCGGGGTCCCGAGCTCGCTCGCCGAGCTCGGGATGCCGGCGGACGGGGTGGACCGGGTCGTCGGGACCCTCATGGAAGACGGCGTCGAGAACCCGCGCCCCCTCGAGGCCGGGCCGCTCCGCGACCTGCTCGGGCGGGCCCTCCGGGGCGACGGGCCGCCGGCCGAGGGATGGGCGGCATGAGCGCGAGCGGCGGCCGCCAGGGGCCGGAGCCGGTCGAGGATCGGCTCACCGCCGAGGTGCTCGCCCGGCTGGGCGACGCCGGCACGCCGCGGGTGCGCCAGCTGAGCGAGGCGCTCGTCCGGCATCTCCACGCCTTCGTGCGCGAGGTCGAGCCGACGATGGACGAGTGGGCCGCGGCGATCGACTTCCTGACGCGCACCGGCCAGATGTGCACCGACCGGCGCCAGGAGTTCATCCTCCTGTCCGACGTCCTCGGCGTCTCGATGCTAGTCGACGCGATCAACCACCGCCGCCCCGGGACCGCCACGGAGAACACCGTCCTCGGCCCCTTCTACGTCGACGACCCCGAGGAGCGCCCGCTCGGGGCCGACCTGGCGGACGGGGCCGAGGGGGTGCCGATGCTGGTGGAGGGTACGGTCTCCGACGTGGACGGCGCAGCGGTGGCCGGCGCCGTCGTCGACACCTGGCAGGCGGATGCCGGCGGCTACTACGACGTCCAGCTCGGCGAGGAGCACCGGCTCCGCGCGCGCCTGCGCACCGGGCAGGACGGCCGCTTCTCGTTCTGGTCGCTCGTCCCCTGCAGCTACCCGATCCCCGAGGACGGCCCCGTCGGCGAGATGCTGCGCGCCCAGGGCCGCCACCCCTACCGCCCGGCGCACGTCCACTTCATGATCTCGGCGCCCGGCTTCGACAAGCTCGTCACCCACGTCTTCGTCGCCGGCGACCCCTACCTGAGCTCGGACGCCGTCTTCGGCGTGAAGGAGTCCCTGATCCGCGAGCTCGACCGCTTCCCGGCGGGCAGCGCGTCGGACGGGCGCGAGGTCGCCTCGGACTGGGCCCGCCTGCGCTACGACTTCGTGCTGGTCCGGGCCTGACCCGCCGGCGGGCCCGCCCGCCGCCTGGCCAGCCCGGCGAGGACCTCGAGCACCACGCGGTGCGCGTTGTTCACCGTCAGCTCGGCCCAGTCGTAGGCGGGGGCGACCTCCACCACGTCGGCGGCGACGAGCGGCGTCTCGGCCGCGACCCGCCGCACGGCCCGGAGCAGGTCGGCCGGCGACATCCCGCCGGGCTCGGGCGTGCCGGTGCCCGGGGCGAAGCCGGGGTCGAGCACGTCGATGTCGACCGAGAGGTAGAGGGCGTCGGGCCCCTCGAGCGCCTCGGCGATCGCATCGTCCATGACGGCGGTGATCCCGCGCTCCCACACCTCGTCCATGAGGTGCCAGCGCATCTGCTGCTCGGCCATCCAGGCGAAGGTCTCGGCCGGGGGCCAGTAGCCGCGGAGGCCGATCTGGACGAAGTTGCGCCCGGGGACCGCTCCGGACTCGATGAGGCGCCGCATGGGGGTGCCGTGGCTGGCGAGGTTGCCCTCGATCGAGTCGGCCGTGTCGGCGTGGGCGTCGAAGTGGACGATCCCGAGACGCCCCCAGCCGACCGCCTCGGCGACCGCGCTCGCCGAGGGCCAGGTGATCGAGTGGTCGCCGCCGAGCACGATCGGCACGATGCCGCGGCCCGCGACCTCGCCGACGCGCCGGCGGATCGCCGCGTGGGAGGGCTCGACGAGGCCGTGGCTGCACACGGCGTCGCCGTAGTCGACGACCTCCAACGCCTCGAACAGCTCGATCCCGAGGTCGAGGTGGTAGGTGCCGGGGCCGTAGGCGAGGGCCCTGAGCGCCCGTGGCCCGAACCGGGCGCCCGGGCGGTTCGTCGTCCCGCCGTCCCAGGGCGCGCCGACCACGGCGGCGTCGGGCCGCCAGGCGTCGAGCTGCTCGGGCTCGGAGAGGAACGGCCGCTGGGCGAAGGTGGCGAGGCCCTGGTAGGACGCGGCGCCGAGCTGGGCCGCCATGCCGGGCGGCAGCTCGCGCCGGGGCTCGCCGGCGCCCGCCTCGTCCCCGGCCGCGTCGTCAGGGCTCATCGGCCAAGTATTGCCCGGCGGCTGGAGGGCACCTGGCGCTCAGCGGTCCTGGAGGAAGGGGTAGCGGGCGCGCACCTCGGCGACGCGACCGGGGTCCACCTCGGCGAGGAGGATCTCCTCGGCGGTCCCGCCGGCGGCCAGCACCTCGCCGAAGGGCCCGACGACGGCGCTTCCGCCCCTGTACGCGGTGCCGCCGCCGTCGCCGACCCGGTTCACCGCGACGACGTAGGCCTGGTTCTCGATCGCCCGGGCGCGGACCAGCGTGTCCCAGTGCGCCTGGCGGGAGGCCGGCCAGCTCGCGACGACCGTGTAGCAGTCCGTCCCGAGGGCGGCGTCCCAGAAGTGGTCGGCGAAGCGCAGGTCGTAGCAGACGGACGGGGTGATCCGGACGCCCTCCACGTCCACCGTCACCCGGCGGGTGCCGGGCGCGTAGTGCTCGTCCTCGCCGCTGTAGCTGAACGGGTGGATCTTGTCGTAGTGCTGCGCCGACCCGTCCGGGCCGGCGAGGAGGAAGCGGTTGGCGGGCCTGGCCCCCGGGTCGCTCCGGCAGGGGAAGGAGGCGCCCACCCAGAGCCCGAGCCCGGCTGCCTGCTCGCGGAGGAACGTGGCGGTCGGCCCCTCCGGCGGCTCGGCGATCTTCTCGGTCGCCATCGAGAAGCCGGTGGCGAACATCTCGGTGAGCAGCGCGAGCCGCGCACCGCCTGCCGCCGCCCGGGCGATCTGGGCCGCGAGCCGGTCGAGGTTGGCGTCGCGGTCCTCCCACACGATGTCGTGCTGGATCGCGGCGACCCTCACGGAGCGAGCGCCTTGAGGCGCGCCAGCGCCTCTTCCAGGACCTCCGGCCGCTTGCAGAAGGCCCAGCGGACGAAGGAGCGGCTGGACACCTTGTCGTCGTAGAAGACCGAGCTCGGGATCGCCACGACGCCGCAGCGCCCCGGGAGCGTGCGGCAGAACTCGGCCCCGTCGTCGGGGCCGAGCGGGCGCACGTCGGTCGTCGCGAAGTACGTCGCCGCGGGGCGGTAGACGTCGAGACCGAGCTCGGCGAGGCCGTCACAGAGCAGGTCACGCTGCTCGCCGAGCGCCCGGACCACCGGGTCGACGTAGCGCCTGCCCTCTCCGAGCGCAGCGGCGGCGGCGAGCTGGAACGGCGCCGGGGTCACGTAGGTGAGGAACTGCTTGGCGGCCCGCACCGCCGCGATCAGCGGGGCCGGCGCGCACGCCCAGCCGACCTTCCAGCCGGTGAAGCCGAAGGTCTTGCCGGCCGAGGAGATGGTCACGGTGCGCTCGCGCATCCCCGGCAGGGTCGCGAGCGGGACGTGCTCGGCCTCGAAGACGAGGTGCTCGTAGACCTCGTCGGTCACGGCGATCAGGTCGTGCTCGAGGCACAGGCGGGCGACGAGCTCGAGCTCCTCGCGCCCGAAGACCTTGCCCGTCGGGTTGTGCGGCGAGTTGAGGAGCAGCAGCCGGGCCCGCGGCGTCACGGCCCGGACGAGCTCGTCCGGATCGAACGTCCAGTCCGGCGCCCGGAGCGGCACGACGCGGCGCGTCGCGTCCGCCATGGCGGTGCATGCGGCGTAGGAGTCGTAGTACGGCTCGAACATGACGACCTCGTCGCCGCGTTGGCACAGCGCGAGCAGCGCCGCGGCGATCGCCTCGGTGGCGCCCGCGGTGACGAGCACCTCGCCGTCGGGGTCGTAGTCGAGCCCGTAGCACTCGAGCTGGTGCCGCGCGACGGCCGAGCGCAGCTCCGGCACGCCCGGGCCCGGGGGGTACTGGTTGTGGCCGGCCCGGATGGCCGCGATCGCCACCTCCTTGATCTCCTCGGCACCGTCGGTGTCGGGGAAGCCCTGGCCGAGGTTGATCGACCCGGTTGCGAGGGCGAGCGCCGACATCTCGGCGAAGATCGTCGTCGTGTAGCCCTGGAGACGATCGTTCAGGTAGGGGAGGCGGGGCGCCACGGACCGGACAGTACCGTGCGGCCCCTCCGCGCGCGAACGATCCGAACCGAGCGGCCGCCCGGCCGCGCTCCGAGCATCACGCCTGAAGAGGCGGGCCCGACCGGGACCTGCGGCGATCCGGCCGGACGGCGGGGGAAATAGGACTAGCGGAATTACCCCAATAACGCGCGAGTGGGCCGACAAAAATGTCGACCCACTCCAACGCTGATTCGCTTGTGTGCACGGAGCGCATTCAAGCTTACCCCGTACGCGCTCAAAACCTTGCCCTGACCGCACGCTCGCCGCGGGGTTCACGCGCCCCGTGCGCTGTGCCGTGACCGAGCTGATCGCTCCTTACGGCCTACTTGGCCGGCATGGCGCCGATCTGTGCATTGCTCGAGCGCCTACAAGCCCGAGTCTGGCGGCTCGGGCGATTCCGGTCCGGCGGATCGCCCTCCTCGGACGAGTCACACGTTCTCACGCTGACTCTCCTTCCCTTGCCTGTTGGTCTACGAGGGATCTGCTCCCTCGCCCCCCCTATGGTCTGCCTGCGGTCATCGATTGTCAATGCCCGAGATATGACGCTTTGGCGTCTAGCCCGTGGGACTGCTGGCCCCGCCGCAGCTACAGCTGCGCTGCCGTGGCATTCGGCGACGCAGCCCCGGACCCGTCGGGCGAGGTCGGGCCTTGGTCCAGTCCCCGAGCCCGGCGCCGGCCCCAACGCAGGTAGGCGAGCGGACCGAGGAAGTTCACCGGCAGGACGGCCGCCCAGCGCCACTTCGGCCCGTTCACCGCGTCGCGGGGGCGCCGGGCCAGGTCGACCGCAGCCGTCAGCGCCAGGCCGATCTGGGCGGTGGCGAGCACGACGAGACCGGCCCGCTGGGCGGGATTGAGGCGGCTCCAGAAACGTTGCGCCATGGCGCCTCCCTCGATGACGGTCCTCCCGCCGGGAGCGAGGGGGCCGCCACGCCAGCTTCGCGCTCGGCAATCCCCGCCGGACCGTCGCGCGGGTTCCCCGGGGGCCGAGCCGGCAACGGTCGCGGACGGGCCGGTCCCGAGCCGGGGCGCTCCGTATGATGTGCCCCCGCCCGGCGGTGGCGCACCCGGGCGCGCGACCGCGAGAGGCCGGCCGGGCCGCCGGGGCGCGGTGCCGCCACGGCGAGGGCTCGGGCGGCAGGAAGGGGGACCGACCGGCGTGCGAGGATTCGAAGGGGCCGGTGCCGACGCCCCGCGTGACCGGGCGGCCTCGCCGCGCTCGACGGGGTCGCCGCTGCGCGCTCGGCGCCGCCGGGCGTGAGCACCGCGGCGATCGCCCTCGCGGCCGCGTCGTCGGCCTCGCTCGTGGCCTGGTGCGTGAACGCGACCCTGCGCGGCCGGTTCTGGACGACCGCCGTACGCCTGCCGCCGGGCTCGCCGCCCGGACCGCATCCGTCGGTCGTCGTGGTCGTGCCGGCACGCGACGAGGCCGAGCTGCTCCCGCGCACGCTGCCGACGCTGCTCGGCCAGGAGTACCCGGGCGCCCTGTCGGTCGTCCTCGTGGACGACCGGAGCAGCGACGGCACCGGCCGCCTCGCCCGCGAGCTCGCCGCCGGGGCCGGGCGCGCGCTCGAGGTCGTCGAGGGAGGGGACCCTCCGCCGGGGTGGGCGGGCAAGGTCTGGGCGCTCGCCCGCGGGGTGGCCGCCGCGCCTCGGAGCGAGTACGTCCTGCTCAGCGACGCCGACGTCGCCCACGGCCCCGACTCGGTCAGCCGCCTCGTGGCGCTCGCCGTCGCCGACGACCGCGACCTGGTCTCCGTGATGGCGAGATTGCGCTGCGAGGGGCGTTGGGAGCGACTCGTCGTCCCGGCGTTCGTCTACTTCTTCGCGCTGCTGTACCCGTTTCGCTGGGTCAGCTCCCCCTCGCGCCGGACGGCTGCCGCGGCGGGCGGCTGCCTGCTCGTGCGGCGCTCCGCGCTGGAGGAGGCCGGGGGCCTGGAGGCGATCAAGGGGGCCCTGATCGACGACGTGAGCCTCGCCACGGCGGTGGCCCGCCGGGCGCGCGGGGGCGGGGCACGGCTCTGGCTCGGCCTGCACCGCGACGTGCGGAGCCTGCGCGCCTACCCGCGCCTCGGCGATCTCTGGGACATGGTCGCCCGCAGCGCCTACACGCAGCTCCAGTGCTCACCGCTGCTGCTCGCGGGGACGCTTGCCGGCCTCGTCCTCCTCTTCGCCGTCCCGCCGGCGGCGGTCGTCGCCGGCGCCGCGGCGTGGGGACCGGTGGGTGCCTGGGCGCTTGGCATCGGGTCGGCCGCGTGGGTCGTCCAGGCGGCGACCGAGGTGCCGATGCTCCGCTACTACGGGCTCGCCCCCTGGCGGGGCCTCGCGCTCCCGGCGGTCGGCCTCCTCTACGGCGCGATGACCGCCGACTCGGCGCTGCGCCACTGGCGGGGGCGCGGCGGCTCCTGGCGCGGGCGCCCCGCCCCCGAGCCGGCGTGAGCGCGCCCGGCGAGCCGCGGCCGCCTCCCTCCGGACCCGTCGTGCGTCGGGCAGGCTGTGGGGGTGGCGGTCGCGGCGCTCCTCGTTGAGCTGCACATCAGGGACTCCGGCTCGCTCAAGTCCAAGCGGGCCGTCGTGCGCCACCTGCTCGACACCGCGAGGCGCCGCTACGGGGTAGCGGCCGCCGAGGTCGACGGCCAGAACCTCTGGCAGCGGGCCGAACTCGGCTTCGCCGCCGTCGGCGCCGACGCGGCCCACGTGGAGGCGATCCTCGACACGGTCGAACGCTTCGTCTGGTCGCACCCGCAGGTCGACGTCCTCTCCTGCACCCGCCACTGGCTCGAGCTCGACGGCTGAGGCCCGCAGGCTTCGGCGAGCCCGGGTGGCCAGGCGCGTCCATGCGCCGTCTCCTCGGTAGGCTCGCTCCATGCTCGATGACAACGTGAAGTCACTCGCGCGGGCGAAGAACTTCGCTGCGCTCACCACCTTGATGCCCGACGGCCAGCCCCAGACCCAGATCATGTGGGTGGACGCCGACGACGAGCACGTGCTGATCAACACCGAGGTCCATCGGCAGAAGTTCAAGAACGTCGAGCGCGACCCGCGGGTGACTCTCGCCGTCTTCGACGGCGAGAATCCGTACCACTACGCCGAGGTGCGCGGCCGGGTCACGGGGACCGTGCGCGGCGACGAGGCGCGCTCGCACATCGACCGCCTCAGCGAGAAGTACACGGGCGGTCCCTACGCGCCGCAGATCCAGAGCGAGCGGGTCATCTTGCAGATCACCCCGGAGCGCCAGCGGGTCCAGTAGGTCGCTCCCCGCCCGTCGCTCGAGGGCGGCGATCGCGCCCCGCCGGAGGGTTGCGTCGTGTCCCGTCAGTCGGTGTCGGGGCGCGACGTCATCGCATTTCGATGCGCCGGATGCCTATTCAGCACGCGAAAGCCCTGGTCGGAGGACTCCCGACCTTCGGATGTGGGACTGTTGTCCCTACGAACGGTCGGCTCCGAATGCCTAAATAGTGCTGTCGCCCCGGGGGCGACTGGCCGATGGGCGAAGGCCGTGCGATGGAAATGGGTGGACCGGCAGTGGCGACCGAAACGATCCGACGTGCAGCACTGCAGTCTCCGACCGCTCCTCCGGCGATCCGAACCTGGTCGCCGCAACCACGCTGGGCATCCGACGGGGGCCGTGACGAGCGGCGGAGAGCGCTGTGGGACCAGCACTGGTCGGAGCCGAGCAGGGGGACGCGCAACGCGTTGCTGACCGAGTACCTGCCGCTCGTCGCTCGGACGGTCCAGCGGGTGCCCGCCCAGATGCGGATGCACCAGGAGCTGGGCGACCTCGAGAGCTACGGGGTGTTCGGCCTGATGGACGCGATCGCCCGCTTCGACGCCAGCTCTTCGCCCGCCCGCTTCCCCGCCTACGCCGCCGTCCGCATCCGCGGCGCCATCTTCGACGAGCTGCGGCGCCTGGACTGGCTCCCGCGCTCGACGAGGCGGCGGGTCGCGGAGTTCGCGAAGGCGTCCGAGGCGCTCACTGGGTCTGCCGGCCGCACGCCGGAGCGCCGTGAGGTGCTCGCCGCGATGGGCGCCGGCGAGAGGGAGGCGCGCTCGGTCGACCTGGCGCTGCCCATGTCCCAGCTGCTCTCGCTCAATGCCGCGAGCCCGTCGTCGGACTCCGATGCAGCGCCGCTCGGCGAGCGCCTGGCCGCGGATCCCGAGGACGACCCCGAGCACCGCTGCATCGCCGTGGCGCGCCGGGCGGCGCTTCGCGACGCGTTCGCCGGGTTGAGCGATCGCCAGCGGACCGTGCTCGACATGCACATGGTGCAGCAGCGGACCCAGTCCGAGATCGGCGAGGTCCTCGGCGTCACGAACTGCCGGATCTCCCAGCTCGAGGCCCGCGCGATCGCGGCGCTGCGCGAGGAGATGCAGCGCAGCGGCTGGATGCCGCCGCCGGAGCTCCTTCGCCCCTAGCCGCCAGAGCCCGTGTCGACCGGCGCCGGGCTGCGGCCCTCCGGTTGGCCGATGCGAGCGGTGTGTCGCGGGCTGCGGCCGTCCCGAGTCGGTCGCGCTCGCCTGGCTGGCGGGGCGCGGCGGATCGCTCAGTGCGGGAGGTGGCCCGGGTGGTCCTCGGCGGAGCGGGCGCGGACGGCGGCGTGCGCGCGGCCCGGCCGGATCAGGCCGGCGGCGACGACGAGCACGAAGACTGCCGGCACCGCGAGCCAGACGGCGTTCACCAACAGGTTCACGAGCCACTCCCTCTTCTCGACGCTCCGGACGACGCTGCTCATGCCACCACAGCCGGTTGAGAAAGCCATGTGCGGGATCTGAGGGTTCTGTTAGGGCTGGGCGCCGCTTCGGAGAGAGGCTGGGACATCCAGCCCTGGCGGGCAGCGCTGTGGTGGCGCAGGATCTGTGCGTGGAGGACGGTCGTAGCGCGCATGCGGACGTGCAACAGCGGCTGGTCGGCGAGGTCGAGCAGCTCCTCGTCGAGCTGCGGATCTCGCGCGTGCCGACCGTCCGGCCGGCGAGCCACCTCGTGCGCGACCTCGGGCTCGACAGCCTCGCCATCGTGGAGTTCAGGGACCGCCTGGAGGCCGCTTTCGGCGTCTCGCTCGCCGACGGGCTCTTGTCGAGCGCGGCGACGGTCGAGGACTGGGTCGGCGCGGTGCTCGCCGCCGGGGGGGCGCGGGTGGGGGAGGCTGCGGCGCGCCCGACGCCGCGGCCCGAGGCGGCACCGGCCGCCGGGATGCCCGCCGCCGCGGCGCCCGACGGGGCCGAGACGCTGCTCGATACCGTGGCCTGGCACCTCGACCACGAGCCCGACCGGGTGGCGCTCCGCTTGCTCGGCGAGGGCCCCGACGGCGGCGTCGAGACGCTGACCTACGCCGAACTGGCCGAGGAGGCCGACCGTTTCGCCCGGGGCCTGGCCGGCCTGGCCGAACCCGGCGAGCAGGTCGCGATCATGCTCCCGACGTGCCGAGAGTACTTCGTGGCGTTCCTCGGCACCGTGATGGCGAGTGCCGTCCCCGTTCCGATCTACCCGCCAGCCAGGGCGGCGGACGTGGGGGAGCACGTCCCCCGCCAGGCACGGATCCTGACGAACGCGCACGCGGTGGTGCTCGTGTCCTTCCCCGAGGCGCGCATCGTGGCGAGGATGCTCTCGCCCCGCGTGCCGTCGTTGCGCGCCGTCGTCACCGTGGAGGAGGTGGCGACGCGCGCCCCGCAGGGGGGCCGCGAGGGACGCGCCTGGGCGGCGAACGCCGACGACACCGTGCTCGTCCAGTACACGTCGGGGAGCACGGGGGACCCGAAGGGCGTGGTGCTCACCCACCGCCAGCTCCTCGCCAATATCCGGGCGATGGGCGCGGCGGCCGAGGTGCGCCCGTCCGACGTCTTCGTGAGCTGGCTCCCGCTCTACCACGACATGGGGCTGATCGGTGCCTGGCTGGCCGGGTTCGGGCTCGGCTTCACCTCCGTCGTCATGTCGCCGCTCGTGTTCCTGTCCCGTCCGGCCAGGTGGCTGCGGGCGATGAGCGAGTTCGGTGGCACGTTGTCGGCGGCGCCGAACTTCGCCTACCAGCTGTGCGTCGATCGCATCACCGACGGCGAGCTGGAGGGCGTCGACCTCTCCGGCTGGCGCGTCGCGTTCAACGGCGCGGAGACGGTGAGCCCGGAGACGATCGACCGGTTCTGCCGGCGCTTTGGGCCGTTCGGGTTCCGCCGCGAGGCGATGGCACCCGCGTACGGCCTCGCCGAGGCGGGCCTCGGGATCGCCTTCCCGCCAGTCGGCCGGGGCCCGGTCGTCGACGTCATCGAGCGCGAGCCCTTCGCCCGCTCGGGGCGTGCCGTCCCGGCGGCCGCCGACGCGCCGACGGCGATGCGCGTCGTCGGCAGTGGCATGCCGATCGGCGGCTACGAGGTCCGGATCGTCGGCGGGGGAGGGACCGAGCTCGGCGCGCGCCGCGAGGGCAGCGTGGAGTTCCGCGGGCCGTCGGCGACGAGCGGCTACCTCAACAACGAGGTGGCGACGGGCGAGCTGGTCGACGGGAGCTGGCTGCGGACCGGCGACCTCGGCTACACGGCCGACGGCGAGCTGTTCCTCACCGGCCGGGAGAAGGACGTCGTCATCAGGGCCGGGCGCAACCTGCACCCGGCCGAGCTCGAGCGCGCCGTCGGCGAGCTCGACGGCGTCGTCACCGGTGGCGTCGCGGTCTTCGCCAGCGCGGACCCGGTACTTCGGACCGAGCGCCTGGTCGTCGTCGCCGAGTCGGACCTCGTCGACGAGGCGCGCCGCCGGGCGCTCAACGCCGCGATCGTCTCGATGACGGTCGACCTGCTCGGCACGCCGCCCGACGACGTCGTCCTCGTCCGGCGCGGCGCGGTGCTCCGCACGGCCAACCGCAAGTTGCGACGCGACGCGATGCGCCAGCGCTACGAGCGCGGCCGTCTCGACGTGGCGCCCCGGCGGGCCGCCGTCCAGCTGGCCGGGCTGGCCTGCGCGGCCGCCTGGGCCGGCGCCCGCCGACGCGTCCGCGCCGGTGCCGATCTCGGCTATGCCGCCTACGTCTGGACGACGGTCGGGCTGGTCTGCTGTCCGCTCTTTGTGGCGGTGGCCCTCCGGCGCACCGTGGCGGCGCGCTGGGCGCTCACCTGCCGGGCGATCGAGCGGATCCGGCGGCTGGTGGGCTTCGGACTCACCGTCGAGGGCGATCCCGCCGCCCTGCCCCGGCCGTGCGTCGTCGTCGCCAACCACGCGAGCTTCATCGACGGCGCCTTGCTCATCCGGGTGCTCAACAGCCCGGCGATTTTCATGGTGGGCAGCGAGTTCGCCGGCCAGCCCGTCGTCGGCTCGTTCCTCCGCCGGATCGGCTGTGTCTTCGTGCACCGTGGCTCGGCCGAGCACAGCGTGGCGGAGGTGGCCGGGCTCGCCGCCGAGCTCGAACGCGGCGCGCGCATGGTCGCGTTCCCCGAGGGCGGCCTCTCGCGGGCACCGGCCCTGCGGCCGTTCCATCTGGGCGCGTTCGCCGTGGCGACCGCGGCCGGCTGCCCGGTCGTGCCGATCGCCATCCGGGGCACCCGCGACATCGTCCGCCCGGGATCGCGCCGGCCTCGCCGCGGCGACATCCGGGTGGTGATCGGCGAGGCGATCCAGGCCGAAGGGGGCGATCTGGCGGCACGCCTCGCCCTACGCGACGAGGCTCGCCGGCGCCTCACCGTGCTCCTCGGCCCCCGTCCGGCCGACGCGGGCTCGAGCGGCGGCTGAACGGGGACGGCGGCCGGGCGAGAGCGACCCACCAGGTGAGGACCTTCGCCCCTGGGCGGCCACCGCCTCGGTGGTCAACGTGGGCGTATGAGAAGGACGAGCGCGCTGGCGGGACCCGACTCTCCGGTGGGGCACCTCCACCTCCTCCCTCCGGTGCACGTCGGGCCGGACGCGTCGCTCGTGGAGGTGGCACGCCTGCTCCGTGAGCACGAGGTGTCGCTGGTGGTGGTCGACCTGTCCGAGCCCGCCGTCGTGACGGAGCGCGACCTCGTCGGGGCGCTCGCCAGCGGTCGGTCGACGACGAGCTCGGCGGGAGAGCTGGCGACGCAGCACCCGGTGATGGTCCCTGCCTCGATGCCACTCGCCGAGGCGGTCGCCGTCATGCTGGACCACGGGATCCGCCACCTGCTCGTCTGCGACGAGGCGGGACGACCGGTCGGGACCTTCTCGTCGCGCGAAGGCCTGCGGATCCTGCTACGCCAGACGGACCCCGGGCTGTGGGAGCCGTGGGCCCATACGAACCCCGCTCCGCCGCCGGCGTCCACCTGAGCGCCACGCTCGCCCCGCCCGCCGCGACCCGACCCGGGCTGCCGGGATGGCTGCGCGGGGTTGCCTCGGGCTCGTGTGACCGCTGACCGTGACGCTCGATCCCGCCACCTGACCGCGCTCGCTGACCTCGTGACGTCAGGCGTCACGTCCGGCCGGCGGGCCCCCCGCCGGCGCGGCGAGGCTCTCGCGCAGGACCTGGTCGATCTCGTTGAGGAGGCGGTCGATCCCCGCCACCATCCGGTCGTGACGCTCCCGGGGCGTCTCGCGCGCCGGTCTCGGTCCAGTGCCCATCGTCTGCATCCTCTCGCCACGCGTGCGCCGGCGTCCGTGCGGCGCACCACGCACCGCAGGAGCCGGCGGGCTCCCGCCATCAAGGGTGCGGTGGCCGGGCCGGCGCGGGTAGGTACGAACGTCACGTCCCTGGCGGGCGTCCGGCCTTCGGGACGCCGGTGCGAGTCGTATAGCATTTCTGATCCGATCTGATCGGATCAGAACCGAGAGGAGCGCCATGGCCGATCACGACCCGGAACGCGCGGGACCGGCGCCGGGGACCGGCCCGCGCACATGGCTCGTCACCGGCGCGTCGCGTGGTCTCGGGCGGGCCTTCGTCGAGGCTGCGCTCGGCGCCGGTGACGCCGTCGTCGCGACGGCCCGTGACGCCCGCACCCTGGCAGACCTCGTCGACCGCTTCCCGGATCGCTCGCTCGCGCTCGACCTCGACGTCACCGATCGCGACGCCGCCCGAAGCGTGGCGGCGCGCGCCACCGAGCGGTTCGGCCGGCTGGACGTCGCCGTGAACAATGCCGGCTACGGCCTGCACGGCGCGGTCGAGGAGGTGACCGAGGCCGAGGCCAGGGCCCAGCTGGAGACGAACTTCTTCGGCGCGCTCTGGGTGACCCAGGCGGTGCTGCCGCACATGCGCAGCCAGGGGAGCGGCCATATCGTCCAGGTCTCCTCCGCCGCCGGCGCGGTCGGCTTCGCGCTCGTCGGGATGTACTCCGCCAGCAAGTTCGCGCTGGAGGGGATGAGCGAGTGCCTGGCACGCGAGGTGGCACCCTTCGGGATCAAGGTGACGATCCTCGAGCCGAGCGACTTCCGCACCGGCTTCAGGGACCAGGCGGAGAAGCGCCGGCGCCCGCTCCCCGCCTACGAGGAGGCCTTCGGCGCGAACCTCGACGCCCTCTCCTCGCGCCACTCGGGGAGCGAGGCGGGCGATCCGGCGCGCGCCGCCTCGGCGCTCCTCGCGCTGGTCGACGAGGCGGAGCCGCCGCTCAGGTTGCTCCTCGGCAACATGGCGTTCGACGTGGTGACGGCGGCGCACCGCCGCCAGCTCGACGAGTGGGCGGCGCAGGAGGCCGTCGCACGCGCGGCCGACGGCTGAGCGGCGGGACGGCCCGCGCCTGCCTGCAGGCCCCGCGCGCGCTCACTGCCACGGCGCGCCGATCTCTCCCCGGGTCCCGTAGGAGGCGCGCGCCCCGGGCCGGCCGACCGAGAACGCCGCCGCCGCCACGCCGGCCCGGACGGCGTCGAGGACCGACGCGCGACGAAGCGCCGACCTTCTGGCGCCCGCCCCGACGAGCCAGGCGGCGAGCGCGCCGGCGAACGCGTCCCCGGCGCCGGTCGTGTCGAGCACCTGCGCCGGCCGGCCCGGCACGCGAACGACGGCGTCGGCGGTCACGACGGCGGCGCCGTCGTGACCGAGGGTCACGACCACCACCTCGGGCCCGAGGCCGCGCAGGCGCGCGAAGACGGCGTCGTCCCCTCCGGCGGCGGTGCCGGCCAGCTCGGCGGCCTCCGGCTGGTTCACGACGAGGACGTCGACGCGGCGCAGCAGCCGGGCCGGCAGCGGCCGGAACGGCGCGGCGTTCAGCACCACCAGCGTCTCGGTGCCGGCCAGCTCGGCGGCCCGCGCCACCGTGACGAGGGGGATCTCGAGCTGGAGCAGCAGGACTGCCACCGTCGAGAGCACCGCGGCCGCGCCGTCGAGGTCCGCCGGGCTCAGCAGGTCGTTGGCCCCGCTCGCGACGATGATCGAGTTCTCGCCGTCGGGGGTCACCTCGATGATCGCGGTGCCGGTTGCCACGCCCGGCGTGACGAGCACCCGGTCGGTGGCGAGCAGCGGGTGGCGCAGCCCGGTGAGCAGCTCGGTGCCGGCGTCGTCGTCCCCGATCCGCCCGACGAGGTGCACGGCGACGCCGAGCGACGCGACCGCCCACGCCTGGTTGGCTCCCTTGCCGCCGCCGGAGCTCGCGAGCTCGGCGCCGGTGACCGTCTCGCCGGGAGCCGGGCGCGTCGGGGTGCGCACCGTCAGGTCGCGGTTGAGCGAGCCGACCACGGCGACCGCGGGGCTGGGCATCTCCCAGTATGCGCCGGGTGGTCACGGCGCGAGGCGTGGCGCCGCGCCGACGGCCGGGCCGCACGAGCGGAGCGCTCGCCCTTCTAGCCTGTCACCACGATGATCCCCGAACGCGAGGCCGTTGCGAACGCATACCTCGAGCACCTGACGGCCGCAGATCTCGACCTGCTGCTCGCCGGCGAGCGGCTCGCTCCGGGCCCGGTCGACCCGCGCTCGCTCGTGCGCGCGCACCCGGGCGGTGCCGACGAGCTGCTGGCGCGCCCGCACGTCTTCGACGCCGTATTCGGCCCTGCGGCCGGAGCCGAGCCGTTCGCCGGCGTCTCGCCGTTCCTGGCCTTCGCCGTCGCCGTCCAGCGAGCGGCGGCGGAACTGCGGTCGGCCAGCTACGTCTCGGAGTGGCTCGGCCCCGGCGTTCGCACCCCGGTCTTCGACGTGGCGGAGCTGCGCGACTTCCTGGCGGCACCGTGGCGCCGGCTCTTCCTCGCCGAGCTGCTGGCGTCGTACACGCACGTGGCGAGCGGCTCCGTGCTCGTCCGGACCCCGAGGGGCTTCCGGCGCCAGCGCTTCTCCGAGCTCGACCCGGTGCGCCTGGCGGGACTGCTCGAAGTCGTCTCCGAGGCCGAGCTGCCGGGCGTCCTCCGCCGCCTCGGCGACGTGGCCCTGTTCCTGACAGGAGTCTTCCCCGACCACACGGCCCGACAGGGCTTCGGCCCGGTCGAAGAGACGCGGCTGTTGCGGGCGGGCGGCCTCTCACGGCCGGGCGGACGGCAGGCCGAACCCGGCGGGGCCGGGGTGCTCGGCGCCATGGGGGCGGTCGGTCTGCTCGAGCAGCTCGGCCGGCGGTGGTACCGGGGGGCGTTCGAACTCCTGCCCCGGCCGGTGCCCGGCAACGTCGCCGTGCTCGGCGAGCTCCCGGAACGCTTCGGCCAGGCGCGCCGCATCCTCAACCTGGTGACGGAGCGCTTCCTCTTCCGCTACCGGGACCGGTGGTTCGGCGCGAGCTAGACCGGGCGCCGGCGCGAGGAGCCCGGCGCGCCGACGGTGAGCGTCAGCCCGCCCGGGGCGCGCTCACGGCGACGCCGGCCGAGGTGTCGTCCCCGTCCCGCCCCGTGCGTGCGGCCACCGGCGGCCGCGGCCCGCGGCCCGGCGCCGCGCTCAGGCGGGGCAGCCCGAGCAGCGAGCGGCTCCGCGCACCGGCCACCGCCTCGTACACCGCGACGTGCTCCGCCACCATGCGCTCGGCGCTGAAGTGCTCCTCCACGGCCCGTCGGCAGGCTCGCCGGTCCAGGGCGGCAACCTTGCCCAACGCGGCCACGAGCGCCTCCTCGTCGGCCGCCAGGTAGCCGGTCACGCCGTCGGTGACGATCTCGGGCGCGGCGCCTCGCGGGGTCGCGACCACCGGGGTGCCGGTCGCCAACGCCTCGATCATCACCATGCCGAAGGGCTCCGGCCACGCGATCGGGTTGAGGAGGCAGGTCGCGCCGGCCAGCAGCTGGAGCTTGTCGGCCTCGCCAACCTCGCCGACGTAGTCGACGCCGGCCCCGAGCAGGGGCTCGACGCGCTCGGCGAAGTACTGCCGCTCGGCGGCCTCGGACATCTTCGCCGCGATGCGAAGCGGCATCCCCGCGGCGCGCGCGACCCTGGCCGCGATGTGGACGCCCTTGTCGGGGCTCATCCGGCCGAGGAACAGCGCGTAGCCGCCCCGGCCGTCCCCGATGGGGAAGCGCGACGCGTCGACGCCGTGGTGGATCACCCCGGCCAGGTGCACGCCCCGCGCCGTCGAGGCCTGGTGGTGCGAGATGGCGATCACGGGCACGCGGTCGCTGGTCGTCCGGTAGAGGGCGCCGAGATCGCTCTCGAACGGCCCGTGGTTCGTCGTGACGACGGGCAGCCAGGGCAGCCGGTCGGCGTAGACGGAACCGACGAGCGTGTGGTCGTGGACGATGTCGAAGTCGGCGACAGCGTCGTAGGCCGCGATCACATGACGCAGCTCGGCCGCGCAACCCCCGGTGCCGACGCCGATCGCCCGCTCGAAGACCCATCCCCGTGGCACCGGGCAGGTGCTATCGCCGGTGGAGTACAGGAAGACCTCGTGGCCGGCCCGCGCGAGCCCCCGGGCGAGAGTGTCGAGGACGGCCTCGGTGCCGCCATAGGCGGGCGGCGGAATCTGCACCCACGGCGGGGCGATGACGGCGATGCGCACGTGACTCCTGCTCTCTGCGAAACGCTCGACCCGGCCACCAGGTGGTGGTCGGGACCGGGACGCAACGGCCTCGGTCGGCCGCTTCCCGTCGGCTCGTCGCCCTGCTCGGCGCGCATCGACCGTGCCACGACCGCCGTTGTCGCTCACCCGGTGGCGCCCTGCCGTCGTCCGGTCCACGTCGTGGAGGTCACCGGCCCGACTGGCGCCGGCTCGAGACGAACCGGCCACCGTTGACATCCCTGGGCGCTAAGCAGCAATTCTAGCGTGGATACGGTGCCGGTCCTCCGGTGGCCACCACCCGGAGGTCGGCGACGGCGGCATCGCGTCGACGGCCCGCCGCCGCAGCTCAGAGGTCGCCGGCACGGGCGTCCTCGCCCACGAGCCAGTCGGCGAAGCGTGGGCCGACAAGACGTGCTCCGGGCGGTGGGAGCTGGCCCCCGCTGCGCATGGCCTTGCCGGCGGCGCCGGGAAGCCCGAAGGGGATCACCGCGACCCGCTCGCCTCGCCGGCGGACGAACGCACGGGCCAGCCGGACGAGATCGGCCGGCTCGGGCCCCGCCACCTCGAGCGTCGGCTGGCCGGGCGGCCCCTCGGCCACGGCCGCCAGCAGCTCGCCGACGGCACGCGCCGCGACCGGCTGGATCCGCATCACCGGCATCACGGCGATCGGTCGCGCCGCGTGCGCCGGAGGACCTGGGCAGGGAACTCGTGGAACTGGGTGGCCCTCACGATGGTCACCGGCAGCGGGCCGGCGAGGACGGCCGAATCCTGCGCGAGCTTCGCCTCGTAGTAGCCGTAGCCGGCGACCCGCTCCAGGCCGACGATGGACAACGTGACGAGACGGGCGACCCCTTCCCCGGCGCCGACCGCCTGCAGGCGTCCTGTCGTCTCGGTGAAGAACGCGGTGGCCTTCGCACGGTCGGTGGTCCCCGCGTTGGTGGTGTCCACGATGACGTCGGCCCCGGCGAGCGCGGCGGCGAGACCCTCGCCGCTTCGGACGTCGACGCCGGTCCGGCGGCTCATCACCGCCACCTCGTGGCCAGCCTGCTGCGCCGCCTCGACCACGTACCTGCCGACGATGCCGGTGCCTCCCGCGACCGCGATCCGCATGGCGTCCTCCCTCCGAGCCGCTGCAGCCCGCACTTTATTCGGATGTCTGATATCCGAGTTTAACGTCCTGCCGCTACCCGGACAATTAGAGTCCGAGTATGCGGTTGAATGAGGGGGTGGAGTGGGCGGCGCACTGCGCCGTGGTGCTCGCGATGCTCCCTGAGGGCGTGACGCTCCCGGCGGCCCGCCTCGCCGAGTTCCACGGCGTGCCCGGCCCGTACCTCGCCAAGTCTCTCCAGGCGCTGACGCGGGCGGGGATCGTCGAGTCGACCTCGGGCCGGGGTGGCGGCTACCGCCTGGGTCGACCGGCGCAGGACGTCTCCCTGCTCGACGTGGTACGGGCGATCGAGGGCGAGGAGCCGCTCTTCCGCTGCACGGAGATCCGCCGGCGCGGACCGGCCGCCGCGTCGGCCGGCGCGTACCCGGCGACGTGCGCGATCGCCTCGGCGATGTGGCGTGCCGAGCGTGCCTGGGAGGAAGAGCTGGCACGGACCACCGTCGCTGACATCGCCGCCCGGGTGACGGACCAGGCCCCGCCTGCGGCCGTGGAGCGGTCCGTCAGGTGGCTCACCGCCGTGCTGGGCTCGCGCAACCCGGCTGGCCGGCCGTGACCCGAACGTCGCTCGCGCCGTGGCATCGTCCGGGCCACAGCCGGCATCGACCGGCCCTCCGGGACCGCCCGGGAGGACCGTGCCGGGCCTGGCGGATGCCGGCGCAGCGCCGACCGGGGCGGAGCGCGCCGAGATCGTGGGGTGACACGTGACAGCCAGCGCGGATGCGACGACGGGTCCGATGCCGGCCGCCTTCTTCGGGCACGGCAGCCCGATGAACGCGCTCGACGAGAACCGCTACACCGAGGCGTGGCGGGTCTTCGGCGCGGCGATCCCGCGCCCTCGGGCGCTCCTGGTCGTCTCGGCGCACTGGTACATCCACGCCTCGGCGCTCACCGCCATGGCGCTGCCGAAGACGATCCACGACTTCTACGGCTTCCCCCCCGAGCTGTTCGCCGTCGAGTACCCGGCTCCCGGCGACCCGGAGCTCGCCGAGGAGGTCGCCGAGCTTGTGAAGCCGGCATGGATCGGCCTCGACGCGGACAGCTGGGGGATCGACCACGGGACGTGGTCCGTCCTGGTGCACGCCTTCCCCGGCGCCGACATCCCGGTCGTCCAGCTCTCCATCAACGCGCTGCAGTCGTTCGACTACCACCTCGACCTCGGCGCCAGGCTGGCACCGCTCCGAGAGCGCGGCGTGCTCATCGTCGGCAGCGGCAACGTCGTGCACAACCTGCGGCGCATCGACTGGAGCCAGCCCGACGCCGGGTTCGACTGGGCGCGGCGCTTCGACGACGGCGCCCGGCAGATCATGACGGACGCTCCCGCCGAGCTGGCGGGGATCCAGTCCCACGGCGACTTCCCGATGGCGGCGCCAACGCCCGACCACTTCATCCCGCTCCTCTACCTGGCGGGCCTCGCCGCGGCGGCGGGCCAGCCGACCGGTGTGCTCGTGGACGGCTATGCGATGGGCTCGCTGTCGATGACCGCCTACACGCTCGGCTGCCAGCAGCTCCACCCGCACGGACAGGGGGGCTCGCCCCCGCTCCCACACGTCCCTGCCGACGAGACCAACCTCTGACGAGGCGGCGCCGGCGGCCGGCGTGGCTCGCGTTCTTCTCGGACCCCGAGGGCAACGACCTGAACCGGTGCGAGCGACCGCGGAGGGGAACGTCAGGCTAGGGGCGTGAGCGCAGCGGCCGTGAGTGGCCCCTCCCGCCGTGGCCTCGACGCGCAACCGCCGGGACAACCCGATGGTGGGCGGTCCCGGCGGTTGCGAGGCTCGCGATCGCGAGCCGAACTGACGTTCCTAGAGCGGTCGAACCCGCTTGGCCTGGAGCCCCTTCGGGCCCTGCTCGGACTCGAAGTCGACCTTCTGCCCCTCGACCAGCTCGCGGTAGCCCGAGCCCTCGATTGACGAGAAGTGTGCGAAGACGTCGGCTGAGCCGTCGTCAGGGGTGATGAACCCGAAGCCCTTCGCGGCGTTGAACCACTTGACGGTACCTACGGTCATTTGTGCTGCCTCGTTTCTCCACGCTCTTGTTCACATGCGGGAGACCCTGATGGCAACCACAATGGCGTACAGCTCGCGTGTTATCTGGCTGTTCGCAACACCAAGTGTACCTGATGCGGGCCATGCGCCGGGCGGCCGATCGTCCGGATCGCGCGAGCTGGCGCGCTCCCGGGCGGAACCGGACCGCCGGGGACGGGTGACCGCCCGGCGCGCGGCCTCAGATCGAGACGCGGCGGTTCGTCCCGGAACCGCCGGCGACCCGGACCCCCAACGTCGCGACCACGCGGTGCCCGGTGGCGCCGGCCACGAGGTGGCTGCCGAGCGCGTCCAGGCGGAGCTGGATCGTCTTGGCCGTGTCGCGCGCGAGCGAGTACCTCACCTTGGCGATGACGATCGTCTCGGTCCGCGTGCCGCGGGCGACCGTCACCCGCGGGGTGGTCGAGAGGGTGAGGGTGCCGCGGCAGGCGGTCCCGGTGCATGCAAGGAGCACGCGCTCCACGCCGTGGCGCGGCCCGCTGACCTGGCGCACCCGGACGAAGGGGCCCACGCTGCCGGAGCCGGACCCGACCACCGCGCCCGCTGCGCCGACGGTCAGCGGAACCGCGGCCGAGGCGGCGCTCAGGTAGTCGGCGCTCCCCGAGTAGGCCGCGGTGAGCTCGTGCGTGCCGCCCGCCAGCACGACCGGGCACGTCGCCCTGCCGCCTGCCAGCGCGACCGCGCCGCAGGAGGCGATCGGCGTCGAACCCTCCTCGAAGGTCACCGTCCCGGTGGGGGCGATCGCCTGCCCGCCGACGTCGGCCGTGAGCGTGACCGGTGCGCCGGAGGCGGCGCTCGTCGGCGATGCCGTCAGCGACCCCGACGGTGTCGCCTTGCCCACGACCAGCTCGTCGGTCGGCGCCGGGTAGGTGGCTCCGGCCTCGGTGATCGCGGCTCCGATCGCGTCGGTGCCGGCATGCAGGATCGTGGTGCAGCTGGCGCGGCCACCCGTGACCGTGACCGCAGCGCAGCCGGCGATCGGCGTCCCGGAGGCGCTGAAGGCGACGGTCCCCGACGCCTCGCTCTGCGGAGAGACCGTCTCGGTGAGCGTGACGGTCCCCGCGACCGGCGGCGAGGGCGCGGTCGCAAGCGTCAGGGAGGCCGCCACGTAGGTGATCGTGGTCGAGACCGAGCTGTCGTCGTTGTAGAGCGTCAACGCCGCGGGGCCGGTGGCCCCGGGGGGTGTCTCGAGGTCGAGCGAGGTGTCGCTGCCCCCCGGCTCGATCGTCGCCGTCTGCGCGCCGACCGTCGCGGCGCTGACGAGGGTGAACCCGCTCCCGCTGAGCGTGACGGCGGTGCCGCCGGTCGGGAGGCCCGTGCCCGGCGAGACGCCGGTGATGACCGGCGGTGCATACTGGAAGGCGCCGGCGTCGCACGCCGCCGCCGAGCCCTGCAGGTACGGCACGCCTCTCGCGTCGTCGCCGGCGCAGAAGGCCGCGGGCACGATCTCGTAGGCGGCGCTCGCCGGGCCGATCCGGAGCGTGCCGACGAAGCCCCCGTTCGGGCCGGGCGACGTCGCCAGGCCGAGGCGGGCCGGCGTGACGCTCCCGGAGCTGCCGATGCCGGTGAAATTGCACGTCGCGTCGTCGCTGAGATCGTTCCCGTCGTCGAGGAGCACCGACGTCGCCGTCAGGCCGGAGACAACGGCGCACTTGTCTGCGGCGCCCGGCGCGTCGTCGAGGACCGAGGTCTGGAAGGCCGCCGCGCCGGAGTCGACGTACACGGCGTCGGCCGCCACGGAGGTGTTCGCCTCGAACGAGTCGTGGTAGGCGCCGAAGCCGCCGCCGGCGCCGAAGACGCTACCGCCGAGCCCGCTGGCCCGGTTGGCGAAGAACGTGGTCGCCGTGGCGTTGCCGCGCCCCCCGACGCTCGAGGTGTCCGTGCCGAGGTAGATGGCGCCCCCGTCGACGGCGCTGTTGGTCTGGAAGGCCGACCCCTGCACCTGCACGACGCTGCCGAACGCGGCGAGGCCGCCGCCGTCCCCCCCGGCGGTGTTCGACGCCACCGCCGTGTTGTCGAGGTTCACCGTGCCGTCGTAGGCGTAGATCGCGCCACCCTGGCCGGGCGTCGAGTTGTTGAGGAACACCGAGTCGGTCACCCTCACGGTGCTGTCGTAGGCGTAGATCGCCCCGCCGTCGATGCCGCCCGAGTTCTCGAAGAACTCGACGTGGGAGATCGTGACGTCGGCGCCCGAGCCGCCGACCGAGATGGCGCCGCCGGGGAACTCGTTCGCGCCACCCGCCAGCGTCAGGTCGTCCACGTGGCCCGAGACGTTGCCCTGGACCGTGAGGATCGGCACGTTCGACGACTTCGAGCCGTTGATCGTCGTCGGTCCGAGGCCGGCGCCCTCGATCGTGAGGTTCTTCGCCACGGTGAGGTCGGCCTCGTAGAAGGTGCCGGTGCCGATCGAGATCCTGTCGCCGGCCGCCGCCTCGGCGATGGCGTGCTGGACGGTGGCGCACGGCGCCGCCTGGAGGGTGCAGTCGTTGGCGCCCCCGCCGTCGTTGCCGCCGACGGCGACGTAGCGCGTCGTGCCGGTGGTCTGCGCGCCGGCGGGTGCGGCGGCGAGTGCTAGCGCGCCGGCGCTCCCCGCGCCGAGCGCCACGGCGAGCATCGCGGTGGCACCGATCGTGGCGATCCTGGGGACTGGGCCCCGTCCGTGCTGTTCCGACGTCGAGATCCTTCGTGTGAGCGCGCGCATGGGAGTCCTCCCCTCCCGTGGGTCCACGCCGGGCGTGGACGGTCGTCGTTGCGAACCTCGTACGAACGGAGGGGGGCACAGCCGGTCGGATCGGCCGTGCCCCCCGCCGTCGGTGGGCGTTAGGCGCCCGGTGCGGCGTAGTACTGCGGCGTGGCGACGAAGCCGTCGGTGTTGCCCGCGGCGTCGGTGTAGAAGCCGACGAGGTCGCCGGCGTTGTTGAGGCCGTTGATCAAGGTCGAGCCGACGCCCTGGGGGTCGTCGAGCGCCTGCCACGTGCCGGCCGAGTACAAGAAGCCGTGCATCTTGCCCGCCGCGTCCGTCTCCTGGCCGACCACCTGGTCGAGGTCGTTCAGGCCGAACGCCTGGGTCTCGGTGGCGCCGGGGAACGTCAGCACCCGGAAGGCGCCGTTGTGGCGGAGGTAACCGTGGCCTTGTTCGAGTAGGTGGCGATGCCGGAGATGTCACCCTTGTCGTTGATCCCCGTGGCCATCGAGGTCACGGCGCCCGGGACCATGATGCGCGAGTACTGGCCCGTGTGCGAGTTGTACTCGAAGCCGTGCGAGTTGCCCGCCGCGTCGTTGTAGAAGCCGACCGCCAGGCCCTGGTTGTTGATGCCGAGCAGCTGGGTGACGACGGGGCTCCCGCCGGCGCCGGGGTAGGAGACGGAGGTGAAGTGGCCCTTGCGGTCGACGAAGCCGAAGTTGTTGCCCGCGGCGTCGGCGTAGAAGCCGACCGTCGTGCCCGAGTCGTTGATCCCGATCACCTGGGTCTGCTGCGAGCCGGGGTAGTTCTCGTTCGTGAACAGGGCCTTGGAGTACGGGGCGATCGTGAAGCCCTTGTTCGGGTGGGTGCTCGCCGGGGTCCCGCTGCCGAAGTAGCCGGCGATGACGCCCGAGTCGTTGATGCCGAGGAGCTGGTTGAACGTCGGGTCGGCCGGGTCGCCGAGCTTCTGGAACACGTAGCGGGTCCCGACGCCGCCGGTCGGGGTGAAGTGCGCCCGGACGTGGGCGGTGCTGGCGCCGGCCCCGGCGGGCAGCGCTGCGGCCACGCCGGCGCTCGCCGCGGCGACGAGCGCCAGCGCGCCGAGCGCGCCGCGGGTGATACGCGCGATGGTCTTCGGGGCGGCAGTGCCGCTTCCTGTGGTCATGTGGTTCCCCTTTCATCGATGTTTCGGTAGAAGTGGGACGCGTCCGTCCGCTGGGGCAAGCCGGGAGCGGGTGGCGTCACGAGTGCCCGGTGCGCGGGCGGCACCGCCAGGTGCGGCCCTCGGTCCGTGTCCCCCCACGATGCGCTGCATAGCGGCCGGTGCGCATCTGGCGACCGACCAGAGTTTCCCGGCAGGGCTGTAGGGGCTCTATAGCCGCCGCCCTACAGACCTCCGGCGGTCCGCTCGGCGCCGGATGCGGCCGCCATCTCGCTCAGGTCGGCCGAGAGTCGCTGGCCCACCGAGTGGAACCAGGGCGCGAGGTCCGCCGCCAGCGCCGTGCAGGCGGCGTCGTCGGCGCCGTGGGCGGCGAGGTGGCGGATCTCCTCGACCGGTGCCGGGCCGGCACCGGAGGGCAGCACCGCAGCTAGGTGCACCAGGTTGAGCCAACGTGGTGAGCAGCGGAACTCCTGGACCGCCGCGTGCAGGTCCAGGTCGAGGATGATGTCGGTCCGGCCGCGCTCCCACGCCCAGTCCCGCAGCTTCGCCAGTGAGGCCGCGTCGTCCTGGTAGACCTCGTCGGTCTCCGCTCCCGCCGCCGTTCGATCGATGTTCGACATGCCGCCGAGTCTGAGGGGATCTCGCTCCGGGCGCATCTGGCGAACGACCAGATCTGCGCGATGGCTGCATAGGCGCGATCTGCCAGCTCAGGCAGGGTCTATAGGGGTCTGTGTCGTCCTATAGAGGGTGCCGGCCGCGGCGACGAGCCGGCGCCGGGGCGCGAACGGACCCCCCGGGGGCGGCACTGCGGCACCGATTCGCTCCTGACGAACCACCTGCCGCCGGTAGCCGGGCGCGACGTAGCGTGAGCGGCGGTCCCGGCGGGACCCAGACTGGAGCCGCCACCGTGTCCGAGAACCTGTGGGCCGTGTTCAGCGCCCCGCCCGAGGGCGTCGGCGACGACGAGTACAACCGCTGGTACGACGCGCACCTCCACGAGGTCCTCGCCGCCGACGGCCTCGCCGCCGCACGCAGGTTCGCCGTGCGGCCGGTGCTCGGCAGCGAGATCCCGGCGCAGTTCCCCTACCTCGCGCTCTACGAGGTCGAGGGCGACCCCGACGCCCTCCGCGAGGCCCTCGACCGGGAGCGGGCGAGCATGACGCTCCCGGACTGGTTCGGCGGGATCGGCTTCGCCTCGTGGAGGTGCCTCGCGCTCGGGGACCACGGCGAAGTGGTCCTGCCGGAGCACCTCTACATGAACTTCAACGCGCCGCCCGGCTCGATGCCGTTCGAGGCCTACAGCGACTGGTACGAGACGCACCAGGCCGAGAACATCGCGAACACGCCGATCCTCGTCCGCGGATGGCGCTTCCGACTGCTGGCGGACGGGCCCGAGCCCGCTGTCGGCCCGACCCATCTCGCCCTCTACGAGCTCGACGGCGACGTCGAGCAGATGGCCGCGGACCTGGGCAGGGCCATGGCGGCCGGCGAGATCTCGCTGCCGGACTGGTTCCAGCGCTTCGCGAGCCTCGACGCGACGGCCCTCGGCGGACGCGTCACGGCGCCAAGCTGACGCGGCGCCGCACCCGTTCGGGCGCTCGACACCACCACCAGTCCCGGGCCCCGCGCCCTGCGCCGGCGCACCGAGGTCGGCTCGACGATGCTCCGCGGATCGTTGCGCAGGTTGTAAAAGCGCCGGTCGGGTGGGTACAGGCACCCCCGGCAAGGCGGCCGGATCGACCTCTACGGCGAAGACGCTGACCCTCGAGACCGGCCAGGGCTGGCCAGGGCTGACCGACGAGGTCGCCTTCGGCGGACAGCGAGGAACCCCGCTCCCGGGCGCGTTCAGCCGTAGGCGTCCAGACCGAGGTGCACGGCGAGACCCAATCCGCCGCAGGCGATCAGCACCCGGAGGGGCCCGCTCGGAGCGCGCCGCACGACGGCCGGCCCGAGCCGGCCTCCGACGAGGAACCCGACGGCGAGGGGCAGCACCACCGACCAGCGGACCGGGCCGAAGACGACGAACGCCAGCGCTGCGACGGCATTCGCCCCGCCGAGAAGGAGATTCTTCATGGCGTTGCTGCGGGCGAGGGTCTCGCCGGTGCTGAGCAGCAGGACGGTCAGCATCAGCACGCCGGCGGCAGCGCCGAAGTAGCCCCCGTAGACGGCGATCAGGAACACCCCGGCGGTGAGCGCCCATCCGGGCGGGTGCGTCGAGGTGTGCGTCGGGCGGGCCGGATTCCGGCGGATGAGCACGCCGAGGGATGCCAACCCGATGAGCCACGGCACGACGAGGGCGAACGAGCTCGACGGCGTGGCGAGGAGCAGTACGGCGCCGACGATCCCGCCGCCGACGGCGCTCGCGGCCAGCCGCCTGGCCCGGGCCCGCTGGCCGGTCAGCTCCGGGCGCGACCCCCATACCGAGCCGGTGCTGCTGAAGACGAGGGCAACGGTATTGGACACGTTGGCCGCGACCGGCGGAAGCCCGACCGCGAGCAACGCCGGATAGCTGACGAGCGACGCCAGTCCGGCCACGCTGCCCGAGAGCCCGCCGCCGAGGCCAGCCAGTACGAGCCAGAGGGGGTCGAGGCCACTCAACTGTCTGTACGCAACGTTGCCACCCTCGGCGTCGGGCCGTTCGCCGTCCAGGCGGGGCGGCGTGCTCAGGCTATTGCGCGCAGGATGGACCCGAGTCCGCGCGTCCAGCGCCGCAGGCCGTAGAGACGGCGGCGATCACCGCCCGGTCGCTGTGCTCCGAGAACACGGCGCTGAACGCGCGGGGTGTACCGGCCACGGTGTGCCGCCGCTGGTCGCGAGGGCAGCCGACGCTTCGTGACCGACCACTGCCATGACCAACGGGCCAGGCACTGCCGGCTGGGCGATCCCGCCCTGGCCGGCGTTGTCGGGATGACGCGCGCAACCGCGGGAGAAGCCGGCGCCCCACCGCCTCCACCGCGCGGGCCGCGTACTGCGTCCGGGGTCCGGCACGCCCGGATACGTTGAGCCCGTGTGCGAGCATCCGCCGCATCCGGGAAGGCCGGGGCACAGCACGATCGGCGCGCCTGCGCCGCTGGCGCAGGCCCCACCGGCCGCGAGCCTCGCGGACCTCGCCGGGCTCGAGGCGAGAGCGGGGGAGCTCGCGGCGCGCGGCGGCAGGCGGCTGCTCGGGATCACCGGCGCGCCCGGAGCGGGAAAGTCGACGCTCGGTGACCGGCTGGTCGCTGCAATGGGGCCGGCCGCGGTGCTCGTCTCGATGGACGGCTTCCACCTCGCCCAGGAGGATCTCGTCCGGTTGGGTCGCACGCAGCGCAAAGGCGCGATCGACACGTTCGACGGCGACGGCTTTCTGGCGCTGCTGAGAAGGGTCCGCGACCAGGTCAGCGACGTCGTCTACGCACCGAAGTTTCACCGTGGTCTCGAGGAGCCGATCGCCGGAGCGATTCCGGTCCGTCCGGAGCACGCCCTCGTCGTCGAGGGCAACTACCTGCTCGACGCGGCGCCCCCGTGGTCGGAGGTCCGCGACCTCCTGGACGAGGTGTGGTATCTCGAGCCGTCCGAGGAGCTGCGCATCGAGCGGCTCGTCGACCGGCACCACTCGTTCGGGCTTGACCGCGATGAGGCGACCGGGTGCGCCCTCGGCTCCGACCAGCACAATGCCGAGCGGATCCGGCTCGGCCGCAACCGCGCGGACCTCCTGTTGCGATGAGGGCTCTCGCGCCAGGGCGATCCTCCGCGACAACGCGTCCCCACTCTTCTACGACGCCCACCATGGGGAACGCCGAGCGCGACGGCGTCGCCCCGGAATGGCGAGGGCCGTCACACCGGCCGTCGCCGGCACACCGGCCGTCGCCGGCACACCGGCCGTCGCCGGCACACGGTCGTCACTGGCACAGGGTCGTCGCTGGCACACGGTCGTCACTGGCACAGGGTCGTCGCTGGCACACGG
>Ga0209415_10000144_pt1 | contig 112283 bp, 106 predicted proteins | sample PeaSoiSIISIP2007_FD_187696 | JGI IMG/M metagenome (GOLD analysis project Ga0209415, IMG submission 187696) | Peat soil microbial communities from Weissenstadt, Germany - SII-SIP-2007 (SPAdes) (version 2) | ecosystem: Environmental > Terrestrial > Soil > Wetlands > Peat | place: Germany...
TCTCTCCATCGGCACGCCGATCGGCCTCGGCACCTACTGGGCCTGGGTCAACCGCGACCGGCCGGCCAGGGCCACGAGGATCGGCTTCTGGGTCGCGCTGACGGGCGCCCTCGTCGGCGCGCTGCTGGGGTTCAACGCAACAGCCGGGCTCATGGCGGTCATCACCACGATCGTCGGAGCAGCTGCCGGTGCGAACCTCGGCCTGATCGCCCTCGACGTCGCACGAATCGGCGAGCCGCCGGAGACCGTTCCGCCCATCGCCACCGGTGTCGACAGCGAGCCGACGCCGCAGGCCGAGCCAGCGCCCATCGCCATTCCAGCGGTCGAACACTGACCCCCGGAGTCCGTTCGCGCAGAGCATGTGGCGGTGTGCTGGTTGCCGCCACATGCTCTGCTGACGTACGTGCGCGCTCGGTGGTCTGAACGACGTCATCAAGTTACGGTGGATCCGGCGTGACCTACGCTGCCGACCCGCGTGTTGACGCCTACATCGATGCCCTGCCCGATTGGCAGCAAGCCATCTGCCGCGAGGTTCGCGATCTCGTCCACGCGGCCGACCACAAGGTTGCCGAAACGATCAAACGCACCAACCGTCCGTACTTCGTACTGCAGGGCAACATCTGCGCGCTGTTGGCGGCGAAGGACCACGTCAACGTGTTTCTCTACGACGGCGCCATCGTCCCTGATCCGGCGGGAATCATCACCGGCGGCCACGAGAACAAGAGCACGCGCACGTTGTCCATCCGCTAGGGCGAACACATCGGAGGACGAACGCTTCCAGGGCGCCGCCGCCCGTTGGCACGCGCGCTTCGTCCTGGAAGCGGACCTCCCCTTGCGCGAGGCTGAGGGCGTGATGACGCTCCTGTGTCGCCTGCGCGGCGCTGACCGCCACATCGTCCGCCGCCGGCTCCTCCTGTCCGTCGAGCGAGCAGGACTGACGACCCGTGAAATCGACTCGACGGTAGGCGCCGAGCGCGTGACGCGCCCAGGTGACGCCACAGCAGCCCGGCAGTCATTGTCGTGCGCGCGCACTCGGCCGCATCGCTCGCTGCGGGTCTCGCGTCGTCCGAATAGACGCCCTCGTTCGGAAGCCTAGGCACCGCGGCAGCTCAGTCGGCACTGAGCCTGTCTGCGGGCTGGCGGCAGCGCCGCGCGCCGAGTTGCTCGATGGCGATCGCGTGCACCGCGGCCCTCGCACAGATCAGAGGCGCGCTTCCCGAGGACGAAGGGGCAGAACTGAGCGTCCCGGTGCGGTTCTGGTGGTGGCAGCCGAGGCGGTGGCGATATACCAGACGTCGCCGAGGCTGTCGACAGCCCCAGGCGGCTCACCGACGACGAGCAGCACGCCCGCCGAGTGCTTGACGTGGTCCCGCGGGTGCCCACCCCGGTGTGGGGCCGTGATGAGCTTGACACGGGTGAGATGTGGAACTCGAACTCCGTGATCGCGTGGGTGATCGCGCGCAGCGGGATTGACGCCAAGTCGATCCAACCGCCGCAAGGAGGGCGCGCGCCGGGCTGGCGGGCCGGCGTGGTCGTCGCGAACAGAGCGGACGCTGAGGAAACGGCCGCCGCGAGCCCGTACCAGCAGCCAACCCTCGACCGCTGACCCCACCGCGCTTGCCAGCCTTCCGGGAACCGATCGCCGTTGCCGCCGATCTCGTGCCCGCTTGGGACGAAACTGAGGCGTCCGCTCTGCCATGTGCGAGACGATCGCTTAGCCCGTGGCAAAGGAGCAGTCGCGGGAGCCGGAGCTCGGACGAGTGCACGGACAGCCGAACGTGAGGGGGCGATTGAACTAAAGCGTGGGTTCGATTCCCACCGTCTCCACTTTCAGACAGGGAGCTGCGAAAAGCGCGAAGCTCGCACCCGGGCTTGTGCGGTGCGCGCTCCCCGGCTCCGCGGCCCCTGCGACGGGCGAGCACGAGTCTCTCGCGGGTGACACTCGCCCGGCGGCTTACGCGCCGGCGCGGCACGAAGAGGCGTCGAGCGCTCGTTACGGCGCCGGTCACGTGTCGCACAAGCTCGATTCGCCGAGCGGCGACCGTGAACAGGCCCCCGCGGCCCGCCTGACACGACACCCGCCACGGGCTCGGCGAGCAAGCAGGCGGACGCCAGCCAAACGTCACCTCACCAGTGAGGGACTTCGGAGAGGCGGCCAAGCGGGCGAGAAGCCGTCCACGGTCTCGGTCTAGTGGACCGCGACGTCGGAGCGCCCCAACACCGGTACGGTCCCCAACCTCCGCGCGAGTCCCGCCGGCAGATACCAATTCCGCTCTCCCAGGAGCTTCATCGTCGCGGGCAGCAGCACCGCGCGCACGATCGTCGCGTCGATCAGCACCGCCGCCGCTAGGCCCACGCCCGCCTGCTTGAGTCCCAGCGACGAGAGCGAGGCGAAGAGCGAGAACACGCCCACCATCACGAGTGCAGCGCCCGTCACCACACCCGCCGTCTGGGCGATGCCTTCGCTCACCGCGCGGTCGGTCGACTCGCCGCGGTCGACGAGCTCGCGCACGCGACTGAGGATGAACACGTGGTAGTCCATCGACAGGCCGAAAAGGATCACGAACAGGAACAGCGGCAACCACGAGACGATCGTTCCGTTGCTCTTGAAGCCAAGGATGCCTTCCGCCCAGTGGTGCTGGAAGACGAGCACCATCACGCCGTACGCCGCGCCGACCGACAGCAGGTTCAGCACGATCGCCTTCACCGGCACCACGATCGAGCGGAACGCGAACAGCAGCAGCACGAACGCGAGCACGAGCACGAACGCGATCACGTAGGGCAGCGAGCTGCTGATCTGCGCTGTGAAGTCGAGATCCTCCGCCGTCTTCCCCGTCACCGCCCAGCTCACGCCCGGGATCCGCCCGAGCGTCTGCGGGATCAGCCGGTCGCGCAGTGCGCGCACCGCATCACGGCTCGCCGCGTTGTCGCCTTTGCCCGTCAGCGGCATTTCGATCATCGCTGCTGTCCGCGCCGCGTTCGTGCGCACGCTCACCGTTTCGTGAACGAGGCCCGTTGCGAGCGCCGCGCGCGTCAGGCGCGCGATCGCCGTCGCGACCTCGCCCGCCGCCCCGCGCGGCGCCGTCACGACGACGTCCGCCGGCTCGCCGCCGCCGGGGAATGCACGCTGCAGGCGGTTCAGCGTCGCGATCGCTGGCAGCTTCTGCGACGCCAGCGCTGTGTCGCTCGGCTTGCTCGTGTGCAGCGACAGCGCCGGAACCGCGAGCGCGATCAGCACCGCAGCGCTCAATGTCATCGACAGAACCGGGCGCTGCAGCACACGATTGACTATCCGCACCCAGAATCCGTGTGCCGCGGCTGGCGTGCCGACAGGATCCTCGCCGGCGAGGGGCCCTGCGCCCCCCTCCACGCGAGGCAGTGGCCGCGCCGACGCAGACGCTCCCGCCCGCCGCCGCCGTGGCCACGGCAGCCGGCCGCGGTCCATGCGCTCGCCGAGCAGCGAGATCACTGCCGGCAGCACCGTCACCGAGCCCGCGACCGCGCACAGCACCACCGAGATCGTCGCAAGGGCGATGCTCGAGAGCGCCACCTCGCGCGCGACGAATAGGCCCGCCAGCGCCGTTGCGACAGTGAGGCCCGAGACGAGCACGGTGCGGCCCGAGGTGTGCGCCGCGATGCGCAGCGCGCGCGGGGGATCGACCCCCGCGCGGCGCTCCTGGCGGTCTCGCACGACGTAGAAGAGCGAGTAGTCGACGCCCACCGCCATCCCGATCAGCACGAGTACCGGCTTCGCCGAGCTGTCCATCGCCGCGAGCTGGCTCAGGGGCCCGAGCAGGCCGAGGGCCGCTGCGACCGCGCTCAGCGCGAGCAGCACCGGGATCGCCGCCGAGACCGCTGCGCCGAACACCGCGAAGAGGATCGCCAGCGTGATCGGGATCGAGAGACGCTCGGCCTTCGAGAGGTCGCTCGAGCTCGCGTCGTTGCGCGCCTTTTCCACGCTCGGATCGCCCGTCAGCCCGAGCTGCGATCCTGGCTGCGAGCGCTGTGCCGCCGCCACCGCTGCCTGCATCCGCGAGAGCGAGACGTCGTCGCCCACAGCGAACACCACCACCGCTGAGCGCCCGTCGCTTGAGAGGACCGGCGCGCGCACTTCGTGCACCGTCGGTACACCCGACACAGCGCTCGAGACACGACGGCCGACCGCGTCGAGGCCCGCGGCGCCCAAGCCCGCGCCCTGGATCAGCACCTCCTCGTGGGGCTCGCCGTAGAGCTGGTAGCGGTTCGCGATTTCATAGCCGCGTTTCGACTCGCCCGCCGAGCCGTTTTCGAGCGACTTTTCGCCCGTCGCAACGCCGATCGCAAGGCAAGCGAGCACAAACGCGCACCACGCGCCGAGCGCTCGCCATGGGCGCCGGGCGCTCCAGTCGCACAATCGCTCCAGTCCGGCGAGGATCGACACGGATGAAAGCTATGCCGCGACGCCCGCCCGCGCCTCCGTAGGTTGCCGCGCGATCCCCGCAGTGCGGGCTGCCCTCAGGGGCGATGCGCCCAGCGATTCCAACGTCGCGCAGCGTACGCAGCGTCGCCGCCTCCGATCTCGAGAATCGGCTTGACAAGGCCATTCTCGGCCCGACTTCGGACCTCTCGAACCCACCGTCTCCAATTTTGACCGGCAGGCAGGCGTCAGCCGGTGCCGAACTTAGTCTGCCAAGCGTGGTTGGCCTCGTCGATGACGGCTGTGCCGGCGGCAGGGTCGAGGTCGACGTCGAGCGTGGTCATCACGCGGGCGAGCATGTTGTAGGTGCCGATGATGAGGAGCAGCTCGACGACTTGACGCGGTGGGAAGCGGTTGGTGAGGGCTGTGAAGGCCTCGTCGCCGGCGCGTGGTTGTTGGAGGACTTCAGAGGTGAAACGGAGCAGAACCTGAGCGTCCGCGTCGAAGCATGTCGATTGGAGGTCCCCACGCTGGACCGCGGTGATCTGTTCGTCATTGATGCCGAGCGCCTTGGAGATGCCGACATGTTGGATCCACTCGTACTCTGCGCGCGCGTGGGCCGCGACCAGGAGGATCGCCAGCTCGCGTAGTTTGGGGTCGAGCTCCAGTTGCGCCAGCAGGGTCCCGCCGAGGCCGAGGTAGGGAAGGAATGCCGAATCGGCGTGGGCGAGCATGCGGAAGATGTTTAGCGGCGGGAGCGCTTCGAGCGCCTCGCGCACGCCTGGCGATGCGGCCTCAGGATCGACGTAAGGGAGTCGAGCCATGCAGTTCAGCGAAGGGCGACAAGCCCGCCGTCGACGACGAGCGAGTGTCCGGTGATGTAGCTTGCCTCATCGGACAGCAGAAACGACGCGGCGTAGGCGATCTCCCACGCGGTGCCCTGGCGTCCGAGCGGGATCGGACGCTCCTCGCGGCTTGGGTCGGCCTTGCTTGCAAGGCGTCCGAGCGATGTGTCGATCAGTCCGGGGACAACGAGGTTGACACGGATTCTGCGCGCTGCTGAGTGCTTGGCCAGCCACATGCATAACCCCTTCAGGGCGGCCTTGGAAGAGTGGTAGGCGATTACCTCGTTGGCTGGCATGAGCGCGGCGATCGATGAGGTGAGCACGATTGCGGCGCCGTCTGGCATCACCGCGAGTGCGTGCTTGCAGGTCAGGTAGTGGGCGCGGACGTTGACCTGGAAGACGCGGTCCCAGTCCTCCGCGCTGGTGTTCACAAGGCCCCAGCCTCCGACGATCCCCACGTTCGCGACCAGGCCGTCGATGCCGTCGAGGCCAGCGCGAGCCTCGGCCACCATGCGTTCGATCTCGCCCGCCTCGCCAACATCGGCAACGATAGGAAGCGCGGCGCCGCCTTCAGCATGGACTTGGCGGGCCGTCTCCTGTGCGGCGGAGGCGTCGACGTCGGCGACCCCGACGCGCGCGCCTTCGCGGGCGAACAGTCTGCTCATCGCGCGCCCATTGCCGACGGGAGGGTTCTCGACGTCGTAGCTCTGCTGTCCGGCACCGACGACGAGGATCTTGCGGCCCGAGAGGCGCCCCCGACCGCTGGCGGCACCACGGGCCTCCGGCGGCATGGGTGGCGCAGTTTCGGACATTCAGGGCCTCTCTGACTTCGACGACGGGTCGGGCGGTTCAGTACTCGTAAGTATCGAATACCGAACAGTATCATGTTGCGGATGGCATCGGTACCGAAGTCGAAGAAGCGCGTTCGCCCGACACGTGCCCAAACACGCGCACGCCTTCTTAAGGCGGCCGGAGAGGTCTTCGCCGAGCGCGGCTATGACCGCGCCTCGCTTGACGACGTTGTCGCCGCCGCGGGGCTGACCAAGGGTGCGGTCTACTCCAGCTTCGCGAGCAAGGACGAGCTGTTCTACGCGCTGATGCGCGAGCGCATCGGCGAGCGGCTCGAGCTCGTCGCAGAAGCCGCTGAGCGTCAGTCGACCGTCGAGGACGTCACACGCGACGCCGGCGGCGCGTTGGCCAAGCTCATCTCAAGCCAAGCCGACTGGCAACTGCTGTTCATCGAGTTCTGGGCGCGAGCCGTCCGCGACCCCGACCTCCGCGAGGAGTTTGCCCGCGAGCGACGCTCCGCGCGCGGACTGATCGCGCGTGTCCTCGAAGAACGGGCCGCCGAGGCCAAGATCAACCTCCCCGCACCCGCCGAGCAGCTCGCCGTCGCCGTGCTCGCGCTCTCCAACGGCGTCGCCATCGAGCACCTGGCAGACCCAGATACCGTCGACGCGTCGACCTTCGGCGTAATCCTCGGTCTCCTACTCGACGGGCTCCTGATCCCAAGCGCGCCAGACGCTAACTGAGCACAGGCGTGCGTCTCCACTGATCTCCGGAATCCGCCGCGAATGTGCGGGATTCGGCGACTTCCGTCGGTCCGTGGTTTCCCCCCGCGGGCAGAGGATTCGTCCGGTTACCGGCTGCACTGGCGGTGGCTAGCCTGTTTGATGCTCCGCCGTACCGGGGCGTCGACCGGCAGCCCTGAGAGATGCACATCCCGTCAAGGACACAACGCCTAGAGGCTCGGCTTGGAGGGCGAGCCGCCACGTTGCTGGCGCTGGCCGCGTTGATCTCGGTGGCCGCGCTTCTCGGGCCCGAGCCCGGGGCTGCGAGCGCTGCGTGGCGCACCGAAGCCATCCCGGCTGAGGAGGTGGTCGCACCGAAGAGCCTGTCGTTCGACGCGCTCGGTCACGGCCTGCTGGCGTGGCAGGGCTTTGCTCAGAAGCCGCCCCGGCTGTGGGTCGGCGCCGACCGGCGCGACCCGGCGGGCGGCTGGTCCCAGACGCCCGAACTGCCGATCGCCAGCTCCGACTCGCAGGTCTACCTCTACGGCAGCGGCCACGCGCTGCTGCTCGCCGGAGAAGGGATCACCCCGCCCCATGGGGGTGTGTTTCGCTGGCGCCTGCTCTATGCCGACGGGTTCGCCGACGGCACGTTCGGCACGCCGCAGATCCTCGACGAGAACGGAAGCAACGAGGTCTCCGCGGCGAACGTGCAGGGGGATGTGATCGTCGCATGGCTGCACGCAGGGCGGCTGCGCGTCGTCGAGCGCTCCCGCGGGCGCGCCTTCTCCAAGCCGGTCACCTTCGGTGGTCCCGCAGGCTCACCCGGCGCCGTCGCGCTGAACGCGCGCGGCGACCGCGTGCTCGCGTGGACTCGCGGCACCGATCTGTACGCGCGCATCAAGCGCGCAGGGCGGACCTGGGGCGCGGCGCAGCTGGTCGCTCACCTGCCCCCGCGTGGCTATCAGCCGCTCGTCAAGGCCTCGATCACGCCGTCGGGCACCGTCGTGCTCGCCTGGTCGGTGGCCCCTCAGATCTGCGAAGAATGCAACACCACGCTGAGCGCCGGTGTCGCCAGGCACGCCACGGCCGGCTGCTGGCACACGTTCGCGCTCGAGCGCTCCACGATCATCAGGAGGTCGCCCGGCGGCTTCGCCGGCGAAGGTGGGCTGCAGGGAATCGCGACGCTCGTGGACAGCTCCGGGCGCGTCTACGTCGCCTGGACCGGCGGGCTGCAGGGCGCCCCCGTCGTGAAGTTCGCCCCGGTCACCGTGCGTGGGCCCGGCTCGCGAAGCCTGCTCTCCGGCTCGCTGAGGGGCGCGGTTCTCGACGATGCAGCCGCGGGACCCGGTAGCTCGCTGCTCGTCTCCTGGTTCGACGTGCGCGGATCATCCGGCATAGGCCCTGTCTATGCGTCGCTGCGCCGTGGCGGCGGGACCTTCGCCCCAGCGGTGCAGCTCACCAGCGCAATCATCACCGCCTACTCCGGGATCGTCGCCTTCCAGCCGGTCACGGGCGAGGCGATCGTCGTCTCGGGCGTGATCGTCAAAGGAACGACCGCGCTGCAGGCGTCTGTCAACCCATGAGGTCCGTCGCTGTTGAACCCACCGTCTCCACTTTTAGACAAGACGCTGCGAAGACCGCGAAGTTCGCACATTGCGGGGACCTGCGGCAGCGAGCAGAACATTCGCTACACATGCTGAGCGGGCGCCTGGGTAGACGATCGGATTTCGTCCAGAGCGGGCATGCTGAGCGCGTGCGGTCGGTTGTCGCATAAAGCGCGAGTGCCGGCTGTGCATCGCCCGTCATTCGCCTATCCGCGCTGCTCAGCCGTGCAGCGCGCGCAGCGCATTGAGGATCACGGCTAGGTCGATGACCTCCTGGAGGAGCGCGCCGGCGACGGGCGGCAGGTAGCCGAAGGCCGCAACGGCCATTGCTGCGAGGCTCAGACCCATGCCCGCCAGCACGCTCTGGCGGGCGATGTGAAGCGCGCGGCGGCCGATGTGGACCGCATCGGCGATCCGGTCCACCCGGTCGACGGTGATCACGGCGTCGGCGGTCTGCGAGGAGACGGTTGCTCCGGCCGCTCCCATCGCGATGCCGGCGTCGGCGAGCGCCAGCGCGGGCGCGTCGTTGACACCGTCGCCGACCATGATCACGGGGCGCAGATCGGGATCGGCGCGTAGACTGCGTACCACCTCGAGCTTGTCCTCGGGGCTCTGCTCCGCGTAAACCCGATCGACGCGCAGCTCGCGACCGATCCGCTCCGCGACCGAACGCCGATCTCCGGAGACCATCGCCACGTGACGAACGCCCTCGGCCCGCAGTCGCTCGACGATTCGATCGGCGTCCGGGCGCAGCTCGTCTGCCATCACGATGACGCCGCCCAGGTGACTATCGACGCTGACGAGCACGTGCGCCTCCCCGGAGCCCCGGCCGCTCATGACGGCGGCCGAGGCGACCTCTTCGGCCGGGACGCCGGAGGCTCGCAAGAACGCGCGGCTGCCCACCGCCACGACCCGATCGCCAACCGTGCCTTCTATGCCCTGGCCAGGCTCCTCGCGCACATGCCTCGCCTCGCCCAGCGTGAGGTCGGCTCCAACGGCCGCGCGGACGAGGGCTTCGCCGAGGACATGTGCAGACATCCGATCGACCGAAGCGGCGAGCCGCAGGATCTCCCCGGCTTTCATGCCGTCGCGGGCGAGGATGTCACGAACGTCCGGCGTGCCGACCGTGAGGGTTCCGGTCTTGTCGAACAGGACCGTGCGCGCCTGCCCGAACGTCTCGATCGCTCCGGTGCCCTTGACGATCACTCCAGCACGCGCCGCCCTCGAGAGCCCCGAGACGAGCGCAATCGGCGCGGCCAGGATCAAGGGGCAGGGCGTCGCCACGACGAGGACAGCCAGCGCGCGAACCGCGTCGCCGCTCAGCGCCCAGGCCGCGCCGGCCACGAGCAGCGTCGCCGGAAGGAAGAACCCGGCGTAGCGATCGGCCATACGCACGAACGGTGCCCGGTGCGCCTGGGCCTGCTCCACCAAGCGCACGAGCGCCGCGTAGGCGCTCTCGACCGCCGGCCGGCGGGCTCGCACGTCGAAGGGCGAGCCGGCGTTTGCGGTCCCGCTGAGCACCGGCATGCCGTCGCCGATTGTCACCGGCAGCGGCTCGCCGCTCAGCGCGCTTGTATCGACCACGGCCTCTCCATCGACGACGGTGCCGTCGACCGGCACCACCTCCCCGCTACGCACGATGACGATGTCGCCGACCTGCACCTGCTCGACCGGCACCTGCTCGACACCGCCGCCGACGCGGCGCTGGGCGACCTTCGGAGCGCGCTGGACCAGCGCGGTCAGCTCCCGCCGTGCTCGTGTCGAGGCCACGTCCTCGAGTGCTGCGCCGCCCGAGAACATCAGGCCGACGAGCAGCCCGGCGAGCTCTTCGCCGAGCAGCAGCGAGCCGGCCATGGCTATCAGGGCGATCGTGTCGACTCCCATGTGGCGGTCGACGAGAACAGTGCGTGCGACCTCTCCCGCTAGCTCGAGTGCCAGCAGAGCCACCGCGGCCCGCCAGACCTGGTCCCCGGCAGCGCCGGCGCCGGCGAGATGCAGCGTTCCGCCGACCACGAGCGCCAGCAGCGCGAATGCCGCGAGGATGCGGGCCCGGTGCTCCACGAGCCGCCCGATCGTGTGGCCGTGGAAATCGATCTTCGCTGTCCGAACCCCAGCACTTGATGCAGACCCGGATGCCCGAGTCGGACTCATAATGTCAGCGTTACGGGCGGTCCCTGTCGGCACATCCGTAGCTGGGCGCAGCTCGCCCGGAGAAGGCCGCAGCGCTTCAGTGGTCGGCCGTTCCCTAGAAGACCAGGAGCCCGACGCCTGAAGTGGAGCGGTCGACGTACACTGCCCCGCCGATGAAGCATGCAAGCCGCGACGATGAAGCCATGACCGAGGACATAGACCGGGCGAAGCACGCACATCCGGTGCTCCTGTGCTTCGACGGGTCAGACGCTGCTGCTGCTGCGATCGCGAAGGCCGGCGAGCTGCTGGGTCCGCGCACGGCGGTACTGCTCACGGTGTGGGAGCCACTGTCGGTATGGGAGCCGTATGACCCAGCCACGATACTCACCGCCCCCGTGTCGAAGCTCGCCTCGAAGGAGCTCGGCCTCGATGAGATCGCCCACGAGCTGGCACGCGAGAAGTCAGACCGCGGGGTGGCGCTGGCCCGCACGGCCGGATTTGAGGTGCAGGGCCGCGTCGCTAAGGGCAAGAGCTGGAGCACGATCTGCGACGTGGCTGAAAAGCTTGACGCCGAGCCGGTCGTGGTCGGCGCCCGCGGCCTGTCGCGGGTCCAGTCGGCGCTCCTCGGCAGCGTCTCTTCTGCTGTCCTCGCGCACGTGGATCGGCCAGTGCTCGTCATTCCGACGCACCGCCGCTGAGAGGTCCGCCCACACCGCTGCCCGGGCGGTAGTGTCGGCCGATCGCCTCGGGCATCGACATCACACCCACCGGGTTGACTGACATCGAGGCCGCGCGGCGCCTCGAGGCGCGCGGGGAGCTTGCGCGGCGGCGCTCGAGCCGCTCCTACGCCAGCATCGTTCGCGCCAACACAATCACGGTCCCCAACGGCATCCTGCTGTTCTTCGGCGTGCTGACGATCACTCTAGGTTCCTGGCGGGACGCCTTGTTCCTCGGGATCCTGGTCGCGAACATCGCGATCGGGTCCTTCCAGGAGGTCCGCTCGAAGCGCGCGCTCGATCGGCTCGCCGCACTGGTCGCGCCGGAGGCGGTTGTCGTGCGAGACGGGGTCGAGCGCCGGGTGCCCGTCGAGCAAGTGGTAGTCGGGGACCTCGTCCGCGTGGCGGCCGGCGACCAGGTGGTCGCTGATGGGACCGTCACCTCGGCGGACGGGCTCGCGCTGGATGAGGCCAACCTCACCGGCGAGTCGGAGTCCGCCGTAAGAGGACCCGGGGACCCGGTGTGGTCTGGCTCGTTCGCGGTCGAGGGGTCTGCGCTGTTCGAGGCCACGGCTGTAGGCCCGGACAGCCGCGCTGAGCGACTGACCGCGACCGCGCGTGCCTTTCGTCACCCGCGCTCTCCCCTGGAGCGAGCCAACGATCGGCTGCTGCTGTGGCTGATCGCGCTCGCGGTTCCGCTCGCGATCGGGCTAACGGTCTCGGTCTTTGCGCACCACGAGTCCACAAACACACGAGTGCAGGCCGTCACCGCCGGGATCGTCAACCTGGTGCCCGAGGGACTGATCCTGCTGATCAGCGTCACCGCGGCGGTGTCGGCGTTCAAGATGGCTCAGCGCGGGGTGCTCGCCCAGCAGCTCAACGCGATCGAGTCCCTTGCGTCGGTTGACATCGTCTGCACCGACAAGACGGGCACGCTGACCGAGCCGACACTCCGGGTGGTGGGGGTTGTGCCAGCTAGCGGCAAGGACCAGACGTCCGTCGCACGTGAGCTGACGAGCTATGCCGTGAGCGCCCCATCTCGCAACTTGACGCTCGAGGCAATCGCGAACGCCCGGCTGGCGGATGTCGAGGGGCGCCGCGTTGTCGCTCAGGTGCCGTTTTCCTCCCGGCGTCGCTGGAGCGCGCTTGATCTGGGCGACGAGCGGCTCGTTCTGGGGGCGCCGGACTGGTTCGCGAACGCGGACCCCGCATTGAACGCACGTGCGCGCGAGGAGGCGAGCGCGGGGCGGCGGGTCCTGGCGCTTGGACGCAGCGAATCACTTCTGCCCGCCGCCGACTCCGAGCCGCGGTTTCCCGGCGATGTGCAGACGCTCGGTCTGGTTGTGCTTGCCGAGCGCCTCCGGGCCAACGCGGCAGAGACCGTCGCCTTCTTGATCGCCCAGGGCGTCGAGCTGAAGGTGTTGTCCGGCGACGCGCCCGCGACCGCAGGCGCGATCGCCCATGACGCCGGTGTGCCGGGCTTGGCACCGGCACTCGACGGTGAGGCGCTGCCGACCGAGCCAGCGGCTCTGCGCGAGGCCGTCTTGTCCGCGCCCGCCGTCGGGCGGATCTCCCCGAGGGCAAGCGGGCGATAGTGGCCGCCCTCGCTGGCGCCGGACGCTACGTAGCGATGGTCGGCGACGGTGTCAACGACGTGCCTGCGCTGAAGGAGGCACGCCTGGCTATCGCCCAGGGCTCCGGGACGCAAATGTCACGCTCGGTTGCCGACCTCGTGCTCGTGCGCGACGACTTCGCCGTCGTGCCCGGGATGGTCGCGGAGGGACGCCAGATCCTGCGCAACATTCAGCGGGTGGCCCGGCTGTTCATAACGAAGACCGTGTTCACGGCAATGGTGGGCCTAGTCGTGGCGATCCCGACAGCGACCTTCCCGCTCCTCCCGCGCCAGTTCACGATCGCCTCCACTGTCACGATCGGCATTCCCGCATTCGTGTTGGCGCTCGCGCCGAGCTCCGGGCCGTGGCGACCGGAGCGCTTCCTGCAGTCGGTGGTCCGCTTCGCGATCCCGGCTGGGGTGGGGATCGGGATCGGGATCATCGCCGGCTACCTACTCGCACGCTATGGATTTCACCTTGGACTAAGCCGCTCGCGTACGGTTGCTACAGGGATCGTTGTCGTCTGCGGGCTCGCGGTCGTCATGCGGCTCGAGACCGAGCCAGGGCGGCGACGGCTCGCGGTGGCAGGGCTGTGCGCGTTGATGGCGCTGCTCTTCGCCCTCGCGCTCATCGTCCCATTCCTGCGCAACTTCTACGAGCTCTCAACCCCCACCGGTGAGGCCGTCGCGGCATGGGCGCTGGGAACCGCTCTCGGAGTCGGGACGATGGTCGCCAGCCTGCGCCTGCTGAGGGTTTGACGTCGTATCGCTCTTGGACTTCATGGACGAGATCCGGCAGCGCGACCCGGCTGCTCGTCTGCTCCTTCTTCACGGACGCGCGACGGTCGCAGCCGCGCCCGAATCAAGCGGCGCAACCGGCTCAGCAATGGCGTTTTCGGCGTGCGTGTCGCACCCGTCGAACCCACCGTCTCCATGAATCTCCCGGATCCACCAGCCTGGCGGTGGACTAGCTGACGTGCGCGCGATCACCGAGTCGGACGGCGGGAACATTGCGTGGGTTCGATTCCCAACCGTCTCCGCTGCGGCGCCAAGCCCGCTATGCGCGGTCGAAGCGCCCGCGCGACGTCAGCGGTGTCTGGCGCACGACCTCGGGGAGGTACTCGTCGAGGAACACCCGAGCGACGAGCTCCTGTCGCGAGGCGACGCCGAGCTTCTCGTAGAGGTTCTTGACGTGGTCCTCGACGGTGTACGGGGAGACGACGAGGGTCTCGGCCATTTCGGCACGGGAGAGGCCACGGGCCAGAAGGGTCGCGACCTCGCGCTCACGGGCGGTTGCGCCGAACGCCTCGAGGCGGACCGTCGCGGAACGCGCGCCCGTCGCCCGCTCGAGGACGACCGCGACCCGGCCGTCGTCCGGAGGTCCGGGCAGCGAGGCGTGCAGCGTCACCCAGCCGTCGCCGCCGGGCACGGTGACGACGTTGCCGCCGCCCTGACCGCCGTCCGGCGCGGAGCGGACGAACGACGCGAGCGCGAGCACCGGCGTGGCGATCGTCTCGCCGGTGTAGCCCGACCGTCCGGGATGCAGCGACGCGAGCAGCTCGCGTGCCGGAGGGGTGATCAGCTCGACCTCGTCGTGTGGGCCGAGGACGACCATCCCCGGCGCCTCGACGCCGGTGACGCGGCGCGCCGCGTCGAAGCGCAGCGACGCGCGGATGCCGCGGGCGATCGCCCCGGTGAGGGCGGCGAGCGCATCAGCGTCGCGCTGCTGGAACGCGCCGCTGCTCGCGCGGCGGGCAATGTGCACGGCGCCCCAGACGCGACCGCGGATGACGAAGGCGGCGCGCAGCTCGTGGGGGATGTCGGCCGGGAGTAGCAGGTCGCGGTAGCGCGCGCTGCGCTGGGGATCACCGCGGGTGACGTGGTCGAGGATGCCGACGGGCACCCGCCGCGCGGCGAGGCCGGCGAAGGTGTTGACATCGTCGACCATGTACTCGCTGCGGACGATCAGCTCTCCGGCGGCCGGGGCCTCGTCGAGAGCGAGCACGCCGCGTTCGATGAGCTCCCTGGGCGCGTCGCTGGTCAGCAGCCGCGTGCTGGGGTCGAGCGTATGCCAGCAACTGGCGTCGTTGTCGACGGCGTTGCGCAGCCGTGGGGACAGCTCAGCGAAGAACTCCTCGCGTGGCAGTCCCCGTGAGCCGAGCAGGTCGATCTCCTCGATCAGCCGCTCGACCTTCCATTCCATGCTGGTCAGTCTCGCATGCGGCGCAAGAAAGATCCCCCGACGCGGGGGGTGGTTGACGCGGGTCGCGGAGATCAGACTGTGACCATGTCCTCAATCAACGCAGCAGACACCGCAGTGACCGCGCCGGACGGCGCCCTTCCGCCGATAGCTCTCGGTCCCGGCGAGGGAGAGCACTTCTGGTTCTTCGGCGGCCTGACAACGATCAAGGCCGACGGCGCCGGAACCGGCGGTCGCATGATGCTGACCGAGCAGACCGCGCCGCGCGGCAGCGGTTCCCCGCTTCACGTTCATCACAACGAGGACGAGTGGTTCTACGTCCTGGAGGGCGAGCTCACAATCTGGGTCGCGGGCCAGACGGTCCTCGCTCCGGCAGGCTCCTTCGTGTTCGGCCCGCGCGACGTGCCGCACACGTTCATCGTCAGCTCCGACGAGGCTCGCTTCCTGCTGGTCACGCAGGCGGCCGGGTTCGAGGGCTTCATTCGCACGCTCGGGGCCCCCGCTCCGGTTGCGGAGATCCCGCCCGCGCCGGCCGCGCCGCCCGACATGGCGCCGGTGCTGCAGGCCGCCGCGGACCACGGGCTTGAGATCATCGGCCCTCCCGGCATCCCGGCCTGAGGAGCGGCCATGAGCATCGAGACCACGAGCAACGTCGGGTCAGCCGAGCACAACAGGACGGTCGCGCTCCGCTGGATCGACGCGTTCAACGCCCGCGACGACGCCGCAGAGGCCGCTGCCCGGACCATCGACTACCTCGCGCACCCGCCCGACAGCATCCAGGCCGCCGCGCTCGACAGCGACGCCTGGGTCGAGTTCCTCGGCGTATTCGTGGAGGGCTTCCCAGACCTCCACCTCGAGGTGCTGGACTCGTCGGCCGACGAGGGCATGGTCGCGCAGCGCATCCTGTTCACCGGCACGCACACCGGCCCCTTCCGCGGCCTCCCGCCGACCCGCCGCAAGGTCCGGTTCTCTGGCCTGGAGATCAACCGGATGGTCGACGGTCGGGTCGCCGAGCACTGGTTCCAGCTCGACTCGGTCACGCTGTTCGAGCAACTCGGCCTGCACGTCGTCCCGGGCCCGCGGTTGCTAGCGCGGCTCATGGCCCTTCCGGTCACGAGGCTGTTGAGGAAGCCGCCCCGCACGCTCCCGTCATAGGGACCCCGTCGCGGCCGTTTCCGTCGAGCAGTTGGTGGTCACGAGCCCGGCGACAGCTCGACAGACGCAACCGCTCCGCGATGTCGTTTCGGCATGTGGCTTCGCACCCGGTCCCTGGGCTACGTGTCGAGGAAGCGATCGGCGAGCCACGACTCGATGTCCTTCAGCGCCGCGCCCGCCATCGCGGTTGGAAAGGAAGTGAAGCCGTGCGGACACTCCGGGTAGACGCGGACATCCACCTCACCGCCGGCCGCCGACAGCCGGGCCGCCATGACCAGGTTGTCCTCGAGCAGCATGTCCAAGCTTCCGACCACGAGCAGGGCGGGCGGCAGGCCACGCAGGTCGCCGTAAACGGGGGAGATGTCAGGGTGCGTGCGATCAGCCACATGGCCGAGGTACGCCCGTATGAAGAACTGGTCGGCAAGCAGCCGGCCCGCAGGCGTCTGTCCGCTCAGGTCGTAGCTGCCGAATTGCAGCGCTGCTCCCGCGAAGGCGTGGGCCACGCCTCGCTCGCGGAGCCGCAGCAGCGTCGTCATGGCGAGCGTGGCTCCCGCCGATGCGCCGCCGATCGCCAGCCGTGCGGTTCCAAAGCACGTCTCGGCGTGTTCCAGGAGCCACAGCGCCGCCGTCTCGCAGTCGTCGGGCGCTGCCGGCCAGGGGTGCTCTGGTGCCAGCCGGTAGTCCACGCTCACCACGATGACCCCCAGGGCGTCAGCGAGGCGGCGATTGCGCGCGTCTCCCCGCGCCGCCCATCCCAGGTAGAACCCGCCCCCGTGGATGTCCAGATAGACCCCTCGGGCCGCCCCGCTCTCGGGAGCGAGGATCCTCACCGGCACCTGCCGTCCGGCGGCCTCGGCGAACCGCTCGACAGCCGGCGGTCCGGGCGGGGTAGCACGGACGGCGAGATTGGCCCGTGCCTGTTGCAGCCCCCCCGGGCTGCTCGGGTCAGGCTGGGAGTGGCTGCTGCTGCTGGCGCCCGATGCGACGTTGAACTCCCGACACTCCTCGACGTATGCCGCCAGTGCGGCGTCGACCAAGCTCTCCAGCCCAAGCTGCATGACTCTCCTCGCTGGTCTCCTGTTGCGACTCGATCCAGGCGGCAATCTTGAGGATCCTTGCGGACGTCCCGCTCAGGTCCGTCTGCCGTTGTCGGCGTCCTCGCGCGTCGCCGTCCAGCGTCACCGCTCCCCTATGCGTACACCGCGTCCAGCCACGACTTGAGCGCCGCCTCGCGGGGCCCAGCGTCGAGGCCATCCACGAACAGGTGCGCGCTCATCCCTACGACGCCGCCAAAGTGGTTGCGGCCGAAGAAGCGGTACAGGCCGTCGGCGGTGCGCACGCCGAGGAACTCCGGCGTCGAGTAGTCGATGACGCCGTCGATCGTCCCGGCGTCGCCGAGCGAGGCGTGGACCGCATCGCCCACAATCGCCTCCCGGGAAACGCCCAGCGCGGCGCGCAGCACATCCATCGCGTCCGCAGCTCCGGCGGCCTCGGGCCCCTCGATCCCGGCCGACGGCTGGCCGACGTAGGTGACCTGGCGGCCGTTGAAGTACTCGAGGTATTGCCCGAGGGTGTGGAGGTAGAAGTCGGTGTGGCCGTCGATTGCGTCGTACTGGTCCTCCCACTCGTCGGCGAGGATCCCGCTGTGGACGTAACGCAGGTGCGCCGTCCCGCCCTCGCGGGCCTCGATCGCGTAGTCGAGGGCGTTGAAGGTCCCGTCCGGCGACTCCATGCGGATCACGAGGCGGTGCGGCGGGTCCCAGGTCGTGACGGGCCCACCCTCGGGTGGCGCGGCGCCGGCGGGGATCTCCATCCCCGTCGGGAACTGCCAGGCGGCGGTATCAGCAGTGATCGCGCTCCACACGTCGTCGGGGGCGGCGGGCAGGTCGACCTCGCGGGTGATCTGGAATGCACGGCTCATGACTGGGACTCCTCGTTGTTCGTGATGGTGGGGTGTAGCGCGACGACGAACCGGTGCCGACGACCGCCGGGGGCGCCCTCGTCGTGGTACTTCGCGACGAGGGCGTTGACTGCGTGCGCCAGCTCGACGGTGAACGCGGCCCGGTCCTTCGCGGACGCGAACCGCACCTCGCTGTCGATTCCGAGGGTCGCGAGTGGCTTGCGCGCCGCGCTCGCCCCGGTGATTAGCTCGCCGACCTCGCGGACCATGCGCCCCGCGACCGCGAGCAGCCAGCGTGCGGAGCGCTGGTCGGGCTCGCGCGACGGATCCGGTGCGACCGCGGACAGGGCGGTCGGAGAGATCACGTAGGACGCGGCCGTCGCCTGGAGCACGCGCTCGGTGCAGTTGCCCTTGCGGCGCTCCTCGATGAGCTCCACCAGGCCGTGGCGCTCCAGCGCCCGCAGATGGTAGTTCGCCTTCTGGCGGGAGAGCCCGACGCGCGCAGCGAGCGTGCTGGCGGACCCCGGCTCGGCCAGCTCGGCGAGCAGGCGAGCGCGGATCGGATCCAGCGACGCCTCGGCGGCGGCAGGGTCCTCGATGACGGTGACGTCGTGCAGTGGCGCATCCTCCCACCGACAAGTATTTTTGTCAAGCAAATCTTTTCTGTCGGATCTTCGCGCCGCTGCTCTCCCTCCTCGAGTGCGCGGGCGTGCCAGCTCCGGGTACCGTTGACCGTCGGGCCGAGCGGCCGACCCCGGGCGTCCGCGAAGGCCGGCGCGAAGTCGCGGTCACCGCGCCCGCCCAGCAGCGCCGCGATGCCCTCCGAGGTTCTTCGTCGAGCCTTCCGCTACGCGATCGTGGCGCCGTCCGCGACGTCCTTGTCGGGTTGCAGCAGGACGACCCCGTGGCCGTCTGAGATCGCACCCATCACGAGCGCTTCGCTCTTGAAGCCGGCGATGCGCTTGGGCTCGAACCCGAGTACGCAGACTATCTGTCTCCCCAGAAGCTCCTCTTTGGGGTAGTGCGTGATCTGAGCGCTCGAGCGTCGCGTGCCGCGGTCTCCGAAGTCGATCGTCAGCTGGTACGCCGGACGCCGAGCCTCCGGGAAGTCCTCGACCTCCGTGATGCGCCCGACGGCAAGCTCGAGCCGCTCGAAGTCCTCCCACGTCGCCGACATGATCGGCGAGTCTAGTTGCGCGAGTGGGACGCGTGAAGCAGCGCGATGCGCTCCTCGCGCGAGGGACCCGCGGGCTCCCCCTCGATGCCCGCGGGCCTGCCCCGCCCCCGGAGAGCGGCGCCCTCCTTGGGCCGCTCCCGGCCGCCCCACCGGCCGGCTACCAGCTCGAGGTTTCCTTCCCCGCGCAGCCGGTCTTGGCGATCGGGCTGACGCAGGTTCGGGTGATGGTTCCACTCGCGTCCCTGGTGATCGTCAATTCGTCCCCGTCGATCGCCTTGGCCGTGACCGAGTATTCGCTTTCGCCGTGTGTCGCCTTGCTCAGGTAGGCCCGCCCCTTGCCGGGAGCGGTTTCGATGGCCGGCTCGGTCGCCGTGAGTTCTTCGACGGTCACCCTTTCGTACTTGCCTTCGTTGGCGACCCCGATCGCCTCGGCCGTGGTCTCAGCCGTGCGGGCCAGCGACTTCGCCTGGGCGTCGTAGGCCTTGGCAGTGGAGCTCAGGAACGAAGGGATCGCGATCGCGGCGAGGATGCCGATGATCACGATGACGACCAGGAGCTCGATCAGGAGGAAGCCACTGCTGTCGGTCGAGCGCTCCACCAGCCGGCCCCAGGCTCGGTTCGCCTGCTGCCTGCTGCCGGCAGTGCGGTGCGACGGGTTCGGGTGCGACTGCATCACGACACGCCTCCCTGCGTAGCGCTGGCAGTCGGGCTATCTCGGCGAGACCCCTGACTTTGCGACGCCGCCTCACGACGGGTTTGCTCTTTTCAGACGGTGGATCGAGCGCCGAGTGTGGAGGTCGGCGTGCGCGAAGGGAAGGGGCAGTCCAGTCGCGGGTGGTTTTCTGGACGAATGTATGAGTGGCGTTAGGCGGGCGCCGCTCCGGCGCTTTCGCCCGACCTATCCGGCGCCAGACACCACATGCAGTCGATCCCCACTCATGACTGTGCGCCCACGCCTGCAGAAGCGGCGGGGCCGGCGGTCCTGGCCTGCTCGGTTCGGCGCCGAACGCCCGCGAGGTCGTGGAAGCCGGCAGCGGCGGTGCCGAGCAGCAGCACGCCTGCGGCGATCCCCGTGGTGGCGATGAGAGCAGTGCCGGACATCGTGGCAACGAGGATCACGGGCCCGACGGTGAGCGCCCATCCGACCGGTCGGTAGCGTGGGATCTGGACGCACCGGTCGAGCCACAGAAGCAGCGGTCCGATGGTGATCGCGATGGACGGCAGGACCCAGTCGGAGTGGCCGGCCGCGATGACGATCACGGGCAGGATGAACGCCGCCACGAGCTCGATGACCGTGGCGAGGGTGACGGCCCGCTCGATCCGCTTGCCCTCGGGGCTCGTTGGCCTCGGGGCGGTTCCCGCCGTGGCCCTGATCGCGTATGCAAACACGCCGATCACGATGACGCCCGACGCGGCGATCAAGACGTCGGTCGTGCGCCCCCCGATCACAAGGCTCCCGCGGACGAGCCAGAAGGCTGCGAAGGCCGCCTGGATGAGCCCGCCGACACGCCTGACCCGGCGCGACCATGCTGCGGTGGGGGTCAAGTCGGCCGCGCCCGTCGCGGTCAGGCTCAGATCCGCGGCCCTCCTCGCCTCCGCCCTGCTCGTCGTGGCGTGCTCGGCTCGGCGCTCGCTCAGCAGCATGGCTGGCTCCTCTCAGCTGACCACGAGCACCCCGACGATCGACGACAACCGGGTCTCGGTGTCTACCTCGCACCGTACTCCTTCCTCACCAACCGCACCCGAGCCTCCTACCATCGCGTGGTTCGGTTCCCACCGCGGGCGCTCCACGGCGGCGCACACCGGCTGCCGGGGGAGCTCGCAGGGGCGCTACGGTGGCGCTGGTGTTCGCTCACGTCACGATCCGGGTCGCAGATCGCGCGGCGTCCGAGCGCTTCTATCGCGCGACGCTCGGCGAGCTCGGGATCGAGCCCACCGATGACCGTGCGGAGCTGATCGCGTGGGATGACTTTGCGATCCTCCAGGCCGACGCCGAGCATCCGCCAACGCACCATCTCCATGTCGCCTTCGTAGCCCCGACGCGCGAGCTGGTGGACGCCTTCTGGCGTGCCGGCCTGAGCCAGGGCGCCGAGGACGACGGCGAGCCCGGGGAGCGTCCGCTGTACACGCCCAGATACTACGGGGCATTCCTGCGTGACCCCGACGGCAACAGCGCCGAGGCGGTCAATCACGGCGACGTCCGCCGCGGCGGCCACATCGACCACCTGTGGATCGGCGTTCGCGACGTCGGCGCCGCGTCCGCGTTCTACGCATCGGTCGCCCGGCACACGGGTCTGCGCGACGGACGGCGCTGGGAGAGCGGACGCCAGTTCCGGGGTGCCTGGGCGACCTTCTCGCTCGTTGCGGACGGTCGAGCTCCGACCGAGAATCTCCACGTCGCGTTTCCCGCCCCGGACAGGCGCACGGTTGAGGAGTTCCACCAGGCTGCTACCGGTGGCGGATACCGCGACAACGGCGCTCCCGGGGAGCGAGCGCACTACGGCGCGGGCTACTACAGCGCCTACGTGCTCGATCCGGATGGCACGAACGTCGAGTCTGTCTTTCGCGGGCGCAGCTGAGGAGAACACGCACCGCCGCACCGCAGGCCGGCCGCCGCACGCGCTTCGGTCTGGCAGCTGACCGGATCCCGCCTGAGATCCGGCGGCCTCGTCCCGCGCCTAGGAAGCGCTCTCAGCTGCCAGGCGATCCAGCAGCGTGTCGATCGCCGCGCGCGCCGTGCCCAGGGCGGCCTCCTGGTCGTCGGCGTTCGCGATGAAGAGGGCGGCCTCGTTGAGCGCGGCGAGCATCATGTAGGCGAGCACCTCCTCCTCACCGGCGGGGATTCGGCCTTCCCGGGCGAGGCTGCGGAGGCTCGCCCGCAGGCCGCCGAGCGTGTACTGCTCGTCCAGCGAGCGCCAGCGGGTCCATCCGAGGACGGTCGGAGGATCGACCAGGGCGATGCGCTGGACCGCCGGGTCGAGAGCCATGCCCAGCCACGCCTGCGAGCCGGCGCGCAGTTGCTCCAACGGCTTCGTGCCGCCGCGAGCCGCGGCAGCGGTCTCCTCGGCGATCTGGGCGAAGACCTCCACGGCGACCGCGTCGAAGAGCTCGGCCTTGCTCTGGAAGTGGTGGTAGAGGGCCCCGCGGGCCACACGCGAGCTCTCGAGCACGGCCTCGATCGAGGTGGCGTCATAGCCGCGCTCGCCGAACAGCTCACGCGCGGCCGCGAGCAGATGTTCGCGTGTTGCTTCTCCGCGCGCTCTGCGCCTGTCCGCCACGCGCATATTGTAAACCGACTGACGGTCTGATAGTTTCCCCGCTCCGCAAAATGACCTCCCGCCTGGCGGCGGTCACGTGCAGCTCGTTGCCGGTTTCATTCCCCTTCGACCAAGCAGGAGTGCGATGTGAAGATCGAGATGCTGGGCGTAGGCTGGATCTCCTCCTCGGCGGCGGTCTGGCGCCAGGGCGAGGACCCCGAGAGCCGGATCAGGTTCCCCGTGCCCTCCTATCTGATCGAGACCGAGGAGGAGCGGATCCTGATCGACACGGGCCTGCACCCGGCGGCGGTCGGCGACCCCGCGGCGTTCTACGGCCGGCCCGAGGCCGGAATGTTCGAGCTCGAGCTGGAGCAGCCGATCACCGAGCTCCTCGACGTGAGCACGATCACGCGGATCGTGCTCACCCACCTGCATTTCGACCACGCCGGCGCGCTGACGCTGCTGCCGCCTTCCGTTCCGATCGTCGTCCAACGACGCGAGTGGGAGGGTGGCCACGACGCGGCGGCCGTCAAGCGGAACTTCTTCAACCCGCGCGACTACGCGGTGGACGACCGCGAGCTCGTTCTCGTGGACGGCGATCACGACCTCCTGGGCGACGGATCGGTCGAGCTGCTGCTCACACCTGGCCACACTCCCGGCCATCAGTCCGTGCGTGTGGGGGGCGAGCTGATCCTCGGTGCGGACGTCGCCCACTTCGCGGGCACGCTGGAGGACCATCGATTCCCAGTCTTCGGCGACGACTTCGCCGCGCAGGCACGCTCCGCGGAGCGTCTGCGCCGGCTGCGCGACGAGGGTGCCCGGGTGCTTCCCGGCCACGACCCCGACGTCCTGCGACCCGGGCAGGTGTTCCCTTGAGCGCGGCACCCAGCGGTCCCTCGCCCTACCGGGCTGCAATCGCCTAGGAGGGCTCGCGCGGCGGGTCCTGCTCAGCACCGAGGGCGCGCTGGGTGAAGGCGACGTCGTGCCAGGCGCCGTGCTTGAAGCCGACGCGCCGGAAGGTGCCCACCGCCTGGAAGCCCATCGCCCGGTGCAGCCCGACGCTTGCGCCGTTGGGCAGCGTCATGCCGGCGACAGCCACGCGATAGCCCCGCTCGGCCAGCCGCGGCAGAAGCGCCTCGTAGAGCATCCGGCCGCCCCCGCTGCGGCGGCGGCCGATCTCCAGGTAGACGCTGACCTCGCACGCCCATCGGTAGGCCGCCCGCCCGTGCAGCGGGCCGCCGTAGGCGTACCCCACGACGCGTTCGCGATCCTCGAGCACGAACCACGCGTGGCTGCGTGAGGCCGTGGCGATGCGCTCGGCCATCTCCGCCGGCGACGGGGGATCGCTCTCGAAGGTGATCGCCGTGTCGGTCACGTAGGGCGCGTATATCGCCGCGCACGCCGCGGCGTCCGCGTGCGAGGCGAGGCGAACCTGCGGGTGGGGCGCGTCGCTCTGCATGGCATTATAGTAGCGCTAGACTTCATCATAATGTCAGCCATGTCCACGCGGCACACCTCCGCCACGCCCGGCCGGCTCGCCCCGGAAGGCCCCGAGCCGCTCGCCTCCTCGCTCGCCGAGGCGGTCAGCGGCGCGCGTCGCGCGGGCGGCCTCTCCACGAGCGCGCTCGCCGAGCGCTCAGGCGTCTCGCGCGCGATGATCGCCAAGATCGAGCGCGCCGAGGTCCAGCCGACGGCGGCACTGCTCGGACGCCTCTCGGCGGCCCTGGGACTGACGCTCTCGCAGCTGATCGCACGCGCCGAGCACGCCGACCAGCGGCTGCTGCGCGCCGCCGAGCAACCCTGCTTCACCGACCCCGACAGCGGCTACCGCCGGCGCGCGCTCTCCCCGGCGGGCGGCCCGCTCGAGCTCGTCGAGGTCGAGCTGCCGGCAGGCGCGGAGGTGTCCTACCCGTCCGAGGCCTACCGCTTCATCCACCAGCAGATCTGGCTGCTGGAGGGTCGCCTCCGTTTCCGCGAGGGAGACGCCGAGCACGAGCTCCACCCTGGCGACTGCCTGTCGCTCGGTGCGCCGGCGCCGTGTACGTTCGTCAACCCCACGCGCCGCCGCTGCCGTTATCTGGTCGCGGTCGCGCGACGCCATGGCTGAGGTCCGCCGTCTGCGCTAGCGCCGGCGCGCGCGGCGCAGGGCGAAGCTCCTCGGCGTGAGTCATCGCGCACCAGCGCGATCGTCGTGACGGCGGAACCCGCGCCGTGCGCGCCCTTCGGCTAGCTGCGCCGCGCCGTCTGACTGAGCGCGAGGGCGCGGACGTCCGCGCGAGCGTGGGGCTCGAAGGTCACGGTGCGGTCGCGGCCGGCGCGCTTGGCGTTGTACAGCGCCGAGTCGGCGCCCTGGAGCATCTCGTCCATGCTTGCGGGCGCGACCGCGGCGTGGATGCCCGCGCTGATGCGCACCGCCGGCAGGCCTGCGGGATTTGCGCAGGCCAGGGCCTGGCGCACCCGCTGGGTGAAGGCGGCCGCGTCTGAGCTGTCGCACCCCGGCAGCAGCACCACGAACTCCTCGCCGCCGAAGCGCGCGGTCACGTCGATGTCGCGCGACTGCTCGGCCAGCAGCGTGCCGGTGTGGGCGAGCACCCTGTCGCCGACCTCGTGGCCCCACTCGTCGTTGATGCGCTTGAAGTAATCGAGGTCCAGCGTGGCGACCGCGATCGAGCGATCCTCGCGGCGGGCGTGCGCGAGCTCGAGCGCGCTGCGCTCGTCGAAGCCGCGCCGGTTCAGCAGACCCGTGAGGGCGTCGGTGCGGGCCTCGTCTAGGAGCCGCATCAGCAGCAGGTCGTTGCGGTGCACGAGCGTCAGCACGACGGCGGCGACGACCGAGACGGAGACCATCACGTCGACCCATCGGCCCGCATAGCTGCTGGCGGGCGGCAGCACGAGCAGCGTCACCGCGTGGGCCACGCCGATGCACGCGACGATCGAGATCGCGCCGCGCCGTCCGAAGAAGAACGTGGTCCACAGCACCGGCCACACGTACAGCACGGCGCCGTCGCCCGCGCCGGGGCTGGCGGTCAGCGCGTAGGCGATGAGGATCACGCCGATCGGCCCGAGCGGCGCGAGCGCCCAGCGCGGCAGTCGCGGTCCGACGATCACGAGCGCCGCCGCCATCGCCACGGCGACGAGCACCGGTGCCATCGCGAAGCTCGGATCGCCGGGGATGATCCCCTCGATCAGGCCGTCGAAGCCGGCTCCGCCGTACATCGCGGCGGCCGTGTACGCCATCAGCCTCTTGTTCAGGCGAAGGCTCGCCAGCGACGGACTCACGCGGGATATATCGGCGCGCGGGCGCCGGTACACAAGCGCGCGGGCGCGATAAGGCGCCAAATTGGCACCGCCTGCACGCCCGCCCGGACGGCCTCGTGCGCGAGGCCTCGCCCTTCCCTCAGCCGGCCTGCGCGAGCGTGAGCACCGTCTTCCCAAGCGAGCGCCGGCTCGCGATCCGCTCCAACGCGCGGGAGACCTCGCCGAGCGGATATGCGGCTCCGACGAGCGGCCGTACGCGTCCCTCCCTCACCCATGCGTTCAGGCTCGCGCCGGCGTCGCGAACGCCCTCGGGCTGGGTAGCGAGCACGCCCCAGGAGCAGCCGCAGACGTCGAGGTTCTTCATCAGCAGCCGGTTCAGCGGCACCTCGGGGATGGCGCCGGCGGCGAACCCGATCACGACCAGGCGGCCCTCCGGCGCCAACGCGCGCAGGCTGTCCAGAACCCGCTCGCCGCCCACCGGGTCGAACACCACCTCGACCCCGCCGCTGTCCTGCACGATCTCCTCGCGCCAGGGCGCGTCTGCGCGCAGCACGCGGTCGGCGCCGGCCCGGCGCGCGAGGTCCGCCTTGGCGGCGCTGGAGACGACCGCGTAGACGACCGCGCCGGCGGCCTTGGCGACCTGTACGGCGGCGCTCCCCACGCCTCCGCCCGCGCCGTGCACGAGTACCCGCTCGCCGGCCTGCAGGCGGCCCCTGCGCAGCAGCCCCGCGTATGCGGTCAGGTAGTTGTGGGGATAGGCCGCGCCCTCCTCGAACGACAGCTCAGCTGGCAGGGGAAACGTCAGCGACGCCAGCGCCTCCACGCGCTCGGCGTAGGCGCCCAACGCCATCGAGACGACGCGCTCGCCGACCTCGAACCCCGACGCCGGCGCCGAGGAGCTGACGACGCCCGCCGCCTCCCACCCGAGCGTGAAGGGCGGCTCCTGACGGATCTGGAACTCGCCGCGGCTCATGAGCAGGTCGGGGAACCCGACCCCCGCGGCCCGCACGTCGATCACGAGCTGCGCGCCGTCCCCCGGCTCGGGTGCGTCGACCACGCTGACTCCGCCCGAAGCCGCCCCGTCAACGATCTGCACCGCGCGCATGTCGAACCTCCCCTGTTCCAGAACCGAGCAGCCCTTATAGCAGAGTTCTGTTTTGAGATGCAGCCTGCTAGCGTGATGGCGTGCGCTACGAGGAGCTGGCCGAGGTGCCGTGCTCGATCGCTCGCCCGCTGGCTGTGCTGGGCGATCGATGGACGCTCGTGCTGCTGCGACAGGCCTTCGCGGGCATCCGCCGCTTCGAGGACTTCCAGGCCACGCTCGGCATCTCGCGAAGTCGCCTGGCGGCTCGTCTGGAGCGCCTGGTCGAACACGGCATCCTGCGGCGCGTCCCCTACAAGGACGGTCGCACGCGCCTGGAGTACCGGCTGACCGAGAAGGGCATGGAGCTCTACCCGGTGCTGATGGCCCTGCGCGAATGGGGTGATGCGCACATGGCCGAGGACGGTCCACCGGTCGCATACCGCCACCGCGCATGCGGCGGCCAGGCGCGCGTGCGCCTGGAGTGCGATCGCTGCGCTGCGCCGCTGACCGCACGCGACGTCGCACCGGAGCCGGGCCCCGGCGCGCTCGCGCTCGTGCCCGCCGACACCCCATAGGTCAGGACTGACCCTCCACTCGAGGGTCAGGCATGGCCCCCCGGGAGCTCGGCAGCCGCCTGCGCCGAGCGCCCGACGACGGTATCCGGCCGCTCGGTGCCCTCGTCCGCCGATCCCGCGTTCGATGGCGGTGCGAGCAGCTCGCGCCGAGAGGACACGCCCAGCTTGCGGTAGATCTTGCGCGCGTGCGTGCGCACCGTCTCGACGCTGATGTGCAGGTCCGAGGCGATCTGGGCGTTTGCACGGCTGCGCTGGAGCTCGGCCAGCACGTCCGACTCGCGCGGGGTCAGGGCTTCGACCTGCGCGTGGCGGTCGTCGAACTGGCGCGGCGCGAGGTGCATGCCCCGCGAGGCGAGGTGCACCGCGTTCAAGACGTCCCGCGCCTGCGTGGCCCTGCTCAGGCAGGCCGCGGCGCCGAAGGCGAGCAGCTGGGCGCACTCGGCGCCGGAGAGGTGGTCGGCCACCAGCACGATCTGGGTGGCGGGGTGTGCGGCCGCGAGCGCGCGCACCTCCGACGCGCTGCGCAGCGATCCATGGTCGACGATCGCAACGCGCGGACGGGCCGAGCCCAGGAGCGCCGGCAGCTCGGTCGCGGTCACCCCGTAGGCGACCAGCTCGAGGCTCGGGTCGTCCTCGATCAGCCCTCGCAGCCCGCGCGTGAGCAGATCCTCGAATTGGCCTATGGCGACGGTGACCGGGACTGTGTCGGACATCTGATCTGAGCGCATGCTACCGCTCCACGGGTCCGAAGGGGTGATCTCGGCCTACTCCTCCGGTGCGGGACGCTCTCACCCATAAATCACCCGCAAAAACGGGCGTTGCTGCGGCGCGCAGAGGTTCGGACATGACACCATACGAGGCGGGATTTCGGGCGGGAAGCACGAGGGGCACACCGGGCCGAGAGTTTCGGCGTCAAGGAATCGAGGCAACCATGGACAGGGAACGGTGACGAGTATGCTCTGGATGCGATCGCTGCGAAGCCGGCGGCGCACGGCCGGCGAGGCCGTCTCGACGCGGTCGCGCAGTGGCATCCGAGGGACTGTTGCGCGCGCGCTCGCGGTGGGACTGCCGCTGCTGCTGATGCTCGCGGCTCCCGCCACCGCGCCCGCGCGGGTGGCGAACGAAGGCTCGAGCAGCGCCGAAGCGCACACCGTCAGCGCGACGCCGGCCGCCGAAGAACGTGAACGTCGCATCCAGGAACGCGAACAGCGCGCGGCGCAGAAAAAAGCCGAAGCGGAAGAAATCAGGAAGATCCGCAAGCAGGAAATGCGCGAACGTCTGGCCCAGGCGCGCGCGCGTCGCCAGGCCGAACACAACGCGAAGGTCGGCACGCGGCCGGCCGGAAGCGTGGCATTCTCCTGCTCGAAGCTGACCTACAACTTCAAAGGCTTCCCCGAAGGCAGCACCACCACCGTCACGGAGATCATCCACATCGACGGCACGCGCCTGGATCCGGTGAAGTTCACGTTCACGGGGCCGGAAGGCTCCAACACGGTCCTCATCTCCGAGACCGAAGCGCCCCACCGCATAGACGCGCTCGCCCACTGGAACACGACGCGCAGCGATGGAAGCAAGGGCTGGGACATCTCAGCCCAGGAAACATGTGCAGGGAAAAAATCTGCGCCCTCGTTCACGATCGAGAAGCGCCAGAAAATCGAAGGCTCGGGCAGCGGCTACGTGGCCACGCCGCTGACCGGCGAAGTGGGGCAGAAGGTGCTCTACGAAATCGTCGTCACCAACAACGGCAACGGCAACCTCACGTTTACGAACTTCATCGACGCCGTCTGCGACGCGGGCACGATCACGGGACCGGCCAGCACGCTGGTCGCGCCGGGCTCGCCCGTGACCTACCGCTGCAGCCATGTGATCACCGCCGCCGACCAGGCCGCGACGCCGCTCACGAACGTCGCCACGATCACAGGCACGCCGAGTGAAACCGGGGGAGTGATCAACGGCGAACCGATCACCGAAACCTCCAACACCGTCGTCGTCAACATCCCGCCCACCAAAGCGCCGGAAAAAGAAAAATCCGGCGGGGGATCCTCCGGCGGGGGATCCTCTGGCGGGGGATCCTCCAATCAGGGCTCCGGCACGGCCACGGGCGGCAGCATCGGCGTGCTCGCCTCCAGCGGCTCGCAGTCGCCGCGCCTGGAAGCGATCGGCGAAATCACCAGCGCGCCGTCGCTGGGCGGGCGTCCGGAAGGCTGCGTGCGCTCGAGCTTCGTCGTCAGCATCAAGGCCAAGAACGTCAAGAGCGTGACCTTCTACCTCGACGGGCACCGGCTAAAGACGCTGACCGCCAAGAGCGCCCGCAAGGGCAGGCTGTCGGTGCGCATCCAGACGAGCAGGCTCAAGCCGGGCGTGCATCGGCTGAAGGCGCGGATCACGCTCGTGCCCAACACGGCCTCCACGAAGACCATCACGGTCACCCGCTCACTGAAGTTCGCTCGCTGCGCCTCGGCCACGGTGAGCCCGAAGTTCACCGGCTGAGGTGAGCGTGGGGGACGACCGCGCGGTCGCGCTGCGGCGCGCGTGTCGACCTCGGCGTGCGGCGCGTGTGGCACTCGCGGCGACGCTCGCAGCGGTGGCGCTTGGACACGGAGCCGACGCGCAGGCCGCCACGGTAGCGCTGTCCAACGGGCGCACGCTCACGCGCTGGGCGTTCCCGACCTCCGAAGCGATCGTGCGCGCATCGCCGTCCAGTCGCGGTCGTGCACTCGGGCGCCTGCAGTTCCTCACCGCCGACGGGCAGGCGGAGCTGTATCTCGCGGTCGCCTCCACGCAGCTCGCCTCCACGGCGACCTGGGTGCGGATCGAGGTGCCCGGACGTCCCAACGGCCGCACCGGGTGGGTGCCCCGGGGCGCGCTGGGCACCCTCCACGTCGTGCGCGATCGCCTGCTGGTCGATCGCGCGCAACTGCGGGCCACGCTCTACCGTGACGGGCATGCGATCTTCAGCGCGCCGGTGGGGGTCGGCAAGCCCTCCACGGTCACCCCGCCCGGGCAGTTCTACGTGATGGAGAAGCTGATCACGATCGGCGCACCCGTCTACGGGCCGTACGCGATCGGGACCAGCGCCTATGCGCCCACGCTGAGCGAATGGCCGGGCGGCGGCGTGGTGGGGATCCACGGCACCGACGAACCGCAGCTGATCCCGGGGCGTCCCTCGCACGGCTGCATCCGGCTGCGCAACGGCGACATCACGCGCCTGTGGCACCTGATCTCGCTCGGCACACCCATCGAGATCCGCTAGGCCGCGTGAGCACGACCGCCGCCGACCCCGAGCTGATCGACCTCGCGCATCTCGGACGCGAACGCGTCATCGGCGCGTGGCGGATCGGCGATGTGCTCGTCGATCCCGGCCCGAGCAGCTGCCTGGGAGCGCTGCTGCCGGCGCTGGCAAGCCACCCGCCGCGTGTGCTGGCGCTCACCCACATCCACCTCGACCACGCCGGCGCCACCGGCTCGCTGCTGCGGCGCTTCCCCGAGGCCGAGGTGTGGGTCCACGAGCGCGGTGCCAGGCACCTGAGCGACCCGACACGGCTGCTGCAGAGCGCGGAGCGGCTGTATGGCGAGGACATGGAGCGCCTGTGGGGCGAGGTGCTCCCGGTCCCGGCCGAGCGGCTGCGCGTCCTCACCGGCGGCGAGACGCTCGGGGCGTTTCGCGTCGCCTACACGCCCGGACATGCCTCCCATCACGTCTCCTACATGCACGAGCCGAGCGGACACGCGTTCACCGGCGACGTGACCGGCGTGCGCATCGCCGAGGGATGCCTGCTGGCACCCACGCCGCCGCCCGACGTCGATCTCGAGGCCTGGCGCGCGTCGCTTCGGCTGATCGAGGCGTGGCGCCCGCGAGCGTTGGCCGTGACCCATTTCGGTGCCCACCGCGACGTCGAGCGACACCTCGCGCTGATGCGCGAGCAGCTCGACCTCGCCGCGCGGCTGGCCGGCGGGGAGGAGGCGAGCTTCGTGGCGGCCGTCCGCGCGAAGGTCGCCGAGTCCAGCGGCGCTGAGACAGCTGCGGCCTACGAGCAGGCGATGCCCCCGGCCCAGAGCTTCCACGGCCTGCGTCGCTACCTCTCCGGACACGAGCGCACGGGCTAGCTGGCCTACGGCCGACTACGACCCCGATCGCGGGGTTGCCACGGATAGGCGAACGCTGCGCTCGCCCTAGCTTGTGCACGAACGGCAGCGATCGGCGGGAGGGGCGGGACGTGACGGTTACGAAGGTCGATCTCAGGCTGGAGGCGAGGGAGCTCTACGCGCCGGGCTGCGAGCCGCTGATCGTGACCGTGCCCGAGTTCCAGTTCCTCACGGTCGACGGCCACGGCGACCCCAACACCGCGCCCGCCTACCGCGAGGCGATCGAGGCGCTCTACTCGGTCTCCTACACGCTCAAGTTCGCGCTCAAGCACGGCCCCCAGGAGCTCGACTACCACGTGATGCCGCTCGAGTGCCTGTGGTCGGCGCCGGCGGAGGACTTCTCGGCCGCGCGCAAGTCCGAGTGGGACTGGACGATGATGATCCGCCAGCCCGAGGAGGTCGACGCGGAGATGCTGGAGCACGCGGTGGGGCAGGCCAGCGGGCGGCGGGAGCTTCCGGCGGCGGCCGCGCTACGGCTCGGGCGGCTGCAGGAGGGGCTCGCCGTGCAGGTGCTGCACGTCGGCCCCTATGGGGAGGAGGCTCCCACGATCGCCGCCCTGCATGCGTTCATGGCCGAGCACGGGCTGCAGGCCTGCGGCAGGCACCACGAGATCTATCTCAGCGATCCCGCCCGCACCGCGCCGGAGAAGCTCAGGACGATCGTGCGCCGGCCGGTCACGCGCGGGCGCCCCAGCAGCTCGCAGGGCGGGGCGCCGCCAGCCTGATCGTCGCGTGCGGCACGGGCTCGACTAGACTCGCCGCGCACCCATCCGCGCCGAGGCGCCACAACGGGCCGTCCCCCCGTCAACCAGGAGCTGAGATTGCCACGTATTCCACCCCTGCCGGAGTCGCAATGGCCTGAGCAGCTGCGCTCGATCCTGGAGACGCGGCCGCCGGCCGTGGGCACGCGCCTCGGCGACAACAACATCTTCGCCACGCTCGCACGCCATCCGGAGCTGATGCGCGCCTGGCTTCCCTACGGCGGGTTCCTGCTCGGCAGTGGCGTGCTGCCCGCGCGCGAGCGGGAGCTGCTGATCCTGCGCACCGGCCGCAACTGCGGCTCCTCCTACGAGTGGGGCCAGCACGTGCGCATCGCCGAAGCGCTCCAGATGGCGCGCGAGGAGATTATGCGCGTGGCCGCGGGCCCGGACGCGGAGGGCTGGTCGAGCGCGGACGCGGCGCTGCTGCGCGCCGCCGATGAGCTGCACGAGCGAGCCAGGATCAGCGACGCGACGTGGGCCCAGCTGTCCCACGCCTACGACGAGCGAGGCCTGATCGAGATAGCGATGCTCGTCGGCCATTACCACATGGTCGCGTTCGCGCTGAACTCCCTCGGCGTGGAGCTCGACGAGGGTCTGGAGCCGCTGCCCTAGTCCCGGCGCCTGCGGGCTTACTGCCTGGAGGCGGCCGGTGGGTGCTCGGCGAGCACGGGCAGGCCGTGCCCCTGGTCCTTGGACCGGTACATCGCCGCGTCGGCCATCCGCACGAGCTCTTCGGAGCTGATCGGACCCCCGTTGGTACACGCCACGCCCACGCTTCCGCGCAGCTGGATCGTGTTGCCCGCGAGCTCGTATTCGCCGCCGAGGGACATGCAGATTCGCTCGGCGACCCGCATCGCGACGTCGGGTCCGGGAATGTCGTGCAGCACCACGAGGAACTCGTCGCCGCCGAGGCGGCCGATCAGATCGCAGTCGCGGCTGGCCAGGCGCAGGCGGTCTGCCACGAGCACCAGCAGTTCGTCGCCGGCCGCGTGCCCGAGCGTGTCGTTGACCGGCTTGAAGTCGTCGAGGTCCACGTACACGGTGCCGAGGCCCGCCGAGCCCTCGCGCTGGAGCTCGAGCTCCAGCGCGGCCAGGATCGAGGAGCGGTTGTGACATTGGGTCAGCGGGTCGAAGGTGGCGCGCTGCTCGAGCTCGCGGCGCGCGCGTGCGCTGTCGGTGATGTCGAGCACGCAGGTGATCGCGCCGTTGACCTCGCTGCCGTGGCGCATCAGCGCGCGCAGGCTCATCAGCGCGCGGCGCTCATCGCCGCAGGGCAGCTGCACGTCGACCTCCACGTCCCTGTCCACGCCCTCGTCGAGCACCTCGGCGAGCGCGCCGTCGAAGCTGGCCATGCCCTCGTCGGTCAGCGTCGCCAGCAGCGACTCCAGCGAGCCGGCGGTGCGCTCGCGCTCATCGGCCTCTTCGTCCGGTGCCCCGATCGCGGGTGCGGAGGAGCCGAACAGGATGTCGAGCAGGCGCGCGTTGTTGTAGATCACGTTGCGATCGTTGTCCACGTGCAGCAGCCCCACGGGCATCGCGTTGGTCAGGCGACGCAGCAGCTCCTCGCGATCGGCGAGCGCTTCCTGGGCCTGCATCTCCGCCGAGATGTCGATGATCTCGACGAGCACGTAGTTGCGCCCCGGCTCGTTGAGGAAGTTGTGCAGGGTCGTGTCCACCCACATCCACGTCCCGTCCTTGCGGCGGCGTCGCAGGCGGGTCTGCTGGTTGCGGCGCGTGGCCAGGACCGCGAGCCAGCCCTCCACCGCGCGACCCTGGTCGTCGGGGTGGATCTGGTCGAGCACCGACTTGCCGTACATCTCCTCGAGCGTGTAGCCGAACATGCCCGTGAAGGCCGGGTCGCAGTCGATCACGTTCGCGCCCTCGTCCTCGGTGAGCGTGCAGAAGCGCAGCGCCACCTCGGCTTGCTCGTCGACCTCGGGACCCTCCTCGCCCGGCTCCTCGCTGGGGATCAGCACGGCCAGCACGATGCCGTGGACGTCGCGGATGTCGATGAAGTGCAGCGTCATCCAGCTCGCGGGCCGGCGCAGCAGGCGGACCTTGGCCGAGACGGCGCCCTCCTGTTGCATGCGCACCCACAGGCGCGTGACGGTGTTGCGGTCTGCCGCGACCACGTTGTCGAACACGGCGCGGCCCTCGATCAGCCCCTGGCCCCAGAGCCCGACCGACTGCGGTACGGGCACGATCAGGCCGTTGCTGGCGAGCCCCGCCACGAGCGCGTCGGGGTGCTCGCGCAGCAGCGCGTCGGCGCCGCGCGCGACGGTCTCTGGGTCGTAGGTGGAGTTGCTCATCGTGGCCTTCAGCGCGAGGGGCAGCCGTCGGCGGCGGCGCTGCGAGGGCGCGCCGGAGGGCTGGTGCGAGCGTTCGTGGAATGGGTGCAGGGCATGGCTTCGGGACACCATCGGCCGTGACCCGCGGCGGCATGAGCGCTGGGCGAGCTTCTTCGACGGTGAGCCGGCACGCACCGGCGGGCCAGGCGCTAGGCGGGGATGCGGGCCACGCCGTTTACGTCCTCGCCGGCCACGAGCAGGAACTCGTTGCGCGCACCCGCCCTGCGGGCTTCGCGGTGGGGACGGTACTCATCGCTCTCGTAGAACGTGTCTGCTGCCTCCTTGGAGGGCCACTCGATCAGCAGCACCACCTGCGGCGGGCGTCGCTCTCCCTCGACCTGCTCCACGCGCGCGCTGCGCGCGAGGTAGCGCCCGCCGTGGCGTTCCACCATGCCGGTGACCTCCGCGACGTAGTCGCGCACCCACGCCGGGTCGGTCACCTCGAGCTCTGCAACCGCGTAGTACCTCATGGCCCCTCCTGGCCGCGCACGGACCGCTTGGCAGCCGGTCCGGCGCCGACGCGCTTGGATGCGCCCGATGCTATGTCATGCGCGGCTCGGGCAGCACCCTCTCGAGCAGGCTGCCCGCGGGCCGCGCGTCGATCTCGGGGCGCAGGTCGCACCGGTAGGCGATCAGCGCGAGGCTCGGAGCGATCATCAGATCGGCCGCGTTGAGGGTCTCGCCGTCGAGCACGTCCGCCGCGATCCACGCGTCGATCCTGTCGAGCATCGCCGGCAGCCGCGCGAGCAGCTCGGCGTCGTGTGCGGGGCTCGCCCGGAACGTGAGCCGTCCGGCGATCTGGCTGGTGTGCCGGCGGATCGTCTCGCTGCTGGACAGCAGCGCCCCGAGGCGGCCGCTGCCGCCGCGGCCGTGGAGTTCGTCCAGGCCCCTGAGGGCGGCCGCGAACACGATCCGCCGCGCGGCCATCTGCAGGACCTCATCGCCCCATCGCTCGGCCTCCTCGACCGCGCCGCGCCGCTCGGGGCTCTCCGGGAACAGTGGCGGCTCGGGCCGGACCTGCTCGAGGAAGCGCGCGATCGCCATGTTGGTCTGAACCCGCCGTTCGCCGTAGCGCAGCGCGGGCACCGTCCCGAGGCGGTCCATCGTGCTCAGCATGGGGTGGGTGGCGCCGTCGAGGTTGCGGATCGGGGAGCTGCTGCCGGGGAACCCCGCCAGCCGCACGAGCAGCGGGTGCGGTCCGGTGGGGAGGCGCACGATCCTATGCGCCACGTGCTTGTGCGCCAGCAGCAGCATGCCGGTCCGGCAGGCGTGGGAGCCCGGGATCACGTACAGGGTCGCACCCGGTCCGCTCCCGTTCCCGCTCTCGACGCGCTCGACCATGATCAGACGCTGACAGTAACGCGCCGCGCCTCGCGGGCTCGCGCACGCTAGCGTTCCCCGCGCGCCGAGCCGACCAGCGACCATGAGATCCCTCCGAGGTTGACCACTTGAACACGCGGCGGCTTGGCTGGCTCGTACCCCTGGTGCTGGGCGGGGCGTTCCTCGTGCTGCTCGCCGTCCTGCTGCTCGGCGGCTCGGGCTCGCGCCGGCCCGGACCCTTCTACGCCGCGCCCACACGGCTGCCGGGCGGTCCGCCGGGGACGTTGATCCGCAAAGAGCTGATCCCGCACTTCTATCCGGGCGCGAAGACCTACCGCGTGCTCTACAAGTCCACGGGCGTGGACGGACGCCCCGCCGCGGTCAGCGGGCTGGTGGTCGTACCGGAAGCACCGGCTCCCGCGCACGGCCGCAAGGTGATCGCGTTCACCCACGGGATGGTCGGGATCGCGCGCAGCTGTGCGCCCTCGCTGCAGCGCGGAAACATCGGGCAGGTGATCGAGGGCCTCGGGGAGTTCATCGCGGAGGGATACGTGGTGACCGCCAGCGACTACACCGGTCTTGGCACCGCCGGGCGCGCGCCGTTCCTGCTCGGGCGCGTGGAAGCGAAGAACACGCTCGACGCCGTGCGCGCCGCGCACCGGCTGCGCCAGGCGCATGCGGGCGTCGAATTCGCCGTCTGGGGCAGCTCCCAGGGCGGCGCGGCATCGTTCTTCACAGGCCAGCTCGCGGCCAGCTACGCGCCCGGGCTGCACCTCGTCGGCGTCGCCGCCGGCGCGCCCGTACCGAGCCTGGTCGAACTCTTCAGGGTGGGCGCCAAGAACCCCACGGGCCGCGTCCTGCTGGCGATGGCGCTGGACTCCTGGCAGGAGGTCTTCGGCGACCCCCGCCTGCAGCGGATCGTGGCGCCGGCCGCGCGCCCGGCGCTCGCGGCCGTCGCCAGCTACTGCCTCTACGGGAGCCAGATCCTGGGCGCCGTCCCCACCGCGCTCGCGCTCGAACTCGACTTCCGCCACCGACCGCCGTGGGCGTCGCAGCCGTGGAGCGCGATCCGCGCCCAGGCCACGCCCGGCACCGCGCCGATCGGCGTGCCGATCCTCATCACCCAGGGCGGAGCCGACAAGATCGTGCCGGCGCGCGTGACCGAGGGTTTCGTGCGCCGGCTGTGCGCGATGGGCGAGACGGTCGACCTGCGCGTGTATCCGAGCGTGGAACACCGCGAAGCGGGCATCCTCGCGGCGCCCGACGTGGCCGCCTGGATCGCCGAACGCTTCGCCGGGACGCCCGCGCCGAGCACCTGCGGCTGAGCGGCGCGCCTCGCTGCGATCGCCGCACGGCTACGCTTGGGCGGGCTGCGCCCACCCCCGTGGCTCCCCCTGCCGATGACCGTCCAGCGAGATCCCCGTCGTGAGCCTGCTGTCTGACCTCGCGCCGGTAGGAGCGGTGCTGGCGCGACCGCACGGCCTGCTCGAGGGCCCGTGCTTTGCGGCTGGCGGCGAGATGGTCTACAGCGACGTGATCGCGGGAGGCGTGTTCTCCTGTGCGCCCGACGGCGAGCCGCGCGAGCTGCTTCCCAAGCGCAGGGGCATCGGTGGCATCGTGCCTCACGCCGACGGCGGCTGGGTGCTCAGCGGCAAGAGCATCGTCCATCTCGGCGCTGACGGAGCCCAGCGCGAGCTGTTCGCCGAGGCGGACGCGTGCGGCTTCAACGACCTCGGGTCCACGCCCGCGGGGGACCTGCTCGCGGGCGAGCTGCGCTACCGGCCGCTGGCGGGGGAGGCCCCGCGCGCGGGCCGTCTGCTGCTGCTCGCCGCCGGCGGCGGCGTGCGCGTGCTCAGCGAGCGGGTGATCTGGCCGAACGGGATCGGCGTGGCTCCGGACGGCCACACCGTCTACCTCAGCGACTACGCCAACCGGCACGTGCTCGTGACCGACCTCGACGGCGTGCAGACGCGCGAGTTCGCGCGCATGCCCGAGGGCTCGGCCGACGGGCTGGCGGTGGACGCCGAGGGCGGCGTGTGGGTGGCCCTCGGCGAGGGGGGTGCGCTCGCACGCTTCCACGCCGACGGCACGCTCGACGAGGTGACCGCCGTGCCCGCGCGCTTCGTCTCGAGCCTCTGCTTCGGGGGTCCGGACATGCGCGAGGTCCTGATCACCACCGCCGACAACCTGCTCGAGCCGGAGCGCGGTGGCACGCTGCTGCGCGCACGAAGCGAGGTGCCCGGACTCCCGGTCTACCCCGTGGCGCTCTGAGCCGAGGCGCCCTCACCGACCGCCGAGCACACGCGTGAGCGGATCACGGCGGCCACCGCGGGCGGGTCGTCATAGAACGGCACGTGCCCGGCGCCGAGCGTCACATGCGTGGCCCAGGGCAGCAACTTGCGCGCCCGGGGGGCCTGCAGCCGGTAGGGCAGCAGCCTGTCGCGATCGCCCCAGGCGATCGTCACGGGAACGCTGCGCAGCTGCTCGGGCGCCTGGAAGCGGTAGCCGCTGAACGCATCCAGCGCACCGGCGAGTGCCGGCGAGGCCCAGGCGTCCCTGAGCGTCCCGAGCGCCTCGTCCACCGGCAGCCGCGAGGGGAAGCCGAAGTTCTGGAAGAACAGCGCCGCACGGCCCGCGCGCGTGCGCGTGAGCGCTTCGATGACCGGGCGCAGGCGCCTCGGCGCGTGCGCGAGCGCGCCCAGCGAAAGCTGGCAGAAGCGCAGCTCAGGCCCCGTCCAAAAGCCGGCCGGCGCGAACGCGCACGCCGAGCGGATCGCGCGCCTGCGCGCGAGCTCGAGCGCGATCGCGCCGCCCATCGAGTTGCCTGCCACGTGCGGGCGTTCGAGGCCGAGCTCGGCGAAGACCCACTCGAACGCGTCCGCATAGGAGGCGATCGAGGGCTCGATCCCGGCGGACAGCGGCGCGGAGCTGCCGAAGCCCGGCGAGTCGCACGCGAGCAGGTCGAACTCGCCGGCGAGCAGCTCGATCACCGGCCGCCAGGCCTGCCAGTGGTGGCCCACGCCGTGCAGGAGCACGACCGGCTCGCCGGCGCCCTCGCGGTGGTAGTTGATCGAGACGCTCACGCCAGCCCCCGAACCAGGTCGGCGCCCCGCTCGGCGATCATGATCGTGGGCGCGTTGGTGTTGCCGCCGACGATCGTAGGCATGATCGACGCGTCGATCACGCGCAGCCCGGCCAGCCCGTGGACGCGGAGCTTGGAGTCGACCACCGCGTCTTGGCGGGTGTCGCTCATCAGCGCTGTGCCGACCGGGTGGTAGATGAGCATCAGCCGCTGGCGCAGGTCCGCTTCGAGCTGCTCGGTGCCGAGCACCGCCGGCCCGGGCTTCAGCTCGTGCAGCACGATCTCGGCGAGCGGCGGCTGCGCTGCGATCTCGCGTGCGAGGGTCATGCCGGCCAGCATCGATTGCAGATCCTCGGGCGCCGACAGCGCGTTGGTGATGATCCGCGGCTTGGCCGTCGGGTCGGCCGAGCGCAGCCATACCTGGCCGCGTGCGCGGGGCGAGACCAGCACCGGCGCGATCACCATGCAGTGGCCGTCGTATTCCTCGGCGCCGTGATCTTCGAAGTACGCCGCACCCATGTGGAACTGGATGTCCGCCGCGGGCAGGCCGCCGCGGGTGCGGGTGAAGGCGACGACCTCCGCGATGGTGGAGGTCAGCTTGCCCGAGCGCCGCAGCACCCACTCCGCCAGCGGCTTGGGTTTGTCAGCCCCGTAGAGCGTGTCCTGATCGGAGACCTCCCACATGAACGTCACGAACGGGTGGTCCTGGAGGTTCCTGCCCACGCCAGGGAGGTCGTGGCGCACCTGCACGCCCGCCGCGCGCAGCTCCGCCGCCGGTCCCACGCCCGAGAGCAGCAGCAGCTGTGGCGAGCCGATCGCGCCCGCCGCGAGCAGGACCTCGCGCTCGGCGCGCACGAGCTCCATGGTGCCGCGGCGGCCGCCCACGCGCACGCCCACGGCGCGGTCGCCCTCGAGCTCGACGCCCAGCACCGTCACGTTGGTGCGGACCTCGAGGTTCGGACGTCCCCTCGCCGGGCGCAGGTAGGCGTCGGCCGCGCTGAAGCGCCTGCCGTTCTTCTGGGTCACCTGGAACATCGACACGCCGTCCTGCTCGGGGCCGTTGTAGTCCGCGATGCGCGGGATGCCGCTCGCCTCGCTGGCCTCCAGCAGCCGCCTGTCCAGCGGCCGCGGAGAGCGCTGCTCGGCGACGTGCAGCGGCCCGCCGGCGCCGTGGTACTCCGACGCGCCGCGGACGTTGTCCTCCGACTTGATGAAGTAGGGCAGCACGTCGCGGTAGCCCCAGCCTGGGGCACCCTGCGCCTCCCAGCCGTCGTAGTCCAGCGGCCGCCCGCGCACGTAGAGCATCGCGTTCATCGAGCTGCAGCCGCCGAGAGCCTTGCCGCGCGGGATGAACAGGGAGCGATCGTCGACGTGCGGCTCGGGCTCGGTGGCGAAGTCCCAGTCGAGCTTGGTGTGGAACTGTTCGGGAAAGGCGGCCGGGATCTTGACCTTTGGAGAGCGGTCGCTGCCGCCGGCCTCCAGGAGCAGCACCCGTACCGAGGGGTCCTCCGAGAGCCGGTTGGCCAGGACGCACCCGGCCGAGCCGGCGCCGACGATCACGTAGTCGTACATGGCGCTCGTGTCGCCCTTAGCCCCCGGCGACCGCGGCGCGGTCGGGCAGGGGATGGAAGCGGTACTGGCTCGGCTGCAGCTCCTGGGCCTGCTGCAGGTACTCGCGCATGTAGCCCGGCCAGTTGGCCACGATACGTCCGGCGTCGTCGCGGTACCAGGAGTCGCACTCCGTCCAGGCGGTTCCCGCGAAGCGCGCCTGCAGCGCGCGATCGCTGGCCGCCTCGACCTCGGCACGCACCTCGATCGCACCGGCGCCGCGGTCGCGCAGCTGGGCCAGGGCCTGGCGCACGTAGGCGGCCTGCGTCTCGAGGTAGAAGATGATCGAGCCGCCCGAGGTGTTCGTGTTGGGGCCGTAGAGCACGAACATGTTCGGGAATCCGGGCACCGACATCCCCAGGTGGGCGTGGGCGCCGCCCGCCCAGGACTCGCGCAGGGGCAGGCCCTCGGCGCCGCTTATCTCCATCGGGAACATGAAGTCGTTGGTCTGAAAGCCGGTCGCCCAGATGACGCAGTCGACCTCGTGCGTGGTGCCCGCGCCGGTCACCAGGCCCGCGGGCGTCACGCGCGTGATCTCGTCGGTGAGAAGCTCGGTGTTCGCACGCTGCAGCGCGGGCAGGAAGTGGGAGCTGAAGAGGATGCGCTTGCAGCCGAAGGTGTAGTCGGGCCACGCCTTGCGGCGGATCTCGGGGTCCTTCAGCTGCATGCGCATGAAGGCCGCCGAGCGGGCGGCACCGAGGCGCCCGATCGTGTGCGGATGGCGGATCGCGAGCGTCAGCGACTCGCCGTACTCGAACATGAACCTGCGCCGGAAGTCCTGCAGCCCGGGGATCAGCTCGATCGCCGCCTTCCACGCGGCGGGATAGGCCCGGTTCTTGCGCGGCAGGAACCAGTTCCCGGTGCGCTGGAAGACCGACAGCCGCGACACGAGCGGAGCGATCTCGGGGACGAACTGCACGGCGCTCGCTCCGGTTCCCACGACCGCGACGCGCTTGCCGGCGAGCGGATAGTCGTGGTCCCATGCAGCGGAGTGGAAGCTGTGTCCGGCGAACTTCTCCACGCCCTCGATCGGGGGCATCGATGGTTTGTGCAGCTGCCCGGTGGCGAGGATCAGGACGTCGCCCTCGTAGCTGCCGCCGTCCGCGCTGGTCAGCGTCCAGCGGCAGCTGTCCGCGTTCCACGTGCAGGCGGTGACCTCGACGCCCGTCTCGACCAGGCGATCGACGCGATGTTCGCGCGCGACCGTCTGCAGATAGGAGTGGATCTCCGCCTGCGGCGAGCACAGCCTCGACCAGTCCCGGCGCTGGGCGAAGGAGAACGAGTAGAGATGGCTGGGAACGTCGCAGGCCGCGCCCGGGTAGCTGTTGTAGAACCAGGTGCCGCCGAGCTCCGGTGCGCGCTCGAGGATCGTGATCCGCTCGAACCCGTGCCGGCGCAGCTCGATCGCGGCCGCGATGCCTCCGAAGCCCGCGCCCACGATCAGGACCTCGACGTCTCGCTTGGACGATCGATCTGGGCCGATGGCTGTGGCGGACATGCGTGCCCTCTCCTTCCCTTGGGCGTTCCCTGCTGCGGCTGCGAACCTTAGCCGCTCGCGGCGTGCCGCTCACCTGTGGCGGGCGCCTACGCAGCGGGCGCGTCCGCACGTAGGGCGCTCAGGCGGATGTGGCGGCGGGGAGCGTGCGCTGCAGCCACGTGCCGGCGACCGGCAGCTGGCGTGGATCGATGTGGTGTGCGGCCTCGGACTCGTGGTACTCGACCGCCAGCCCGCCCTGCTGCAGCTCGTCCCGGGCGCGGCGGGCGAAGGTCACCTCGATCACCTGGTCGCGCGCGCCGTGCACGATCAGCACCGGCAGGCGCGCGCGGCCCGCGAGGTCCGCCCGCCAAGCCTCGACGATGGGGATGAAGCCCGAGAAGGCCATGATGCCGGCGGGCCGCGGACGGTCGGCGCCGAGGCCGAGCGCGTAGCTCATCACGGCGCCCATCGAGAAGCCGCCGAGCACGGTGCGGGACGGCGCGATCGCGGTGCGCTGCCACAGCTCGTCGTGCAGCGCGGCGAGCTGCTCGTAGGCCGCGCCGAACGTGTCCGGGTCGGGCGTGCCGACCTGTGGCACCAGGTACCAGTGGCGGCCGGGCGAGCCCGGGAGCGTCAGCGGGGCGCGCGGACTCACCACGAGCAGCTCGTGGCGGGGGTCGAGCACCTCGGCCAGCGGCAGCAGGTCCTGCTCGTCGGTGCCGCGCCCGTGGTGCAGGATCAGCAGCCCGCGCGGCTCGCCCGCGGCGGGCCGCTCGTGGTAGCTCAGCCGGGCCAAGTGGGTCCCCCGGTGGGCCGCGGGAGCGGGTGCCTCACGGTGCCCGTTCCAGCAGTCGTGCGCCGACCTCTTCGATCGTCTGCTGTCCGTAGCCCATCGACGGGTCCCCGTCGGTGAGCACGGCGACCGCGAACGTCAGCCCGTGTCCCTCCAGGCGGGCGACCTCGTTGTAGAGGCCCTGTTCAGGGAGCTGCCCCGTCTTGAAGAACACCTGCCAGCGCGGCCGCGCGACGGGCGGGATGCCCCAGCTCTGGGACGGCTCGATCGTGGACATCAGATAGCGCGCGTAGCCGTAGAAGCGAGCGGGGATCAGGCGGTCGAGCGCGAACAGCAGGCGCGCCTGGTCTGCCGCGGAGGTCTGCGTGTAGGCCCACCAGCCCACTCCGGGCGCGTAGTCGGTCATGCCGGCCTCGCGGGCCACGCGGGCGAGCGCCGGCGCTCCCACGATCGCGAGCACCGCCGAGGCGGCTTCGTTGTCGGAGATGTGGATCATCGGGTACAGCAGCGACCGGTCGGCCGTGCGCAGGCCGCGATGTTGAGCCGAGAGCATCTGCAGGTAGGCGGTCAGCATCATCACCTTCACCACGCTCGCCGTCTCGAAGTGCTCGTGCACGCGCAGGCCGCTGAGATGACCAGAGCTGTCGAGGACCGCGAACGCCGTGCGGCCTGCGCGGCCGTTCAGGAGGCCTCCCGCCGCGGAGATCGACGCGGCGGACGGATATGTGGGCAGCGGGATGCCGCGGCCCTCGCCTTCGAACTCGAGTGCCTGCGCGGCGGGCGCCGCGCATGCGGCGCAGGCCGCGAGCGCGAGCGCGAGCGCGCGCGCCGGCATCGAGCGCTCAGCGCGCACGGCCGGCCTCCAGCACGAAGTCGTGGTCCGGGCAGTCGCCGTGCGTCGAGCGCGCGCCCATCGCGTGTTCCCAGGCGGGGTTGATGCAGACCCTGTAAGCGAAGTGGCGGGATGGCGGGTCGACGGTGGCGCTCGCGTAGAGCACGCCCGGGGCGAGCTCGCGCGTCGGCGTGAGCGCGGCCAGGCTGAACACGTGTGAGCCGCGGGTCTGGAGGTACCAGGACGCGGTCACCGGCGCCTGGCTGCCAAGCAGCGCGTGGCGGATGCGGACGCTGAGGAGCGTCTGCCCGCGCCCGAGGGTGCGCGCGCTCAGCTTCACCTGCGGGTCGACGGTGACGGTCAGCGGCGGGCCGGCGGGCGCGGGGCCGCCTTCGACGAGCACGCGTAGGCGGGTGTTGCGTTCCGGGTGCAGCGCCGGGAACGTGAAGCTGCCGTCGGCCGCGACGGACGTGCGCGCGATCGTGGTGTACGCGCGAAAGGGGTAGGGCTCGCTCTGCAACGAGAGCTGCGCACCAGCTCCCGGCTGGGCGCCGGCGAGGCGTCCACTGACGGTCGCGACCGCTCCGATCGTCAGCTCGGCGGGCGTGACGGTCGCGGCCGCTTCGGGCATGCCCGGGGCGGCGGGAGCAGCGGCGGCCGCGTGCATCGCAGCCGCCAACGCGAGCACCAACGCGAGCACCAACGCGCACCGCGTCGGCCGGCGTCGACTGATCGTTGCGTGATGATTCCTGGCCACCCCGCGCAACCTAGTGCACCTCGCGGCGCGCTGGCCGGCGCCCGCTGCCGCGTTTCCGGCGCTACCCCTCGCGAGAGATGTAGGGGGCGAGCTCGCGACGGGCGATCGAGAGCTTGTGCACCTCGTCGGGCCCGTCGGCGAGGCGCAGTGTGCGCAGGTGGGCGTAGGCGTAGGCGAGGCCGAAGTCGTCGGACACGCCGCCGCCGCCGTAGACCTGGATGGCGCGGTCGAGCACCTTCAGCGCGACGTTGGGCGCGGCCACCTTGATCGCGGAGATCTCCGTGCGCGCATGGCGGTTGCCGACGGTGTCCATCAGCCAGGCAGCCTTCAGCGTGAGCAGTCGCGCCATCTCGATTTCGATGCGTGACTCGGCGATCCAGTCCTGGATGTTGCCGCGCATCGCCAGCGGCTGCCCGAAGGTGACGCGCGAGACCGCGCGCGCACACATCGCTTCCAGCGCGCGCTCGGCTGCGCCGATGGCGCGCATGCAGTGGTGGATGCGCCCCGGGCCGAGGCGCGCCTGCGCGATCATGAAGCCGTCGCCCTCGCCGGCGATCAGGTTCGAGGCCGGCACGCGCACGTCGGCGAAGTCGACTTCGGCGTGCCCCTCCTGGTCCTGGTAGCCGAACACCGAGAGGTTGCGCAGCACGCCGACCCCGGGTGTGTCCAGCGGCACGAGGATCATGCTCTGCTGTTTGTGCACGGGTGCGTCCGGCTGAGTCTTGCCCATCACGATCAGGATGCGGCAGTGGGGGTGGAGCGCGTTGGAGGTCCACCACTTGCGCCCGTTGAGCACGTAGTCCCCGCCGTCGCGCTCGATGCGCAGCGCGATGTTCGTCGCGTCAGAGCTCGCCACGTCCGGCTCGGTCATCGCGAAGGCCGAGCGGATCTCGCCGTCGAGCAGCGGTCGCAACCACTGCTCCTTCTGCTCCGGCGTGGCGAACTGGTGGAGCACCTCCATGTTGCCGGTGTCCGGCGCCGAGCAGTTGCACGCCTCCGAGGCGATGTGCGAGTGCCCGAGGATCTCCGCCAGCGGTGCGTAGTCGGAGTTGGACAGGCCAGCGCCGTGCTCCTCGTCGGGCAGGAACATGTTCCACAGGCCGGCCTCGCGCGCGCGTACCTTGAGCTCCTCCATGACCGCCGGCTGGTGGTGCGGGTTGCCGGACTCGATCACTTCCTCCTCGTAGATCGCCTCGGCGGGGTAGACGTGCTCGTCCATGAAAGCGGTGAGGCGCTCCTTGAATTCAGAACAGCGCTTGCTGGGCTCGAAGTCCATCGTCTCTCCTCGCTGACGGCGTTGGGCTTAGGATCATCCCCGATGAGCCGACAGGGCGCCTCCTACCGCGCGGCGGGCGTGGACTACGACGCGCTCGACGCGGGCAAGCGCCTGGCGATGGCCAAGGCGCTGTCGACCTCGGCGCTGCTCGGCGCCAGGGGCGGGCGCGCGCTCGACGCCTCGCGCGGGGAGCCCGCGTTCGCGTTCGAGCTCGGCGGGCGCACGTTCGCGTTCGTGGTGGAGGGCCTGGGCACGAAGTCGATCATCGCGCGCGCGGTGCTCGAGGAGCTGGGCGTCAACCGCTTCGCCGACGTCGCCTACGACACCGTCGCGGCGATCCTCAACGACCTGTGCTGCGTCGGGGCGCTGCCGTTGGTCGTCAACGCATACTTCGCCACCGGCGCCTCGGAGTGGTACGCGCACGGCGACCGCGCGCAGGCGCTGCTCGAGGGCTGGCGCCGCGCCTGCGAGGAGGCGGGCTGCGCATGGGGAGGCGGCGAGTCGCCCTCGCTTCCCGGCCTGCTCGACGAGCGCGAGATCGAGCTCGCGGGGGCGGCAGTCGGCGCCGTGCCCGAGGGGCGCTCGCCGATCCTCGGCGAGCGCCTGGCCGCGGGCGACGAGATCGTGCTCGTGGCCTCCAGCGGGCTGCACGCCAACGGCGCCTCGCTCGCGCGCCTGGTGGCGGGACGCCTGCCCGAGGGCTACGCCACACGGCTCGCCGACGGCAGCACGCTCGGGGAGGCGCTGCTGGCGCCATCGCTGCTGTACGTAGGGCTCGTCGCGGCGCTGCTCGAGCAGCAGGTCGAGCTGAGCTACATCAGTCACGTGACCGGTCACGGACTGCTCAAGCTGATGCGCTCGCCGCGTCCGCTGAGCTACCGGCTGGAGCGCCTGCCGGCCGTGCCGGCGGTGCTCGAGCTGCTCGTCGCCGAGGCCGGCCTGGACGCCGCCTCGGCCTACTCGACGTTCAACATGGGCTCGGGCTACGCGCTCTACTGCCGACCGGGCTGGGGCGAGCGGATCGTCGCGATCGCCGCCGAGCTGGGCCTCGACGCGATCCTCGCCGGGCACGTGCGGGAGGGCCAGCGGGAAGTGGTGCTCGAGCCGGTGGACGTGCGCTACGCCGGCGAGCAGCTCGAGCTCTCCGCCGGGGACAGCTCGGCCTGAGCCTCAGGCTCAGCGTGAGAGGTGGGCAGGTTTGCGCACCCGGGACCGGGACCTCGCTCAGGCGCCCGCGACGCTCGCGGGCATCCGCACGATCCAGCTGGGAGCGCCGCCGGGCGAGCGCGATCGCGGGTCAGCGCAACTGTGGGCGCCCTTGGCGGTTACAGGTTGTACGCAAAGCCTTGTGCGGATAAGGTTCCCCGGAAGCAATCGCCACTGTTCCCCGGCGATCGAGGCCGGGGATCTCGATGTCGCCGGACCGGCATGGCTCCGGAGCTACCCGGGTCGAGGCGGAGCTGTCCATCAACCGAGGAGAGATAACTGATGCGCAGAGCATCCACCTGTCTTGCCGCGATCTGCCTGGCGCTGCTGGCGCTGAGCGGCGTCGCTTCGGCTGCGCCGACCGTCAAGTTCAAGGCTGAAGCGGTGCCGATCCCTGGCTTCCCCAAAACCGGGAACATCTACGGGGCCGGCGCTGCCGTGCAGGCCCAGTACACGATCGAAGGCACCGAATACGGCGGGTTCCCGCCGCCGATCATCGGCGTCAACTTCTACCTGCCGAAGGGCTCCAAGCTCCACCCCTCCGGCTTCCCCACGTGCCCCAAGGCGACGCTCGAACCTTCCGGCACCGGCCCCGGGGGCTGCCCGAAAGGCTCCGCCGCCGGCCCTGTCGGGCACGTGCTCGGCATCGTGGCGTTCGGCAAAGAACGAGTGCCTGAGGAAGCGACGCTCGAATCGTTCTACGCGCCGGGCGGCGGGATCGAGTTCTTCACCTCCGGCCACTCGCCGGTGTCGCTGGAAATCCTCTCCAGCGGCCACTACGTCAACCTCGGCGGCGGCGAAGGCTTCGGCCCGAAGCTGATCACCGAAGTGCCGCTGGTTGAAACGGTGCCGGGAGCGCCCGACGCGTCGGTCGAGACGATCAGCGTCAAGGCCGGCTCGGCGATCAAGAAGGGCGGGAAAACGATCTACTACGGCACCCTCCCGAAGAAAGGCCAGTGCCCGAAAGGCGGCTTCTTGGTCAAGACCGAAGTCATGTTCGCCGGGCTTGGCGGTCTCGCCCCGCAGACGGTGACAGCGACCTACAAAGCTCCCTGCCCGAGGAAATAGCCGCTGGCAGCTAGCTCGCGCCGTTAGGCGCTTGACGTATGCTCCCTGAGAGCAGATTGGGACGGGCGACCTCATCGCAGTGGTGGGGTCGCCCGGCTCGTTGTGGGAAGGCAAGGAAGAATCGGGGATCGGGTGCGGAAGGAGACCGTTGCACGGAGAGGAGGGCCGGCCGGCCTCGCCGGCGGCGCGGCCGTGCTGCTGCTGCTGGGCGTCGTGCTGCTAGCGCTCTCCGCGGGCGGCGGCAACGGCGGCTACACGGTGCGCGCGATCTTCGACGACGCGGGCAACATCATCCCCGGCGAGGACGTCAAGGTCGCCGGCGTCAAGATCGGCACCGTGGGCTCGGTCACGCCGACGCCGCAGGCCAAGGCCGCGGTCGTCCTGAACATCGAAAACCCCGGGTTCCAGGACTTCCGCGCGGACGCCAGCTGCACCGTGCGACCGCAGGCGCTGATCGGCGAGAAGTTCGTCGACTGCCTGCCCACCCAGCCGCGCGTCGAAGGTACGCCGCTGCCCCCGCCGCTGCACAAGGTCCCCAGCGGCTTGGAAGGCGAAGGCCAGTACTTCCTGCCCGTCGCCAACACGCACAGCCCCGTCGACGTGGACCTGCTCGGCGATATCAGCCGCCTGCCCGAACGCGAGCGGCTGACGATCATCATCAACGAACTCGGGGCCGGCCTCGCGGGCAGGGGCAGCGACCTCAACGCGGTCATCCGCCGCGCCGATCCCGCGCTGCAGGAATTCGACAAGGTGCTCACCATCCTCGCCGGCGAGAACCACGTGCTCGCCCAGCTGGCGGTCGACTCCGATCGCGCGCTCGTGCCGCTCGCGAGGGTGCGCGAACACGTCGCCAACTTCATCGTGGCGAGCAACACGGTCGCGCAGGCCTCGGCCGCGACGCGCGGCGCGCTCGCGCGCAACCTGCAGCTGTTCCCGCCCTTCCTCGAACAGCTCACCCCGGCGATGGAACGCCTCGGGCGCTTCGCCGAACAGACCACGCCGGTGTTCACCGACCTGAAAGTGGCAGCGCCGGGGATCAACGAGGCCTTCACGCAGCTGCCCGGCTTCTCGGCCAGCTCGACCAAGTACTTCAAAAGCCTCGGGCAGACCTCGAAGGTCTCCGGGCCGGCGCTCGTGGGCACCGAGCCGCTGCTGGCGCGCCTGAAAGCCCTCGGCGCGGCCGGCAAGCCCTTCTCCACCAACCTCGCCACGCTGCTCAGCAGCTTCCGCGAAAGCGGCGGCCTTGAGCGCCTGCTGGACTTCATCTTCCTCGGCGCGGGCGCGGCCAACGGATACGACGCGCTCGGGCACTTCCTGCGCACCGAGGGCGTCGGCACCAGCTGCCTCAAATACTACGTCCAGCCCAATTCCAGATGCACCCGCAAACTCGCCGAAACGCCGGGTCCCACGGGGACCGCCGCGACCGCGGCGAGCGCGGGCGAACCGAGCGAACTGGTGATGCAGCGCACGCTCGCGGTCGTCAAAGGCGCCACGCCCGCGCAGGCGATCGCGAAATATCCCGGCGCGACTCCCACGCCGGCCGAAATCGTCGGCAGCGTGCGCGCAGCGGCGCCCACCGGCGCGGGCTCGGGAGCGACCGCCAAGCCGGTCGGAGGCTCGACCGGGGGGACCACCTACTACGCGCCCTCCGCGGAAGGCTCCGAAGCGGGCGGACTACTCCTCAACTACCTGCTCGGGAACTGATACGTGACGATGCTGAGCGAGACCCGGCGCGCGACCCTCATCGGCCTCCTGCTGGCGGCGCTGTCGCTGGCGCTCCCGGCGTCGAGCAGCGCAGCCGAATCGGCGGTCACGACGACGACCAGCGGCGCGCCCGGCGAAACCACCGTCCAGGCCGAAACCTCCGCGCCGGCGAGCACAGCGCCGAGCACCGCGCCGAGCCCTGCGCCGCCCGCCGCGGCGACCGTGCCGCCGACGCCGCAGGTGCAGGGCCACTACGCGCAGGGCGCCACTCCGGGCGCGCCACCCACCTCGCCCAAGGGGAGCGGGAACCCGCGCAAGCCGGGCGCCGGTGAACGCGGCGCGGCGGGCGAAGGGGGCTCTGCGGGGACGCGCGCCGGGCGACGCGCGGTCTCGCCGTCCGCTCTGACGCCGTCGCTGCCGCTGGCCCTGCAGTCCTCGCTGTCGGGCGTCTCGCCGTTCTTCATCGAAAGCTTCCAGATCCCGCCGTTCCTGCTGCCGATCTTCCAGGCGGCTGGTACCGCCTACGGAATCCCCTGGCAGGTGCTCGCGGCGATCAACGAGGTGGAGACCGACTACGGCCGGGACCTGAGCGTCTCGAGCGCGGGCGCCGAGGGCTGGATGCAGTTCCTGCCCTCCTCGTGGACCCAGTACGGGGTGGACGCAAACGGCGACGGCTTCAAGGACCCCTACAACCCCGCCGACGCGATCTTCGCCGCCGCCAGATACCTGCGGGCCGCCGGCGGTGACACGAACATCAGGGCGGCGATCTTCTCCTACAACCACTCTCAGGCCTATGTCGAATCGGTCATCCTGCGTGCGCAGCTGCTCGGCGGCACGCCCTCCGAACTGCTCGGCGCGATCACCGGCCTGACCGAGGCGCGCTTCCCCGTGCACGCCGCCGCCCACTTCAGCGACGGCTTCCCGCCCGCACCGGCCGGCGGGTCCTCGCGGCCGGCCACCCCGATCGTGGGCACGAGCATCTACTCGCAGGCGGGAGCTCCCGTGATCGCGGTGCAGGACGGCGAGATCGTCCAGATCGGCGACTCGCCCTCGCTCGGGCGCTTTATCGTCCTGCGCGACGCGTTCGGCAACACCTACACATACGCGAACCTCGGCGACGTGGCCGCGCTCTACCCGGTGCTCCAGCCGCACGTCAACTCGACCGTCAGCGCGCGCATCTCGCGCGGCTCGAGCACGTCCGAACCGGCGCCCACCGGGCCTGCCACCGCCGGCGCCCAGCCGCGCTCGCCGATCTCCGAAGGCGCGACCGTGTCGGGTCTCGCGCTCGGCGCGGCCGCCGGGCTGGAAGCGGCGCCCGCCGCGCCGACGCCGCTGCGCCCGCGCGCTCCGCGGCCCTCCGCCCACCTGCGGGTCTTCCGCTCCGGCGCCAACGACGTCTTCCTGCACTCGCTGGCCGCCGGGGTGCAGGTGATCTCGGGGACCGTGCTCGGTCACGTCGGCCCGGGCTCGGCAGGCGCCTCGTCGGCCGACGCCGGCAGCGGCGGGCCGCACATCATCTTCCAGATCCGCCCGGCCGGCCTCGACGCGCCGCTGATCGATCCCAAGCCGATCCTCGACGGGTGGGTCGCGCTGGAGAACACCTCGATCTTCAGGGCCAAGGGCGAGAACCCCTTCCTCGCGACCTCGCCGACGGTCGGCCAGGTGCTGCTGGAGTCCAAGCAGCAGCTCGAGCCGCAGGTCCTGCGCGACGGCGCCATCCGCCTCGGCCGCTGTGGCCGCGCGGACGTACAGGGGGGGCGCGTGGACAAGCGCGTGCTCGCGCTGCTCGAGTACATGTCGGTGTCGGGCCTGAGGCCGACGGTCGGAGGCCTCAGCTGTCCCGCCGCGGCCACCGCCACCCTCGCCGGCAACGCACCCGCGGCGGACAGCGTGGCGGCGCTGGAGATCACCGCGATCAACGGGATCCCCGTCGCCGGCCACCAGGGGCCGGGCTCGGTGACGGACATCGCCGTGCGCAGGCTGCTGATGCTCCAGGGCGCCTCGCGCCCGCGCCGGATCGTCAGCGAGCTGGCCTACCCGGGTGCGGCCAGCGCCTACGCGAGCCCCTCGGCGCAGAACGCGATCCGCGTCACCTTCGCCTCCACCGGAGGGCTCGCCCACGCGGCCGGCGCGCTGGCCACGTCGCTCTCACCGAGCGAGTGGATCAGCCTCGTCTCGCGCCTGGGCGAGATTCCCGACCCGACGGTGGCGCGCGCGCCGTCGGCGGCCGCGATTCCCGACAGCCCCGCCGCCGGCGCGGGCGGGAAGGAACCCGGTGGCAACCACTAGCCCTCCCGGCCCGCCCGCCGCGCCGCCACCGTCGCCGACGCCTCCGGCCGGCGCCGGTCGCACAGGCTCCTCGCGGTCTCGCAACGGTCGAATCTTCGGGCTCGGAGCGCTCGCGCTGGTGGTGCTCGCGCTCGCCTACATCCTCTTCGGTGGCAGCGGCGGCGCGGAATACAAGCTCGTGTTCAACGAAGCCGGCCAGCTCGTCAAGGGCGACCAGGTCCAGGTCGGCGGTGTGCCCGTGGGCAGCGTCACGAACATCGTGCTCCGAAAGGACTTCAAGGCCGAAATCACGATCCACGTCGAATCGTCGCTGACGCCGCTGCACGCAGGGACCGTCGCGCAGGTCAGGGTGCCGTCGCTGTCGAGCGTGGCCAACCGCTACGTCCTGCTCTCGCCCGGACCCAACAGCAACCCCGCACTGCCCTCGGGCGCGACGCTGCCGGCGAGCGCCACGCGCGAAGTGGTCGACCTCGACCAGCTCTTCAACACGCTCAACCCGCGCACGCGCAAGGGCCTCGCGCAGTTCATCCAGGGCACCGCCGAACAGTACGCCGGCGCTGGTCGCGAGCTCGGCGAATCGATCGAATACTTCCCGCCGTTCCTCAGCGCGAACACCCACTTCTTCGCAGAGCTCGTGCGCGACCAGCGCACGTTCACGAACTTCGTCGTGGAAACCGCCAAGGCGGTCACCACGATCGGCGCCCGCCACGAATCGCTCGCCGACCTGATCGAAAACGCAAACACCACGTTCGCCGCGATCGGCTCCCAGCAGGCCCAGCTCGCCCAGGGGCTGCGCCTGCTGCCGGTGACGCTGCGCCAGGGCAACAAGACCTTCGAAGCAATCCCGTCCACGTTCGCCGCGCTCGAAAACCTCGTTGAAGCCTCCAAGCCCACCAGCAAGCCGCTGACAGTGCTGTTCGAACGACTGCGCGGCCTGGTGATCACCGCGACGCCGGCCGTGCGCAACTTCAACACGGCCTTCAGCCAGCCCGGCCCCAACAACGACCTCACCGACCTGCTGCGCGCGCTCCCCGCGCTCGTCAGGACGCTCACCACCAGCGCCCCGGCGAGCAATACGGCGCTGCAGGAATCGGTGCCGATCTCGGCCTTCTTCGGGCCCTACGCCCCCGACCTCTCGGGCACGCTGCGCACGTTCGGCCAGAGCGGCGCCTACTACGACGCCGACGGCCACTACGCGCGCGTGACGCCGATCCTGCCCGACTTCAAGCTCGGCTCGAACAACGAACTCACCCCCACCAGCCCAAGTCAGGCGCTGGAAGGCCTCAAGAGCGGGCAGCTGCGCCGCTGCCCGGGGGGCGCCACGCAGCCGTCCGCCGACAAATCCTCGCCGTTCACCGCCGGCGGAGCGCTCACCTGCGAACCCTCCCAGACGCCCTGATGGATCGCCGCCGCCGCACCTCGCTCGCCGGAAGCCCGCTGCTGATAGGGGCGATCACCACGCTCATCGTGGTCGTGGCCGTGTTCCTCTCCTACAACGCCAACAACGGCCTGCCGTTCGTCCCGACCTACGACCTGAAGGTCGAACTGCCGGAGGCCTCTGGCCTGCAGAAGTCCAACCAGGTGCGGATCGCGGGCACCCGCGTGGGGATCATCAGCGGCATGTCCGCGCGTCAGGACCCGCACACGGGCAAGGTCACCGCGATCGCCGAACTCAAGCTCGAAAAGAAAGTCGAACCGCTTCCGGCGGACACCCGCGCGATCGTGCAGTCGGTCTCGGCGATCGGGCTGAAGTACCTCGAACTCGAAAAGGGCGCCTCCTTCCGCACCCTGAAGGCGGGCCAGACGATCCCCGTCAGCCAGACGACTGAACCGGTGAACATCGACGAACTCTTCAACATGTTCAACAAGCCCACCCGCACCGCGATCAAGATCAACACCAACAACTTCGGCGACGGGCTGGCCGCCCGCGGCCTCGGCCTCAACAACACGATCGCCGAACTGCGCCCGCTCGTCACCAACGCGGTGCCCGTGCTGCACAACCTGGCCGCGCCGCAGACCGCCCTGCGCGAGCTGTTCATCGCGCTCGAGCGCGTCGCCGGGCAGTCCGCGCCGGTCGCCGAGGAGCAGGCCAACTACTACACCGACCTGGACATCTTCTTCAAAGCGTTCGCCAGCGTGGCTCCCTCGCTGGAAGCGGCCACAACCGGCGGCCCGCCGTCGCTTGAACAGGCGATCCACTCACTGCCCAACCAGGCCCACTTCACCGAACTGTCGACCGAATTCATGCACCTGCTGCGCCCCAGCGCGGCGGCGCTCACGACCGTCGCTCCGTCCCTCGGTCATGCCTTCAAGGAAGGCGCGGTGAACCTCAGCGCTGCCACCAGCCTCAACACCAACCTCGCCGAATCCGCGCAGGCGCTCGAGGAATTCGGCCAGAACCCGGTGGCGACGCTCGGCCTCGAAGACTTCACCCAGACGCTGCTGATCGGCAACCCGCTGCTCGCAGGGATCGCACCGGCGCAGTCCTACTGCAACTACTTCACGCTCGCATTCCGCAACGTGGCCAACCTCGAGGCCGAGACGGTGGGGGTGGGGACGGTGGCGCGCGCGGGCTTCATCCTCTCGCCGACCGGCCCCAACAACGAGGGCTACCCGTCCTCCTCGTTCGCCAACGGCCCCTCGACCGAACGCCTCGAAAAAGGCAGCCCGATAATCGACAACAACCACCTGCACTTCAACCCCTACCCCAACGTCGCGGGCCCGGGCCAGCCGAAACTGTGCGAAGCGGGCAACGAGGTCTACGCGCCCGGACAGGCGGTCATCGGCAACGCCGCGAGCTCCGCCAAGAACCGCGAACTGACCACGCGCAGCCAGAACCTGTTCGGCGAAACCTACCCCAGCTCGACGCTCAAGGCGCTGGGCCTGCAGACGGGGACGAAGAAATGAGCCGTCGTCGCTGGTGGCGCCGTCGCGATGAAGTGCCGGTCGTCGAGCTGCAGAAGTCGCGGCCGGTGCGCACCGGCGTCCTGGTGTTGCTGGTCGTCGTGCTGGTCAGCTACTTCGGGTTCACCAAGGCGATCCCGTTCAAACACGGCTTCCGTCTGAACGCCGTGTTCTACAACGCGCTCAACATCCACCCCAAGTCGCCCGTGCGCATCGCCGGCGTCGACGTGGGGCAGGTCAGCTCGATCAAGCGGGAAGGCAGCACCGGTGTGGTGACGATGGAAATCAACAACAACGGGCTTCCCGTCCACACCGACGCCACCGCGAAGATCCGCCCGCGGATCTTCCTGGAAGGCAACTGGTTCGTCGAAATGCAGCCCGGCAGCCCCTCCGCGCCGACGTTCTCATCGGGCGGCACGATCCCGATCACCCACACCGCCGACCCGGTGCAGCTCGACCAGGTGCTCGACGCGCTCAACAGCGACACGCGCGCGAACCTGCAGACGTTCCTGATCGAATACGGCTCCGGCCTGACGCGGCTGCCGACGCCCGCCGAAGACGCCCGGCAGGAACCGGAAGTGCGCGGCGTCAACGGCGCACAGGGCCTCAACAAAGCGTACCAGCGGAGCCCCTCCGCGCTGCGCGGCGCCACCGTCATCCAACAGGCGATCACCGGCACCGACCCGCACGACCTCTCCAAGCTGGTGGCGAGCATCGGCAAAGTGACGGCCGCGCTGAACGTCCACGAGCAGCAGCTCGGCGAACTGATCGGCAACTTCAACACGTTCTTCCACGCGTTCGCTGTGCAGTCGGTGCCGCTGCACCGGACGGTGGCCGAACTGCCGACCACGCTCGGCGGCATCTATCGCGGCCTCGCTGCGCTCGACGCGGCGCTTCCGCCGGCGCGCGCCTTCGCCCAGGAGATCCTCCCCGGCGTCAAGCTGACGCCCGCGACGGTCACCGCGCTGCTGCCCTGGATCGAACAGGTGCAGGCCTCGCTGCAGCCGAGCGAGCTCGGCGGCGTGGCCAAGGGCCTGGCCTCGGCGATCCCCCCGCTGGCCGAAGTCACGGGCGGGCAGACCTCGGTCTTCCGCGAAACCGAACTGTTCAACAAGTGCCTGACGAACCTGATCTACCCGGCCGGCAACACCGTGCTCCAGGACGGCTCGGCGACGACGAACGTCCAGAACTACAAGGAATTCTGGTACTCGCTCGCGGGCCTGTCGGGCATCGGCCAGACCTTCGACGGTAATGGGCCGGTGACGAAGTTCCTGGTGGGCAACAGCGGCCAGACGCTGCGCTCCCAGCCGGTGGGGATCGTCGGCGTCAAACTCCGCCCGGGTCTGCGGCTGCTGGCGCGTTCGCCGCTGACGCCGCTCGGCACGCGCCCGGCGTTCCCGGCCGAAGAGCCCTCCTACCAGCCGCTGGTGCCCTGCTACAAGCAGGCGCTGCCCAACTTCAACGGCCCGCTCTCCCAGGGCCCGGCCGACGGGACGGGATGATGGCGCCGACCACACCGGCACATCAGGGGCTAAGCGTCCGCGACCAGATCGAGCGCTACCGCACGGCGTTCATCTCGGTGGTGACGATGATCGTGATCGCGGCGGCCGTCGGCGGCTACATCCTCGCGCACGAGAACCTCAAGCTCCCCGGCTGGGTGCCGGTGCTCGGGCGCAACTACTTCACGCTCAAGGCCGAGTTCCAGACCGCGCAGGCGGTCACCCCGGGCCAGGGCCAGGCGGTCACGATCGCGGGCGCCAAGATCGGCGAAATCGCGAGCGTGAGCCTGCACGAAGGGGTGGCCATCGTGACGATGAAAATCACCCCCAAGTACGCGCGCATCTATCGCAACGCCACGCTGCTGTTGCGGCCCAAGACGCAGCTGCAGGACATCACCGTGGAGGTCAACCCCGGCACTCCCTCCGCCGGCAAGCTGCACAGCGGTGAACTGATCCCGCAGTCGCAGACCGCGCCGAACGTCGACTTCGACGAATTCCTCGCCGGCCTGGACGCGGAAACCCGCAGCTACCTGCAGGAGCTGCTCGCCGGCGCGGCGCAGGGCTTCAACAACAACTCGCGGGCCTTCTCGGCGGTGCTCAAGCGCTTTGACCCGACCGCCCGCCTCGGCCAGGAAATCGCCTCCCAGCTTGAAATCCGCCACACGGAGATCGCCCGCTCGATCCACAACTTCCGGCTGCTGATGGAAGCCCTCGGCGGCAAGGACAAGCAGCTCGCCGAGCTCGTCGACGCCTCCAACGCGGTGTTCGCGACGTTCGCCGCGGAGGAACAGAACCTGCAGCGCACGCTGCACCTGCTGCCGGGGGCGCTACACACGACCGGCGAAAACCTGAGCAAGCTCGCCACCGCGGCGGACGTGCTGGGACCGACGCTCAACGAGCTGCAGCCGTTCGCCAAGGCGCTCGCCCCCGCCCAGGAAGCCTCGCGCAAGCTCGCGATCGCCACCACGCCCGTCTTCAAGAACGAAATCAGGCCGTTCGCGCGCGAAATCCTGCCCGTCGTCAACCAGCTCGGCCCGTCCACCCAGGAACTCGCCGAAACGTTCCCGAAACTCGCCACGAGCTTCGCGGTGCTCAACGAATTCTTCAACGAGCTCGCCTACAACCCCGGGCCGAGCAAGCCGGGATTCCTGTTCTTCGTGCCCTGGGCCAACCACAACCTCAACAGCGTCGTCAGCTCGGCCGACGCGCACGGGCCGCTGGGCCGCAGCCTGCTCTACTTCAACTGCGAAATCCTGCCGCTGTTCACCGGCGTCTCGGAAATCAACCCCACCGTCAACCTGCTCGTCGGCCTGCTGAAACCGCCCACCAAGGCCGAATGCCAGGCCCAGGGCATCCTCAAGACGAGCGCGGTCGTAGCGAGCGCGCGCACGCGGCCGAAGGCGCCCGCCGGAGGGCTGTTCTCGGGGCTGCAGTCAGCGCCGTTCGGCCGGCCCGCGCGGCGCACGCCAAGCACCGGCGGGGCCGTCGCGCACACGGCGGGCTCGCGTGTAGGGGGAGGGCGAGGCTGAGATGCAGAAGCGAGCGCCCACGCTGGGCAACATCCTCGTGATCATCCTGTTCGTGCTCAGCTGCTTCGGCCTGCTGATGTTCCTGTGGGAGTCCTTCGGCGGCCCGCTGCCGCTGAAGCCCAAGGGCTACCGCTTCACGATCGCCTTCCCGCGCACGCTCGCGCTCGCCGAACAGTCGGACGTGCGCATCAGCGGCGTGAACGTCGGACACGTCATCTCGCTGAGCCTCGGCAGCGAAGGCCGCACGCACGCGATGGTCGAACTCTCGAGCCAGTACGCGCCGGTGCGCGCCAACATGCACGCGATCCTGCGCCAGAAGACGCTGCTCGGCGAGACCTACGTGCAGCTGATCCCCGAGGGCCAGACCGGCCCCTATCTGGCCGACGGCGGCCAGTTGCCCGTCAGCCAGGTCGAACCGTCGGTCACGCTCGACGACATCCTCGCCACCTTCGACCCCAAGACCCGGCGCGACTTCCAGATCTGGCAGCAGTCGGTCGCGGTGGGGATCCACGGCCGCGGGGAAGAAATCAACGCCTCCTTCGCCCAGCTCGAACCGTTCGCCCAGGAAGGCAACAAGCTGCTGGCGATCCTTGCCTCCCAGGAGGGCGCTGTGCGCGCGCTCGTGCACAACACGGGCGTCGTCTTCGACGCGCTGGCCAGCCGTGACCACCAGCTGGAAGGGCTGATCGTCAACGGCGAACACACCTTCCACGCGGCCGCCGAAGCGAGCCAGCAATTCGCCGAAGCCTTCCAGGTCCTGCCCGCGTTCGAGAAGAACTCGACCGTGGCGCTCAAGGAACTCGACAAGTTCGCCGCGACTTCCACGCCGTTCCTCGAAGAATTCCAGCCGGCCCAGCGCCAGCTCTCGCGGCTGCTGAACGCCGCCAAGCCGTTCGCGCCCGAATTCGACCGCTTCAACACCGCGCTCGGCCCGCTCACGCAGGCCTCGAACGCGGCCAGCGGGGATCTCAAGAAGAGCCTCGACCTGACCGTGCCGGTGCTGGAAAACCTGCGCCCGGTGCTGCACAACCTCGACCCGTTCCTGCAGTTCACCGGCGTGTACGTGCCCGAGGTGCAGGCGTTCTTCGCCAACCTCACGGCGGCCTCGGCCTCGCAGGGCTTCAACGGCAGCCTCGCGGCCCGCGAAGGCCCCAAGCAGCACCTGCTCACGACGATGGCGGTGCTCAGCCCGGAGAGCCTCGCGATCTACCCCAACCGCATCGGCACCGACCGCGGCAACCCCTACCAGCAGCCGGGCGCCTCGCGCCAGCTCCCCGGCGGGCTGGCGGTGTTCAGCGCGAGCAGCTGTGCGAACTCCGCCCCGTCGGTCAACCCGAAAGGGCCCGAAAGCGAAACGATCTCCAAGGTGATCCTCGAACAGCTGATCGGGTTCGGCGTGGCCAACGAACCGGAAACGCCCAACAAAGTGGCCGCGCCGCCCTGCCACCAGCAGGGGCCATTCACATGGAACGGGGAAACCGGCCAGTTCCCGCACGTCGTCTACGGTGGCAAACCATGAGCGAAGCCGACGACCACTTCGAGTACCACTCCGACGAGCTCGACCTCAGCGGCGATCCGGACAAGGGCGAGTGGTCGATCCGCTGCGTGGACGTGCACAAGCGCCTCGGCGGGGTCCCCGTCCTCAACGGCCTGAACGTGGCCTTCCCCAACGAGACGATCACGGTCGTGCTCGGCCCGTCGGGCACGGGCAAGAGCGTGCTGATCAAGCACATCATCGGGCTGATGTTCCCCGACTCCGGCGACGTGATCGTGGACGGGCAGTCGGTTCCCAGCCTGACGATGCCCAAGCTGCTCGCGCTGCGCCGCAAAATCGGCGTGCTCTTCCAGGACGGCGCCCTGTTCGGCTCGATGACCGTGTTCGACAACGTCGCCTTTCCGCTGCGCCAGCACACCGACATGTCGGAGGTGGAGATCGGCGAGCGGGTCTCCCAGCGGCTCGCCGACGTCGGGCTCGCCGAGGCGATGGAGGACTCTCCGTCGCAGCTATCGGGGGGCATGCGCAAGCGCGCCGGGTTCGCGCGCGCGCTGGTGATGGAGCCGGACATCGTGATCTTCGACGAGCCCGACTCGGGGCTCGACCCGGTGCGCACCGCGCTGCTGTGCGACCTGATCCAGGAGATGCACTCGATCTACGGCGGGGCCTACCTGGTCGTCACGCACAACATCGCCTCGGCGCGGCAGATCGGCGAGTACATCGCGCTGCTCTGGCGCGGGCGAATCGTGGAAGCCGGTGACGCCCAGCGGATGTTCTCCTCGGAGAACCCGTTCGTGCGCCAGTTCCTCAGCGGCTCCGCCGAGGGCCCGCTGACGATGGACTGAGGGCCGAGGGCCGGGGCGACCACGGCCGCCGGGGCGCCCCGACCGCGCTCCCAGCGGCCGCCGTCGAAGCCCAGCGGGCGGCTTGCGCCATCGCTGGCCATATGCGAACATACGTTCGTATGGTGGTCTGCGTTCACATGCCCCGCTTCGAGCTCGTGGTGGCCGCCGGGGGGGCGGGGGCGCTGGCGGGACGGGCGCTGGCGGTGGCGCCGCACACCGGCGCCGGCCGGTCGGCGGCCGGCCAGCGCGTGGGGGAGGTCTCGGGGGCGGCCGAGGCCAGCGGCGTGCGCAGCGGGATGGTGCTCGGCGAGGCGCTCGCCCGCTGCCCCGAGCTGGTGCTCGTGCCCCCCGACCCCGTGAGGGTGGCCGAGACCTGGGAGGAGATGGTCCGTGCGATCGAGTCGATCGGCGCGGGGGTCGAGCCTGCGGCTCCGGGGCTGGCCTACTTCCGCACCGACGGGCTCGAGAGGCTGCACGGCTCGCGGGAGGGGGTGCTCGCGGCGGCCCGCGGAGCGCTGCGCCGTCCGGCGCGCATCGGCGGCGGGCCCACGCGCTTCTGCGCGCTCGCGGCGGCCCTGGCGGTGCGCTCGCGCAGGCCGCTGTTGATTGGGAGCCCACCCGCCCCACAGGCGCGGCGCTGGCTCGCCGGGCGGCCGGTTGGGCTGCTGGGCTTCAGGGAGGAGACGGCGGCGCTGGTGGAGCCGCTGCACCGCCTCGGCGTGCGCACGCTCGGCGAGCTACAGAAGCTGGGGCGCGCGGCGCTCGCCGACCGCTTCGGCGCGGCCGGCGCCCTGGCCCACGGGCTGGCCTGCGGGCAGGATGCCCCCCTGCGGGTGCGACTCCTGCAGGAGCTCCTGCAGGAGTCGATGGAGGTCGGCGACGCGAGCTCGGGCGCGGCGCTCGAACGTGTGCTGGGGGTGCTGGTCGATCGCCTGTTGGCCCGCCACGAGCGACGCGGGCGCACGCTGCGTGCCGTGACGCTCTCCGCGCGCCTGTCCGCGGGCGGAGGCTGGCGCGAGCGCGTGGTCTTCCGCCAGGCGCTCGGCGATCCCGAGCGCATTCGCCTGGCGCTGTCGCTGCGCCTGCTGGCGCTGCCGGCTCCCGCCTGCGCGCTGGGGCTGGCGGTCGAGGCCTTCGGTCCCCCGGCCAGCGAGCAGGGGGCGCTGCTCGATCAGAGCCGCGCGGTGCGCGCGGCCCGGCTGCGCGAGGCGGTCGCCCAGATACGCGCCGTGGCGGGTGCGGAGGGGGCACTGCACGCCGTCTGCGTGGACCCCGACTCGCGAGTGCCCGAGCGGCGCGTGGTGCTCGCGCCGATCCCGGAGTGATCGCGTCCGCGCGAGCGCTGAACCCTCCCCGGCCCGCGCGCGTGCGATTGGATGCCGCCCGCCCCGGCTTTCCGGCCGAGGTTGACGGCGAAGCCGTGCAGTCGCTGCGCGAGTCCTGGCTGGTGGAGGATCGCTGGTGGACAGCCGAGCCGCTGCGCCGCCGCTACTGGGAGCTCGCCGGCGTCCGCGGTCGCAACGTGGTGGTCTTCCACGACCTGTGCTCCGGCCGCTGGTACCTGCAGGCCCCGTAGATGGCCGTGAGACTTCGCCATACGGGATCCTCGCTCTCTGGCGTACCGAGTACGCCATGTTCGCTGCGTCCTTGTCCGGCTCGACTCACGGCCATCTCAGGTGAGAGCTGATGACGCCCCCCTACGTGGAGCTGCACTGCCACTCGGCGTACTCGTTCCTGGACGGCGTCTCGCTGCCCGAGGAGCTCGCGCGGCAGGCGGGCGAGCTGGGCCACGAGGCGCTCGCGCTGACCGATCACAACTCGGTCTCGGGCTCGATGGAGCTGGCCCAGATCGCCGCTGACCACGGGGTGAGGGCGATCCACGGCGCCGAGATCGACCTCCGCGCCGCAGACTCCCCGTCGATCTGCCCGCCGGGCGGTCCGGACACGGCCACGACCGCGCACGAGCGCTCCCCCGCGCCTCACCTGACGCTGCTCGTGCGCGAGGAGCGCGGCTGGAGCAACCTCTGCCGGATCATCACCCTCGCCCACGCGCACACCCGCGAGGGATCCCGTCGCGAGCAGGGCGAGCCATGGGTGGACGTGGAAGCCGTGAGAGACCATGCCGAGGGCCTGGTCTGCCTGACCGGCTGCGCGGCACGCGGCGTGCACGACGAGCCCACCGTCCGGCGACTGCTGGACGCCTTCGGCCCGGAGAACCTCTATGTGGAGCTGCAACGGCCCTACGCGCGCGATGACCGCGCGCGCAACCGCAAGCTCGTTGCGCTCGCTCGGCGCCTGGGGGTGAGGTGCGTGGCCACCGGCGACGTTCACGCGCACGCGCGCGCCAGGGCGGAGTTGCAGGATGCGTTCGTGGCGCTCCGCCACCACGCCACGCTCGACGCCTCCGAGCCGCTGCGTCGCGGCAACCACAGCCACGTGATGAGCACGCCGCTGGCGATGGCAGCCCGCTTCGCCGACCATCCCGAGGCGGTCCGCGAGACCGTGCTGCTGGCCGAGCGGCTGACGTTCGACCTGAGCAAGGACCTCGGCTACCGCTATCCGGGAGCCGAGGACGCGAGCGCCTCGCGCCGCCTGGCGGAGCTGTGCTGGGCTCGGTTGCAGGAGCGCTACGGACCTGATCGCGCCGGCCCGTCGGCGCGTCCGCGCACGCGCTCGCAGCGCGGGCACCTCGAGCAGGCACGCGCGCGCCTGGAGCAGGAGCTGCGCGTGATCGACCGGCTCGGGCTGGCGGGCTTCTTCCTGCTCCACCACGACATGCTCGAGCTCGCCCGTGAGGTGGCCCTGGAGGTGCGCGGCCCCGACTCGGTGCGCGCCCTGCTGGCTCCGGGGCGCGGGCGCGGATCCTCGGTCTCCTCGCTCGTCTGCTACCTGACCGGGCTCTCCCACATCGACCCGATCCTCAGCGGGCTGGCGCTCGGACGCTTCCTGCACGAGGACCTCCACGGGCTGCCCGACATCGACCTCGACTTCCCGCGCGACATCCGCGAGCGGCTGATCCCGCGCGTGCACGAGCGCTACGGTCACGACCGCGCGGCGCTGGTGGCGGCCTTTCCGACCTTCCGCGCGCGCGGAGCGATCCGCGAGCTGGGCAAGGTCCTCGGCCTGCCCGCCGGCGAGATCGAGCGCCTAGCGCGCGGCTCCGACGGATATGGACCCGCCCACGCGGGCGGCGAGCACGAGATCGCGACCGCGGGAGGCTCGGAGCGCTGGCGCTGGCTGGCGCGCCTGGTCGAGGAGGCCTATGGGCTTCCCCGCCACCTCTCCCAGCATCCGGGGGGGATGATCGTGGCGACCCGGCCGCTGATCGACTGCTGTCCGGTGGTGCCCGCGGCGATGGAGGGCAGGCAGATGGTCCAGTGGGACAAGGACTCCTGCGCGGATGCGGGTTTCCTGAAGATAGACCTGCTGGGCCTGGGGATGCTCTCGGCGGTGGAGCGCTGCGTGGAGGAGATCGCGCGCACCCGCGGCGAGCGCATCGACCTCTCCCGCATACCCTTCGACGACCCGCAGACCTTCCGGGCGATCCGCGCGGCGGACACGGTGGGGGTCTTCCAGATCGAGAGCCGCGCGCAGATGCAGTCGCTGCTGCGCACGCGGCCGATGAACCTCGAGGACCTGACCATCCAGGTGGCGATCGTGCGGCCCGGGCCGATCCAGGGGGGTGCGGTCAACCCCTACATCGAGCGGCGGCGTCGCCTGCGCGAAGACCCCACGTACGAGATCCCCTGCGAGCACCCGACGCTCGAGCCGGTCCTGCGGGAGACGCTCGGCACGATCATCTTCCAGGATCAGGTGATGCAGGTCGCAGAAGCGTTCGCCGGCTTCACCCCGGGCGAGGCCGACGGGCTGCGCCGGGCGATGAGCCGCAAGCGCTCGCACGAGATGCTCACCCGCCATCGCGAACGCTTCATCGAGGGCGCGTTGCGGCACGCGGGCGCCGAGGAGGCCACCGCGCAGCGGGTGTGGACGATGGTCGAGGGCTTCGCCGGCTTCGGCTTCCCCAAGGCCCACAGCGCCGCCTTCGGCCTGCTGGCCTACCAGTCGACCTGGCTGCGGGTGCGCTACGGCGCGGAGTTCCTGTGTGCGCTGCTGAACGAGCAGCCGATGGGCTTCTACGCCCCGGACAGCCTCGTCCACGAGGCGGAGAGCCGAGGGGTCGCGATGCTCGGCCTGGACGTCAACGCCTCCCAGGTGCAGTGCACCGTGCAGGACGGCGGGGTGCGCCTGGGCCTCGGCTACGTCAAGGGGCTCGCGGGGGAGGAGGCGCGCGCGCTCGTCGCCGAGCGCGAACGGGGCGGCCCCTACCGCAGCCTCGGCGATCTCGCCTCGCGCGCGGGGGTCAGGAGGGCGACCCTCGAAACGCTCGCCTGGGCGGGTGCCTGCGAGAGCCTGAGCGGCATGTCGGGCGCGCGCGCCCCCCGTGACCGGCGCTCGGTCCTCTGGCAGCTCGGCATGGCCACGCCGGCCACGACCTTCCGCGAGGACCGTCTCGACGGAGAGGCCGGCCACAGCACCCAGCTCGCGCTGCCGGTGGAGCTGCCGGCCGCGCCCGGCCTGCGCCCGCTCGGCCGCTGGCAGCGGCTGATCGCCGACTACTCCACCAGCGGCGTCACGATCGGCGACCATGCGCTGGCGATCCTGCGCAGGCGGCTGACGGTGCCCAAGCTTGTCACGAGCGCCCAGCTCGCCCGGCTCCCCGCCGGCGGGGAGGTGGCGGTGGCCGGGCTGGTGATCGCCCGCCAGCGGCCGGGCACCGCCGGGGGCACGATGTTCCTGCTGTTCGAGGACGAGTTCGGCACCATCAACCTGATCGTGCCCAAGGCCGTCTACGAGAGCCACCGCCAGCTTGCCCGGGCCGAGCCGCTGCTGCTCGCGCGCGGGCGCCTGGAGCGTCACCAGGAGCACGCGCTGCTCGACGCTCGCCGTGCGCGTGAGGCCGCGGCCGGGGGCGAGGAGCCGGAGGAGATCCGTCCCGTGATCAACGTGATCGTGCGCGAGCTCGCGCCGCTGGAGCGCTTCCTCGCGGGCGCCGTCGACGAGCAGGAGATCCAGGCGGACGCCCGCGTGCGCAGCCTGCCGGGCGCCGAGCGCGGCGGGGAAGACGCCGACGGCGCCGAGGTCGCCTCGAGCATGCGCGCGAGCGCGCCGCCCATGCAGAGCTTCGGAGGCGGGCGGCGGCGGTAGTGTCGACGCGGGAGGGGCTCTCGAGCCTCCTCACGCCGAGGCATCGCAGGCCGGCGGCGGTGCACACGACCGGGGCAGGACGTCCCGGTCGCTAGCCTCAGCGCGTGGCCACCCCTTGGGACGCGAGCACGTACGACCGCACGAGCCAACCCCAGCAGGCATGGGCTTCCGAGGTGCTCGCGCGGCTGCAGGACATCGCGCCGGACGCGACGGTGCTTGACGTCGGTTGTGGCACGGGGCGCGTCACCGAGGCGCTGGCGGCACTCGTGCCGCGGGGCCGCGTGCTCGCGATCGACGCCTCCGCGGAGATGGTGGCGCTCGCGCGCAGGCGCCTTGGGGACCGCGCTGAGGTTTGGTGCCAGGACGTGCTGGAGCTCCGGCTGGGCGAGCCCGTCGATGCGATCGTGTCCACCGCCACGCTGCACTGGGTGACCGACCACGATCGCCTCTGGGCATGGCTGGCAGGCGTGCTGGCGCCCGGTGGCAGGCTCGAGGTGCAGTGCGGGGGAGAGGGCAACATCGATCGCGTCCGCGAGGCCATCGAGGCCGCCTCTCGCGAGCTCGCGCCGGAGCTCGCCGGCTGGTCGCCGTGGGTGTTCGCTGGGCCCGATGAGACACAGCGACGGCTGCGCGCGGCGGGCTTTACGGAGATCCGCTGCTGGCTAGAGGAGCGCCCGACCCACCCGGAGGACGTGCCCGCGTTCGTGACCACGTCGATCCTCGCGGCGCACCTGCAGCGGCTGCCCCAGCAGCGCCGGGAAGAGTTCGCCACCGCGGTCATGGCGCGGGTGCGACTGCCGCTTGACTACGTGCGTCTCAACATCTCCGCCGTCGGCGGACCCGGATGAAGAGTGACCTACGCTTGGTCGATGGAACTGGTGGAGCTTGCAGGGCTTACCGCGCAGGACTGGGAGCAGCTGGTCGCGGGCGAGCAGCAGCCGTGGGGGCCCGACGGCGAAGGGCTGCAGTGGCGGGAGAAGGAGCGCAACCTCGGCCTGCGCGCAGATGACGGCACGCTGCTGGCGGCCGCGGGGGCCGCGATCGTCGACGTGGAGGTCGAGGACCACGCGAGCTTTCAGGTCGTCGGGCTCGGCGGCCTGTTCGTGACCCGCGCCGAGCGCGGCGCGGGCTTCGTGCGCCGGCTCGCGCAACCGCTGCTGGACATGGCGCGCGAGATGGGCCCCGAGCGCGCGATGATCTTCTGCCGCCTGGAGCTGATCGCCCCATACGAACGGCTGGGCTTCGCGGAGATCCCGGCACCGGTTTGGGTCGACCAGCCCGGCAGGCGCCTGCAGATGCCGATGCGCTCGATGTGGACGGCGCTGCGCGAGGGCGCCGTGTGGCCGCCGGGCCGGGTGGACGTGCGCGGCCTGCCCTTCTGAGCTTGGCGCCGCAGCTAGTCTGGGCCGATCGCGCGCCTTGGCAACACCGATCTCGACGTCTTCGGCCTGTGCCTCGGTGGCAACGTGTTCGGCTGGACGATCGACGAGCAAAGCTCCTTCGCGGTGCTCGACGCCTACTTCGCCGCGGGCGGGAACTTCATCGACACGGCCGACACCTACGGCCGCCGCGGGCCGGATGGCACCGGCGCCTCGGAGCGGATCATCGGCCGCTGGATTAGCGCCCGCGGCAACCGGGAGCAGCTTGTGATCGCCACCAAGGTCGGGATGTCGCCCGAGCTGCCCGGGCTCTCGCGCGAGACCATCCGGCGCGGCTGCGAGGCGTCGCTGCAGCGGCTCGGCATCGATCGGATCGACCTCTACTACGCCCACCAGGACGACCCCGCGACGGCGCTGCAGGAGACCCTCGGCGCCTTCGCCGAGCTGCTCGACGCGGACAAGGTCAGGCACGTGGGCGCGTCCAACTACAGCGCCGAGCGCCTGCAAGAGGCGATCGAGCTCGGTCGAGGACCGGGCATGGCCTCGTTCGTGGCGCTGCAGCCCCACTACAACCTGATGGAGCGTGACTACGAGCACTCGCTGGCGCCCCTGTGCGAGCGCCACGGGCTGGCGTGCGTGCCCTACTTCGGCCTGGCCAGGGGATTCCTCACCGGCAAGTACCGGCCTGGCGGCCCCGAGCTGCAGGGCCCGCGCGCGGCGGGCGTGCGCGAGAGCTACTTCAACCCGCGCGGCTTGGCCGTGCTCGACGCTCTCGACGAGGTGGCCGCAGCGCATGGCAGCGCTCCCGCGACCGTCGCGCTGGCGTGGCTGCTCGCCCAGCCCACCGTGCTCGCCCCGATCGCCAGCGCCACCTCGACCGAGCAGCTCGACGAGCTCGTGGCCGCCGCCGAGCTCGAGCTCTCCGGCGCGGAGCTCGAGCGCCTCGCTGCGGCGAGCGCGTAGGGGCCGGGCAGGCCCGTCAGCGGCCGGCGAACGCGAGCTGGTGACCGTCGGGGTCGCGCACGCGCAGGCTCCCATCGTGACCATCTTCCGGAGCGCCGGTCGAGGGATCGGCTGCGACGGTCCGCTCGAGCTCCTGCAGGCCGGCGCGATCGGCGAGCTCGAACTCGATCAGGCGCAGACCGGGGACATTCGCGGGGGGCGCGGCTCCGCCGGCGCTCTGCCAGGAGTTCATGCCGAGGTGGTGGTGATAGCCGCCGGCGGACAGGAACGCGGCGGATGGGAGTCGCGCCTGTTCCTCGAAGCCGAGCGTGCCTGCGTAGAAGCGGGCCGCGCGGGGCACGTCGGCGACCTTCAGGTGCACATGTCCCACGACCGTCTGCGGTGCGATCCGCGCCGCGGGCTCGTCCGGCGCCTGGGCCAGCAGGTCCTCGATGTCGAGCGGCAGCGTGACCATCACCACGCCGTGCCCGTCGGCCGGGCGCTGCCAGCGCTCGCGCGGACGGTCGGCGTAGATCTCGATGCCCAGGCCGTCGGGATCGCTCAGGTAGAGCGCCTCCGAGACACCGTGGTCGGAGGCTCCGTCGATGCGCCAGCCGGCGCGCACGATCCGCTGCACGGTGGCGGCCAACGCGCTGCGCGAGGGATGCAGCCAGGCGACGTGGAAGAGCCCTGTGCTGCCGGGCGATTGCGGCTCGGGCCGCTCGATGCCCGCCAGCAGCAGCGCGGGATGCTCGCCGTCGGGTCCGAGCTGCGCACCATCTGCGGTGCTGGCGATCAACGGCAGGCCGAGCACCTGCTCGTAGAAGGCCGCGCTGCGGGGCAGGTTGCTGACCGCCAACCGCACCGAGCGGATCCGCAGATCGGGATCGATCGTGGTCATCGTCCCCTCCACAGTAGTGTGGGGGGCGCATGAACTACCGCACCCTCGGTTCGAGCGGCATCGAGGTGTCCGAGATCAGCCTCGGCTCCTGGCTGACCTACTCCGGCGGCGTCGCCGACGAGCAGGCGAAGGCGTGCGTGCAGGCCGCATTCGACGCGGGCATCAACTTCATCGACACCGCCAACGTCTACGGGCGGGGCGCCGCCGAGACGCTGCTGGGCGAGGTGCTGGCCGGACGCGAGCGCTCCTCCTACGTGCTCGCCACGAAGGTCTACTTCCCGATGTCCGACACCGATCGCGGCCTGTCGGCCGCGCAGATCCACAAGCAGATAGATGCCTCGCTGCAGCGGCTTCGCACGGACTACGTGGACCTCTACCAGTGCCACCGCTACGACACGCACACGCCGCTGGCCGAGACGATGTCGGCGCTCACGGACGTGGTGCGCGCGGGCAAGGCTCGCCACATCGGCTTCAGCGAGTGGTCCCCCGAGCAGATCAGCGCGTCGCTGGAGCTCGACGGCGTCGAGCGCTGGGTCTCCAGCCAGCCCCAGTACTCGATGCTCTGGCGTGTGCCGGAGGCCGAGGTGATTCCACTCTGCGAGCACGAGGGGATCTCCCAGATCGTGTGGTCGCCGCTCGCGCAGGGCGTGCTGACCGGCAAGTACCAGCCCGGCGAGCCCCCGCCCGCGGACTCCAGAGCCGCCAGCGAGAGCATGGGCGGCTTCATCGACCGCCTGATCGAGCCGCGCGTGCTCGATGCGGTCGCGCGCCTGCGCCCGGTGGCCGAGCAGGCGGGGCTGACGATGGCACAGCTCGCGCTGGCCTGGGTGCTGCGCCAGGGTAACGTGGCCTCCGCGATCGTCGGAGCCAGCCGCCCCGAGCAGGTGCATGCGAATGCCTCGGCGTCGGGCATCGTGCTCAGCAACGACACGCTCGCCGCGATCGACGCGGCCCTCGGCGACGGCGTCATGCGCTGAGGCGCCGGCCGGCGGGCCGCCATGCCCGCGGGCGCCGGCGATCGCCTCGGCGGCCTCAGCGGGGGGCCACGACGAGCGTCTGGAAGGCGCGGCCGACAGGCCCCTGCAGATCGTGGAGCACGCTCTCGGCGAGGCCCATGCCGCCCGGGTGCAGGAGCGTGTGCGCGTCCAGCCCGATCCACTCGCCCGCGGGCGCCCGATGGAGGTGGATGCTGAGGTCGGCGTTGATGAACAGGAAGCGCTCGAACGGGAGCAGGGCGCTGACGCCGTTTCCGAAGTCCGCCGTCGCGGCCAGCCGCGCGAGCGGCGTCGCGGGTTCGTCGTCGACGAGAGCGTGACGCAGGCGCATCCACACCCGTCCGGGACCGAGCCTCGACGGGTCGCTCAGCCAGCGCATCTCCATCGCGCTGGCCGCGAAGCTGAGGCGCTCGGCGTCGTCCAGCGCGAAGCGCACGAGCCTGCCCTCCTGCGGTCCGGGCATGGCGGGCCTCTGCCCGGCCTCGCCCTCGCAGCTGCCGAGCGTGTCCGACGCGGGGAGCCCGTGTGGCACCTCCTGCACGCGCAGCGCCGCGGCACGGCAGACCAGCTGCTCGCCGGCGTGCAGCTCGGCGGCGAGCTGCTGCACGCGGCGGCCGTCCCTGACGATCCTCGTGGAGACGGTCAGCGGCTCGAACGGCACGGGGCGAAGCAGCTCGAAGCTCAGGCGCGCGATGCGCAGCCCAGCCTGCGGTGCCAGCTGCTCGAACGCCGTCGTGATCAGCGCTGCGGGCGCGCCGCCGTGCAGCGCGCCGGGATCCCACGGGCCCGATGCGTGCTCGGTTGCGAGGAAGCGCTCGCCCCCAGGCTGTGACTCGGCCGGTGCCGCCGTCCGACCGTCGGCGAGGAAGATGCTCTCGCTCATCGTGCGCTAGTCGGGGAGTCGGTCGACGAAGTCGGCGAGCTTGCCGGGGTCGCGCAGTGGGGCGCCGTGCCCGAAGCAGACCAGCCGCGGTCTCAGCTCGGCCAGCCTGCGCGCTGAGACGCGGTTGCGAGCAGGATCGGGCGTGAAGATCTCTGGCGGCTCGTGCAGGCCGGCGATACCGGTCCTGACGTTGAGGTTGTTGAGCACGTCTCCAAGGATCAGCACCCGGTCGGACTCGCGCCAGTAGGCCACCTGCCCGGGGGAGTGGCCGGGGCTCTCCAGCACCGTGAAGCCCGCCACCTCATCACCCTCCACCAGCGCCCGCGCGACGGGATGGGGAGGGCCCGTCCAGAAGCGCTGCTGAAGCGCGTTCAGCCAGCCCGGAGCCTGGGAGTTGGAGATGCCGCCCGGCGTCTCCATCGCGGGCACGTCACCCTGTCCGCACCACAGCGGTATGCCGAGCCGTTCACAGATCGCGTGGCTTGAGCCCTGGTGGTCGGGATGGGCATGAGTGAGGGCGTGCGCGCGCACCTCGCGGCCGGCGATCTGGCGCATTATCCGCCCCTCGGCCCGGCGCGTGGCCGAGTCGATCAGCACGTTTCCCGCCAGGTACACGTTGATCGCGTTGCGCGGTCGCCCGCTCAACATCTGGAGGTCCTCGGCCAGCTGCTTCATCCGTCGCCCCGCGCCCGGCCGATCACCTGCGCGACTCCCAGGAGAAGCCGCGCACCGCGAGATACAGGCCGAGCGCCGCCCACAGGGCGATCACGGCGAGCGCGTCCAGGTGCGAGGAGCCGGTGACCATCGCCCCGGAGAGGCCTTCGATCAGCGGCGTCAGCGGCAGCGCGTCGGCGATCGTCTGCAGGAAGCGCGGCGCGCTGGTCGAGTCGAACGCGTAAAAGGACACGGCCACGACCGGCAGGAACACCGCGTTCACGTAGGCCGCGGTTGACTCGAAGTTGGGGATCACGTGCGCGAAGGCCACGCCCAGCGATGCGAAGCAGATGACGCCCGCGACCACGAACACGACCAGTGCAGCCCAGCTCTGCGGCCAGCCGATGCCGAAGAACGCACGGCCGGCGAGCACCACGATGCCGATCTGCAGCGCGGCGTTGGTGACCGCGTTGGCGACCACGCCGCCGAAGTAGGACACGGTCGGCAGCGGCGTCCCGCGTATCCGCTTGAGCACCCCGCGCTCGCGCAGGTACACGATGTTGTAGGCGAGCGCGGTGAACGTGGTGGACATCACGCTCATGCCCGCGATCGAGGGCACCAGCCGGTCTAGATCGTGCTGGCTGCCTTTGAGGATCAGCCCGCCCCCGGCGAGGAACAGCAGCGGCAGCAGGAAGTTGAAGAACGCCGCGCTGGGATTGCGCCAGAACATGCTGCGCTCCAGCCGGTACTGCCGCCAGCCGAGCACGATCGTCTCAGGCATCGGCGGTCAGCTCCAGGTAGACGTCCTCGAGGGTCGGGCGGGCGACCGACAGCTCCTCCAGCCGCTCCCCGCGCGCGAGCGCCTGCGCGGTGAGCTCGGCCAGCAGGCTGGTGGGGTCGTCCGTCTCGTGCTCGATCAGCTCCCCGCTCGAGGTTCGATACGCGATGCGGTAGTGCGCGGCTCCGACGCCGAGCTCGCGCGGCGGGCCGATCGCCAGGATGCGCCCGTCCTTGATGATCGCCACGCGGTCCGCCAGCGCCTGCGCCTCGTCGAGGTAGTGCGTGGTCAGCACGATCGTCTTGCCGAGCTCACGCAGTGAGCGCACGGTCTCCCACGCGGCCCGCCGCGCCTCCGGGTCGAAGCCCGTGGTTGGCTCGTCGAGGAAGATCAGCTCGGGGTCGCCGACGAGCGCCAGCGCGAAGTCGAGCCGGCGCAGTTGCCCTCCGGAGAGCTTGCGGGTGCGCACGTCGGCGCGATCCTGCAAGCCGGCGAGCGCCAGCACCTCCTCCACGTCGCGCGGGTGCGGGTAGAACCGCGCCCAGTGCCGGAGCGCCTCGCGCGGGGTCACATGGCTGTAGATGCCCCCCGACTGCAGCACGATGCCGATGCGCCGGCGCAGACGGATCGAGCGGCTCTCGGGGTCGTGGCCGAGCACCGACACGTCCCCGCCGCTGCGCCTGCGGTAGCCCTCGAGGATCTCCACGGTCGTCGTCTTGCCCGCCCCGTTGGGGCCGAGCAGGCCGAACACCTCGCCGCGCCGGACCGAGATGTCAATGCCTCGCACCGCCTCGTAGTCGCCGTAGCGCTTGCGGAGAGCGCTCACCTCGATCGCCGGGGCCGTCTCGCTCACGGTCCGATCATCCCAGGACCGTGCGGGGTCCTACCAGTGCACGCCCCTCGTCAGCGTGGCCATCGCGATCTGCTCGAAGGACACGTGCTCGTCAACCTCCTCGCGCTGGCCCTTGGACGCGGCGGAGTCGGGGAACACGCGGTAGGCGAGGTGCAGCAGTCGGTCCACGGCGCTGGGGTTCAGCGAGTAGGCGACTTCGCCGAACTTCCCGATGCGCGTGCCCATCTGCTTGGGCCGGCTGCGCATCGCCTCGCAGATCATGTCCGCGGCCTCTTCCGGGCTGATCGCGGGGAAGGCGTCGTACATCTTGGTGGGCGCGATCATCGGCGTGCGCACCAGCGGCATGTGGATCGTGGTGAACGTCACGCCGTCGCCGATCACCTCGGAGGCGACCACGCGGCTGAACGCGTCGAGCGCGGACTTGGATGCGACGTACGCGGAGAAGCGCGGCGGGTTGGTCTGCACGCCGATCGAGGACACGTTGACGATGTGACCCGAGCCGCGCTCGCGCATGTGCGGCAGCAGCCCGATGATCAGCTTAACCGCGCCGAAGTAGTTGAGCTGCATGGTTCGTTCGAAGTCGTGGAAGCGGTCGTAGCTGAGCGCGATCGAGCGCCGGATCGAGCGTCCGGCGTTGTTGACGAGCATGTCCACGTTGCGGTGGTCGGCGAGCACGCGTTCGAGCAGCCGGTCGATCGAATCCATGTCGGAGATGTCCGCGGCGTACACGTAGGCGGTGCCGCCCCCGGCGACGATCTCGGCGCGCACCTCCTCGAGCTTCTCCACGTTGCGCGCGATCAGCAGCGGGACGCCTCCAGCAGCGGCCACCTTCAGCGCGGTCGATCGACCGATGCCTGAGGAGGCGCCGGTGATCATCACGTGCTTGCCGGCGAGCGCATCGTGCAGCGTCCTGCCGCGTCCGTAGTCCCTGTCCATCTCCCGTTCCCAGTAGGCCCACAGTCGCGGCACGTACTCGTTCATCGGCGGAGGCTGTTCCAGGGCCGAGCCCGCGAGCGCGTGGGCGGTCTCGTGCGTGTCGAACCGCGGCACCAACTCGATGTGCGCGATCACCTCCTCGGGGATGCCGAGCTCGCGCAGCGCGAGCGTGCGCACCTGTCGCAGCGGCGGCAGCGCGGCCGCGAGCGTCAGCGGCCACTTCGGCAGCGGGTCCACGAGGCGTTTGTCGATGCTCAGCGCGAAACGCGGGGCGTGCGCGACGGTGGCGAGCTGGTTGAGCAGGGCGTCCACGCGTTGGGGTCGCGGGTCGGTCAGGTGGAAGGCCCTGCCGTCGAGGTCGGGCTCGTGAGCGATGTGCTCGAGCGCTGCTGCGACCCAGTCCACGGGGACAATGTTGGTGTGGCCGAGGTCCGGTCCCACGAGCGGCACCCACTCCGGAAGCAGGTGACGCATCCGCTCGATCGCCTTGAAGAAGTAGTACGGCCCGTCGATCTTGTCCATCTCGCCGGTCTGGGAGTCGCCGACGACGACCCCCGGCCGGTACACGCGCCAGGGCACGTATGGCTGCTCGCGCACGATCCGCTCCGATTCGAACTTCGTGCGGTGGTAGGGCGAGGGCAGCTTCTGACCCTCGTCGAACATCTCCTCGGTGAACAGCCCCCGATACTGGCCGGCGACGGCGATCGAGGAGACGTGATGCAGGTGCTTGGCGTCGAGGGCGCGGGCGAGTTCCACCGCGTGGGTGGTGCCGCCCACGTTCACAGCGGTGTTTCGCTCCGCCGGGGCCGTCATGTCGTAGACGGCAGCGAGGTGGAAGAAATGCGTGATCTTGCCGCGCAGCTCGGTGACCTGGTCCTTCTCGACTCCCAGCAGCGGCCGGCGCAAGTCGCCGATCACCGGCTCGATGCGCTCCGCGGCCGAGGGCCCGACCGTCATCGACCAGCGCTCCACGAGGTCGTCCAGGCGGCCCTTGGAGTTCTCGCGTACGAGCACGTAGATCTTGCCCTGGCGGTTTTCCAGCAGCCGCTCCACGAGGCGCCGTCCGATGAAGCCGGTCGCTCCTGTGACGAAGTAGGCCATCGCCGCCAGAGCCTATCTGTAAACGTGCCGCCGGTGCGCCCGGCGCGGGCGCGACGTCGCCGGCGCTTGCTCGGGCGCCGTGCTTAGGCCCCGGCGCCAGCCCCCGAGCGCCCCTCGCCGGCCGCGAAGCGCGCGGCCCCGCGGGCGCCGTCCTCGAAGACCTCTGGCCCGGCCTTGGCCTCCAGGGCGAGCGCATCCTCCAGGGGCATTCCGAACCCTTCGATCGCGGCGCGGCGATCGGCGAGCATCGTGCGCTGGGGGAAACGCGCAAGCCCCTCGGCCAGCGCGAGAGCCCGCTCGAGATGGGCGCCGGGCGCGACCACCTCGGTGAGCAGGCCCATCGCGAGCGCCTCCTCGGCGCCGACCATGCGGCCGGTGAGGATCAGGTCCAGGGCGCGGCCGAGGCCGACGATGCGCGGCAGGCGCTGCGTGCCCCCGTCGATCAGCGGCACGCCCCAGCGGCGCTCCGGGTAGCCCAGCGTCGAGGTCTCGGTGGCGATGCGAAGGTCGCACCACAGCGCCAGCTCGAGGCCGCCCGCGAGGCAGAAGCCGGAGATCGCCGCGATCGTCGGCTTGGAGGCGGTAAGGCGCGTGAAGCCCATCGGCCCGTCGTCGCTCATCAGGCGCGGCACGAACGTCTCCGTGGCCTTGAGGTCGGCGCCCGCGCAGAACGCGATGTCGCCCGCGCCCGTGAGCACCAGCACGCGCGCCTGCTCGTCGGCCTCGAAGCGCAGGTACGCCTCGTGCAGCGCCGCTGCCGTGGGGCCGTCGACGGCGTTGCGGCGGTGCTGGCGATCGATCGTGATGAGCGCCGTCGCGCCCGCGCGCTCGTAGCGCACCTCCGCGCTCGTCACGGGCTCTGCGGCTGCTGCGCCCGGATCGTCCTCGCCGCCGGGCTCACCGCTGGGCTCGGGCGGCTCCATCCCGCGGAGCTACCAGCCGCCGCCCAGGTAGGGGTTGCCCATCTGCGCCTTGGCCGCCGCCTTGCGTGCCTCCTTGCGCTTCTCGAGGTGGCTCTGCAGGCGGCTCATCGTGAAGATGAACAGCGGGAAGAACACGATCAGGATGAAGCCGGCGTTGGTCACGACCTTGTCGTCGGTCGCCCCGTAGAAGCCGCGCCCGTCGTTGCTCGCAAGGGCCGCAGGGGCCAGCACCAGGGACGCGATCAGCGCCAGCGGCACGAGCACGGAGAACAGGCGCGCGCATCTCATCCCGCAGATCCTAGCTCAGCGGCCGGGACCGCGATGCGCGCGCCGCCGGGGCCACCCGCTGGCCCTACCATCAGCAGCCGATGGCCCTGCTCACCGCCTCCGACCTGCACAAGGACATAGCCGGCAAGCCGTTGTTCAGCGGCGTCTCGTTCAGGCTCGAGCGGCGCGAACGGCTTACGCTCGCCGGGCGCAACGGCGCCGGCAAGACCACGCTGCTGCGGATGCTCGCGGGCGAGAGCGCGATCGACCGGGGCGAGCTGAGCGTCGCCAAGGGCGTGCGTGTTGCGCTGCACGACCAGCGCCCGCCCCGCCGGCGCGAGATGGCGCTGCGCGACTACGTGTTGTCGGGATGCGCGGAGGAGCTGCGTATCGAGGCGCAGCTCGCGGAGCTGGAGGCACGCATGGCAGCCGGGGACGCGGGCGAGGCGACGCTCGCCCGCTACGCGGCCGCGCAGGCGCGCCTGGAGGCGCGCGGCGGCTACCTGTGGCGCAACCGCGCCACCGCGATGGCCCACGGGCTCGGCTTCCGCGAGGTCGACCTGGAGCGTGCGCTCGACACCTTCTCGGGAGGCGAGCTGACGCGCGCCTCGCTCGCCCGCGCGCTCGCCACCGGCGCGGACGTGCTGCTGCTGGACGAGCCCACCAACCATCTCGACATCGAGTCGCTGGAGTGGCTCGAGCAGACGCTCGTGGAGCTGGACGCGGCGGTCGTGCTCGTCGCGCACGATCGCTGGTTCCTGGAGGCGGTCGGTACCGCCGTGCTCGAGCTCTACGGAGCGTCACCGGCGCGCGGGCGGTTCTTCGCGGGAAGCTGGCATCAGTGGCGGCGGGAACAGGCCGCTCGCGAGATCGCGCTCGGGAAGGCGATCGACGCGCAGAAGGCGGAGATCGAGCGGATGGAGCGCTTCATCGAGCGCTTCCGCTACAAGGCCAGCAAGGCTCGCCAGGCACAGTCGCGCGTGAAGAAGCTCGCCAAGATGGAGCGCATCGAGCGCGAGCCCGCCGACCAGAGGGCGCTGGAGTTCAAGTTCTCCGCGCCCGCGCGCTCGGGACGCGTGATCTTCGAGCTGGCGGACGCGCGCATCGAGGTCGGAGAGGGCGCGGACAGCGTGACCCTGCTCGAGGGGGCGGAGTTGTGGCTGGAGCGCGGGGAGCACGTATCGCTGGTCGGACCCAACGGCAGCGGCAAGACGACCCTGATCGAGACGCTCGCGGGTCGTCGTCCGCTCGCCGCGGGCAAGCTCAGCACGGGCCACAACGTGAGGGTCGGCTACCTATCCCAGCACGCCGAGGAGCTGGGCGCGGGCGGCCCGCCCGAGCAGAGCGTGCTCGACGCGGCCCAGCGGGCGACCGCGTTGAGCCCGAACCGCGCACGGGCCCTGCTCGGACGCTTCCTGTTCTCGGGCGAGGACGCCGAGAAGCCGCTCAGCGGACTCTCCGGCGGCGAGCGCAGGCGCCTGTCGCTGGCGGTGCTCGTCGGTGCGGGCGCCAACCCGCCGAACGTGCTGATCCTCGATGAGCCCACAAATCACCTTGACATCGAGAGCCGCGAGGCGCTCGAGGACGCGCTGCGCGCGTTCCCCGGTGCGGTCCTGCTCGTCTCCCACGACCGCGCCCTGCTCGACGCCGTCGGCAGCCGTACGATCGCCGTCGAGGAGGGCTCGCTGCGTAGCTATCTCGGCGGCTGGCCGGAGTATGTGCGCGCGCGCGATGAGCGCCGCGCCAATGGCTCGGGAGCAGATGCGCTGGCCATCGGCGCGGCACCGGGCAGCGCCGATGGCCCCTCCGCCGACGGCGCGGGGTCCGGCCGCAGCGGCGGCGGCGACCGTGCGGCCGCGCCCGTCGCGCAGACCCAGAAGAAAGCCAGGCCCAAGCAGAAGGGTCCATCCAAGAACAGGCTGAGCGCACAGGAGCAGGCCGAGCGCGCAGTCGAGCAGGCCGAGGCGGCGATGCGCGACCTCGAGGACGAGCTGGCCGACCCCGCCGCCTGGGCCACGCGCTACGAGTCGGCCAAGTCCGAGGCCCGTCATACCGCCGCCCGGCGGGCCGTCGAGGACGCCTACGCGCGCCTGGAGGCGCTGATCGACTGACCGTCGCGGGGCCGGGAGTGGCCTAGACTCGAGCTTCGATGGACCGCTTCAAGACCGCGCGCAACGTGATGATCATCGTGGCGATCGCCGCGGTGGTGCACTTCCTGCCCGGGGGCGGGCACGCCGCGAGCGCGTTCGAAGCCGCCCTGTGGGTGGCGTTCGGTGTCGCGTTCGGCTACCTCGGGCTGCGCTTCTACAGGGAACACCGCGTCACGATCCACGGCCTCGGCGACCGCCACCGCGCGCTGCTCTACCTGGGGCTCGCGGTCGGCGTGTTCGAGTGGGCCTCGCGCTCGCGCATGTGGCAGACGGGGCTGGGGGAGTTCGCGTGGTTCGTGCTGCTCGGCTTCGCGGTGTACGCGCTGATGGAGGTCTATCGTCGCTGGCGCAGCTACTGACCGGGCTCGCGGGCGCGCCGCCGCCTATCCTCGGGTGGATGGCCACCGCCGAGCAGCTGACCGACGGCGATAGCGCGACAGCGGGCCTGCGCGAGCAGCGGCGCAACCTGCCCGACCAGCCCGGCGTGTACCTCTTCCGTGACGGCCAGGGCCAGGTCCTCTACGTCGGCAAGGCCAAGTCGGTGCGCAAGCGCGTGGCCTCCCATTTCGCAAAGGCGCAGGTCCCGAGCAGCCCCGGCCACGGGGAGATGGTCGCCGCCGTCGAGCACGTCGAGTGCGTCGTCGTCGCCACCGAGGCGGAGGCGCTGCTGGCTGAGCAGAGCTTCATCAAGCAGTACCGCCCGCGCTTCAACATCCGCCTGCGCGACGACAAGTCCTATCCGTTCATCGCGATCTCGCTCGACGAGGACTACCCGCGCGTGTACTTCACGCGCGAGCGGCACAAGAGCGGGCGCGCGTACTTCGGCCCCTACTCCAACGCCAAGCGCGTGCGCTCGACGCTCGAGGTGCTGGCCAAGGTCTTCATGTTCCGTTCGTGCACCGGTCCGGAGCCCGGACGGCGCAGCGGCAGTCCCTGCCTTGACTACTACATCAAGCGTTGCGAGGCGCCCTGCGTCGGCTACGTCTCCAGGGAGGACTACGCGCGCAGCATCCAGGGTGTGAGCGACTTCCTCTGCGGGCGCTTCAGCGCGATCGAGCGCGAACTGGACGAGCGCATGCGCGCGGCCGCGGCAGCCGAGGAATACGAGCAGGCCACGCTCGAGCGCAACCGCCTTCGCGCCGTGCGCTCGTTGCTCGAGCGCCGCCGCGTCACGGCCGAGTCGGTCGGGACCTTCGACGCGGTCGCCGTCGCCCTGGACGGGATCGAGGCCAACGCGCAGGTCTTCCAGGTGCGCGACGGCGTGCTCTCCGATCGGCAGTCGTTCTACCTCTCCAACGAGGCCGAGCGAGGAGTGGCCGAGGTGGCGGAGGAGTTCATGTTGCAGTACTACGGTGGCCACACCTCGATCCCCGCGCTGCTGGTCGTCCAGCGCGAGCTGGGCGAGCGGGAGGCGCTTGCGGACGCGCTGTCGCGGCGGCGTGAGGGGCCGGTCGAGCTACGCGCGGCGGAGCGCGGCGAGAAGCGGCGGATACTCGAGCTCGCCGAGCGCAACGCGCGGCTCGCGCTGGACCAGGAGCGGTTGCGCTCCGAGCGCCGCCGCCAAGGTCGCGTCGAGGCCGTCGAGGGGCTCCAGCGTGCGCTCGGCCTGGACGTCCCGCCGATCCGCATCGAGTGCTTCGACATCTCGAACCTCGGCGGCTCTCACACGGTCGCCTCGATGGTCGTGTTCGAGGGCGGGGCGCCGAAGAAGGCCGACTACCGGCGCTTCACGATCCGCGGCGTGGCAGACGCGCCCGACGACTACGCATCGATGGCCGAGGTGCTCTCGCGACGGTTCTCGCAGTGGGAGCGCCAGGCCGACATATCCCCCCACGATCCCGCGTTCGATCCGAGCTTCGCCTCGCTGCCAAACGTCGTCGTGATAGACGGCGGCAAGGGTCAGCTCACCGCCGGCCTCGGCCCGCTGCGCGGCTTCCGCGAGCGCGGGGTGACGGTCATCTCGCTGGCCAAGCGCATCGAGGAGGTGTTCCTGCCCGGGGCCCGCGCGCCGCTCGTGCTCGATCACGCCACGCCGGAGCTGCAGCTGCTGCAGCGGGTGCGCGACGAGGCCCACCGCTTCGCGATCACCCACCATCGCAGCCGCCGCGACCGGGCGATGACGAGCTCCTTCCTCGATGGTCTTGCAGGGATCGGGCCCGCGCGCAAGCGCGCCCTGCTGGCGCACTTCGGCTCGCCGGAGGCGATCGTGGCCGCCACGCGCGAGGAGCTCCAGGCTGTTCCCGGCCTGCCGGCGAAGGTGGGCCGCGAGCTGCATGCCAACCTCCACCGGGCGGGCTGAGGACGGGCGCGCGAGAAGTTCACGCCCCGTCCGCTGCGCACGCCAGAATGGAGGTGATGGCCGTGATCAGGCCCCTGGCCCTGCAGCGCGCCGCCCGCGGGAAGTCGAGCGGGGCCGTGTTCGAGTCGCGTTTGAAGGACCTCGTTGTGATCACCGGCTTCTCCGGCGCGGGAAAGTCCACCGCGATGAACGTGTTCGAGGACGCGGGCTACTTCTGCGTCGACAACCTGCCGCCCGAGATGATCCGCTCGCTGGTGGAGCTGTTCGTCCACAAAGGCTCCAAGGTCGAGCGCGCCGCGGTCGTCTCCGACGTTCGCGGCGGCGTGTACTTCGAGGCGCTGCGCGCTGTCGTGGACGACCTCGACGCGCTCGGCCTCAACCACCACGTGCTGTTCCTCGAGGCGGCCGAGCAGACCCTCGTGACGCGATACAAGGAGACCCGCCGCCGCCACCCGCTCGCGCCCGAGGGCAGCGTGGCCGCGGGCGTGGCCGCCGAGCGCGCGCTACTGGAGCCGCTGCGGGGCCGCGCGGACCTCGTGATCGACACGACGGGCCTGTCCGCGGCGATGCTGCGCGAGCGCATCGCCGAGGAGTTCCTGCCGCGCGAGCACAGCGGCCGGCTGTCGGTGACGTTCATGAGCTTCGGCTTCAAGTACGGCCCGCCGCGCGAGGAGGACCTCGCCTTCGACGTGCGCTTCCTGGCCAACCCTCACTACGAGCAAGACCTGCGCGAGCTGACCGGGATGGATCAGAAGGTGGTCGAGTACATCGCGCAGGACGGGCGCCTGGACGAGCTGTACCGGCACCTGAACTCGCTGCTGGACTTCCTGCTGCCCCAATACGTCGCCGAGGGCAAGGCGCACATGGTGATCGCGATTGGCTGCACCGGCGGGCGCCATCGCTCGGTGGCGATCGCCGAGCAGCTCGCGGCGCGCTACCGCGACAGCGAGGCGCTCGAGGTGACCGTCGCCCACCGCGACATCGACCGGCCGCCCCGCGGCCCCTGAGCCCGCCTGGCGCTAGGACGCACGCGCATCTGCCCCGGCCGCGGCGGGCAACGCCCCGCCACCATGCGCAGTCGCCCTCCTCGCCGGGGCGCTAACCGCGCAGTCGCCCGGCCACGGCGAGCGCGGGCGACTGCAGCGCGAGAAAGCGCCGGCCGCGCCTGGCAGGCCGCGCGCGAGCGCCAACGAGAGCTCTCGATCGCGCAGTTGCGTGGCCACGATCGCGCCGCACGTCCTCGGCATCGCCGCCGCGAGCTAGCCTGCGGACTCCACCTGCTCTCTCCCCACAGTCTCCCCACAGGACGCTAGCCCGCGTCCAGAAGCACGTTCCGCGATCGCCGCCACGCCCGAGACCGGGGAGCGGCCCGTGCCGGCCCCCCGCCGTGGGCGCGATCGGGGCCGCGCGGCGTTCGCGCGCCAGCTTTCGAGAGCTTGCGTCCGGCGTGGGCGTCCAGCGAGAACCCCATAGGGGTTCTCGGAGCACGGTTGCGCGCCCGAGCGTTCGCGCGGCGCCGTTGACGGTGTCGTGGCCGGCTTCTACAAGCGCCGCAAAGAACACATGTGCGCCGGCCACTCGCGGCGCTCCCCGACCGGCCAGGAGGCAGCCATGACCCCCACCCTCTCCCCGACCTCGGCCCCTGCCCGACGAGCGAGGCCCGGACAGACCCCCGGGCGGCGCGGCGCGCGAGCGTCGCGGGCCGGAGGTCCCGCCGGCGCGTTGCAGCCGCTCGGCCGCTACATCGATCGGGAGGGGCGCACGCGCGAGGTGATCGCAAGCCGTTGCAGAGACGGGAGCGTGCTGGTGCTTGACCGCGACGCCGCCACGCAGGGCGACCGGCTCGTGGTGGCGCACCTGGCGAGCGACGAGCCCTTCGAAAACGCCGCGGTGGTGACCAGCCGCTACCTGGAGGACGGCCCGGCCGACGCCCCGCCACCCAGGCGTCTGACGCTCGAGGATCTCGAGACCGCCGGCCCCGGCGAAGGCGTTGCCGAGGAGCCGGCGTGCTCCCCGCAAGCCTGGCACCCGCCCACGGTGCACACCCACGGCTGCAGCTACCGGCTCGCTCCCTGCTGGGGTTGCCTGTCGATCCCCGAGCTCCGCTGGGCGCGCCGCGCGGACGGCAGCCCGGATGGCCCCACGGAGATCGTCAGCCTGCGTGAAGCGGTCGCCGACCTCGAGAGCTACGAACCGCTGTGCTGGATGACTGCGACGGCGCTGGGCGCGCATGCGGGCAGCGGCGAGGTCTCCACGACGGCTCTGCGCCTGGAGCTCACGCGGGTGCGCGAGAGCCCGATCGTGCTCAACCGCCGCCTGCGCGAGACGGTCCTCGCGGCGATCGGGCGCGAGGGGCTCAGCATGAGCGAGATCGCGACCCGCTGCGGCCGCATCAAGCGTGACAGCAAGGGCAACGAGAGCGGTGAGACGAGCTGGCTGGCGCGCCGGCTGGGACTCCTGCCCGAGGGCGGCCAGGGCGCGCCGACGCCGTGGATACACACCGACGTGCTGGGCCTGATCGCGCGCAGGGGTCTCGGCATCAGCCCGCGCGAGGTCGAGCTCTGATGTGCGTGCCGGCGAGGATCCTGCTCGTCGAGTCCGAGCGGGAGCTCGGCAGGATCATCGCCGAGCAGCTCGCCGCCGACGGCTACCGCGTGGAGCTGGCGCGCACGGCTGAGCACGCCCGTATCCTCGCCCGCGCCGCAAACCCCACGCTCGCCGTGCTCGGCAGCCTCGACCCGCCGCGCGGCGCGCTCGCGCTGCTGGAGGAGATCCGCGGCTCGCGCCGTGGAGAGGTGTGGGATCGGGCGCTTCCGGCGATCGTCCTCGGAGCGCGTGCCTACGAGCTCGACGTGCTACGTGCGTTCGAGGCAGGCGCCGACGACTTCCTCGCCCGGCCCGCACGCTACCTCGAGCTCAGGGCGCGACTGCGCGCTCTGCTGCGTCGCGCGGAGGCCGGACGCGCGCGTCCGCCCGTCCTGCAGGTCGGGCCGCTGCTGATCGACCGGCGCGCCCATGCCGTCACGCTCCACGGTTTCCCCGTGGGCCTGCGCCCGCTCGAGTTCGAGCTGCTGCTGCACCTCGCCGGAGAGCCCGAGCGCGTGTTCGCCAAGCAGGAGCTTCTGGGCGCGGTGTGGGGCTATCACTCCGGGGGCCCGACGAGAACGCTCGACAGCCACGCAAGCCGCGTGCGCCGCAAGCTCGACGCACACGGCCCCGAGCGCTGGGTCATCAACGTACGAGGCGTCGGCTACCGGCTGACCTGACCTGACCTGACCGGACGCGGTCGCGGGCGCCGGGAGGCTCGACGGCTCGAAGGCCGGGCTCGCGCCCGGCGCGGCTTCGCCCGGCGGCTGAGCGGCGCGCCTCGGCGCGCCGCTCCTCGCCGGCCAAACCGATCGGCGCACCCGGGTGCTGCTCGGGCGCACCGATCGCCAAACACGCCTGTGCCCGCAGGGACAGGCCATGAAAGGAGGACGCAATGTCCTTGACACTCCCGACCCCGGCGACCGTCTGGGGCTCGAACCCAGCGCTGCAACAGCCGCTGGGCTGGCTGTCGGCGCAGGCGCTCCACGGGATCGTGGGCGCCGTGATCGGGTCGCTCGCGGCTCGACTCATGCGTCGCGCGGATCTCCACTACAGCTGGGCTGGGGCGGCGCTGCTGCCGCTCTTGCTGGCGCGGACGAGCCTCGGCGGTGCGGGCACGACGCTGCTCGTGGCCGCCGCCTGGGCGACGGCGGCGGGCAGGGCCTGGCACCGTGAGGATCTCGACGCCGGCCTGGATCTGGCGCAGCTCGCGCGCGAACGGCGCGCGCCGGCCGACCTGGCGCGCTCGCTGCTGCGAGCGGCCGGCGAGCGCCTGGGGACCCAGCGAGACGCCAGCCGCTCGATTGCAGAGGGGCGGCTGGTCCTCGGACGCGACGAGCGCGGTCGCGTCGTGTCGGTGCGTTTCGGCGCGAGCGGCGGCGGGCACACGCTCGTGGTCGGCGCGACCGGCTCGGGCAAGACGGTCACCCAGACGTGGATCGCGACGAGCGCGATCGAACGCGGGATGGGCGCGATCGTGGTCGACCCCAAGGGCGATGCGGCGATGCGGGAGGCCGTGCGCCGGGCAGCCGCTGGGGCGGGCAGGCCTTTCCTGGCATGGTCGCCCCACGGCGGCTCGATCTACAACCCGTACGTCCGCGGGAGTGAGAGCGAGATCGCCGACAAGGTGCTCGCAGGCGAGCGCTTCACCGAGCCGCACTACCTGCGCCAGGCCCAGCGCTACCTCGGCCACGCGGTGCGCGCGATGCGCGCGAGCGGCCTCGAAGTGAGCCTCGCGAGCATCGTCGAACACCTCGATCCCGACCGGCTCGAGTTGCTCGCGCGCGGACTGCCCGAGGACGCAGCCGGGGCGACGCACGCGTACCTCGACGGGCTGACCGCGCGCCAGCGGAGCGAGCTCGCGGGCGTGCGCGACCGGCTGGCGATCCTCGCCGAGTCGGACGTAGGGCCGTGGCTGGACCCGCGCTCCGGTGGAGCTCCCCGGTTCGAGCTGCTGCACGCGGCCACCGCGCACGCGGTTGTGTACTTCAGCCTGCAGGCCGACAGTCGGCCGTTGCTCACGCAGATGCTCGGCGCGGCGATCGTGCAGGACCTGCTGAGCACCGTCGCTGCGCTGCAGGCTCGCCCTGCGCCGACGCTGGTCGTCATCGATGAGTTCTCGGCGATCGCGGCCGAGCAGGTGGTGCGCCTGTTCGGCCGTGCGCGCTCGGCCGGCGTCAGCCTTCTGCTCGGCACGCAGGAGCTGTCCGACCTGCGTCCGCCGGGTCGCGAGCGGCTGCTCGAGCAGGTGATGGGCAACCTCTCGGTGCTGGTGGCTCACCGACAGGTCGTGCCGTCCTCGGCGCAGACGATCGCGAGCCTCGCGGGCAGCAGGGGCGCGTGGGGCGTGACCCTCCTCGGCGACGGCCGTACCACGCGCAGGCGCACGCGCGAGCCAGTCCTGGACCCGGATCGTGTGATGCGACTGGCTCCCGGCTGGGGCGTGGTGATCGGCCTGGCCGAGGGTGGCGTCGCACGCGTCGCCCGCGTCTTCTCGCCGGACCGCCTAGACGTCGAGAGGAGCGGCGATGCGCGGCTGCACTGACGGTCATCCCACTGGGCGTCTCGAGCTCCTGAGATGGACCGCGCGCATCGGCGCGGTCACCGCCGAGGCGCTCGCCGAGCAGCAGTGCTCGAGCGTCGCCTCGGCCCGGGCGCGGCTGTCCGCGGGCGAGCGCCGCGGGCTGCTGGCGCAGAGCAGGCTGCTCACCGGTCAGCCCGCGCTGTACACGATCACCCGTGCCGGGCTGCGGGCTTGCGGCATGCGCGGTCTCGTGCCTGCGCACGTGAGCGCGGCCAACGCCACACACTCCGCGGCGTGCGCCTTCGTGGCGGCCGCGCTGGGACGGCGCTACCCGGAGCACCGGGTGATCGGCGAGCCCGAGCTGCGCATGCAGGAGCGGCTGCTTGGCAGGCCGCTGGCGAGCGCGCGGATCGATTCGCGCGCGCTCGGCGCGGGAGCGCTGCACAGGCCCGACCTGGTGCTGTGGCCGCTGAGCCCCGGCGACGGCCTCCCGGTCGCGGTGGAGGTCGAGCTGGCGGTCAAGGCTCCCCGTCGGCTGCTGGCGATCTGCCGCGGCTGGGCTCGCTGTCGCGAGGTCGCGGGTGTCCTGTATCTCGCATCGCCTGCCGCCGAGCGCGCGCTGGGCAGGGCGATCGAGGCCGCGCAGGCGGGCGACGCGATCGCGCTGCTGGCCATTTCCGCACTGGTCTCCGGCGGGCACCCCGGTCGCGCGCCATCGCAGAGAACCATCCCAAGCGAGGCCTAGCCTCCTCGCCCGGGGGTCAAAGATCGAGCAACGGAGGCATCGATGTCCTATTTCACCATCAACCGCGTCGTCCTCGTCGGTCGTCTCACACGTGACCCCGAGCTGCGCGTCCTGCCGTCCGCAACGAACGTGTGCGGCCTGCGGATCGCGTGCAACTCGCGCCGCCGCGATGGCGACGGCTCATACGTGGAGCGGCCCAACTTCTTCGACGTCAACGTCTACGGGGCCGGCGCCGAGAGCGTGGCCAGCTACACGCGCAAGGGCAGTCGCGTGGCGATCGACGGACGCCTGGAGTGGCGGGAGTGGGAAACGGCCGACCAGCAGAAGCGCCAGGCGGTCTCCGTTGTGGCGGACCTCGTCCAGTTCCTCGACGGCCCCGGCGACCGGACCGAGGCGGGCTCGGGAGAGGACGGCGAGGTGCCGCTGGAGCCGGTGGGCGTAGGTGCCGGGGAGGACGATCTGGCGTTCTAGGCAGCCCGGGCGACACGCGGGAAGGACCCGCCTCGGATGACGCGGCGGCCGCGCTGCACGCGCAGGTGCATCGCGGCCGTAGCCGCAGCGGGGTCCCCGGCTCTCCGCGGGTGGTATTTTTCACCGACGCGCGTGGCCCCCCGCAGGGGCGCGGCCGGCGTCGGGGAGGTCAACGGAATAGGTCAACGGAATGTGACACGGGCGCGAGCCCGCAGATCGGAGGAACCGAGGGATGGGACGCTTCAGAACCGCAATGATTGCGGCGACGGTGGCGGCGAGCGCCTTTGCCGCGCCGGCTGCAGCACACGAATTCAAAGGCCCCGAAGCGCCGGCGGAAGCGAGCGCTGCTGCCTCTGGCCCGCAGAGCTTCACGTTCAGGCCCTTCCGGATCAGCTGTGAAGGGGCGAGGTCGGTGACGAGCGGGGTCGCGACGACCTGGCCGTCGGCGACGCTGTCGCTGCAGATGATGTACTCCAAATGCAAAACGCATGCGGGCCACATCGGGAAATCGGAAGGCCCCGGCATCCCGACCAAGTTCCTCAGCCCGCTGTCGCTGACCTACCACGCGAACGGGTTCGTCGAAGTGGGGACCGTTGAAATCGCCATCGGCGGGGACTTCAAATGCAAGATCGAAGCCGAACCGCAGACGATCCCGGTGAAGGCTGTGAAAAAACCGACCGAAGAATTCACGGCAGCGAAGTTCGTCAACGAAGAAGTGCTGACGAAAAGCAAAAAAATGCCCGTCCAGCACCAGGTCCTCGTGCAGAACGCCGAAGTGAAGGGGATCCACTACACGCTCTCCGAAGGGTTCTGTGAAGAACTCGAAATGCCCGAAGGCAAGGCCGGCTCCTACGCGGGCGCGCTCAAAGCGCAGGTGAAGAAAGCCAACCTGCTCTGGGGCTAGCCTGGCAGCCCGTTGACGGCGCGCGGGAGGCGCATGCGCTGCGCCTCCCGCGGCCGCCCATCGGCGGCAGCGCTCCCGCGGCCGCCCTCTTCGGCGCGTAGGTTCGCGCGCGCGAGGCGCGCGCAAACACGAGCGCTACACCCTCGACGCATGGGGCAACGCCGTCAGCGTAAACTGGCGCGCCGCGGACCCGCCAGAACAACTGCGGCCCCGAGGAGCGCATGCGATGCCCGTCAACACGAACGCGATCGGCAAGACGTATGAGCCCGTGCGCTACGCGGTCGGCCGCGAGAAGATCAGGGAGTACGCGCGCGCGGTGGGGGAGACCAACCCGCTGCACCTCGACCTGGATGCTGCCCGCGCGGCCGGTTACGCGGATCTCGTGGCGCCGCCGATGTTCGCGGTCGTCTATAGCGCGCCCGCGGTGGGGCCGCCGATCTTCGACCCGGAGATCGAACTCAACTTCGCGATGATGGTGCACGGCGGTCAGGAGTTCGTGTGGGGTCCGCCGGTGGTGGCGGGCGACGAGATCACCACGACGGCAGGCGTCAAGGACATCCACGAAAGCGATGGCCGTGGCTACTACGTGTTCGAGTCGATCTCCACAAACCAGCGCGGCGAAGAGGTCTGCAGGGGCACCTGGACGAACATCGTCAGGGGGGTGTGAGCGGCGTGGGCGACTTGCAGCCGGGAGCAGCGATCCCGCAGGTGAGGATCACCCCCGACAAGTACCTGACGGTGCGCTACGCCGGCGCCTCGGGCGACTTCAACCCGATCCACATCGACGAGGAGTTCGCCCGCGCGGTGGGCCTGCCCGGACGGATCCTGCACGGGCTGTGGACGATGGCCCAGGTGGCGCGCGCGCAGACGGAGGCCGCGGGCGGCCCGGAGCATCTCAAGCGCCTGTCGGTGCAGTTCCGCGGAATGGGGATGCCCGAGCAGGAGGTTCTCGTCAGCGGCACGGTCCGCGAGCTCGCCGACGGGAGGGCGGTGATCGACACGGTTGCAGAGCAGGGCGGCAACCAGATCATCCGCAACGCCGAGGCCGAGATCGAGATCTAGGGGCCCGATCGCGCCCGTCCGGCGGCGTCGCCCCGGCGCCTACAATCAATCGCATGCTCACCACGCGTCAGGAGCGGATTCTGGCCAAGGTGGTCGACGACTATCTGCGCACCGGCCAACCGGTGGCCTCGCGGACGATCGCGGCCGATCCTGACCTCGACTGCGGCCCCTCGACGGTACGCAACGAACTGGCGCTGCTGGAGGAGACCGGCCTGCTGGCGCATCCCCATGTGTCCGCCGGCCGCGTGCCCACCGACGCGGGCCAGCGCTACGTGGTAGACCGCATGCTCAGCTCCGAGCATGCGCGTCCGAGCGGGGGACGGCTCGAGCTCTCGCTGATCCAGCGCGAGGTCGACCAGGCGATGCGCGCAACCACCGAGACGCTCTCGCAGATGACAAACCTGCTCGCGGTCGTCTCGGCGCCGTCGATCAACGCCGCGACCGTGCGCCACGTGGAGGTCCTCGCGCTGCAGCCGCAGGTGGTGCTGATCGTGCTCATCACCTCCACGGGCGGGGTCTCGAAGATGCTCGCCACGTTCGAGCGCTCCGTCGACCCGGGCCTCGTGACATGGGCCGGCGAGTACCTCAACGAGCGGCTCGTGGGCCGCGAGCTCGGGGCGCGGATGCTGCAGCAGCGCCTGATCGATCCAGGGCTTTCGGCGGTCGAGCTCTCGTTTCTGGGACGCTTTGCCCCTGCGTTCGGCGACCTCGCCAGCGAGGGGGAGGAAGCGCTCTACATCGAGGGCACCGCGCGGCTGTTCGAGACCGCGCGGATCGAGGACTGGGGCCAGGTGAACGAGCTCGTTGACCTGCTCGAGCGGCGCGCCGCGCTGCTGCGGGTGCTGCGCGCGGCGCTCGGCGAGCCGGGCGTGTACGTGCGCATCGGGCGCGAGAACGAACTGCCGGCGATGCACTCGCTGGCAGTCGTTGCAAACGGCTACGGCATGGCCCAGCGCAGGCTGGGCGCGGTGTCGGTGATCGGACCGGTGCGGATGGACTACGCGGCCGCGATCGCTACCGTGCGCGAGGCCGCACACGAGCTCTCGCGCTTCGTCGAAGACGCCTACGCCGAGAACTAGCCGGGATGCCGCGCGATCCCTACGAGGTGCTCGGCGTCGAGCGGAACGCCTCCGAGCAGCAGATCAAGAAGGCCTTCCGCCAGCTCGCGCGTGAGCTGCACCCGGACGTCAACGCCCACGACCCGGACGCCGAGGAGAAGTTCAAGGAGGCGGCCGAGGCGAACGAGATCCTCTCCGATCCGGAGCGGCGCGCCACCTACGACCGCTACGGCCACGAGGGTCTACGCTCGGCCGGCTACGCGCCGAACTTCGACGCGTTCGGGTCGATCAGCGACCTCTTCCAGGCGTTCTTCGGCGGCGCCGGCGGGCGCAGCGGGCCTGCGCAGGGCGGCGATATCGCCGTGCGCGTGGACGTCGACCTGATCGAAGCCGCGCGCGGAATCAAGACGGAGGTCTCCTTCGAGGCGATCGAGCGCTGCGAGCACTGCAACGGCAACGGCGCCGAGCCGGGAACGCCGATCGAGACATGCGAGCGCTGCGGCGGCTCCGGCCAGCTCCAGGCGGTCACGCGCACCCCGTTCGGGCAGATGATGCGCACGATGTCGTGCGACGCCTGCCACGGCGACGGGCGCGTCCCCACGAGCCCCTGCCAGGAGTGCCACGGCAGCGGGCGGGTGAGGGCCGCGCGCAGGCTCGAGGTCGAGGTGCCCGCGGGCATCGCCGACGGGCAGCGCATCAGGCTGGGCGGGCACGGCCACGCCGGCGAGGCGGGTGCGCCGCCCGGCGACCTGTACGTGCTCGTGGGCGTGCGCGAGGATCGGCGCTTCGTTCGCGAGGGCGACGATCTGATCACCGCGCTCGACGTGCCCGCGCCGCAGGCGTCGCTGGGCGCCACTCTGCAGGTGCCCACGCTCGAGGGCGAGAGCAGCATCGAGCTGCCAGCCGGGACGCAGCCGGGTGAGGTGCTGACGCTGAGGGGTGAGGGTATGCCCTCGCTTCGGCGCGGCCGCCGCGGCGACCTGCGCGTGGTCGTCAACATCGTCGTTCCCCGCCGCCTCACCGCCGAGCAGCGCGAGCTCGCCTTGCGCTTCAACGACAGCCTCAACGAGGACAACCTGCGCTCGCACGAATCGATGTTCGCCAAGCTGCGTCGCGCCCTGGGTAGCCAGGCGGCGTGATAAGGCTCGCTGTCCGCGTCCGCCGAGATCACGCCGAGATCGTGCTCGCCGAGCTGCTGGAGCTCGTGCCGGCTGGCGTCGAAGAGGTTGCCCTGAGCGGCGAGCAGGTCGAGTACGCGGTCTACGGTGCGCCGGGGGAGCTGCCCGGCCTGCCCGATCTCGACGCGGTCGCGGGCGACGCGCTCGTGGAGGTCTCCACGAGCCAGGTGCCCGACGACTGGAGGGAGCGCTGGCGGGAGTTCCACCGCCCCGTGCTGATCGACGCGCCGGCCGCGCAGGACGGCGTGCCCGCCCTGCACGTGCGCCCGCCCTGGGAGGCGCCGAGCCCCCTGCCGCCGGGGCGCGTGCACGAGATCGTGATCGACCCCGGCCAGGCGTTCGGGACGGGCGCCCACGCGACCACGCGCCTGTGCCTGGAGCTGCTGCTGGCGCTGTGCGCCGAGGTGGCTTCGGGCGCGGCGCTACTAGACGTGGGCACCGGCTCCGGAGTGCTCGCGATCGCGGCCTCGCTGCTCGGCTTCCGTCCCGTGCTGGGCCTCGACATCGAGCCGGAGAGCGTCGCGGCGGCGCGGCAGAACGCGGCCGCCAACCGCGTCGAGGTGGAGATCCTGCGGCTGGACCTGCGCGCCGCCGCGGCGCCCGCCGTAGCGCTGCCCTGGATCGGCGGGGGCGCGCGCCCGCAGGCGCCGATCGTGATCACCGCGAACCTCCTGCGTCCGCTGCTGCTCGAGCTCGCGCACCGCACGGATCACGCGCCCGCACACCTGATCGCGGGCGGCATGCTCGTCGCGGAGGCCGACGAGGTGGCGGCGGCGTTCGCCGCTCGCCTGGGCATGCGCGAGCGTGCACGCCGGGAGCAGGGCGAGTGGGCCGCGCTCTGGCTGAGCGGCGGCTGAGCCTTTAGGTGCCGTCGGGGATCTCGGTGGCGGCGCGCACGATCGAGCGGTAGACGAGGTCGATCGCGGGACGCAGCCCGTCCTCGGACTCCAGCAGCGCGCTCGCGGCTTCAAGCGCCGCGCCGATCACCGCCAGCGCCTCGCCCTCCGCACCGGGATCGGGGTCACGGCACGAGGCGATCGCCATTTCCAGCATCGCCCGGGCCTGCTCGCGCACGCCTGTGAACAGCGCCGGGCCGACCAGGCTCGCATAGCCGTACACGCGCGCAAGACGCCCGGCGAGCGTGATCCTCGGGCCGCGCCGGGGAGCCGTCGCCGCCGGCAGCCCGCCGCCGTCGAGCAGACCGGCCATCGTGCCGCCCAGCATGGCCTTCGTGGCGGCATCGTCCAGCCCCGCCTGACGGGCCACGCGCAGCGCCATGTAGAGCGTGGTCGCCGGCAGGCCGTAGGGAGGGTCCGAGGCGAACACGATCCGCTCGGCGGGCACCCGCGCGAACAGCTCGATCACGTCGATCGGAAAGAAGCAGGAGATGTCGTAGAGCACGCCTGGGTGGTCGGCCAGCCGCGTGGTGAGGATGCCCTGGTCGCAGATCGCGCCGTGGGCGAGGATCAGAACCGCGCCCGGGTGGCGCAGCGCAAGCTCCACCAAGCCGTCAGCGAGCGGCGGCAGCCCGCGTCCGGCGTGTATCAGCAGCGGCACGTGCGCCGATTCGGCGAGGCCGAAGACGTGGTTCATCTCCGCGCCGTCGAAATCGAAGTCCTGGGCACGGGGGTGCAGCTTGATTCCGCGCGCTCCCGCTGCGAGGCAGCGCTCGCACTCCGCCAGCGGGTCTTCGGCAGGGTCCAGGCGGCAGAACGGGACGAGCCTGCCCTCGCTCTCGCCGGCCCACGCGATCACGCGGTCGTTGGGCAAGCTGTAGGAGGGCTTGCGCTCCGGGTCGTGCAAGGGGAACACGCACGCGCGCGCGGCCTGCGCGGCGTCGAGCTGCCTCAGCAGCTGCTCCAGCGTCAACGAGCGGCCGTCCTCATCGAGGCCGAGGTGCGTGTGCGCGTCGATCACTTCGGCCTCCCCGGGGCGCATGTCGCGCACCTCGGCGAGAAAGGGGGCGAGTGCTTCGGCGTAGAGGGAGTCGTTCACGGGCTGCACCATATTCTGTCGCCATGGCCTGGCAGGTCGTGATCGCGGGCGGTGGCTTCGGAGGCTTTTACGCTGCGCGCGCGCTGGAGCGGCTGCTCCCCGCCGAGAGCGCCCGCGTAACGCTCGTCAACGAGGCGAACTTCCTGCTCTACACGCCTCTGCTGCCCGGCGCGGCCGGGGCGACCCTGGACCCGCGGCACGTGGTCGTACCGCTGCGCCCGCAGCTGCGGCGCACCGACCTCGTGATCGGAGCGGTGAGCGGCGCGGACCCCGCGCGTCGCATCCTGCGGGTGCGGCGCATCGACGGTCAGGAGCTCGAGCTGACCTACGACCATCTCGTCGTCGCGCTCGGCTCGGTCTCGCGCACGCTGCCCATCCCGGGCCTGGCCGAGCACGGGATCGGGCTGAAGTCGCTCTCGGATGCGACCGCGCTGCGCAACCAGGTGCTCAACTGCCTGGACATCGCTGAGTCGGTGGAGGACCCGGCGCTGCGGTCCGAGCATCTCGGCTTCGTCTTCGTCGGCGCCGGCTACGCCGGCGTGGAGGGGCTCGCCGAGCTGCAGGACTTCGCCGCGCAGACGATCGAGCTGTATCCCCGCTGCCGCGCCCAGGGGATGCGCTGGGTGCTCGTGGAGGCCGGGGAGCGGATCATGCAGGAGGTGCCCGCCACGCTCTCCCGCTTCGCCGAGGGGGAGCTGCGCGGCCGCGGCATCGAGGTGCGCGTGCGGACCACGCTGCAGCGGGTGCTGGAGCGCGGTGCCGAGCTCTCCGACGGCGAGACGATCCCCGCCCGCACCGTCGTGTGGACCGCCGGCGTCAAGCCGAGCCCGGCGGTGTCGCGGCTCGGCCTTCCCCTCGACGCGGCAGGCAGGGTGATCGTCGACCGCACGATGCGGGTGGACCCCGCGAGCCTGCCCGCGCCCGCCGCCGATGCCACGGGCAGACGGATGTCGTGCGAGGTGTGGGCGATCGGCGACTGCGCCGCGGTGCCCGACGCCTCCCGCGGTGGGCGGAGCTGTCCGCCCACCGCCCAGCATGCGATCCGCCAGGGCCGGCTCGTCGCGCGCAACGTCCACGCCACGCTGCGCGGCCGCGCAGCCCGGCCTTTCCGCTACCGCACCAAGGGGGTGGTGGCCGAGCTCGGACGCAACAAGGCCGTCGCGATCACGCTCGGCGTGCGCTGGCGCGGCTTCCCCGCGTGGCTGATCGCGCGCACCTACCACCTGCTGCTGATGCCCGGCGTGGGCAGGCGGCTGCGACTGCTCGTCGACTGGAACGTCGCGCTGGTGTTCGGCCGCGACGTATCCTCGCCCGGCCGCCTCGGCAGTCCCACCCCGCTGGAGGACCGCTGAGCGGCACGAGAGCGCCGGCTGACAGGCGGCGGATGCGGGTGCGATCGTGTGACCGGCGTATGCTGGACTGCTGATGGCGATAGTCGAGGAGATCAAGGCCGATCTGCAGAACGCGATGCGCGCCGGCGAACGGGAGAAGGTGGGGGCGCTGCGACTCGTGCTCTCCGAGCTGCAGAAGGCCGCCAAGGAGGGCGGCGAGGACGAGCTCGCGGTCATGCGCCGCGAGCGCAAGCGCAGGCTCGAGGCAGCCGGCGCATATCGCGAGGCGGGGCGCGAGGATCTCGCCGCCGGCGAGCAGAGCGAGGCCGAGCTGATCGCCGCCTACCTGCCGGCCGAGCTATCCGAGCCGGAGCTGGCCGTGATCGTCGAGCGGGCCGTGCGCGAGAGCGGCGCCTCCACGGCCAAGGAAATGGGCGTGGCGATGAGGCAGGCGATGGCCGCCGTGGACGGTCGCGCGGACGGCAAGCGCGTCTCGGCGCTCGTACGGGCCTCACTGGCGGGATGAGGACGCAGATCGAGCTCTCCAACGAAGTTGCCGCCGAGCTGGCGGGAAGCCAGGACGCTGTGCTGCGTGCGCTCGAGGCCCACCTCGACTGCAAGGTGTTCCTGCGCGGCAACCTACTCACGTTCGATGGCGAGGAGAGCGAGACGACCGCCGGGGAGAGGGTCGTGCGTGAGCTCGCCGACCTGATCGCCCGCGGCCATCAGATAGGCCCGGGGACGATCGCCGCGGTCACCGGCGCGCTCGACGCGCACGAGTCGCCCGCGCGCGTGCTCGAGGACTTCGTATGGAGTCACCGCGGGCTGCGCGTGGCCCCCAAGACGGTCAACCAGAAGCGCTACGTGGACTCGGTTCGCGAGAACACGATCACCTTCGGCGTGGGGCCGGCGGGGACGGGCAAGACGTTCCTGGCCGTCGCGATGGCCGCCGCTGCGCTCTCGCGACACGAGGTCAACCGCATCATCCTCACGCGGCCGGCGGTCGAGGCGGGCGAGCGGCTCGGGTTCCTACCGGGCGACCTCATGGCCAAGGTCGATCCCTACCTGCGCCCGTTGTTCGATGCCCTGCACGACATGCTCGACCCGGAGAAGGTCTCCCAGCACATCGATCGCGGCGTGATCGAGATCGCGCCGTTGGCGTTCATGCGGGGACGCACGCTGAACGATTCGTTCGTGATCCTCGACGAGGCGCAGAACACCACGCCGGAGCAGATGAAGATGTTCCTCACGCGGCTGGGCTTCGGCTCGCGGATGGTCGTCACGGGAGACATCACGCAGGTGGACCTCCCGCGCGAGCAGCAGTCCGGGCTGATCGCGGTGGCCGAGGTGCTCGAGCAGGTGGAGGGCATCGAGTTCGTGCGCTTCGGCGGTGAGGATGTCGTGCGGCACAAGCTCGTCCAGCGGATCGTCGAGGCCTATGACGCCCACTCCCAGCAGCCGGGCGGTGCGGTTTCGGCCGCGCGCCCCGCACCGCCGGCCGGCGGCAAGGCCGCCGAAGCGAGCGGGCGCTCGGCGATCCGCAGCGCCTGAGCGCAGATGATCGACGTCGAGGTACTCGGCGCGGGGCTCAGCACCGACGTCCCGGACCCCGCCGAGGTGCGGCTCCTGTGCTCGCGCGCGGCCGCCCGCCTGGGGGTCGCCGACGGGCACGTGGCGATCGAGTTCGTGGACGCTCCCACGATCGCCGAGCGCAACGCCCGCTACCGCAGCCGGCCCGAGCCCACCGACGTGCTGTCCTTCCCGATCGACGGCGCAGAACCGCTTGCGGGCGCTCCCCGCGAGCTGGGCGACGTGGTGATCTGTCCCGAGCACACCGCCGACCTGCGCGAGGCGATCGTGCACGGGATGCTCCACCTGCTGGGCATGGACCACGAGCGCGACGACGGCGAGATGCTCGAGCTCCAACGCGAGCTACTCGCGCAGGCCGAGCGTTGACCCGCGGCGGCTTCGTCGCGCTCGCCGGGCGGCCCAACGTGGGCAAGTCCACGCTCGTCAACGCCGTCGTCGGCGAAAAGGTGGCGATCGTCTCCGACAGGCCGCAGACGACGCGGCGGGCGATCCGCGGAATCGACCACAGCGGCGAATGCGAGATCGTGCTCGTCGACCTTCCCGGCGTGCAGCGCCCCCGCGACGCGCTCACCGCGCGCATGGCCCGGCGCGTGCAGCAGGAGCTCGCCGGCTCCGACGCCGCGCTGCTGATGCTCAACGGCGAGCAGGGTGTCGGCCCCGGCGACCGCTACATCGCAAGGACGCTCGCGGAGGCACCGGTGCCGGTGACGATCGCCGTCAACAAGGTCGACAGGCTCTCCACCGCTTCGCTGATGGCGGTCCTGACGCAGGCCGCCGAGCTCGACGTGGGCGACGCGGTGTTCCCGATCTCGGCGCGCCGCGGTCAGGGCGTCCCCGAGCTGATGGAGCACCTGCGGTCGCTGATGCCCGAGGGGCCGTTCATGTACGCCGACGGCGACCTCTCCGACCAGAGCCGCGAGGTGCTCGTGGCCGAGCTGATACGCGAGGCCGCGATCAGGCGCACGTTCGAGGAGGTGCCGCACGCGGTCGAGGTCGCGGTCGAGGAGGTCGAAGGGCCGCACGACGGGCTGATGCGCGTGAGGGCGCTCGTGTGGGTCGAGACGGAGTCCCAGAAGGGCATCCTGATCGGGGCCGGGGGCCGGATGGTGAAGGCGATCGGCACGGCCGCTCGGCGCGAGATCGAACGTGCCCTGGACTGCCGGGTCCATCTCGAGCTCTCGGTGCGCGTGCGGCGGGACTGGCGCGGCGACGAGGACCTGCTCGACCGCCTCGGGATCACCTAGCCGCGCGACACGGCAAGACGGCCCCCGGGGCGCGCGGATCTCCTACAGCCTGCGCGCGAGATGGTCGGCGATCGTCTCGAGCGCGCCGAGATCGAGCGGCGAGCTCCACTGGAAGGGGATGCCCACCACCTCGAAGTCGCGTCGGCGCAGCCGCGCGACCTGGTTGTGCTGGAAGCGCGCGCGGTCGTGGACCGCCTGCGCCGCGTGCGCGGCGGCGTGGCGCAGCTGCACCTCGCTGCCCACGCGCTCTCGCTTTCGCCCGGCGGGCGCCCGTGCGGGCGAGGAGCCGTCGAGCGCCGCGATCCGGCGCATCTCCGCCGCGGTGAAGCGCCTGGGCAGCAGCCCGTTGGCGATCACCGCCGCGACGTCTCGCCCGAGCTGGCTGCGCAGGCCCTCCTGCAGCTCGATCGCCTCTGTGACCGCCATCTCGGTTGCGAGCGCGACCGCCACGTAGGCGCTGCGCTCGGCGTCCGCGAGCAGCCTGCCGACCTCGTGCGCCTGCGCGGCGACGGGTCCCACGCGCGCGATCGCGCCGAAGGTCTGCGGCGAGCGCAGCATGCCGAGCGCGTGACCGGTGGCGGGGGCGTCGAGCACCACCAGGTCGTAGCCGCTGGCGCGGCGCTGCCAGCGTTGTCCCTGGGTGAGCTCCCAGACCTTGACCATCCCGAAGAGCTCCTTCGCGCCGGGCGCGGCGGCCGCGAAGTACTGGAATGTCCCGCTGGAGGCGAGCACGCGCCCGGGGATGCGCCCGCCGAGCTCCTGCACCCACTCGAGCAGTGCGCGGTCGGGGTCGATCGTGATGCTCGACAGGCCGTCGGTCAGGCGCGTCTCATAGCCGGGCTGGCGAGCGTCCACCGCGAACAGGTCCGTCAGCCGGCTGTGGTCGCCGACCTCCACCACGATCGTGCGCCGCCCGCCGCGCGCAGCCAGCAGCCCGAGCGCCGCGGCGATCGTCGTCTTGCCCACGCCGCCCTTGCCGGTGACCACGATCAGCCTGCGATCCAGAAGCGATCTCATCGCCTCCCAGTCTGTCTCAAACCGCAGCGCTCCGGCGGTACCTACAATCGTGCAGATGAGCACGGCCGCCGAGAATCTGCTCGACGCGCAGGTCGTCTACGACCAAGACGGCCTGCTGCCTTGCGTGGTGCAGGACTGGAGCACCGGCGAGGTGCTCACGCTGGCCTACATGAACGCACAGGCGCTGAAGCTCACGCGCGAAACGGGCGAGCTGCACCTGTGGAGCCGCTCGCGCCAGGAGCAGTGGCACAAGGGCGCCACCAGCGGCAACGTGCAGGCCGTGCGCGCGCTGCGCCTGGACTGCGACGGCGACACGCTGCTGGCGCTCGTCGAGCCCGCCGGCCCGGCTTGCCACACCGGCGAGCGCACCTGCTTCCACCGCGGCGAGACGGCGCACGCTCCGCCTCGCGCGGGCGCGCCGCACGAGGCGCTGCCGGCGCTCGAGCGCACGCTCGGCCTGCGCGCGCGCGAGCGACCCCAGGGCTCGTACACGGTCGAGCTCCTGGACGACCCCGAGCGCATCGGCGAGAAGGTCATGGAGGAGGCCGAGGAGGTGGCGCGCGCGGCCCGCGAGGAGTCCGATGAGCGCGTCGAGGAGGAGGCCGCGGACCTGCTCTACCACCTGCTCGTGCTGCTGCACAGCCGCGGCCGCTCTCTCGCGGACGTCGAGCGGGTGCTCGATGCCCGTCGTTCCTAGCGCCGCCGGGCCGCTGCCCGGCGAGGAGCAGCACGGCCCGCCCGCGGGCGGCGACGGCGTGGGCTCCCGGGCGCCCGGCGATCCCGCGGCGGCGATCCAGCCGAGCCTGCAGGACGCCCGCTCGCTCGCCCGCTCGCACAACCTGATCCCGCTGACGTTCAGCTTTGTCGAGGACTGCGAGACGCCCGTGTCGGCCTTCCTGAAGCTGCGCGCGCTCGCGCCGGGCGAGCCGGCGTTCCTGCTCGAGTCGGCCGACCAGGGTCAGCGGGTGGGCCGCTGGTCGTTCATTGGCTTTCGACCGCGCGCCGTCCTGCGCTGGGACCTGGCCGACGGCGGCGACCCGTACGCGCTCGCGGCCGAGCACGTCGCGCGCTTCAACCAGGCGCCGATGGCCGACGCTCCTCCGTTCACCGGCGGGGCGGTGGGTGTCTTCGGCTACGACCTGGTGCGCGCGGTCGAGCCCCTCGGCGACGGGCCGCCCGACGCCCTCGGGCTGCCGGACATGGCGCTGATGCTCTCCGACGCGCTCGTCGTCTTCGACCACCTCAAGCACACAGTCAGGATCATCGCCAACGCCGACCTGCAGGGCGAGCCCGACATCGAGCGGGCCTACGCGGCGGCCGCGGCCACGATCGCCGAGGTCCGCCGCGTGCTCGCCGGCCCGGTGCCCCGCGCCGAGCCGCGGCAGCGCGGCGCGCGGCGGATGCCGGAGTTCGAGTCGAACATGACCCGCGAGCAGTTCGAAGCGATGGTCGCGCGCATCGTGGCCTACATCTACGCCGGCGACGCCTTCCAGGTCGTCCCCTCCCAGCGCTGGTCGGCGCCGGTGCCGGTCCAGGCGTTCTCGATCTACCGCGGCCTGCGCGCGGTCAACCCCAGCCCGTACATGTACTTCCTGGACTTCGGCGACTTCCAGGTCGTGGGCGCGAGCCCGGAGCCGCTGCTGACCGTCAGCGGGCGCCACGTCAGCACCAAGCCGATCGCCGGAACGCGTCCTCGCGGCGCCAGCCCCGAGGAGGATCGCCGCATCGCCGATGAGCTGCTGGCCGACGAGAAGGAGCGCGCCGAGCACGTGATGCTCGTGGATCTCGGGCGCAACGACCTCGGCCGCGTGTGCGAGTACGGCAGCGTGGTCGTGGACGAGCTGATGGAGATCGAGTCCTACAGCCACGTGATGCACATCGTCTCCTCGGTGTCTGGGACGCTGCGCGAGGGCGTGGGAGCGATGGACGCGCTGCGGGCGGTGCTGCCGGCCGGAACCCTCTCGGGCGCCCCCAAGGTGCGCGCGATGCAGATCATCGACGAGCTCGAGCCGGTCAAGCGGGGCGGTTACGGCGGCGCGATCGGCTATCTCAGCTACGCCGGCGACCTCGACACCGCGATCCACATCCGCACGCTCGTGATCAAGGACGGCGTCGCCCACGTTCAGGCGGGCGGCGGCACCGTCGCGGACGCCAAGCCGGACTACGAGTACGAGGAGTCGGTCGCAAAGGCGCACGCAGCGCTGCGTGCGGTCGCGCTGGCATGCGAACAACCGGACTGGGCATGAGCGCCGCCGGGCACGCTCACGTGCGCCGCATCGAGTGCACGTCCTCATCACGGGACCGACAGGGTGCAGGCCGGGCATGAAGGTGCTGGTACTCGACAACTACGACTCGTTCACCTACAACCTCGTCCAGTACCTGGGCGAGCTGGGCGCAGAGGTGGAGACCGTGCGCAACGATCGCGCGAGCGCCGAGGATCTCTTGCAGCGCGGCTATCAGCGCTGCGTGGTCTCGCCCGGGCCGTGCACGCCCAACGAGGCCGGCATCACGCTCGAGGTCGTCCGCCGCATGCCCGAGGCCGGCGTGCCCACGCTCGGCGTGTGCCTGGGTCACCAGGCGCTCGCGCAGGCCTTCGGCGGCCGCGTGAAGCTCAACCCGCCCGTGCACGGCAAGGCGACCACGATCGAACACGACGGGCGCACGATCTTCAGAGGGCTGCGATCTCCGCTGACGGTGGGTCGCTACCACTCGCTCGTGGTCGATGACGTGCTGCCCGACTGCCTGCAGGAGTCCGCGCGCGGGGGCGGGGTGCTGATGGGGCTGCGCCATCGCGAGCTGCCCGCCGAGGGCGTGCAGTTCCACCCCGAGTCGGTGCTCACCGAGCAGGGCCGCGAGCTGCTCGGGAACTTCCTCGCCGGTGCGCCCGCCGGGGAAGGCTAGGGGGCGGTCGCGAAGATGGCCAACGCGATCCTGACCACGGCGATCGACGCGCTTGCCGCGCGCCAGGACCTGAGCGCCGACCAGACCGCCGAGGTGCTCGCCGAGATCATGCACGGCGAGGTGAGCGAGATCCAGATCGCCGCGTTCCTGATCGCGCTGCGAACGAAGGGCGAGACGGTCGCCGAGCTGGCCGGCCTCGCCCGCACGATGCGCGCGCTCGCGGCCCACGTCCCAACCGAACGCGAGGACCTGCTCGACACGGCCGGCACCGGCGGCGGGCGCAGCACCTTCAACGTGTCCACCACCGCCGCTCTGATCGCCGCCGGCGCAGGGTGTGCGGTCGCAAAGCACGGCAATCGCTCGGCCACGAGCCGCTCCGGCTCCGCCGACCTGCTCGAGGCGCTCGGCGCGCGCATCGACCTCGGCCCGGAGGCGGTCGCGGCCTGCATCGCGGAGGCCGGCTTCGGGTTCATGTTCGCGCCCGCGCACCACCAGGCCACGCGCTTCGTGGTGCCCGTCCGCCGTGAGCTTGCGGTGCGCACGATCTTCAACCTGCTGGGGCCTCTCACGAACCCGGCCGGCGCCCGCCGGCAGCTGATCGGCGTCTCGGACCCTGCGTTCCTGGAGACGATGGCGGGCGCCCTGGCGAAGCTCGGGGTCGACCGCGCGCTGCTCGTCTGCTCGGAAGACGGCCTCGACGAGGTCTCCGCGAGCGCGCCCACGCGGGTGATCGAGGTCAACGGCGGTGAGCTACGACGCTACGTGCTCGCACCCCAGGACATCGGCGTCGAGCACGACGCCCACCAGCCGCACGCCGAGGTCGGCGGGGGCACGCCGCAGGAGAACGCGGCGGTCACACGCGCGATCCTCGACGGCGGCGGCCGGGGCGCACCCGGCGAGGACCTCGCGCTGGTCAACGCGGGTGCCGCGATCTACGTGGCCGGGCGCGCAGCCACGATCGCCGAGGGCGTCGGGCTCGCGCGGGACGCGCTGGCCGAGGGGCGCGCCGCCGCGGCCCTGGAGCGCTACGTTCACGCGAGCCTGCGTCTCGCGCCCGCCGAGGCGCTGGGATGAGCACGCGCATACCCACGGTGCTCGAGCGGATACTCGGACAGACGCGCGAGGAGCTCGAGCGGCGCAAGCGCCAGACGCCGCTGGGGGTCCTGCAGCAGGCGGGCCAGGAGCGGGGCGAGCGCGCCGGGCGCACGTTCGCGTCCGCGGTGCGGGCGGATGGCATTGGCGTGATCGCCGAGTTCAAGCGCCGCTCGCCCTCGGCGGGCAGCCTGCGCGAGGCGGCGGACCTCGCCGGCGTCGTCGCGGCCTACGCGCGCGGTGGCGCGGTGGCGCTGTCGATCCTCACCGAGGGTCCCAACTTCGGCGGCGCGCTCGAGGATCTGAGCGGTGCCCGCGCAGTCTGCGATCTGCCGCTGCTGCGCAAGGACTTCATCCTCGACAGCTACCAGCTGCACGAGGCCCGCGCCGCCGGTGCCGACGCTGTGCTGCTGATCGTCGCAGCGCTCGAGCAGCCGCAGCTCGCCGAGCTGGTGGCGCATGCGCAGGCGCTCGGCCTCGACGCGCTCGTGGAGGTCCACGACGAGGCCGCGCTGGCGATCGCGCTCGACGTCGGGGCGGATCTGGTGGGTATCAACAACCGCGATCTGCGTGACTTCAGCGTGGACACCGACCGGACCGAGCGGCTGATGGGCGGCATGCCCGCGGGCGTGACCGTGGTCTCGGAGTCGGGCATCCACAGCGCCGGGCAGCTGCGCCGGCTGGCCGAGCGCGGCGTGCAGGCGGTGCTGGTCGGCGAGTCCTTGATGCGGGCCGAGGACCCTGCGGCCGCTCTGCGCTCGCTGGTCGGGTCTTAGGACGGCTGACGCAGCCCTTTAGTTTCGCTTGACCCGGACCGATCATCCTCACTGCAGATGAAGCGCCCGTTCATGATCCCGTTCATCTCCGCCCTCATCGGCGGAGCGGTCGTCGCCGCCGTGATCGGCGCGTTCGGCGGCCTCGGCGGGAGCACCAGCACGATCACCACGATCCAGGCGACGCCTGCGACCCCGACCAACGCATCCCAGCAGACATCCGGGCTCACGCCCCATCAGGTCTACGTCCGTGCCGCACCCGGCGTGGCGTTCGTCACCTCCACGATCGTCCAGAAAAGCGAATCGCCGTTCAACCTGTTCGGCGGCGAAGCCCAGCGCCAGGGGACCGCCACCGGGTCGGGCATCGTGATCGATAGCAACGGCACGATCCTCACCAACTACCACGTCATCGAGAACGCGATCAAGGTGACGGTCAGCTTCGAAAAAGGCAAGACGGTCGAAGCCCAGGTCGTCGGCAAGGACCCCTCCAACGACCTCGCGATCCTGCGCATCCCGACCGACGGGCTGACGCTGCACCCGCTCACGCTCGGCGACTCCGGCAACGTGCAGGTGGGCGACCCCGTCTACGCGATCGGCAACCCGTTCGACCTGCAGCGCACGCTGACCACCGGCGTGATCTCTGCGCTGCAGCGCGAGATCACGGCGCCCAACGGCTTCGCGATCAACAACGTCCTGCAGACCGACGCGCCGATCAACCCCGGCAACTCCGGTGGACCGCTGCTGGACGCGCTCGGCCGCGTGATCGGCATCAACTCCCAGATCGAGACCGGCAGCAGCGGCGGCGGCAGCGTCGGCATCGGCTTCGCCGTGCCGATCAACACCGCCAAGTCTGAGATCGCCCAGCTCGAGAAGGGCGGGACGCTCCGCGGCGCCTACCTCGGCCTGACCTCGCTGACGATCGACGGGTCACTCTCGGCGCTGAACCTGCCGGTGCAGTCGGGCGCGCTCGTGCAGAGCGTGCAGAAGGGGACGCCCGCGGCCAAGGCGGGCATCCGCGGCGGCACGGTCACGACCGAAAACGGCCAGGTCGCCGTCGGCGGTGACATCATCACCTCGCTCGACGGCAAAGCCGTCAACAGCTCCGAAGACCTCTCCAACTACGTCGGCGCCAAGAAACCCGGCGAGACCGCGGTGATCGGGCTCGAGCGCGCCAACGGCCACGGCGGCTACACGCACATGACCGTGACCGTCACGCTCGGCAGCCGGCCGGACTCGGTGCCCAGCCCGACCACGCCCGAAGGCTAGAGCGCCCCCAAGGGTCGCCCGCTACCGTTGGGGCATGCCTGCCCCGCTCGATCGCGGTCTCACAGCCGGCGCCGCACAGAGCCCGTCGCATCTCGACGGCGCGGGCGAGCGTGCGCTCGCGCGGGTGAAGATCTGCGGCATCACCAACCCGGCGGACGCCGAGCTCGCGGTTGGCCTCGGTGCCTGGGCGCTGGGGATGATCTTCTACGCGGACAGCCCCCGCCGCTGCGCGCGCTCGGAGGCCCGCCGCATCGTCGCCGCCGGCCGCCGGCGCGTCGAGCTGTGCGGCGTGTACGTCAACGCGCCGCTGACGGAGATCGAGCACGACTGCGAGGAGCTCGGGCTGACGCTTGTGCAGCTGCACGGCGACGAGGGACCGGCCTTCTGCGCGGAGGTCGCCCGCAGGACCGGTGCCCGCGTGATCAAGGCCGCCCAGGTCGCAGGTCCGGGTGACGTGAGAGACCTCGAGCGCTTCCACGTCGACTTCCACCTGCTCGACGCGCGCTCGCGCAAGAGCGCCCACGAGGGGATACGGGGTGGAACCGGTGAGACGTTCGACTGGCGCCTGGTCGCCACGCGACACACGCGCGTGCCGCTGATCCTCAGCGGCGGGCTCGTGCCCGAGAACGTGGCCGCGGCGATCGCCGCCACCGCTCCCTATGCGGTCGACAGCGCGAGCGGGACCGAGGCGGCGCCCGGGCACAAGGATCCTGAGCGGATGCGCGCGTTCTTCCGCGCCGTCGAGCGGGTCGTCCCCGAGCCGCACGAGATCGGCCCGCGAGCGTGAGCGCACCCTCTCGCGCACAAGAGAGCGCCGTCGAGCACCGCTTCGGGGAATACGGGGGGCAGTTCGTGCCGGAGACGCTGATGCCCGCACTGGCCGAGCTGGAGCAGGCCTGGATCGCCGCGCGCCGCGACCCCGCATACCGCGATGAGCTCGACGGCCTGCTGCGCGACTTCGGCGGGCGACCCACGCCGCTCTACCGCGCCCGCAGGCTTTCCGAGCGCGTCGGGCGGACCGTCTACCTCAAGCGCGAGGACCTCAACCACACCGGCTCGCACAAGCTCAACAACGCCCTCGGCCAGGTGCTGCTGGCGAGGAGGATGGGCAAGTCGAGGATCATCGCCGAGACCGGAGCGGGCCAGCACGGCGTGGCGACCGCGACCGTATGCGCGCTGTTGGGGATGGACTGCGAGATCTACATGGGGGTGCAGGACACCCGCAGGCAGCTGCCGAACGTGCAGCGCATGGAGCTCCTCGGCGCCACCGTGCGGCCGGTGCAGGCGGGCGCGATGACGCTCAAGGAGGCGACCTCGGCGGCGATCCGCGACTGGGTCACGAACGTCGCGAACACCCACTACGTGATCGGCTCGGTGGTCGGCCCCGCCCCGTACCCCGCGATCGTCAGGGATCTGCAGCGCGTGATCGGCGACGAGGCCCGCGAGCAGATCCTCCAGCGCGAGGGGCGCCTTCCCGCGCGGGTGGTGGCCTGCGTGGGCGGAGGCTCCAACGCGCTCGGGATCTTCGCGGCGTTCATCCCCGACGAGCAGGTGCAGCTGGTGGGCGTCGAGGCCGCCGGCGAGGGGCTGGCCAGCGGCCGCCACGGGGCGCCGCTCACGGTCGGCGGACGGCCGGGGATCCTGCACGGCTCGCGCTCGGCGGTGATGCAGGACGAGGAGGGTCAGATCGTCCAGGCCCATTCCGTGTCCGCCGGCCTCGACTACCCGGGCGCCGGTCCGCAGCACGCCCAGCTGCGCGACAGCGGCCGCGCGCGCTACGTGGCGGTGACCGACGCCGAAGCGCTCGCCGCCTTCCGGGATGTCACGCGCCTGGAGGGCATCATCCCGGCGCTCGAGACCGCGCACGCGCTCGCCTGGGTGCTGGCCCAGGACGACGGCGAGCTGGACCTCGTGTGCCTCTCCGGTCGCGGCGACAAGGACCTCGCCGAGGTGCTCGGCGCGCGCGGCGCATGAGCGCGACGGAGGTGACGGGGATCGAGCGGATAGGCGCGGCGTTCGCCGCCAGCGAGAAGCGGGCTGCACTGATGCCGTACCTGATGGCCGGCTTCCCCACGCTTGCGGAGTCGGCGCGGATCGGCGAGGCCTGCGTGGAGGCTGGCGCCGACGTGATCGAGCTCGGCGTGCCCTACTCCGATCCGCTGGCCGACGGCCCCGTGATCCACGAGGCGGCCACGCGCGCGCTCGCCGCGGGCGCCAACGTGTCCGGCGTGCTGGAGGTGGCGCGGGCGCTCTCGCCGAGCGTGCCGGTCGTGTTGATGTGCTACGCCAACATGGTCTTCGCCCCCGGCGTTGAGGCCTTCGTGGACCGTCTGGCCCGCGCCGGGGCGTGCGGGCTGATCGTGCCCGACCTGCCGCTGGGCGAGGGCGGGGAGGTGCTCGCTGCCTGCGACGAGCGCGGGGTCGCGCTCGTCCCGCTCGTCGCTCCCACGACCACGCCGGAGCGGCTCGCGGCGATCGGCGCGCGGGCGCGCGGCTTCCTCTACACGGTCTCGGTCGTGGGCACGACCGGTGAGCGTCGCGAGCTCGGCGAGCGCTTCGCCGAGGAGGTCGCCCGCGCCAAGGCGAGCACGGCCGTGCCGGTGGCGCTTGGCTTCGGCATCAGCACCCCCGAGCACGCGCGCCAGGCCGCCGAGGCAGGCGCCGACGGCGTGATCGTGGGAACCCGTCTGGTGCGCGCGGCGGGGGAGTCCGAGCATCCCGCCGAGTCGGTCGGCGCCGTGGTCGGCGAACTCGCCGCGGGCCTCGCCCGGGTGGGCGGGTCCGTATAAGATTGCGCGCGCATGGGATTGATCCTCACCGTCACCGCGGGCCTTGTCGTCTGGATCGTGCTGTGGGCGCTCGGGGCCAAGGGCTTCGATGCCTTCCTGCTCGCCACGGCGATCATCCTCGTCGGGGCATCGCTGAAGATCCTCTCCGGCTACCTGCCCGGCCGTCGCAGCTAAGCGGCCGGTGCTCGCGCGCTGGCTGGGCCTCGCCGTGCTCCTCGCAGCGGCCGCTGGAGCGGTTGGCTGCAGCGGCTCGGGGGCCTCGACCAACAACGAAGCCACCGGCAGCCAGCTCGCGGTGTACTCGAGCCTGCCGCTGCAGGGCCCGCTGGCAGCGATCTCCGACGAACTGATCAAGGGCGAGAAGCTCGCGCTCTCGGGCGTCGGGGGCCGCGTCGGCCGCTTCAAAATCGGGTACGCCTCGCTGGACGACTCGAGTCCGACGAGCGGCCGCTGGAGCCCGGGCGAAACCGCCACCGCCGCCAAGACCGCGGCGCAGGACACCAGCACGATCGCCTATCTCGGCGACTACAACTCGGGTGCCACCGCGGTGTCGCTGTTCCCGATCAACGAGGCCGGGATCGCGCAGGTCAGCCCCGGCAGCCCCTACGAGGGCCTGACCTCCTCGCTCGATGCGGGACAGGACGAGCCCGAACGCTTTTATCCGACCGGGAAACGAACGTTCGTGCGCCTCATCCCCGGCGACTCGGTGCAGGCCGCCGCGCAGGTGCAGCTGATGCGCTCGCTGGGCGTGCACAAGCTGTACCTGCTCGACGACCAGGACCCGTTCCAGTCGCCGCTGGCCAAGCTCGTCGCCTCCGGGGCGCTGGCCGCCGGGATCAGCGTGGCCGGCCATGACAGCATCTCGGTTACCACCGGCGCGACGTATACGGGCGAGGCCGAAAAGATCGCGGAAAGCGGCGCGCAGGCGGTGTTCTTCGCGGGCGCCGGCAGCGAAGGCGCGGCTGCGATGTGGCAGCAATTGCACGCTGCGATGCCGCACCTGCTGTTGCTGGGGCCGAGCACGCTGGCCGAAGAAGAAGGCTTCGCGAGCCATATCGGCGCCGCCGCGGCCAGCACCTACATCACCACGCCCGCGCTCCCGCCGAGCATGTACCCGGCCTCGGCGCAGCGCGTGCTGCGCGCCTACCGCAGGGCCTTCGGCGGCGAACCCTCCGCCTATGCGCTCTTCGGGTTCGAGTCGATGAGCCTGGTGCTCAGCGCGATCCGCCGGGCCGGCGCGCACGGCAACGACCGCGAGACCGTGGTGGCGAACCTGCTCTCCACGCGCAAGCGCGACTCGGTGCTGGGGCGCTACTCGGTCGAACCCAACGGCGAAACCACGCTGTCCAGCTATGCCGTCGATCGCGTCGCGGGCGGCCGCCCGGTGTTCTACCGCGCCTACCAGTTGCCGCGTTGAGCGGTCGCGCCGCCGGCGGGCGCGGCGGCGGCGAAGCCAGCCGCGCTCAGCGCAGCCCGACGCTCAGCTTGAAGCGTTCGACTTCGCTGGCGAGCGCGTGGCCACCACCGGCGATCGTCGCGACCGAGTGCAGGTAGGGCACGAGCTTCGAGATGGTGGGGTCTTCGGTTAGCCCGACGCCTTCGAGCAGGGCGAGCAGCGTCGGCACTTCGAAGAGCAGGCTGGGCTGCAGGCCTTCGCCGAGGGTCGCGGCCGCGCTCGAGCGCGAGGCGGCGCTCGCGAGCGCCGTCGACGGGCTGAGCGCGTCCGTGACCGAGGCTTCGCCGAGGCCGAGCACGAACTTGGTCTCGCCGGCGGCGTCGCGGCCGTTTGCGATCACGAGCGTCACCGGCAGCCCGCTCACCTTCGCCGCGACCGCGGCGTCCGTCCCCGGGATGGTGACGGGCTGGGTGCTGCTGCCGCCGAGGCGCAGCTGCGCTGCAAGCTTCTGCACGGCCGCGCGCGACAGGGCCGGGTTCGTCGATTCGATCACCACCGCGCCCTTCAGTTCGAGCAGGCCCGAGCCGCTCGCGTAGACGCCACCCGAGCCCATCCAGCTGCTGAAGTCGTGCTTGGCCTGCGCCGTGTCCGCACCGAGCGCGCTCAGCGGCGCCAGCAGCCCTTCGACGAGTCCCTTGAGGCTGAGGGGCCCGGAGGACGCTCCGGCGCTCGCGCCCGAGAGGCTCGAGCCGGCGGCCGCGAGTTCGCGCAGCGCGAGCACGTCCTGCCCGAGGCTCGAGCCCAGGTGGCCGAGGCCGATCGCCAGCCACGAGTCGCCGGGGAGTTCGTCAAACGCACGCGAGCCTTCTGCGACGGAGCCGAGCAGACCGCCCGGCGTGCTCGTGGAGGCGGTCGCGGCAGCGTCCACGTACACCGACACCGAGCCGGAGGCGGGCACGAGCGAGATGTTCGACTCGCGCGCGCCGGCGAGCAGCGCGAGCAGTCCCAGCGCCCCCTTCTGCGTACCGCCTTCGGCTGCGGCCGTCGGGTTGGTGTAGAGGTGCGCGAGCGCTCCCGCGGGAGCATCCGCGAGCAGCTTTGCGTAGCCGCTCGCGTGCAGCAGCGCGGCCCCACCAAGGGTCGTGTCGATCACCCCGTGAACGCCCGCTTCGCTGCCGATCACCGCGAAGCGGTCCACCATGGCGAAGGCGATCCCTTCGGCGGTGGCCTCGTAGCTCACGCCGCGATAGCTCGTCGCGTGGGCACCCGCGTGGGCGGCCTGCGAGTTCAGGAACGAGCGCGCCTTGGAGCTGTCGCTGGTGTCCATCACGATCGCGCCCTGCGCGCCATGGGACCCGAACGGGAAGGCGGCGGCGCTCGAGGCGGAGCCGAGCAGGCCCTGGCGCAGCAGCGGCAGCAGCGTCCCGGCGTCGGCCAGCGAGGTGAGGAACACGCCGGCGTGCGGTCCGAGCCAGGGCGCGATGTCGCGACCGTATTCGAGCTGCGGCGAGCCGGGCGTCTGCAGCACCTGCACGAGCCGCAGGTAGGGGTCGCCCTGATGCGTGATCGAGCGTCCCACCGCTGCGGCGTTGGCCTGCTCGGAGCCCGAGGGGCGCACGTCGGCGCCGGCGTAGATCGGCGCCGACGCCGGGACCGCGCTGGCGGGGTCTGCGGAGGTGCCCGACCCGCCACCGCCGCCGCCGCACCCGGGCAGCACGAACGCGCTGGCCGCCAGCAACGCCAACGCGGTCGGGAGCCGCCGGGCGGCAGCAGCGCCCGCGGGGCGCCGTTGGAGGGTGGGGAGGCGGGCCAAGGAGATGATCCTAGCCGCGGGCACCACGGAAGCGTCGGACACCGACCCACGCGTGGCGCGTGCCGGCGCAGGCCACCGGGGGCGATGGCTGCAATTGCGTTCCCAGCCAGCGCTGGTGCACGCGCTGTTGCACGCATGCGTTCGCGGGAGGGGCTTGCACGGCAACCCGGAAACCCTCGTGCTTGCAGGCGTTTCTCGCGTGCTGATGGAGCGGGGGAGGAATAGTGGGAGAAGTTGTGCAGCTGGGGTTGCATTGTGGGAGGAAGTGGGATATCTTCGCGCCAGCGAGCCGGGGTGGAGGGGCTCCTCCCACTCCTCCACCTCGGCTCGAATACAAGCTTGGGAGCTCTCAGTGGTCCCCTTCCGCGGCACCTTCGACCATACGCTCGACGCCAAGAACCGCCTGACCGTGCCCGCGCGCTACCGCGCGGCCCTGTCCGAGGGCGTCGTGCTTGTAATGCCCGTGGACCTCAAGCCCTGCGTCGGCGTCTGGCGGCCGGAGGAGTACGAGAGCTACACGAGCCGCGCGCTCGCCGAGCTGCCGCCGCTCTCGCCGCGGCGGACCGAACTCGAGCGCTTCTTCTACGGCAGCTCGCACGACGCCGAGCTGGACGCGGCGGGGCGCATCATGATCCCCAACTCGCTGCGCGAGTCCGCGCACCTCGCCAAGGACGTGATCGTGGTGGGCGTGGGCGACCGTCTGGAGCTGTGGGACAAGGGCACCTGGGCCGGACATCGATCGACGCTGCTGGACGGCGTCGCGGAGGTCACCGCGCGTGTCGACGATGCTGCTTGAGCTCGGCGAGGGCCGCAGGCCCGAGGACCGTGGTCCGGAGCTCGCGCGCGGACGCAGGCGCGGGGGCGGCGGTCGCGGCGCGTCGCGCACGGGCCGCGCGCCGGCCGGCGCGGGTGTTGCGGGCTCCTCCGCGGCGGCCCACACGCCCGTGCTCGCGGGCGAGCTACTCGGTCTGCTCGACCCGCAGGCGGGGCAGACGGCGATCGACTGCACCTTCGGCGACGGCGGCCACGCGCGCCTCGTCGCGGAGCGGCTCGGCTCGAGCGGAACGCTCGTGGCGATCGACCGCGACCCACTCGCCGAGGAGCGCTTCCAGGCGCTGGCGACGCAGGCGAGCTGCTCGATGCGCTTCATCCGCGCGGGCTACGCCGAAGCGCTCGAACTGCTCGCGCGCGAGGGTCTGCGAGCCGACATCGCCTACTTCGACCTCGGCATGTCCTCGATGCAGGTGGACACGCGCGAGCGCGGCTTCTCCTACTCCTACGACGCCCCGCTGGACATGCGCATGGATCCCGCCCAGGAGCTCAGCGCGCGCGAGCTCGTGGCGGAGTGGGACGAGCGCCGGCTCGCCCACGCGCTGCGCGACTACGGCGAGGAGCGCCACGCCGGCGCGATCGCCAGGGCGATAGTCAGGCGGCGCGCGCAGGCTCCGATCGAGACGACGCTCGAGCTGGTCGAGACGATCAACTCGGCGATCCCCGCGCCGGCGCGCTTCGCCGGCGGACACCCCGCCAAGCGCTCCTTCCAGGCTCTGCGCATCGCGGTCAACGACGAGCTCGGGCAGCTCGAGCGCGCGCTGCCGCTCGCGTGGGCGCTGCTGCGTGATGGTGGTGTGCTGGCCGCGATCTCGTTCCACTCGCTCGAGGACCGCCGTGTAAAGCACTTCCTCGGCGAGCGCGCGCGCGGCTGCATCTGCCCGCCCGATCTGCCCGTATGCGCATGCGGGCGCGTGCCGCAGGCGACGCTGCTGACGCGCCGCTCGACCGTTCCGTCCGCCGCCGAGGTCGCCGAGAACCCGCGTGCGGGGTCCGCCCGGCTGCGCGCCGCCAGGAAGCTGCCCGCGGCACAGGAGCCCAGCGCGTGACGCCGCCCGCGGCCGCTGCTGCCGCCGCCGCGCCCGCCGCCCC
>Ga0209415_10000145_pt1 | contig 112191 bp, 91 predicted proteins | sample PeaSoiSIISIP2007_FD_187696 | JGI IMG/M metagenome (GOLD analysis project Ga0209415, IMG submission 187696) | Peat soil microbial communities from Weissenstadt, Germany - SII-SIP-2007 (SPAdes) (version 2) | ecosystem: Environmental > Terrestrial > Soil > Wetlands > Peat | place: Germany...
AGACGAGCACGCCTGCCTGGACTTGAGCAGTGTCAAAATGCATTGGGACCGCCAGGCGCTTGGCCATCTGGTACACGTGAAGTCTCTGCACTGCCCAATCGATCTGCCTGTGCATCCTCTCTTCGTAGCGAAGGATTCTGTCCATATCGTCCTTGGGTAAGAGTGAGTCACGAATCGAACCTTGCCGTAAATCGGGCTTCCTCGATGCGCCCGAGGCTGTACCTGAGAAAACTTCACCCACGGGCACTGAGCAAGACCAGGCATAGCGTTATTTGAGCCCGACCCCCGTGAGACCGGACGCCCGGCTCTTCATGTGGGGAATCGTTACGGCGCCCACCATCGTTCGCTGGAAGCAACGCTTCCGGCGATACGGACTGGACTGGAGACCTAGCTCCGCTGGTATAGCTCAACGGGAAGAGCAGGCGCATGGTAAGCACCGCGTCGGGAATCCTGACCACAATACCGAGATGTTTGTGAGGGTCGGTCGCTGGCACTATCAGCTAAAGTAGCCGGCGTAAGAAGCGTTAGAGCTGTCCACCAAGACACAGCGGAGGCAGGATCAATTCCCAATCGCAAGGATTTGGGGAATTTAGCGGAGCACAAACCGGAGCACAATAACTGCCGAATGAGGGGCCCAAACCCCGACTGGCGCCCTTCGGATACGACTGTAAGTGATTGAAAACGAGTGAGCGCGGCGAGAACGATTCATCTTGAAAACCACTGTGCCTGAAAGGGTACCGGGGGTTCGAATCCCTCTCCCTCCGCCACTCGTTCCATTTTGGGGGTCTGACGGTATGCCTGCGGATCACCTGCCAGCGCCAGCGGAGGCCGCCATTTCCTTGGGCACGCCGACTTGGACGGTGGCTTTGTCCAAGCCTTTTCCGTAGTGATTCCTGAGCTTAAGAATCAGAGGCTGGGTCACTTCGTGGCCCTTGGCCACCATCAGCACCCCGGCCTCATTTTCGATATCCTGCCGCAGGATCATGCCGATGGCGAGCTGGTCCACGCGGCATTCTCGTATTTCATGCTCTTCCTCCTTCAGCTCCACCAGCGCTTCGAAAATACGGCGGTCCAGGTCGCGATGCTGCTTTGAGAGCCGGTGGGCGGCTTCGGTTTTGGAAACGTCCCGGCGGACAAGCTCGTCAAAAGCCAGCGCCACGCGCAGGATGGAAGCCCCTAACCGCATGTCCGCCATTTCCTGATCGGCAAGGTCGCCATTCACCGTCACGTCCTGGTTTTGGTGCGCAATCATCCAGGCGATCGGCTCCAGGCGCGGAATCTTCGAAAGCAGATCGTGGGCGACTTGCGGGTGGCCGTCGAATAGCGCTTTTTCTTCGGGCGTGAAGTCGCGGCGGCCGTTGTAGGCGGCCTCGATGGTGGCCGGATCCAGAGTAACGCAGCCGAGCTGCGACATCATGCCGGCCACCTCGAATCGCCAGGGGTGGGGCAGGCGCAGCACGCTTGCGATGTGGCGGATGTAGCGCCGCACGCGCGCTGCCCGGCTGAAGGCGGCGGGGTTCACCAGGCTGAGCACTTCCGTGAGTACCTGGATGCTGCCTTGCAGCGTGTTTTCCAACAATTCCTTTTCCGCATTCACCAGGCGGTACTGCATCAATCCCGCGGTCAGGGCCTTTCCCAAGCTTTCCTTATTGCAGGGTTTGGTCAGAAAGCGAAAGATATTTCCTTCGTTGACCGCACGCACGGCGGTTTGGATATCGGCATTGCCGGTCAGCATCATGCGAATGACATCTGGCGCGAGCCCTTTGATTCTTCCCAGCACCTCGATCCCGTCCATCTCCGGCATCCGCATGTCGCAGATGACGACGGCATACGGTCCGGTTTCTCCCATCGCCTTCAAGGCGGCGGCTCCGCCAAGCGCGGTGTCAATTTGAAATTCGTTGCGAAATAGGCGTTTGTATCCATCCAGCACGCCGGTCTCATCGTCCACCATCAGAATCGTTTCAAGCATGGCTTGCACTCCGGGAGGCAACTTCCTGACAGGCTTTCAGCCACGACTCCACCTGCGGCAGGAGCGCAAGCTGGCTCAGAAGCGGTTCGTCGAGGGTCGAGTGTTCATCGAAGCCGGGATGGGGGTGGATCTGGCTATCGAAGTAATCGGCCGCATGGACCGCGATCAGCGGGGAAAAAAGGGTGGGTTGGGCATGAGACGGCTCATGGTGCCAGGCTACGGCCTCGACGATCGAATCCGACAACCCCCACAGCCCCAGCAGATACGCGCCCACGACATTGTGGGTGCAGCCAAAGGCTTCCTCCTCGCAGGCCGCCAACTTCGATCCGGTTTCCGCACGGCGGCCCAAAACCTTTTCGTACTCGGCGCCGAAAGCAGCGGCCAGCAGCAGCTGGCCGACGTCGTGCAGCAGTCCGGCGGCGAAAGCATCGTCGACCATTTCGCGCGAAGACTTTTGCACCCGCGCAATCGCCTTCGCGAAGCTGGCGGTAGCGATGCTGTGGTTCCACAGGAACCCCAAGTCCTGCGTGAGCTCCGCCCCAAAACCGGAAAACACCTCTACGCTGAGAACCAGGGCTTTCAGATCCTCGACTCCGATTAAGGCCGCTGCCTGGTGCGGATTGGACACGTTGCAGGAAAGTCCAAAAAAAGCCGAGTTGACCAACTGCAGCACCTTGGCGGACATGCCCATATCCTGCGCGATCAAGTCGCCGATTTTGTTGATCGACGAGTCGGGAGAGCGGAGAGCTTCGGTCACCGCGAGATACAGTGCGGGAAGGCTGGGCACGGTCTTCATGCGGCCCACGACCTCTTTCAAATGGGGATTGTCAAACATGTCGCGCAGGCCAAACGTGCGCGCCAGCCTTTGCTTGAGTTCATCGACGTCGCAGGGCTTGGACAGATACTGGTGGCTGGGGCCCACCGAACGCAAGATGGTATCGCGGTCCGATTGCCCGGAAAGAACGATGCGAACCGTCCGGGGAAACTTGGTCTTGACCATGTCCAGGAGCTGGGCGCCATCCATCCCGGGCATGCGCATGTCGGTGATCACCACGTCAAAGGGAGCCTTCGCCATGGTTTCCAAGGCCTCGACACCGCTGTTGGCAAAAACCATTTCCCAGTCCGAGCGCATGGCGCGAAGACTCCGCTGCAGGCCCTGCAACACCATGGGCTCGTCATCGACAAAAAGAATTCGTTTGCTCATGTCGCCGCATCCCAGCGTTCAGGCAAGCTGGATGAAAAACGTTGGGTCGCTCATTTGTCCGACAGCAGTGTTATCCATCTCGTGAAACGCTTTGCTTTTTGACCCGGCGTCTCCGGGGAACCGCGTGGACGAGGCCACCCCTCCGGATCGCCTGCCCTTCACATCGGCGGAATTGACCTCGACTTCAATCATCTCGTTGTGGAGGGTGAAATGGGCGTGGCGCTTGCAGGAGATTCCTCAAGACCGCAGCGAAGATAATCGGACCGAACGGGAGTCTAGTACTGGGCGCGGCTCGGAGAAATGGTGCTTGGAAGCGATAACGATGTTCGGGGTAGCTTATTGAGGTGTTCCGCCGCGCGCTTTTGCGCTTCCACCAGTTGCTCGGTGGCCAGCGAATCGGCGAGCCTTCTCTTGGCGGCGCTGATTTCGTCCTTCAAATCCGAGGTGGTACGCTCCGACACCAAGTACCACATGTAAGCCGAGACCAGATCCCGGGCCGTGCCTTTGCCCTGCGCGTAGGCCTCCGCCAACGCTCTCTGCGCTGCCGGCTGGCCCTGCTCCGCAGCCTGTTGCATTCCGGCGAGCGCGGCTTCTTCGGGCTGGCCAGGGACGCTGCCATTCGCCGCAATCCGCGGGGCGGCGGCCGCGTGAACGGGTGGTCGGCTCAGAGTGATCGCCAGGAGTTCCAGCCGGCTGGAGACGCCCAACTTGTCGAACACGCGAAACAAATAGTTCTTAATGGTGTGCTGGCTCAAGCCGAGACGCGTCGCGATTTCGCGGTTGGTCAGTCCTTCGGCAAGACATTGGACCACCTCCAGCTCACGCTTAGAAAGCAGACTCAATCCGTTTGCGCCCAGGGCACGCACCGTCGGGGAGGCGGCCAGCGCCTCGATGGCGAAAACCATCTGCTGCTCGTTCGCCCAGATCTGGCCGGCGTGCACCTGATGCACGCACTTGCTCAAGGTCTCCAGCGACTCGTGCCGGCTGAACACGCCACGCGCGCCGGCGCGAAAAGCTTCCACCACGATTTCGCGCTTGGAGGAGTCCAGCAGGATAATGGCGTGGATGCCAGGCAGAGAAGCTCGCAACTCGCGCAGAATCTCCAAACCTCTCAGAGGTTCCTCGTCGAGATTGGAACTGAGGACCATAACCGCAATCTTGTGGGTGATGGCGGCTTCGATCAAGTCACGCGAATGTGACGCGGCACCGATCACCTCGAGACTGCGATCGCGCCGCAACGCATCGGTCAACAACTGGGTGTGGATGCGGGTGTTGTCCGCTACCAGCACGCGGATGCTTTTTACCGGGTTTTGATCGAAGGGCATGACTCCTCAGTGCACGGCCCGCTGCCGCACCCGTTGGGCAGAAACTCTTTTGTTTCGATGGGTTCCAGAATTAGCCTTCGCCGGCCAAACGTCACATACTACAAGAAAACCGAACCAGACTCCGGGGGAGGAGTTGCGGCAAAGCGACACCTACCAGCGTTGCAACCCCTGCCATACTACAAGAAAGATATTTGCTAAGCAATTAGGTTGAATTCCATTGCACACGCGATGGTAACAAATTGCAACTAGTCTCCGTTTGAGACATTGGCATAAAGCGTCTTCACGCTTCTTACCCTATGTCGGGGCCCGGCGTTTGCCAAGCTATTAAATTATTATGTTATAGAAAACAATACATATTAGTATGATCTAATGCTAAGAGATTCCGCTTTCGATCAGTGGTAGTGCGAGAGCTATCATTTCGCGTAAAACTATAGTGGTGGAGAAACTATACTCTAATACATTAGTCTTACTACAATTGACTATTACTGCTCTTTACCATGAGATGTATAGCGGTGAGGTGGTATGCCTCTTGCAGCTGCTTGCATCTGGAATTACTCTGCAACTGTCACACGGGCATGCACCACCCAGTTATCTCCCTCCCCTTGGCCCGGCAACACCTAAATTCCTTGATGCGCCAGATTCAGGCCCAAGCTGCGAATGGGACTCAGAGGGCGAAGCTATGAGCGCCAGCCACCAAACCTGGGAAACTTCGTTGCCGCTCCCGCCCGCGACTGCGGAGCAAGCCCGCTGGTACGCGGTGCACACGCGGGCTCGCCACGAGAAGACGGTGGCCGCGCGGCTTCAGGAACAGGGGATCACGTCGTTTCTCCCGCTGCTCAAGCAAACGCATCGTTGGAGCGATCGAAACAAGACGGTCGAAGTGCCGTTGTTTAGCTGTTATGTGTTCGTCCGCGCGACGCTCGGCGGCAAGGAGCGTTTGCGGGTGTGCACCACCGACGGAGTGTTGCAAATCGTCGGACCGCGCGGCGCCGGGCTGGCGATTCCCGATGAGCAAATCGATGCGGTGCGCCTGCTCCTCGCCGAGCAGCTGCCCTGTTCCACCTACCCGTTCCTCAAGATTGGACAACGCGTGCGCGTGCGCGGGGGCGCCATGGACGGAGTGGAAGGGATTCTGTTGGCGCGCAACGGCGACCGCACCCTGATCGTTTCGGTAGATGCCATTCAAAGGTCCTTAGCGGTTCGCATCGAAGGCTATAACGTCGAACCGTTATAGAGATTGCGAAGTTTAGCTCTCCTTCCAGATTGAACGCCCAGGTTTAGCTCGCGGTTCTCACCCGGCCGCGCATTTCCTCATCACCAAGCACTCATGACAGTGAAAGATCTCTCCGCGCGTGTGTCCGGTAACTCCGCCGAATCGGCGCGGATACTGGTGGTCAGCCGCGAACCTGTGGGGCTCAACCCGCTGTGGGCGATTGGTGCGTCAAACGCCTGGGAGATGGAGACCACGAGCAGCGGTTGCGAGGCTCTGGAGCGGGTGCAATCGGTCCGCCGGCCGGACCTGGTATTGCTCGACCTGGCCCCGGGCGATGCCGACGCGCTCTACATCCTGCGCTGGTTGCGGCGCGTCCGCCCGGATGTTCCCGTAGTGCTGCTGGCGCATGCCGACGACGCCCGCCAGCGCGAGGAAGCCATGCGCCTGGGCGCCCACGACTACCTGATGCAGCCGATCGAGGGCCCGCAACTGGAAGCCGCTCTGCGGCGCCACTTAGCCTCCGCGGGCGACGGAATTGACGGGGAGATTACCAGTGAGCAGGTGGAAGCGGTCGGCGAGGACTTGTTCTTTCTGGCCACCAGCCCCATCATGCGCAAGCTGCGGGCACAAGCGGAGTTGCTGGCGCAGGTCGACGTGCCCGTGCTCATCGTGGGGGAAAACGGCAGCGGCAAGGAAGCCACGGCGCGGCTGATTCATAAGTTGTCGGTGCGCTCCGGCTTCCACTTTCGCAAGGTGAATTGCGCCGCCCTGCCCGGCGACCTGTTGGAGCGGGAATTATTCGGCTATGAAGCCGGCGCGTTCGCCGGCGCGATGGCCGCGCGGGCGGGGAAATTCGAACTCGCCGAAAAGGGCACCATCCTGCTCGATGACATCGCGGAAACTCCCGCCAACTTGCAGGCCAAACTGCTGCAGGTGTTGCAGGACAAACATTTCTCCCGTCTGGGCGGCGAGGCCCGCATCGAGGCGGATGTGCGTATCATCGCCGCCACCAACGGCAACCTGGAGCAGGCGCTGGCGGAAAAAAAGCTGCGCGAGGATCTGTACTACCGGCTCAGCGCCTTCACCGTGCAGGTGCCGCCGCTGCGGCAGAGAAAGAGCGAGATCCCGCTGCTGCTGGGACACGCCATGAACCAGATGGCGCGGCGCTACGGCTTGCCCGCGCGCACGTTTTCCCCGGCGGTACAGGACGCATGCCAGGCCCACAGTTGGCCGGGCAACCTGCGGGAGCTGGAAAATTTCGTGAAACGCTGCTTGGTGATGGGAGACGATGAAGAACTGACGCTCGCCGAGTTGGAGCAAGCGGGCGAGCCCGCCTTCGCACCCGCTCATCTGACGGCGGAAGGAGTGCTGCATCCCGCTCCCGAAGGGGTAGAATCGGAGGAGTCCAGCTCCGGCCTCCGCTCCCTGGTGCAGAGCGTCAAGGGCGAAACCGAGCGCAACGCCATCGCGGTGGCGCTGGAGCAGACTCACTGGAATCGCAAAGCTGCGGCCCGTCTGCTCAAGGTGAGTTATCGAACCCTGCTGTACAAGATTCAGCAGTATCATATGACCCCGCCTCCGGCTTATGTGGCGGCATCGTTTCTGGGCCAGGGCGGCAAAGGAAACGGCGACGGACGATGAGCCGGCAGACGGCGCGGGTGAGACGGCCCGCAGATCAGGAGGCTAGGGAACGAGGGATGACGACGGAAAGAAAAAATCTCAGGCCAGCGCGCTGGGCCGTAGCTTTGGCCTGCCTGGTGTTTTGCAGTTTGGTTTGGGGGCAAGCCGGGAGCGCGGCGCCGGCGCAGAAAGATGCGGGCGGCGCGAAGGACGCGTCGCAAGCGCTGCACGACGATTACGTGATCGGCCCCGAGGATGTGCTCGCCATTAACGTTTGGCGGGAGCCGGATATCTCGCGCGCGGTCACGGTGCGTTTGGATGGAGCGATTTCGCTTCCTTTGGTCGGAGAAGTTCAGGCCAGCGGAAGGACCCCGCTGCAACTGGAACGCGATATTACCCAAAAGTTGAAGGCCTACATCTCCGACCCCGAAGTCGCGGTCATGGTGCAGGAGATGAAGAGCAAGCGCTTCAACATTCTGGGGCAAGTGGCCAAGCCTGGGTCCTACCTGCTCTCCAGTTCGATTACGGTCTTGGATGCGATCGCGTTGGCCGGCGGTTTTCGTGATTTCGCCAAAGAAAAGCAGATTTACGTGCTGCGCAAAAATCCTGACGGCACCGAAACGCGTTTGCGCTTCAACTACAAAGACGTGGTCAAGGGAAAGAACATCGAACAGAACATCAAGCTAGAGCCCCGCGATAGCGTGGTGGTCCCGTAATGCGATTGCGGCGGAGGATGAATCTCGGCGCACTTCTGGTGCTGGCGGCCATTTCGCTGCAGGCGCAGATCGGCCAGACCCCGGCGCCCGCGGCAGGCCATGCGCCCGGCGACAGCAATGGTCAAACCCAAGCCCCGGGCGGGAATGCAGCCCCGGGGAACGCGGCCCAGGGCGGCGAGCAGAGCCAGGAACAGGAACAGAATGCCAACGGTGGCGACGACGAGAGAGTTTCCGTTCCGCTGACGTTGGACATGAACGGCGCGACGCTGGATTTTTCCCAGGAAGCAAGTCGCAGGAACTACCTGCAGGGCGGCATGAGCGTAAGCGCGAGCTACGACAGCAACGTGTTGTCCAGCTCAGCTCCGACCACCGGTGGCTTCACCTACTCGTTTCTGCCCAACCTTAGATTGCAGATCGGGCGGAAAAGGCTGGCTTGGGAATTGAGCTACGCTGGCGGATACGTGGTCAACCAGAAATTCAGCGCTGCCGATCAATTCTTTCACAATGCGCTTTTCGACTTGTCCTACCGCTTGAGCCCGCACGTGACGCTGACCGTGAACGACAGGTTTTCGCGCATCCCGCAGCTGGAGAATCAGCTTCCCGGCGCGGCCACGACGAGCGGTGTGGGGGCCATTCCGCAGCCCAACCAGACGGCGGTTGTGGATGCTCTGGCCTTAAACCAACAGAACACCGCGACCGGGCAGCTGACTTACCAATACAGCGCCTCCGACATCGTCGGCGTCGGTGTAACTTCTTACCTGACGCTTTTTGAGGTTCCAACTTCGCAAGTAAACACCCTGCTCGACTCCCATAGCACCGAAATCAACGGCTTCTACAATCATCGCTTGACTCCGCGGAACTGGGCAGGACTGAGTTATTCGTTGACTCGGCTCAGTGTCAGCCCGGGGCCAGAGACTTTCGAGAGCCACAGTTTCCTGGTGCTCTACACCATTTACCTGAACTCCAGGATGCAAGCGGCATTTTTCGCGGGCCCCGAATACTCGACCCTGCACACCGACATCATCACCACCGTCGATACGCCTCCGACCGTATCGGTCACGGCAACGCCTTTTACCGATCAGCACTGGTCGGCAACCGGGGGTGGAAGCTTCAGCTGGCGCACCGACCGCACCAGCCTCAACGCGAGTGCGTCGCGCAAGATCAGCGATGGGGGAGGTTTGGTTGGGGTGGTCGAGTTGATCAGCGGAAGCCTGGGAGTGCGCCGGCAAATCAGCCGTTTCAGCACTCTGGAAGTCACCGTACTCTATGGTGACAACAGCTCGCTCGACCAAGGCACCACCAATTTCACCAAGTTCGATTCCATCACCGGCAATCTGATGTGGACGCAAGAACTGGGCCTGGGTTTCTCGCTGCAGGCGGGCTTCGCCCGGCAGTATCAGAAAGAACAAATGCAATCGGCACCCGCCGTCGATATTAACCACAATCGCGGCTGGTTCACGATTGGCTACAACTTCGGCAAGGCTTTAGGAAGGTAAGAAATGCCGGAAGAATTATTGGAAGAGCAACAACCACTGGATGTTCGGAGCTATTGGCAACTGCTGCGCCGCCGGCGCTGGTATTTTCTTCTGCCGGCCTTCGCCGCCTGGCTGGCGGTGTGGGGGCTGAGCTGGTTGACGCCCTCGGTCTACCGCTCCGGCACCTTGATTCTGGTGCAGCAGCCCTCCGTCTCGAAGGACATTGTGCCCTCGACCGCGGCCAGCGATCTGCAAGACCGCCTGGATACCATCCAGCAGCAGATTCGCAGCCGCACCCGGCTGCTGCGGGTCATCGATGAGCTGAACCTCTATCCCCAACAGCGCGCCCGGCACGTGAGTGACGATGCCCTGGTCGACCAGATGAACAAAGACCTCGACATCGAGCTGGTGCGGGCTCCGGGGAAAAGCGAGCTGTCGTCGTTCAACCTCTATTTTTCGGCGGACAACCCTCATACCGCGCAGCAGGTGACCACCCAGCTGACCAACGACGTGATCAGCGAAAGTCTGGAGAACGGCGTCCAGAATTCCATCAACGTCGACCAGTTCCTGGACAGCCAGCTGGAGGAGGCGCGCAAAAGCCTCGCCGCGCAAGAAGAAAAAGTGCGCGAGTTCAAGGACCGCTATCTGGGTGAGCTGCCCACCCAGTTGCAGAGCAATCTGCAGATCTTGACCGGCTTGCAGGCCCAGTTGCAGGCCGAAGAAGACAACTTGGGCCGCGCCAAACAACAGAACGCCTACCTGCAATCCGAGATCAGCCAGTACCGGACCTTGGATCAAATCCAGAAGCCCGGCCAGCCCAATCCCGGGGGATTGCCCGCCATCGAGCAGACCCTGACCCAGCTCAAGGCGCAGTTGGCGGACTTGACTTCACGTTATACGGATCAATACCCGGATGTGCGCAAGGTCAGGGAGCAAATCGCCAGGACCGAGAAAATGAAGGAGCAGATGATCGCCGAGATGAAGGCCAAGGCGGCCGACGCGCAGCCCGGCGACAGCCCGGCGGCAAACGGCAGCCTGCAAGAAGGCGCCCCGGTCATGGAGGTCGAGAGCCAGCTAAAAGCCAACCAAATCGAAATCGTGAACCGGCAGCGCGCGGTAGCGGACTTGGAAGGGAAAATCAACGAATATCAAGCCCGCTTGAACCGCGCTCCCGCCCGCGAGCAAGAACTGGCCGACCTGACCCGGGACTACAATCAATCGCAAGCCAACTATGATTCTCTGCTGGCCAAGAGAAACCAGCAGGAACTGGCCACCAACCTGAACAAGAGCCAGGAGGGCGAGCACTTTCAGATGATCGATCCTCCCAGCCTTCCCACCAAGCCATTCTCTCCCAATCGTCTTAAAATGAGTTTGGCCGGGCTGTTCGCGGGGCTGGTCTTCGGGGCGATCGTGGTGCTGGGGGCGGAGTTTTTAGATGACCGGATTTATGGGGAAGCGGAGTTCAAGAAATTGATGGCGGTGGATGTCATGGCGGAGATTCCACCGCTGCCCACGGCCGCGGAAGCGGCCGGGCGGCGCACCCGCTTCGTGCTGGAATCGGCCCTAGTCGGCGTGCTCACCCTGGTCACCATGGCGGGAGTCGCGCTCAGTTACCTCCGCGGTTAAGGCAAAACAAGCATGTATAAGAGTTTTTACGGTCTCACGCGCAACCCGTTCGAGATAACCCCCGATCCGTCTTTCCTGTTTCCTACCCGGAGGCACAACGAGGCGTTGGCGGCGCTCTACTACGGAGTTCGCCGCCACAAGGGCTTCGTGGTCATGACCGGGGAAGTGGGGACGGGCAAGACGCTGCTGGTGCGCTGCCTGCTCGAACTGCTGAACCGCCGCAACGTCGCCTATGCCTACGTCTTCAACAGCCTGTTGTCCCCGCTGGAATTTCTGCACTATGTGGCGGGAGACTTTGGGCTGGCGGCCGCGGGCAAAAACAAGAGCGAACTGCTACTCGAGTTGAGCAGCTTCCTGATCAACCGCCACCAGCAAAAACTAACTACCGTGCTGGTGATCGACGAGGCCCATCACCTGGCGCCGGAAGTGCTCGAAGAAGTCCGGCTGCTGACCAATCTGGAAACCGCGCAAGAGAAGCTGCTGCAGATTTTGCTGGTGGGACAGCCCGAGCTGGACGAGAAACTGGATTCCATCGAACTGCGCCAGCTGAAGCAGAGAATCGCCCTGCGCTCGCAGCTCGAGCCGCTCAATCTGGAGGAAACCAAGGGCTATATCCGCCGCCGTCTACAATTGGCGGGAGCCGCCTCCGATACCACCGCCCTGTTCCCCGCGGAAACCGTCGCCAAGGTCTACCGCCATTCCCGCGGCATTCCCCGCTTGATCAACACGATTTGCGAAAACGCCTTGATTACCGCCTTCGCGCGCCGCTCGGCCGTCGTGCCCCCCGACGTGATCGATGAAGTGGCTGCCGATTTCCGGCTCAGCGTGGTGCGGCCTGCCCCGGCCGGGGTGCCGGTCGCGGAAAGCGAAAGACGAAATCCAGGTGGAGACCGCAGGGCAGGCCCGTCCGTCTCCGCCGGCACTGGAACGGAGAACAACGAGGAAGTATGGCAGGCGGTGAAGACCCTGTTGCAACTGCATGATCACCTGCAGAGCGTGCGCGCGGGCGGCGGGGGGTCGGCAGTTGCCGCGGAGTCTGAGGGCCCATCAAGATGAGTCGAATTTTTGAGGCGTTGCAGAGGTCGGAGTCGGAGCGGGCGGGCTTCGCTTTTCCCGAACCGTCCATCGTAGCTGCGGAGCTGCAGGACGCGGCGGAAAAACCCGTGCGCCAGTTGGGAGAGTTTCCCACCGTTCCGGTGAAGCTGGTGCCCACCAGCCGTCTGGTGTCGCTGACCGACAAAGACAGCTTGGGAGCGGAGCAGTTCCGTTTTCTCGCGGTGCGGCTGCGGCAGCTGCAGCAGGCCCGCGCGCTCAAGAAGGTGCTCATTACCAGCACCCTGCCGGAAGAGGGAAAAAGCACGGTGTGCGCCAACCTGGCGGCCACGCTGGCGCGGCGAAAACAGCAGAAAGTCCTGCTGCTCGAGGGCGATCTGCGACGGCCGGTGCAAACCCAGCTTTTTGGCGGGGCCAAGCTCGCCGGACTCAGCGAATGGCTGCAGGCCGGGAATCCGACCGTAAGTAATATATACTTCCTAGACGGGCCTGGGTTTTGGCTCATGCCCGCCGGCCACCCGCCGGAGAACCCGCTGGAACTGATGCAGTCCGGCAAATTGTCGGAACTGCTCGATCAGCTGGGAGCTTGGTTTGACTGGGTGGTCATCGACTCGCCTCCGGTCCTGCCCCTGGCTGATACCAGCGTTTGGTCGCGGGTCGCCGACGGGATTCTGATGGTGGTGCGCGAAGGCAAGAGCGAAAAGCGCCAACTGCAGCGTGGCTTGGACGTGATTGATCCCAGCCGCTTGCTGGGTGTAGTAATAAATAGTTGTAGCAATACCGTCCACGAGGATTATTATTCACGATACAGTCCGGCGGCGGGCCAATCTTCCGGGGATAAAACGGAAGACCCAAGCCAGGCCGGCATTGAGTAACACCCTCCCTCCCCTACATTAACTGCTGATGAATTGCGTGCATGCCAGACGGCAACGCTTGGACCGCGGCCGTGCGGCACTGTTTTTTCCCGCGGACCGAGCCGAAAAGTAGGAGAAGGAGAACCATCGTGAAAGTTTCCGAAATGGGAAAACCCTTGACGCCGGGCATTTCCGCCGCCGATTCGCCAGCCGAAGTCTCCAGCATTTTGTCCGAGGAGCACTTCCACAGAATGATCCGTCTGGAACGCAAGCGGGCGGAGCGTTCCGGGAAGCCGTTTCTTCTGATGTTGCTCGATGCGGGAAAGTTTCTGCCCAAGCAGAAACATGGCAAGGTGCTGCAGAGCGTGCTTTCCGCGCTGGCCTTGTCCGCGCGGGATACCGATGTCACCGGCTGGTACCAGCAGAACGCGGTGATCGGCATCATGTTCACGGAAATCGCGGTCGATCTCAAGAAGTCGATTCTCGCGACCATGCTGCTGCGCGTCAGCAGCGCCCTGCGCGATTGCCTGACGCTCGAACAATTCAGCCAGATCAGCATCTCGTTCCACCTGTTCCCGGAGGATTGGACCGAGCAGGAGCCGCAGCACCCTAACAGCTCCGCGCTGTATCCCGACCTGAAGCACGACGAGGACCGCAAGCGCACCGCGCGAGTGTTCAAGCGGGTGATGGATTTTTGCGGCGCGGCGGCGGCGCTCGTCCTGCTGTCTCCCGTCTTTCTGCTGATCGCACTGGCGGTGAAACTGTCCTCGAAAGGGCCGATGTTGTTCCGGCAGCAGCGGGTGGGCCAATACGGGCAGCGTTTCACCTTCCTCAAGTTCCGTTCCATGTACGTCAACAACAGCTCGGAGATTCACAAGGAATATGTACGCAAGCTGATTGCCGGCAACGCCGATCAAAAGGGGCGGGATGGAGTGTTCAAGATCGTGGACGATCCCCGGGTCACGCCGGTGGGCCGGCTCTTGCGGCGCACCAGCCTGGACGAGTTGCCCCAGTTCATCAACGTGCTGCGCGGCGACATGTCGCTGGTGGGCCCGCGGCCCCCGCTCTCCTACGAAGTGGAAGCCTACGATGTGTGGCACCGCCGGCGGCTGCTCGAGGCGCGTCCCGGGATCACCGGTTTGTGGCAGGTCAACGGCCGCAGCCGGACTAAGTTTGACGACATGGTGCGGCTGGATTTGCAGTATGCACGCAAGCAGTCGCTCTGGCTCGACGTGAAAATTCTTCTGCGCACGCCGGCCGCGGTTTTTTCTGGCGACGGCGCGTATTGAGACTTCCCCACAGACGGGCTTGAATCGATGCCTCGCGGGCTGAGTATGCGGCTGGTTCGGGGCCGCGCTCGCCGCCCAAGAACTTTTCTCCCCAAAAAACCTGTGTTCCGGCACTACGAAGCGAACAAATTTCAACAGCCGCGTTTGCGGAAAGTCGCCTCATGGGGGACGCAATGATCAAAGTCGGCGTGGTGGGATATGGATACTGGGGGCCGAACGTGGCCCGCAACTTTCACAACCCGGGCATCTCGGAGGTAATGGCGATTACCGACAAGCGGAAGGACTGCCTGCAGCGCGCGCAACTGGCGCATCCGCAAGCCCGCGTCACTACCGACTGCCGCGAGGTTCTGGAATCGCCGGATATCGACGTGGTGGCGGTGGTCACGCCGGTGTGGACGCACTACGAGCTGGCCAAAGCCGCGCTCAACCATGGCAAGCACGTGTTTGTCGAGAAGCCGTTCACCGCCAACGTGGCGCAAGCCGAGGAGTTGATCGAGCTGGCGGCCCGCAAAAAGCTGCAAATCATGGTCGACCACACTTTCTTGTTTACCGGGGCGGTGCGCAAGATCCGCCAGCTGGTGGACGACGGTGTATTGGGCAACCTCTTCTACTACGATTCCATGCGGGTGAACCTGGGCCTGTTCCAGCACGACATCAACGTGATCTGGGATCTGGCGCCGCACGATCTTTCCATCATGGACTACGTGATCCAGAAGGCGCCGGAAGCCATGGTGGCCACCGGCGAGAAGCATTTGAACAATCTGGTCGATATCGCCTTCCTGACCATTTATTTCCCGGGAAACGTGGTGGCGCACATCAACGTGAATTGGCTGTCGCCGGTAAAAGTGCGCACCACGCTGATTGGCGGCGAAAAAAAGATGGTGGTGTGGAACGATCTGGAAGCCGACGAGAAGATCAAGATTTACGACAAAGGAGTGTCGGTGAAAAACGGCGAAGGCATGTATAACCTGCTGGTCAGTTACCGCTCGGGTGACATGTGGGCGCCGCGAGTGCAACAGACCGAAGCGCTGAAGGCCGAAGTCAGCCATTTCATGGAGTGCATTTCCGCCGGCCGCGCTCCCGTCAACGACGGCCATGCCGGCCTGCGCGTGGTGCGCCTGCTCGAAGCCGCGGAACAGTCGCTGCAGGCGCGCGGCAAGCTGGTGGACATCGAAGCGCCCTTCAGCGTGGGGGCCTAGCCCGCAACCCTGGGCGCCGATGCGCGCCCGACCGGTTCAGACGATGGACAAATTCCTTTCGGTTGCCGCGGATGTCAAGCTGGGAGAAGGCGTCAAGCTGGCGCAGTTCATCAATCTCTACGGCTGCGAGATTGGCGCTGGCACCAAGATCGGTGCCTTCGTCGAGATTCAGAAGAAAGCCAGCGTGGGCAAGAACTGCAAAATTTCCAGCCACACCTTCATCTGTGAAGGCGTGGCCATCGAAGACAACGTATTTATCGGCCACGGGGTGATGTTCATCAACGACAGTTATCCCCGCGCCGCCAATGCGGACGGTTCTTTGCAGACGGAAAAAGACTGGCAAGTGGAACCCACCCGCATCTGCAAGGGCGCATCGGTCGGATCGGGCGCGACCATTCTCTCCAATGTGACGGTCGGCGAAGGCGCGCTGGTGGGCGCCGGGAGCGTGGTGACCAAAGACGTTCCCGCGCATAGCGTGGTGGCCGGCAATCCGGCGCGAGTTTTGCGAATGTTAAGCGAGGAAAAGGGCAAATAAATGACTCAACCGAAAGGCATGATTCCATTCTTAGATCTGGTGACTCCGCATCGCGAGCTGGAAGAGGAATTAGTGGCGATGTTTCGCGACTGCATCCGCAACGCGCACTTCATCGGCGGGAAAGTGCTGGAAGACTTCGAAACCGAATTCGCGCGATTCTGCCACACTCGCTACGCGGTCGGCCTGGCCAGCGGCACCGATGCCGTGCGCTTTGCCTTGATGGCGGCCGGCGTTCAGGACGGTGATTTGGTGGCGACCGTGCCCAATACTTTTATTGCCACGACCGAAGCCATCACCCAAGCCGGGGCGCGGCCCGTGTTTGTCGACATTGACGAGCGGACCTACAACCTGAGCCCGGCGAAACTGAAGCAGTTTTTCGAGACTGAATGCCGCTGGGATGGCGCCCGGCTGATCCACGCCAAGTGGAACCGCCCGGTTACCGCGGTCGTGCCCGTACACCTTTACGGTCAGATGGCGGACATGGACGCAATTCTGGAACTGGCCGCGCAATACCGCCTTACCGTGGTGGAAGATGCTTGCCAGGCGCATGGCGCGGAGTATTTCTCCCAGCGGGAAAACCGCTGGCGCCGGGCCGGTTCGGTGGGCGTGGCCGGAGCCTTCAGCTTCTACCCCGGAAAGAACCTGGGCGCCTGCGGTGAAGCCGGCGCAATCACCACCGATGACGAAGAAATCGCGCGTAAGATTCGCATGATTCGCGATCACGGCCAGAGCAAGAAGTATTATCACGACGTCGAAGGCTACAACGGCCGGCTCGACACCATTCAGGCGGGCATTCTCGGCCTCAAGATGAAGCATCTTCCCGCCTGGACCGCAAAACGCCAGGAAATCGCCAAAGAGTACGCCCGCCTTTTCGCCGGAGTGAGCGAGCTGATTCCACCCTACGAGCCGGCCTGGAGCAAGGCGGTGTATCACTTGTACGTGGTGCGAGTGAAAGACCGCACCAAGTTGCAGGCGGAATTGGCGGCGGCGCAGGTGGGCACGGCGATCCATTACCCCATCCCCTTGCATCTGCAGAAAGCCTATGCACACCTGGGCCACCAGCCCGGCGATTTTCCGGTGGCCGAGCGCGTGGCCCCGGAGATTCTGTCTTTGCCCATGTTCCCGCAGCTCTCGCGCGAACAGCAGCAGTACGTGGCCGACAAGCTGATGCAGCTCGCGGGCGCCCAGCAGGCCGCCGTCTCGCTAGGCTGAGATCGCCTACCGGCCGAAGAGCAACCGGATTGGCCCCCGCTCAACATTGCTTTCCTACTTCATTGGGAGACTGGGCCTAGGCCGAGCAAGGGAATATCATTTCTAGAAAGTCACGGCCGGGGCGTGCGGCCGGCGTTTCTGATTAAAGAGACGAAGCTGGATATCGGCACAATCCGCAGTGAGCGAAATTCAACGAGGAAGGCGCACAAATGCAAATCTCCGTCATCGGCGCGGGCTATGTGGGACTGACCACCTCGGCCTGCCTGGCAGAACTCGGCCATCATGTCTTCTGCAGCGAAAGTGACCCGCAGAAACTCGCCAAACTCGAGAAAGGCGAACTGCCTTTCTTCGAGCCGTTCCTGGAACCGATGGTGCAAAAGGGGCGCGCCGCCGGCCGTCTGGAATTCGGCTTGACCGAGGAAGCCATTGCGCGCGGGCAGTGCATTTTCATCTGCGTGGGCACGCCGCCGCTGGAAAATGGCGATGCCGATTTGTCGGCCATCGAGCATCTGGCCAAGACCATCGCCAAGCGCGGACAGGGCTACCGGCTGGTGATCGAGAAGAGCACGGTGCCGGTGCAGACCGCTTCGCAGCTGCGCCGCCACCTTTCGATCCAGAAGAACAGCCAGCTGCAATACGATGTGGCCTCGAACCCCGAGTTTCTGCGCGAAGGCTCGGCGGTGGAAAATTTCTTTCATCCCGACCGCATCGTCGTCGGCGTCGAAGGACCGAAGGCGGCCGCCCTGATGCGCGAAATCTACCAGCCCATTCTCGAGGGCAGCTTCAGTTGCCCGGTCCATGCCGACTGCCAGAAACGTAAGGATGTGCCGTTTCTGGTCACCGACACCAATAGTTCGGAACTCATCAAACACGCCTCCAACTCGTTTTTGGCGATGAAGATTTCTTTCATCAACGCCGTCGCCGACTTGTGCGAGGCGGCGGGCGCGGATGTGCGCAAGGTCGCCGAAGGCATTGGCCTCGATCCGCGCATTGGCGCGAGTTTCCTGAATCCCGGCATCGGTTTCGGCGGCTTCTGTTTCCCCAAGGACCTGCAGGCCTTCGTGCGCATCGCGGAAAAATTCGGCTGCGATTTCTCCATGTTCAAGGAAGTGGAGAAAATCAACCTGCGGCGGGTGAGCAAGTTCGTCGAGAAGATGAAGCAGGAATTGTGGGTGCTGCGGGGAAAGAAGATCGGGGTTTGGGGCCTGTCGTTCAAGCCCAACACCGACGACATCCGTTTTGCCCCAGCTTTGTCTCTGATCCGCCAGTTGTTGTCGGAAGGGGCAGTGGTGCAGGCCTATGACCCACAGGCGATGGAGATTTGCCGCAAGGAACTGCCGCAGGTGACCTACTGCAAAGATCCTTATGAGGCGGCCCAAGGCGCCGACGCGATCCTGGTACTGACCGAGTGGGACGAGTTCCGCAACCTGGACTGGGCCCGGCTGGCGAAGCTGGTGGAAAGGCCGCTGGTCATGGATGGCCGCAACGCGCTGCGGGGCAAGGAAATCGCGGCTCAGGGTTTCCACTACGTGGGCATCGGCGGCGTTTCCGAAACCCCGGCTTCTTCCTTGGTGGGCGCGTAAGCGCCGGGTTCCGGGCATCGACATGGATGTGCTTCCCACTTACGTTTTGATCACGCCGGCGCGGAATGAGGCGCGCTTCATCGAACTGACCCTGCAGTCGATGGCCGCGCAGACTCTCCGGCCGCTGAAGTGGGTCATTGTCAGCGACGGTTCAACCGACGGCACCGACGACATCGTGCGCAAGTACACGGCGGACCATCCCTGGATCGAATTGCTGCGCATGCCGGAGCGCGCGGAACGGCACTTCGCGGGCAAAGTGCATGCCTTCAACGCCGGTTACGCCAAGGTGCAGGATTTGAATCCGGACGTGGTCGGCAATCTAGATGCCGACGTTTCGTTTGAGAAGGATCACTTTCAGTACCTGTTGCAGAAGTTTGCCGAAGATCCCAAGCTTGGGGTGGGGGGATCGCCCTTCCGCGAAGGCTCGCAGCAATACGACTACCGCTTTTCCAACGTGGAAAATGTTTGGGGAGGCTGCCAGCTGTTTCGCCGGGAATGCTTCGCGGCGATCGGCGGATATGTGCCGCTGAAGGGTGGCTGCATCGACCACGTCGCCGTGGTCTCCGCCCGCATGAAAGGCTGGAAGACCCGGACCTTCACCGAGCGCGTCGTCATGCATCACCGCGATATGGGCACGGCGCAGCAGAGCGCGTGGAAAGCCAAGTTCCGCCTCGGCGCGAAGGACTACTCGGTGGGCAACCATCCTCTCTGGGAAATTTTCCGCACCTTCTACCAAATGACCAAACCGCCATTGGTTCTCGGGGGCCTGGCGCTCGGATCCGGCTATGCCTGGTCGTTGGTGCGGCGGGCGGAAGTGCCGGTTTCGCAGGAGTTGGTCGAGTTCAGCCGGCGCGAGCAGATGCAGAGATTGCGGAAATTTGTCGGCAAAAGTTTGCGTTCCAAGGCAACGGCTGCCCCTTCGCGGGAGTCGCAGCTTCTGTCGTGACGGTCGAGCGAGTCGCTTATTTACGGGTTCTTCTCGCGGCGTACGCTATCGAGCCTAAAAGCCTGAACTCAAAAAACTAAACGGAGACTGGAACAATGTACATTGTGGAACGGAGCATGCGATTCGTGCGCGGGTTCCTGCTGAGCTATGGCCCGACCAACATCAAGCGCCGCTTTTGGGACAAGGAATATACCGAGGATAAGTGGAATTTCGCCGACCACACCGAGGGAGACTGCGTGTACAGCCATCTAGAAAAATGGGCCGCGCACAAGACCATCCTGGATATCGGCTGCGGCTCGGGCAACACCGCCACGGAAATGGCGCCGGATTATGAGAGCTATGTGGGCGTGGATATTTCGCAGGCCGCGCTGGACAAAGCGGCCAAGCGCTCGCAGGAGTGCGGCCGCGGAAAGAAGAACCGCTTTGCCTGCTCCGACTTTCTCGCCTACGTTCCCGAGCGGCCGTACGACGTGATCCTGTTCCGCGAGTCCCTCTATCACGTTCCCTTAGGGAAGGTGAAGGCCACTCTGGACCGCTATTCCATGTATCTGAAAGACGGTGGCGTGTTGATCGTCCGCCTGTTCGCGGGCGATCGCCAGACCAACCAAATCAAACCCCGTCCCACCGCCATGCTGAACATCATCGAGAGTGAGTTCGACGTTCTCGAGAGCCGCCGATACGAACAGAACGGGCTCCCCGCCGTGGTCGTCTTCCGTCCCAAGGCGCTGCCGAAGAACTAGGGCAGGATAGCGCCCGAGAGCGCCGGTTGCAGAGGATTATGCAAAAGAAAAATATCATCACGGTTGGCGGCCTGCCCATCCGCATTCAGGGCGGCTGGCTGCGCATCGCGCGTCCGGATGGCGACAAGTACACCTTCCCCGCCGATCCTGAAGCACTGATCGCAGAGATGCGCAAAGCCGGCGCGCGCGCCGATGTCTTCACCTTTCTGCAAAGCGTCTCCGACCGTTCGCCCCGCTATTCCTACGTCATGGAATACGACAATTTGGCGGTGCTGCCGGTTTCCACTTTCGACCACTGGTGGAACCATCAGATCCGCTCCTATCCGCGCAACCGCGCCCGCCAGGCGGAGAAGAAGGGTGTAACCTTTCGCGAGCTGCCCTTCGGCGAGGAGCTGATCCGGGGAATTTGCGGAATCTACAACGAAACTCCGATGCGCCAGGGCAAGGCCTTCCCGTACTACGGCATGACCCCGGAGCAAGCCAGCACCTACGCCGGAACTTACCTGGACCAGAGCGCATTCCTGGGAGCTTTTATGGGCGATACCATGATCGGCTTCGTGAAGCTCACCATGGACGCACAGCGCACCCAGGCTTGCCTGGTGCACATTCTCTCCATGGTGAAGCACAACGATAAAGCTCCCACCAACGCGCTGATTTCTCAGTCCGTGCGTTACTGCGCCGAGCACAAGATTGCGTTTCTCGTGTACGAACACTTCCACTACGGCAACAAGCAGGGCGACAGCCTGAGCCACTTCAAAGAAGTCAACGGCTTCGAACGCGTCGACCTGCCCCGCTACTACATCCCGCTTACCGCCAAGGGAAAGCTGGCGCTGCGCTTGGGCCTGCATCACCGGCTGGCCGACCGCCTTCCCGAATCGGTCGCCGGCAAGCTGCGCGATCTGCGCACGGCCTGGTATCGCCGCCGTTTTCAGACGCAGACCGAGTCCTAAAACAAAGCTCATGCCTGGGATCGTCGGACTGATCACGAAAATGCCGCGGGCGCGCGCCCAAGCCGAATTGGCGCGCATGGTGGAGGCCATCCGCCACGAACCGTTCTATCGCACCGGGACCTGGATCGATGAGTCTCTGGGGATTTACGCGGGCTGGGCCGAGGCGATGGACTCGTTCTGCGATGGCATGCCGCTGCAGCAGCCGGGCGGAGATCGCTGCTTGATTTTTTCCGGCGAGGAGTACTCGAACGAGCGTCTGGCGACGCCGAAAAACGGCGCCGCTTCCGCTTCACCCGCCCGGGAATGCGCTTACCTGCTGCGCCGCTCGGAGCAAGACGCGAACTTCCTCGCCAACCTGAACGGCATGTTTCACGGGCTGCTGGTCGATCGGGCGCGCGGCGCGGCTACCCTGTTCAATGACCGCTACGGCATGCACCGGCTGTGCTATCACGAATCCAAGGATGCTTTCTATTTCGCGGCCGAGGCCAAAGCCATTCTCGCGGTCCAACCGGAACTGCGCCGGCCCAATCTCCGGTCCCTGGGTGAGTTTGTCGCCTGCAGTTGCGTGCTGGAGAATCGCACGATTTTCGCCGATATTTCCGTGCTGCCCGCCGCCTCGGCTTGGACGTTCCGCGACGGGCGGCTGCAGACGAAGAGCACGTATTTCGAGCCGCGCCAGTGGGAAGAGCAAGGCCTGCTCGACGCGGAATCCTATTACCAGCAGCTGCGCTCGACGCTGCTCGACCGCCTGCCCCCTTATTTCGCCGGACGGCAGGCCATGGGAATCTCGATGACCGGCGGCCTGGACACGCGCGTGATCCTGGCCTGCCATCTCCCCGCCCCGGGCAGGCTGCCGAGCTACACATTCGGCGGCCCGTTCCGCGAGTCGCGCGATGTGCGCATTGGGCGCAAGATTGCTAGCATCTGCCAGCAGCCGCATCAAGTCATCCAAGTCAGCCACGAGTTTCTCGACCACTTTCCCCACTACGCCGAGCGCACCATGCACCTCACCGAAGGCACCGTCGACGTCAATCGCGCCTCGGATCTCTATGTCAGCGAGAAAGCCCGCGCCATCGCGCCGGCAAAAATCGTGGGCACCTATGGCAGCGAAATCGTTCGCCACGCCGTCATGTTCAAACCGGCCCAGCCCATGGCGGGGCTGTTCCGTCCCGATTTTCTTCCTCAGGTTCGGCAGGCGGGCGAGACCTACGCGACCCTGCGCCGCCAGCATCCGGTGACCTTCGCCGCCTTCCGGCAGTCGCCCTGGTACCATCACGGAGTGCTGGCCATCGAGCAGAGCCAGCTTACCGTGCGCTCCCCGTTCCTGGACAACGAATTCGTGCGCACCGTCTATCGCGCGCCCCAGGACAGCTCGCGCCATGGAGATGTGCGGCTGCGCCTGATCCAAGACGGTAGCCGGGAGCTGGGACGAATCCCCTCCGACCGCGGCGTGGGCGGCAATGGCGGGCTAAGCTCCGCTCTCGGGCATGCCTGGCAGGAATTCACTTTCAAGGCTGAATACGCCTATGACTACGGCATGCCGCAGCCGGTGGCGCGCATCGATCACATGTTCTCCGGCCTGCGCCTGGAGCGCCTGTTCCTCGGCCGCCACAAGCTGCTGCACTTCCGGGTCTGGTATCGCGATCAACTGGCAAACTACGTCCGCGAGATGCTGCTCGACCCGCGCACGCTTTCCCGGCCCTATCTGGAAGCCAAGAAAGTGGAATCGCTGGTGAACGGCCACCTTACCGGGGGCCTGAACTACACCACGGAGATTCACAAGCTGCTTTCCTTGGAGTTGTTGCACCGGCTGTTTCTGGACGCCAGATGACGATGCGAACTGCGTCTCGGTCGCCCGAAATTGGGATGAAATGAATCCCCTATTCGCCACCACCATCTGCGTCTGCGGAATCGCAGGACTCTTTTACCTCGATCGCGATAATCGAGGCCTGACTTCCAAAGCCCTGTGGCTGCCGGTGGTATGGTTCTGGCTTACCGGATCACGATCGGTTTCGGCCTGGCTCGGTCTCGCCCCTACCGGCAATGTGCAACTCGAGGGCAGTCCGCTGGATGCTGCCATTTGGGGAGTTTTGCTCGCCGTGGCCTTAGTGGTCCTCATCCGGCGAGATAAAAAAACACGCGCTCTGCTGACATCAAACTGGGCGATCGCGATTTACTTTGCCTACTGTCTCACCAGCGCGGCTTGGTCCTTCTATCCGGATATCTCGTTAAAGCGCTGGATTAAGGCGATCGGTGACCTGGCCGTGGCCCTGGTTGTCGTCACCGAACCGCGGCTGCCGGATGCTTTAGGGCGTCTTTTTTCCCGCGTTGGCTTCTTGTTGTTTCCCACCTCCGTGCTGCTGATCAAGTACTACGGGGAACTCGGTCGGGGTTTTACGCCCGACGGAGACCCCATGAACGTCGGGGTGACAACCAGCAAGAACATGCTCGGCCTTATCGTGCTGGTGGTGTCGCTCACCGTAGTCTGGCGGGTTGTCGCCTTGCTTCGAAACCGGACGGAACCTAGTCGACGTCGCCACCTGATTGCGCAAAGCGTGCTGCTCGCATTTTGCATTTGGCTCTTCGTGCTGGCTCATTCCGCCACTTCAGTCGCGTGTTTCCTGTTGGGCACCGCAGTGATCCTTATGGGAAACCTGCGGTCGGTCAGAACCCGGCCCTCCTGGTTGCATGCGCTCTCTTTAGCGGCTGTCCTGGTCGGGGGATCCACTTTGTTTTCCGGCGGCGAGGGAGTCGCAGTGAGTGCATTGGGTCGGTCGAGTCTTTCGGGGCGAACCGAGATCTGGGCGGCCGTGATTCCGGCTGTGCCCAACCCAGTCGTCGGCGCCGGCTTCGAGAGTTTCTGGATTACTCCCTCGTGTTTACATGAGGTAGCGCGCCATCTTCAAGGCTGGTGGCACCCGGAAGAACTGAACGAGTCGCACAATGGCTATTTGGAGGTCTACCTGAATCTGGGGTGGATCGGCGTGGTTTTGCTGGCGCTCATTCTCATAGGCGGCTACAGGTCGGCGACAAAGGCATTCAGGTTGAATCCCTCCATCGGCGGCTTAACGCTGGCCTATACCGTCGTCGCCGTGATCTATAGCCTGACTGAAGCGGGCTTTAGAATGCTAGACCCAATGTGGACTTGTTTGTTAATGGCGGTGGTGATTTCCAATGGCGTTGCCGCCGGTCTTGTCGGCGGCAAAATGCATAAGATCTCCGTTCGGCGTGGCCGCGCACGGGGCGAGACGCCCACGACCAATGGATCCATCCCCGAGCGTCAGTTGCTTGCACAGCCCAATGCGGCTTGGAAATCAAGTGCTGCGCGCAATTCCCGCTGATGGGCAGCGAGGTCCGCGCCGGCCGACGGTTCGTGGCGCGGGAGCTTCTTCGCCGCCCGCGACATTGCCGGTGAACATCACCCCCAAGACCTGGTCCGATGAGCAGCTGAACGTGAACCAACTTCTTCACTTGGAGAACCTGTGAGCCGGCTACGCCTTCTTGTTCTGGCGCCTTTTTGCAACCCGGATGGTGTCAGCATGCCCTTTGTGGCTTATTGTCATGCTGCCGCGCTGGCCAAACTCCATGACGTCACCTTGGTTGTTGGATCGCCCGTTGAGAGCAACGTGCGCGGGGCAAATGGGCCGTTTCGCGCCATCGAGGTAGTCCGCATGCCAACTCTCGAGCGCATCTATGCCTGGTGTTTGCGCAGGGTTTTCAAATTCAATTTCACCAGCCAGGCGTTAACCGCTTTCGGCTATCCGTTTTCTCTAGCCTTCGAATGGCACGCCTGGCGACAGTTGCGGCGGCGGATCGTTGCCCGCGACTTTGATGTGGTTCTGCGTTTCCTGCCGATGTCCGCCGTGATCCCGAGCCCGTTCGCCTTCTTTTTGCGAAAAGGACCCACCCCTTTCGTCATCGGACCCATTAGCGGCGGCCTTCCCTATGTGGAGGGTTTCAGCCAGGCCGCCAGGGAGAAGCAATGGATCTCTGGCCTTCGAGGCCTATACCGGTTTCTGCCTTTTGCTCGATCCACGTACCGCAACGCGTCCGCCATCATCGCCGCTTCGTCCCACACGTGTGCGGAATTTTCGGATTATGACGACAAACTGGTTTTCATTCCGGAAAACGGTGTCAGTGCTTCGCTTTGTTCGGCCGACTCGCACCGTCGCGAGCCCGGCGGCAAGCTAGAGCTGATTTTTGTGGGTGCGTTGATTCCGTGCAAAGGCTGCGACTTGGCATTACGCGCGGCTGCGCCCCTTCTGAGAAGCGGATTAGCTTCGTTCACCGTGCTCGGCGACGGTCCTGAACGTAACCGGCTTGAGCAACTTGCAGGGTCGCTCGGGATTGAGAACAGCGTCTGTTTCCATGGTTGGGTGAGCCACGCCGAAGTTCTTAAGCGGTTGCGCGCCGCGGATGTGCTGGCGTTTCCCTCGGTTCGCGACTTCGGGGGTGGAGTCGTCTTTGAGGCTCTCGCCTGTGGCGCCGTCCCGGTGGTAGCGGACTTCGGCGGGCCCGGAGATATCGTTTACCCCGAGGTGGGCTACAAGGTGCCTCTGACGAATGAAAGCGACCTGGTGCTACACCTGGAGAAGGCTCTGACGGAACTGGCCCACAATCGCGATCAGCTCGAGAGGTTACGCCGGCAAGGGATGATTTATGCTCGGGAACGCCTGACCTGGGACGGCAAAGCGCAGGATACGACTAGCGTGCTGGAATGGGTCTTAGGCCGGGGCCCCAAGCCAGATTTTCTATCCCCCAAAGCATTCGCGGCCGGCATGCTGCCATCCGGCAAAAATGCTGCTCCGTGCACCCCAGGATAAAGCCGCATCTTTGCCCCAAGGCTGGGTGGGGAGGGGGAAGCCGGGGGGGTAATCGATGCAGCGGACGGTCATGGCCGAACGCCCACAGGCCAATGCTCTTTGGATTCAGTCAGTCGTACTTCCGAGTATAGCGCTCCCCGCCTGCATCGCTATAGGATATGGCCACGGCGCCAAATACCGTAGCCGGGAGGCCAGAGGTAAATGAAACGCGTCTATTCGCAGTTTTTCCCCCTTATCTCGCTCTTGCTTTTGTTTTCTCTACATTCGTTTGGACAGGCTTGGTCCGGAATCCTGGCACCCAGCCGGGCAATCGACTGGAGTCAAGCGGGTCTTCCCCCCGTGTTTCCGGATGGAGAAACGACTCCTAATCCGTGGACGCCGCCGGTGCGGACGCAATGCGTAACCAGCGCTTGCAACACGGTTTCGGGTGGTAATGTGACGGTCTCGACGCTCGCTGCCGCGCTCAACTCCGCCCCATCGGGAACCTATGTCCTTATTCCTCCTGGCACATTTGCCCTCGGCGGCAACCTCATGATTACCGCGAACAACAATGTCACTCTGCGCGGTAGCGGAGCGCAGGCAACGCAGCTGACGGGAGGGAGCATCACCCTGGGTGCTGCCGGATGGGGCGGGGCTAGCCCGCTGACGGCAAGTCCAGCCAAAGGCGCCACCACGATTACCGTAGCCAGTCCACCGTCCGCGGGCCGTCTGATTTCACTCGAGCAATGCGACGACGGATTCAGCTCTACGGATGCGAACTTCACGCACTACGGAGGAAACGGGTGGGTAAACACCTGCAACGGAGCGTATTCCGATCCGCTCGGTCCGTGGGTATGCGGTTACACCACCGTGTGCGACTTCAATGGAGGCGGTAATCCGAACCCTCATTTTCAGGAGCATGTGCTCTGGATCCCGGCGGGAGGGGTCAAGGGCAACACCGTCACTCTTTCGACTCCGCTGGCAAACTCCAATTGGTCAACCGCCAGATCGGCAGCGATCACGTGGCTCAGCGCAAGCGCCGTGATCGGTGTGGGAATAGAAGACCTTACCTTGGTGAACAACAATACCAGTTTCAGCGGGACCTATGCCTGTTGGGTCAAGGGAGTGCGTCTTATCAGCACCTCCGCCAGCGTGCTGATGTACTTCCACTTTGATGCGCATAGCCTGGTTGCCAACAGCTACATCGCCAACACCACTGCCGGTATCAACTATCTCGTGGAATGGGGATATGATGGCGGCGAACAAGGCCAATCTGATCACCTCTTTATTAACAACATCATCGAGGGCGGTTTTGCCGCCGGAGAAGGCGACCAGATTGACCATGTGTATGCCTATAACTACAACCCAACGGCTGGCAATCCGAGCTGGGTCTCCAATGGCCCTTTTCAGCATCACGCCGGAACCTCTTTCCTTCTGAGTGAAGGGAACCAAGAGGCCAAGTTGCTGGAGGACAATACCTGGGCGACTCACAATTTCAATACTTTTTTCAGGAATTATCTCAATTGCACCGATCCCACTTACCCAGGTCTGGGCAATGCCCCGGCCATCGGGATTCAGGGCTGGTCGAGGTTTGAGAATGCCATCGGAAATGCGCTCGGAGGCGGGAATTGCAGCAGTGCGTACGTGGCGCAATACGGGATCTTCGACCTCAATAGCACAGGGTACGATAAGACCGGATTGACCGAAGCTTCCACCATGCGCTGGGGAAACTACGCCGCTTGTAGCGATGGCAACACGCACTGCAACAAGTCCAACTTCGACAGTACAGAGGTTCCGAGCAATCTTTCTAGTTTCGGCGCGAATTCCACGCCCTATCAGAATCCCGTGCCCGCCAGCCAGAGCTTGCCAGCTTCGTTCTTTATGAACAATGTAACCGCGCAGCCCAGCGGCGGGACCGGACTGAGTTGGTGGAAGACCTGCACCAGTTGGACTACGTTCCCGACCGCGTGCGCCTCGTTCGGCACTCCGCCGTTTCCTCCGATTGGACCGGATGTGACGGGAGGACCGTTTCTGTCGGGCCACGCCTATAACATTCCAGCGGCACTGGCGTGGGCCAATCTTCCGCTGGACTCTAACTACTCAACGAGCTGGGGACACCTTCGCCAGTTCGACGAGCGGGTGTACCAAAATGACGCGAGTAGCCTCGCGCAAACCACAAACCCTCCCGATCCGCCCTCGGGCCTGACCGTGACGGTCGAGTAGTCCTGAAACATCGTACCGGGAGCTGGCTTCAAGCTGAAAGGAGCCAGCCCCTCGGCATCCCGGATCTGCCCTGGGGTTTTCTTTACCTTGCAGGCGCGGCGGTAGCGATTGAACACTCCTGGTTCTAACCTGGCTAAGACGAATGCCAGCGGGGATCTCGGTTGACTTGAGACCTAAAGCTTGCGCGATTCAGTCGCGCGATCCGATCAACAAGAAGTAGTCAATCTGACTCCTCATCCATGGTCACCAGTTCCCGACCAGTTGCTGATCCCGCCGAGCAGCAAGATGCCGCCGAGCGGGCCGCGTCGCTGCCTACGGCGCGCGCGCGCGTGGCCCTGCTGACGGGGGGGTCGGACCGTCCGTACGTGTACGGCTTGGCGACGGCGATGGCGGCACAGCAGGTGGCTTTGGAAGTGATCGGGGGCGCGGAGAACGACGGCCCGGAGATGCACGCGACCCCAGGCCTCAAGTTCCTCAATCTTCATCGAGTCGAACAGGCCGCCGGTCCAGTCGCGAAACTGTCGAGCATATTGGCTTGCTATCTTAGGCTCATCCGCTACACGGCCGGGGCCAAGCCGAAAGTCTTCCACATCTTGTGGAACAACAGCAACAAGTTCATTTACTTTGACCGGACTGGCCTGATGCTGTACTACAAGCTGCGCGGCAAGAAAATTGTGTTCACCGCGCACAACGTGAATGTGGGCCGACGGGACGGGAAGGATTCGGCGCTCAACCGCCTCACGTTGAAGATTCAGTATCGCTTGTCGGATCACATCTTCGTGCACACGGAAAAGATGAAGAGCGAACTCCTCGAAGAGTATGGCGTTCATGACCGGGCGGTCACGGTCATCCCATTCGGAATCAACAACTCGGTTCCGGACACGGATCTTTCATCCCTGCAAGCCAAAGGGCGCCTGGGGATTGCTCCCGGCGAAAAGACGCTTTTGTTTTTTGGCGTCATCCGCCAGTACAAAGGCCTGGAATATCTGGTGCGCGCCTTTCAGAAACTGGCGGAGGGCGGCGGGCAGTATCGCCTGATCATCGCCGGCCGGGCGAAGAAGGGATCGGAATCGTACCTCGCTGAAATCCAGGAAGCCATCGCCCGCGGTCCGGGCCGGAGCCAGGTGACGCAACGCATCGAATTCGTTTCCGATGCCGAGGCGGAGTTATATTTCAAGGCCGCCGACGTTTGCGTATTGCCCTACACGCAAATCTTCCAGAGCGGGGTTTTGTTCCTGTCCTACAGTTTTGGCTTGCCCGTCATCGCGACCGACGTGGGATCGTTCGAGGATGACATTGTCGAGGGCAAAAACGGCTTCCTGTGCAAGGCGTGCGACGCCGAAGACCTGGCGAGGGCCATCGAGCGATACTTTGCAAGTGATTTATTCAAAAACTTGAACCAACGCCGCCAGGAGATACGCGAGCAGGCGAATGCGCGCCACTCCTGGAGCGTGGTGGGCGCGCGCACGCGCGAGGTCTACGCCGCATTGCTCGGGCAGTAGCCGACTTGGAAGTCTTCATGGTTGGTAGTCCGGATGTATCCATGTCCCCAGATCATTCTAAAGAGACCGCTTAAAGAGACCGCGGGTCACAGAGAGGGAAGCGAGACTTGAGAATCAGCGTTTTTGGATTAGGCTACGTGGGCACCGTCTCCGCCGGATGCCTGGCCAGCGAAGGGCACGAAATTGTGGGCGTCGATCCGGTGCCCACCAAGGTCGAGCTCATCAACCGCGGCCAGTCTCCCATTATCGAAGCGCAAATCGGCGAACTGGTCTCGGACAACGTCAAGTCGGGCCGGCTGCGCGCCACCAGCGACCCCTGCGAGGCGGTTTGCGCCAGCGAGCTCTCTTTCGTCTGCGTGGGTACGCCCAGCCAGCCCAACGGCAACCTGGATTTCCGCTACATCCGCCGCATCTGCGAGCAGATTGGCGGCGCCATCAAGAACAAGCCGGCGCGCCATACGGTGGTGATCCGCAGCACCATCCTTCCCGGCACCATGCACGGCATTGTGATTCCGATTCTCGAGGAAAGCTCGGGCAAGAAAGCCGGCGTGGACTTCGGCGTGTGCCATAACCCCGAGTTTCTGCGCGAGGGCTCGGCGGTGAAGGATTTCCATAACCCGCCGAAGACGGTGATCGGAGAACTGGACCAGGCCAGCGGCGACCTGCTGGCGAAGCTTTATGAGGGGCTGCAGGCGCCCTTGATTCGCACCGATCTCGAAACCGCCGAGATGGTGAAGTACGTGGACAACGGCTGGCATGCGCTGAAGATTGGCTTTGCCAATGAGATTGGCAACCTGTGCAAGGCCTTCGACATTGACGCGCATAAAGTGATGAACATCTTCTGCCAGGATAAGAAGCTGAACATCTCTCCCGCCTACCTGATGCCGGGTTTTGCTTTCGGCGGGTCGTGCTTGCCCAAGGATCTGCGGGCCTTGTCCTACAAGGCAAAGTCGAACGATCTGGAGTTGCCGATTTTGACTTCCGTGCTGCCCAGCAACGAAATGCAAGTCAATCGCGGCTTGCAAATGATTTTGGACAAAGGGCACAAGAAAGTTGGCATCCTCGGGTTCAGCTTCAAAGCCGGCACCGACGATCTGCGCGAGAGTCCGGTGATTGAAGTCATTGAACGGCTGGTGGGCAAAGGTTTCGACCTGCGCATCTATGACCGGAACGTGAATATTGCCAGCCTGGTCGGCGCCAACCGCGACTTCATTCTCAACCACATTCCGCACATCTCGCGCATGATGATGGACAGCATGGATGCGGTCCTCGAACATGCGCAAACGGTGGTGATCGGCAACAAAGATCCGGAGTTCCAGAAAGTGTTGCAGACATTGCGGGCGGACCAGGTGCTAGTCGATTTCGTGCGCATCAGCGACCGCCGCAGCGAGAAGGGAAAATATGATGGCATCTGTTGGTGAGTTGCCCGCGGTACAGGCCGGAAACGCGGCCGCCAAGGCCCAGATCTACGATTCCATGCAGCGGCTGTTTGGCTGGCTGGAGAGAAACCAATATCGCGGCTACGATACCTTCGATGGCCTGAATGCGCGCTTCGTGCGCCCCTTTACCTTCAACAGCAAGTTCCTGAACACGGTGCTGCAGCAAGGGGTGCGCCGCTTTCCCTTGAACTTGCGCCCTCTGCTGGGAGTGCGCAAGGGCCTTTCGACCAAAGGCATGGGCTTTCTGGCGCGCGGTTTTATTCGCTTGCACGCCGTTACCGGAGAAAAAGTCTGGGCCGATAAAGCGGAGTTTTGCCTGCAGTGGCTGATCGAAAACCAGTCGCCGGGCTACGATGGAGCCTGCTGGGGCAATCATTTCGACTATCAGTCGCGCAGCTTCTATCTGCCCAAGAACGTGCCCACGATCGTTTGGACCTCGCTGATCGGCCACGCCTTTCTCGATGGCTACCATCACTTCCAGAACGACCAGTATCTCAAGATCGCAGTCAGCGCTTGCGAACACATCCTGCGGGACTTGGAGAACTATCCCGACGGCGAGGGCGTGTGCATCAGTTACGTTCCCGCGCAGAAGAGCTTGGTGCACAATGCCAATACGCTGGGAGGCAGCCTGCTGGCGCGAACCTACTTCCACACCCACAACCCGGCCTATCGGGAACTGGCGCAGAAGGCGATGCAGTACACCGCCCAGTACCAGCGGCCGGATGCCTCCTGGTGGTACGGGGAAAAAGCCAATCTTCATTGGGTGGACAACTTTCACACCGCCTACGTCCTCGACTGCTTCAAGTTTTACACGGAAGGCACCGGCGACGGCCGCTTCAACCAGAACATGATGAGGGGGTACGAATTCTGGAAGAAGACTTTCTTCCTGCAGGACGGAACCCCGCGGTACTACGACCATAAGACCCTCCCGCTCGACATTCAATGCAGTTCGCAGGCCATCGACACCCTGGTTTTCTTCCATGATCGAGATTCTGAAAGCCTGCCTCTGGCCCTGAAAGTCGCGTGTTGGACGATTGCGAACATGCAGGACCGGACAGGATATTTCTATTACCGCCGCTATTCCCCGTGGCTGGTCAACAAGACTCCCACGCTGCACTGGGGCCAGGCGACCATGATGTGCGCGCTCGCCGGTCTCTACCAATTGCTGTAGCTACGCCCCATCCCATGGCAAAGAAAAAAGTTCTGATCGTCGTGGAAAACCTGCCGGTGCCTTTTGACGGCCGGGTCTGGAAAGAAGCTTGTTCGTTGCGCCAGCAGGGCTACGAAGTGAGCGTGCTGTGTCCCAAGGGTAAGGGCTATGGCAAAGGCTACGAATGGCTCGAAGGAGTTCACATTTACCGCCACCCCATGCCGAGGGAAGGAAACTCTCCCGCCGGATATTTGTGGGAGTACGGCAGCGCGGTGATGTGGGAGTTCGTCTATGCCTGGTGGATCTTCTTGCGGCGCGGTTTTCAGGTGATGCAGGGTTGCAATCCTCCCGACAACATCTTCCTGGTCGCGCTTCCCTTTAAGCTTTTCGGAGTGAAGTACATCTTCGATCATCACGACGCCAATCCCGAACTGTACCTGTCCAAGTTCGAGAAGCGAGGTTTCTTCTACCGGGCACAGGTTTGGCTGGAGAAGATGACGTTTCGCTTCAGCGATGTCGCCATGTCCACCAACCAGAGCTACAAGGAACTGGCGGTGAAGCGCGGCGGCCTGGCTCCGGAAGACGTATTCGTCGTGCGCAACGGCCCGGATTTGGACACGTTCAAGCCGGTTTCCCCCAAGCCGGAACTGAAGTACGGCAAGCCCTATCTGGTGGGCTACGTCGGCAATATGAGTGTTCAGGAAGGCCTGGATATCCTGCTCGAGGTGGCGCAACGGATCAAGAGCCGGGGACGGCGGGACGTTCATTTCACCTGCGTGGGCGGGGGGCCGGGGCTGGCCGGCCTGCGGCAGATGGTCAAGGACAAGAACCTCGGCGATATCGTCAACTTCACGGGGCGCATTTCGGACGAGCAACTGCTCGACGTTCTCTCGACGGCGGATGTCTGCGTCAACCCGGACAAGCCGTGCGAGATGAACAATATCTCCACCATGATCAAAATCATGGAATACATGGCGCTGAGCAAACCCATCGTGCAGTTCGATTTGAAGGAAGGGCGATTCAGTGCCGGGAAAGCTTCGCTGTATAGCAGCAACAATCACGATCAGGTGAGCGATTTCGCGGACAAACTGCTGTGGCTGCTCGATCATCCCGAAGAGAGAAGAAACATGGGAGAATTCGGATACCAGCGGGTGCAAAAAGAGCTGGCGTGGGAGTACTCGGTACCCAACCTGCTTGCCGCCTATGAGCGGGCGTTTGAGAAAAGGGGGAAGGCGTGAAACCTTTAGTGTCTATTCTCATCCCGGCCTACAACGCCGGCGAGTGGTTGTCGGACACCCTGCGCTCGGCGCTGGCCCAGACCTGGGAAAGAAAAGAAATCATCGTGGTGGATGATGGCTCGAAAGATCAAACCCTGGCCGTCGCCCGGCGGTTTGAATCGGAAACCGTCCGCGTCTACAGCCAGAAGAATCAGGGAGCGGCGGCCACCCGCAACCGTGCGTTTTCGCTGAGCCAGGGCGATTACATCCAGTGGCTGGATGCCGATGATCTGCTTTCACCGGGCAAAGTCGCGTTGCAGATGGAGGCGATCGAGCGCTGCCCAAGCCGGCGCACTTTGGTTTCTTCCGCCTGGGGCAAATTCTTGTATCGCTACGATCGCACCGAGTTTATTCCAACCGCCTTGTGGAACGATCTCGCGCCGGCGGAGTGGTTGATGTGTAAGATGGGACAAAATCTCCACATGCAGACCGCCACCTGGCTGGTTAGCCGCGAGATGTCGGAAGCCGCCGGACCTTGGAATACGAAGCTCCTGGGGGACGACGATGGCGAGTATTTCTGCCGGGTGCTGATGCAGAGCGATGGCGTCAAGTTTGTCCCGGGAGCGCGGGTTTACTATCGGGCCTCGGGAACCGCCAGCCTCAGCTACATTGGACGGTCCGACGCGAAACGCGAAGCCCAATGGCGTTCCATGGAATTGCACATTGCCTATCTGCGCTCGCTCGAAGACAGTCCCAGGTCGCGCGCCGCTTGCGTGCAGTATTTGCAAAACTGGCTGATCTTCTTCTATCCCGAGCGCAAAGACATTTTCGAGCGGGCGCAGCGCGTCGCCCAGGAGTTGGGAGGGGAAGTCCGCGTCCCAAGCTTGTCCTGGAAGTACGCCTGGATCGAAGCCCTGTTCGGCTGGAACCTGGCCAGGCGCGCGCAATTGTTCGCGCCGCGCCTCCGCTGGGGAGTGGTCCGGGCCTGGGATAAAGCGATGTTTCGCGCCAAAAAGCTGGATCTGGAAACCAGCCTAGGCGCCTAAAAGGAATAGAAGCCCGGCATCTCGTAGAGAGAAAGTGAGCCTATGGTCATCACCTGCACTCCGCTTCGCATTTCATTTTTTGGCGGCGGTACCGACTATCCCGTCTGGTATCGCGAGCATGGTGGTTCGGTACTGGCGACGACCATCAACAAGTGTTGCTACATCACTTGCCGGAGATTGCCGCCCTTCTTCGAATTCCACAGCCGGGTTTCCTATTCCCGGGTGGAAAACGTGGTGAAGAATGGCGACATACTCCATCCCTCGGTACGCGCCTGTCTGCAATTCATGAAGATGGAAGAAGGCGTGGAAATTCATCACGTTGCGGACTTGCCGGCGCGCACCGGCCTGGGCACCAGTTCGGCGTTCACGGTGGGGCTGCTGCTCGGCCTCTACGCGCTCAAGAACCAGATGCGCGACAAACATTCGCTGAACGCGGACGCGATTCATGTGGAGCAGGAAATCGTGAAGGAAGCGGTCGGCTCGCAGGATCAAACCAGCGCTGCCTATGGCGGATTCAACCGCATCAATTTCGCCACGGATGGAAGCATCGAGGTCAACCGGATTCTGGCTGCCCCCAACCGCTTGGCGGAACTCGAAAGTCACCTGGCGTTGTTCTTCACCGGCTTTTCCCGGACGGCATCGGAAATCGCCACCGAGCAGGTGAAGATTACTCCCCACAAGAAAAAGGAGTTAGAGGCGATGTACCAGCTGGTGGGCGAAGCCGAGTCGGTGGTCGCCAATCCCAATCGCTCGCTCGATGAATTCGGCAAGCTGCTGCACCAGAGCTGGCAAATCAAAAGATCGCTGACCCAGAAAATTTCCAGCGCCAACATCGACGAGATTTATGAGGCCGGGCTGGCTGCGGGAGCGCTGGGCGGCAAGCTGCTGGGCGCCGGCGGCGGCGGCTTCATGCTCTTCTATGTCTCGCCGGAAAAGCGGCAGGCGTTGCGGCGGCGTTTGCAAAAACTACTGTGCGTGCCGTTCTCCTTCTCCAGCAAGGGCAGCCACGTGGTGTTGTTCGAGCCGGAAGAGGAGTACGACAAAACCGTCGTCGAGGAACGTTCCGTGGTCTATGCCCAGCAGGGCTGAAGGCTCCCAATTCTGGCGCGCCTTGGCCCAATCGGCTTCGCCGCTCGGTGCCTGCGCGATCGTCCTAAAGTTTGCAAGAATCGTGAAACCCACGCGAGGAAACGAATGAGCAAGACTGCCCTGGTAACCGGTGCAGAAGGATTCATCGGGTCGAACCTGGTGAAGTTCCTTCAGGCCAAAAGATGGAATGTGGTCGGGACCTACCGTCCGCACGAGGCCACCTCCTTCCCCAAGCTGCCCAATTTGCGTTTTGTGCAATGCGACTTGCGCAACGGGCAACGGGTGGAACAGGTGGTGAACGAGGTTCAGCCGACCCATGTTTTCCACCTGGGAGCGCAGAGCTTGCCCACCGTCTCCTGGGCGGACCCGGTTTTCACTTTCGAATCCAATGTCATGGGTTCGCTGTTTTTGTTCGAAGCGCTGCGCCATCAGAAGCGCCCGCCGGTGATTGTCTCCGCCTGTTCCAGCGCGGAGTATGGAAATGTGCCGGCAGAAGCCATTCCGGTGAGCGAAGAGTACCCCATGCGCCCCTTGCATCCCTACGGCATCAGCAAGCTGTGTCTCGACCTGCTGGCGCGGGAGTATTTTGCCGACTACAAGATTCCGGCGGTCAACCTGCGGTTGTTCAATACCACTGGCCCCGGGAAGACCAACGACGCGCCTTCGGATTTCGTGCGCCGCATCATTCGCATCAAGAAAGGCCTGCAGCCGCCGGTTCTCGAAGTGGGCAATCTCAAGCCGCGCCGGGCTTTCCTTGACGTGCAGGACACGGTGCGCGGCTTTTACGCCGCCGCCATGAGAGGGAAGCGCGGCGAGGCCTATAACCTGTGCGCTCCCGCAACCCATGAAATCCAGGAGCTGTTGGACATGGCGCTGCGATTGTCGGGGGTGAAGGCCGAGGTCCGGGCCGCGCAGGAACTGATGCGGCCGTCGGATGAAAAGATCATCTTCGGCAGCACGGATAAGATCCGCAAGGATACCGGCTGGAAGCCGACCCGGTCGATCGAACAAACCCTGGCTGCCATGCTGGCGTACTGGGATCGGGTGATGTAGGAGCGATCTTCTGGCGGAAAAGCCGCCGAGTCCGGATTATTTCGGGACCGCGTCGCAAACAATCAATGAGCCCTCTACCGAAAAACAACTCTCACATCCTGGTCGGAACGCATGCCGGCAATGCGGGGCGCGACCGTCTGCCCGTGCTTGGTCCCGAGCTGTCCGGCCGGCCCCGAACCTCCGATATCGCGGACTCACCAGGGCGAGTGGAAGAGATTCTCACCGATCGATTCCGTTGCCGGCCCGAGGATGTGGGGGAGTTCGAAGTTTGCGAGGATCTGTCCAGTAGCTCCGGCTATTTCCGCTTTGGTCCGGATCTGGTCTGTTATGGGCAATGCTCATCTGGAGTCCCGGCCAGCAGCGTCGACGAGCCTCTTTATGACGCCTGGGATGCGGTGGCGGCACTCGCATCGCCGATTCGGCTTCCATTCGATCCCATACAAATCGTAGACAACCTGCGCTGCGAGCGCTATCTACGGAGTTCCATGCCGGCGAACAAGCTGGTGCGAAGCGTCTATTACACGCTGCGCCCGCTGCTCCCGGTTCCTCTGCGCCGGCACTTTCAAAAGTTGTATTTTCGCGGCCGCAACGCGGTCTCGTTCCCGGCCTGGCCGGTGGATCGAACCATCGAGCATCTGTTCGAGCGGTTGCTGGTGCTAGCAATGAAGTCCGCCCAGGTGGAGAGGCTTCCCTTCATCTGGTTCTGGCCGCAGGGGATTCCTACGTGCACCATCGTCACCCACGATGTGGAAACCTCAGCCGGGCTCGACTTTTGTCCGCGTCTGATGGATCTGGCCGACGCGGTCGGGATCAAGACTTCTTTTCAGATTGTGCCGGAAAAACGATACGCGGTTTCGCGGGCTTTTTTGCAATCCATTCAGGATCGGGGTTTCGAGATCAACATTCACGACCTGAATCATGATGGGCATCTTTTCCGGGACCGGGACGAGTTCTTGCAGCGCGCCGACCAGATCAACCGCTATGCGCGCGACTTCGGCGCTCTGGGCTTTCGCTCAGCGGTGATGTACCGGAACATTGACTGGTTCGCCGCGCTGGACGTGGCCTATGACATGTCCATCCCGAACATGGCGCGCATGGATCCGCAGCAGGGCGGCTGTTGCACGGTCTTGCCATTTTTTATCGGGCAGATTTTGGAACTCCCGGTGACCACCACCCAGGACTACTCGCTCTTCCACATTCTCAACGACTACTCGACGGATTTGTGGGAACAGGAGATTTCCCTGATCCGGGAGAAATATGGCCTGCTCAGCTTCATCATTCACCCGGATTACGTGATCGCGGAAACCCGGCAGCGCGTCTACCGCGATTTGCTGCGGCGTTTGGCTGAGCTGCGCGCGCAGGGAGAAACCTGGATCGCTTTGCCCGGCGAGGTTGCTGCCTGGTGGCGGCTTCGAAGCAAATTGAATCTGGTCCAGAACCATGGTTCGTGGACCATCGAAGGCGAGGGCCAGGAGCGAGCCACGGTCGCCTACGCGGTAGTGGAGAACGGCAAGCTCAGGTATGAGATCCCCTGAGATAAGGAGTGCGTTACTGACCAAGGCGGCAGCGAACTCCCCCCCGGCGCCGATCGGTTGGCCGCTGGTTTGTTCTTAAGTCCGATGGGAATTCCCCGAAATCAATCATGGATCGGAGCGATTCCGGTCTCAAGCACACAGGAGGAATGCGTGAATACAGCAACGAGCGCAAGTGATGGAGCGAAGGGTTCCGTCCGTACCCCCAAGACGCCCAATTCGCCGGATTACGATGTCGTTGTAATCGGCGCGGGTCCTTACGGGTTGTCGGCAGGCGTGCACCTGCAAGCGAAGGGGTTGTCGGTCCGGGTGTTTGGAGAACCGATGGAGTTTTGGGCGACCAAGATGCCGGCCGGCATGCTGCTGCGTTCTCCGCGCGTGGCGTCGAATATTTCCGATCCGACCTCGGCCTTCACGCTCAATGCCTATGAAGCCGCCTCTGGCATCGAGCCCCGCGTCCGCACCCCGTTGGAGACTTTTGTCGAGTACGGCCGCTGGTTTCAGCATCAGCTGAGTTCTTGTCTGGAGAGAACTGCGGTCCTCGCCATCCGCAAGGAAAAATCGGTTTTCACGCTGCATCTGGAGAACGGAAAATCGGTCACCAGCCGCCGGGTCGTGGTGGCGGCGGGCGTTGGGCCTTTCCAGAGAAAGCCCGCGGTTTTTGACCATCTTCCACCTGCCCAGGTATCGCACTGCTATGAAGGACGAAAAATCGCCGAATTCCGCGGCAAGCGAGTGGCCGTGATCGGAGCTGGACAGAGCGCTCTGGAATCCGCAGCTTTGCTTGCCGAGGCGGGTTCCGAAGTCGAAGTCATCGCCAGAATCGCCGCCCTGCGCTGGATCGGCATGCACCCCCGGCTGCATCATCTGGGGCCGATTTCGAAGATGATGTATTCCAGCCACGACGTCGGGCCGGCGGGCATCAGCCGGTTGGTGGCTTGGCCGAACCTCATGCGCCGCGTCCCACTCGGCCTGCGGGACAAGATGCGGAAGCGCGCGGTGCGCTCCGCAGGCGCTCCCTGGCTGATGCCCCGGCTGACGGCGGTGAAAATCAGCACCGGGCGCGCGGTGGAGAGCGCGGAATCCAGGGGCGACGAACTACACCTGAAGCTCAGCGATGGCAGCGAGCGCCGCGTGCACCACGTCTTGCTCGGAACGGGCTATCGAGTGGACCTTTCCCGCTACGGCTTCTTGCCCGCGGAAATGGCCGCGAACATAGGTCAATTGGACGGCTATCCGGATTTAGGGGCGGGGTTTACTACTTCGATTCCGGGGCTGCATTTCATTGGCGCTGCGGCGGCGCGGAGCTTCGGGCCGCTGTTATATTTTGTCGCTGGAACCGAGTTTGCTTCGAGGGAATTGACCTCGCACATCGTCCGCAACCCGGTGAAGTCCTTTCAATGAGTGAGGATGGCAGCATTTTGAGCACTGACGGTTTATTGGCGACAAAAGAGGCTGACGGGGGTGCGCTGTCCCCCGGCGCCGTCATTGACGACGCTGGCCGCCCCGTGCTCGAAAGCAAACAGATCCTGCCTCGTCAATCGGTCGGCGCCCTTGTGGTCGGGGGCGACCATCCTGGACTCGGCATCGCGCGCAGCCTTGGCCGCAAAGGGATTCCGGTTTACATCTTGGAGGACCAGCATTCCATCTCCTCGTTTTCCAAGTACGCGACCCGCGTCATCCGCTGCAAGGATTTGCGGGATGAGCGCAAGACCGTCGATGCGGTGCTCGAAGTCGGGAAGCGGTTCAACCTCCAGGATTGGGTGCTGTTCCCCACGCGCGACGAAACCGTTGCCGCCTTTTCCCGCTACCGGGCCGAACTGGTTCCGCAGTTCCGCGTCACCACCCCTAGTTGGGAGACGGTGCGTTGGGCCTGGGACAAGAAAAACACCTATGACCTGGCGGTGAAACTTGGCATTCCTTGTCCGCAGACGTTCAATCCGCGAACCACCGAGGAGCTGGCCGCGCTCGCCTCGAAATTGCCGCTGGCGATCAAGCCGGCGGTGAAGGAAAACTTCTTCTACGCCACGGGCGCGAAGGCCTGGCGTGCCGACACCGTGGAAGAGCTGAAGCGGTTGTTCGCCGACGCTCAACGGCAAATCAAGCCCGAGGAAATCCTGGTGCAAGAAATCATCCCTGGAGATGGCAGCTGCCAGTTTTCCTATTGCGCCTTCTTCCGCGACGGACAGGCGCATAGCAGCTTGGTGGCGCGGCGCGGCCGGCAACATCCCCGCGAATTCGGCCGGGCCGCCACTTATGTGGAAAGCATCGATCTGCCGGTAATCGAGGAACTTTCCGAACGCTTTCTTAAGGCCATTAACTACTACGGCGTGGTGGAACTCGAGTTCAAGCAGGATCCCAGGGATGGCCAATACAAGCTGCTCGATGTGAATGCCCGGACTTGGGGTTTCCACATCCTGGGAGCCGCCTCGGGTGTCGATTTTCCTTACCTTTTGTTTACCGATCAAATGGGAAAACCGGCCGAAGGTTGCCGGGGGCGGGCGGGAGTGGGTTGGCTGCGGCTGATCACCGATTTGCCCACCGCGCTGTCCAGCCTTCTGCATGGCGACGTCAATCTGACTTCCTATTACCAGTCCCTGAAGAATACCCAGGTGGAGTCGGTATTCTCAAAAGACGATCCCCTGCCATTTTTCGGGGAGATGATTCTTCTGCCCTATCTGGTGGTCAAGAAATATTTCTAGCCAGTTAGCGTAAGCGATGCCGGAGTGGCCCTCGCCAAATCTGACCGGCAGCTGGTGAGAGTTCCGTAATTTCTCTCTTTTTCTCGTCGCCTAATGTTGACCCCAGGGAAGAGCGGCCGTGTTTTGCAAGACGCAGTGTCTGCCTAGCAGTGAATGTTCACGTCATCAACCCGCTCACTGACAATCGCTGGGACGATTTGGTTGCCCGCCACCCGCGGGCATCGCCATTCCATCAACGGGGTTGGTTGGAGGCTCTGGCTCACGCCTACGGCTACGAGGCGTTAACGCTGACTAGCACGCCTCCGGGCCGGCCGCTAGAAGATGGCTTTGTTTTCTGCCGGGTCGCCAGCTGGATCACTGGCACTCGTTTGGTATCGTTGCCGTTCGCGGACCATTGCGACCCCCTGCTGAGCGATTCAGGGGACTCAGCGGGGTTCATGGGCTGGCTGCGGGCGGAATGCGATCGCAAGCGCTGGAGGTATGTTGAGTTCCGGCCATTGTTCTCGGATCCGGTTTCCGGTAGTGGTGTGCGGCCGAGTCTGTCCTATTGCTTCCATGAGCTCGACCTGGCGCCGAGCTTGGAGCAGATTTTCCGTGGATTCCACAAGGATTCCATTCAGCGGCGGATCCGGCGAGCGGAGAAAGAAAAGTTTTCTTATGAGGTGGGCGGCTCGGCCGATCTTGTCGAGGATTTTTACCGCCTGGTGCTGCTTACCCGGAGGCGGCAAAAACTGCCTCCCCAGCCACGCAGCTGGTTCACGCACCTGGTCGCCTGCATGGGGGATCAGCTGCAAATCAGGATGCTGCGGAAGGATGAGGCGCCGGTGGCGGCGATCATGACGCTTCGGCATCGATCAAGCGTGGTCTACAAGTACGGATGCTCGGATGCGAGATTCCACCATTTCGGCGTTATGCCGCTCCTGTTCTGGAGGCTCATCGAGGAAAGCAAGGCGGGCGGGGGGGGGCACATCGATTTCGGACGCTCCGACCAGGATCGTGAAGGCTTGATTACCTTCAAGGACAAGTTCGGCACCACGAAAAAATCTCTCACCTATTATCGTTACACCAGTCCATCCAGACATGTCGTCGGAGCGGCCTGGAGTTCGCACGCGATGCGGCAAGTATTCTCCGTTCTTCCCGATGCGGTCTTGTCCACCGGCGGCAGACTTCTGTACCGGCATATGGGTTAGGTCCGGGTTTGCAGCGAAACCGCAAGCTGCCGCCCAAGCGGCCCGCAATAGCGGTGATCGTCGAAGCACGCGGCAATTTACCAGTCGTGAAGAGCATTATGGAGAATACAAAAGCGGTTCTACTGGTCGGTGGGTTGGGGACGCGGCTGCGCTCCGTCGTGCCGTCGGCGCCAAAACCGATGGCTTACGTGGGGGATCGCCCGTTTCTTGAACTATTGATTCGGCAACTGCAATCCCAGGGAATCCGGCGCATGGTGATGTGTACCGGCTATCTGGCCGAGCAGATTGAAGAGGAATTCGGCGACGGCCATGGCCTGAATGTGGAGATTGAGTATTCCAAGGAACCGGCTCCCCTCGGAACCGCGGGCGCGTTGAAACTTGCGCAGCCCTGCCTGCGGGAGACCTCCGACTTCCTGGTTTTGAACGGTGATTCTTTCCTGGAAGTGGATTTCGAGCGGCTATGGCGCTTTCATCGCCAGCACGGTGGCCTCGTGAGCATGGCGGTGGTGCCCGTGCCGAACGCGCAGAGATACGGGACAGTGCGGGTAGCACGCGGCGGCCGGGTGGAAGGTTTTGCCGAGAAGACAGCTAGCAGCGCTCCCGGGCTGGTGAATGCGGGCGTGTACTTGTTCCGGACCTCTATTTTTGATCACATACCGGATGGGCCGGCCAGTCTGGAGAAGGATGTGTTTCCGGCGATACTCGATGAGGGAGTGTTTGCCCTGGAACAGGAAGGCATCTTCATCGACATTGGCACTCCCGAAGACTACGCGCGGGCGCAGGTGATTCGCGCCCGGCTTTGCGATGCGGCGGTGCAGAAACAACCCGCCAGAGTGAGTGAAACCCATGAGTGATTTTGAGCAGCGCGTCCGCGATTCCATTGAAGCGTCGATAGCGGTGAAGCAGCGCCTGCTTGGCAGCGCCGACATTGTGTCGACCATGGCTCGAGTCAGCGAGATGGTAGTCAAGGCGATGAGGCAGGGAAACAAGCTGTTTTTATTCGGAAACGGCGGCAGCGCGGCGGATGCGCAGCATGTCGCCGCGGAATTTGTGGGCCGCTTCGCCTTCGATCGCCCGCCCTTGCCAGCGTTGGCTTTATCGGTGAACACTTCCTGCGTCACCGCCATCGGCAACGATTATGGGTTCGATCTGACATTCTCCCGGCAAATCGAAGCCCTGGGGCGTGCCGGAGATGTTGCCATCGGCATTTCCACCAGCGGCAACTCGCCGAATGTGCTTCATGGCGTCGCGGCGGCAAAGAAGATGGGGTTGCACACCGTGGCGTTCGCTGGTTGCACCGGCGGAAAGCTCAAGGATGCGGCGGATTATTGCATCTGCGTCCCTTCCAACGAAACTCCGCGCATTCAGGAGTGCCATATTCTGATCGGGCACATCATTTCCGAGCTGGTGGAGCAATCGATTTTTCATGAACAAAGCCGCATTTCTCGATCGTGACGGGGTCATCAACCGCAAGGCGCGGAAAGGCGAGTACATCACACGATGGGAGGATGTCCAGTTTCTTCCCGGGGTGGTGGAGGCCATTGCGCTGCTGCAGCAGGCTGAGTTCCGGGTTATTGTCATTACCAATCAGCGCTGTGTGGCCAAGGGGTTGGTCACTATTCCCGCGCTTGAGTCCTTGCATCAGCGGATGCGGGAGGAGCTGGGTAAGTGCGGCGCGGTCATTGACGCCTTCTACTACTGCCCGCATGAGATGCTGCCGGCGTGCAGCTGCCGCAAACCTGCTGCCGGCATGTTGCTGGCGGCATCCCGCGAGCATGCCATCGATCTTGCCGCCTCTTGGATGATCGGCGATTCGCAGATCGACGTCGAAGCCGGCAGAAACGCCGGATGCAGGACGGTCAGACTCCTGGAAGAAGACGATGCCGGCGATGGCCGCGCGGATCTGGTAGCGGCTTCACTGCTGGATGCAGTCCGGCGCATGATCGAGCAAGAGGAAGCACACGCCGCTAAGCGGATCAGCGGAAGAGCTCACAGTGAGGGTTCGGCCGACGCGGCTGATCACTAATTCCAGCCGAGCCGTCCAGGGCTACTCAGCCGTTAAGAAACCGGTTCCAAACTAATTTCACAGGATGCGTGAATCGATGACTTTTCAACAATGGGTTCGAGTTTATCTTCGTCAAAGTGGACATATCTGGTATCGCATCCCACCCTCCTGGCAACATCAGCCGCCGGCTCGCGCCTACGGCAGGCACCTCCAGGTCTTGGCTCGCCGCTACGGCGAGCGCCGACAAAATCACTCCACTTTTTTCCTGCGGAACCGGGCGGAATTGGAGTTGTTGCAAGGCCTACTGGCCCAGAGAACCCGAGGTTCCAGTTTGGACCTGGCCATCATGGCCTGCAGCAAAGGCGCGGAAGTTTATTCCTTCATGTGGGCCATTCACTCCGCCCGTCCCGACTTGAACGTCCGCCTGCGTGCCGTCGACATCGCTCAGGAAATTGTGGACTTTGCTGCTCAAGGCGTCTATTCGCTCGCCGGCACGAATGGCTCGCATGCAACCCGTCACGGAGATGGCAAGCCGGCGGATTTGACCTGGAAGGACCAGCCCGCCGGGGCTTCCATCTTTGCGCGCATGACCAAGGAAGAAGTGGACGCGATGTTTGAGGTTGAAGGGGACCAAGCGCGGATCAGGCCAGCGTTGAAGGAAGGCATCTCCTGGCTCCAGGGGGATGCGATGGCTCCCAAGCTGGTGAGCGATCTGGGTCCGCAGGACATCGTGGTGGCAAACCGGTTCCTCTGTCACATGGAGCCCGAGGACGCGGAAAAGTGCATGCGCAATATTTCGCGGCTGGTCAAGCCGGGTGGATATCTTTTTGTTTACGGCGTCGACTTGGACGTCCGCGCCAAGGTCGCCCGCGACCTGGGCTGGAAACCGATCCCGGACATGATGAAGGAAGTCTACGAGGGCGACGTCTCCTTGCGAGAGGGATGGCCCTTTGAATATTGGGGGCAGGAGCCATTCAGCGACGACCGGCCGGATTGGCAGCTGCGCTGTGCGTCGGTGTTCCAGATTGGCGAAGCTCCGCGATGCGAAGTCGTCGCGGAGGCGCTACAAGAAAGGTGATGGCATGCGTTTTGCGGAGACCGGTATCGCCGGCGCCAAGGTGATCGATCCCAGTCCGCATCAAGACGAGCGCGGACGATTCATGCGAGCCTGGTGCCTGCGTGAGTTTGCGGAGAACGGTCTTAATTTTGTCCCTGTGCAGGCGAATATGGGATTCAGCGTGCATAAGGGGACGGTGCGAGGGATGCATTTTCAGGAGGCGCCCGCACTGGAGGCCAAGCTGGTGCGTTGCACGCGGGGAGCTATGCTGGATGTCGTGCTCGATCTCCGCCCGAACTCCGCATCATATGGCAAGTGGTGCGGCGCGGAACTGACCGCGGATAACGGCCGAATGCTGTACGTGCCGGAAGGATGCGGGCACGGATATCAAACGCTGGAGGAAGGCACCGAGATGTATTACATGGCCTCGGCGTTCTACACCCCAAGCGCCGCCCACGGCGTGCGCTTCGACGACCCGGCCTTCGGCATCCAGTGGCCGTTGCCGGTGAGCGTAGTTTCCGAACAGGATCGCAACTGGCCGCTGGTCCGGCGCTAGCGCCGGCCACCGTGAGGGCGCTTTGACAAAATGGAACCGTGGACGAACCCTTCGTCCCGCTCCCGACCTCCCCTCTAGACAATGACACCAAGGAGGCAGCGATGAAAGTCGTACTTTTCTGCGGCGGCTTGGGATTGCGCATTCGTGACGCCGACGATATCCCCAAACCCATGGTCACGATCGGGTATCGGCCGATTCTTTGGCATGTGATGAAGTACTATGCTCACTTCGGCCACAAAGATTTCATTTTGTGCTTGGGGTACCGGGCCGATGCGGTCAAGAATTACTTCCTGAATTACAACGAATGCACCTCTAACGACTTTGTCTTGTCGGCAGGCGGAAAGAACCTGGAGTTGTTCAACAGCGACATCCATGACTGGCGGATTACCTTCGCGGACACCGGGATCAACTCCAACATCGGCCAGCGTTTGAAGGCGGTCGAGAAATACCTGGAAGGGGAGGAAGAATTCCTGGCCAACTACAGCGACGGCCTCACGGATCTGCCGCTTTGGAAGCAAATTGATCACTTCCGGCAACAGGGGAAAATCGCCAGCTTTCTGTGTGTGCGGCCGAACCTCAGCTATCACCTGGTTTCCTTGCAACCCGACAACGGCAGTCTAGTTTCCGGCCTGCATGCCATCAACGACGGCACCTTGCGGGTTAATGGCGGCTCTTTCATCTTCAAGAAGAAGATCTTCGAATACATTCACGAGAAAGAGGAGCTGGTCAGCGAGCCGTTTCACCGGCTGATCGATGAAAGGCAGCTGGTAGGCTATGAATATGACGGTTTTTGGGCGAGCATGGATACTTTCAAAGACCGGCAGCATCTGGAGAATATTCTGGCCAGCGGGGTTGCCCCGTGGGAAGTCTGGAAAACGAATGGCAATGGCAAATAGCAGAAGTGTATCGAGAGAGGGTGCATGCGTCCGCTAAAGCTGCCTTTCGACGCGACGTCCGCTCCCAACATTTTGTGTTTGGGGGCGCACTCGGACGATATCGAAATCGGCTGCGGCGGCACCATCCTGCGCCTTGCCCAGCAATACCCCAGCTGCGTGTTTCACTGGGTGGTATTCAGCGCCATGGGAGTCCGAGAAACGGAGGCGCGCCGCGCGGCCGAATTGTTTGCCGGCGCCGAGCGGCTCAAGGGGCCTTTGCTGAAGAGCTTTCCAGATGGTTTTCTGCCGTTTGTGGGTGCCGAAGTGAAAGCCGTTTTCGAAGAGCTGAAGCAATCGGTCTCCCCGGACCTGATCTTTACCCACAACAAAAAAGACGCACATCAGGATCATCGTCAGTTGGCGGAGCTGACTTGGAACACATTCCGCGACCACCTGATTCTGGAATACGAGATTCCGAAATACGACGGGGATCTGGGGCGGCCGAGCGTGTTTGTGCCGCTCGATACCGAGACCTGCCAGAAGAAAGTTCGTTGCCTCATGGAGGCCTTCGCGTCGCAGCGCTCCAAGCGTTGGTTTGAACCGGAAACCTTCTTTGCTCTCATGCGGTTACGGGGGATGGAATGCAATTCCGCGAGTGGCTTTGCGGAAGCTTTTTACTGCCGCAAGATGACGCTATAGCGGGGTTTCTATAGCCAGTTCGGGTGATTGACAGCCCCTGAGCCGCGTGAGATGGTGAGGGTCAAGCAATGCGGCGAAATGGCCGCTGAATGTCTTTCTTGAGTGGTCCTGAGAGCCCCAGGAATTCTCGACCAGGATTATCAAAAAACCATTGTAACTTTCTGTCAGTGAAGGAGTTATGCAATGAGTGTAGACACTGCTCTTAGAGAGCGCGAGGCGGCGAACCGCCCGATCCGGATCGGAATGGTCGGCGCGGGAGCGACCGGCCGCGCCATCGCGCTGCAGCTGGGCACGCCGGTGCCGGGGATGCGCCTGGTGGGCATTGCTAACCGCACTGCGGCAAACGGAGAGCGAGCGTTCCGCGAGGCTGGCTTCGCGAAATGGAGCCGGGTTGATTCCGCGCATGAGGCGGAAACGGCGATTGCCCGAGGATTGCCCGTTTTGACCGAGGATCCCTTCGTCCTGACCCGTTGCGGAACTATTGATCTGATCCTGGAAGTTACCGGCACGGTGGAGGCGGGAGCCCGGGTGGCGCTCGATTCCTTCGATCACGGCAAACACGTCGTCCTGGTGAATGCCGAATTGGATTCGTTGCTGGGGCCGCTGCTCAAAGTGAAGGCGGACGAGTGCGGCGTAGTGGTCACGCATACGGATGGCGATGAACCGGGTGTGGCGATGACCTTGCTTCGCTATTTGAGAACTCTGGGACTGCAGACGGTCGCTGCGGGCAACATCAAGGGCATGGTGGACTACTACCGGAATCCAGACACCCAGCGCGCTTTCGCCCAGAAGAATGACCAGGATGTTAGGAAGGTAACTTCGTTTGCCGACGCCACCAAGCTGTCGATGGAGGCCACGGTTCTAGCGAATGCGACCGGATTTCACGTTGGCCGCCGGGGCATGTACGGGCCGTCTTGCGGCTATGTGCGCGAGATCGGAGCCCTGCTGCCGCCCGCACAAATGCTCGAGACCGGGCTGGTCGACTACGCGCTGGGCGCGGCTCCCCACACTGGCGCTTTCGTGGTGGTGCACGAAGACTCACCGCTCAAGAAGGCGCAGCTGGCGTACTACAAGCTTGGCGATGGGCCGTTTTACGTGTTTTACACACCCTTTCACTTGCCCCATCTGCAAATCGCCTCGACCATCGGACGCGTTGGCATCCATCGCGACCCGACGGTTGCGCCCATTGGAGGGCCGGTATGCGAGGTGGTCACGGTGGCGAAGCGCGATCTGAAAGCCGGCGAACGGCTCGACGGCATCGGAGGGTTCTGCGCCTATGGCCTAGTCGAAAACGCGCCTGCAGCCCGCGCCCTGTCGGCCTTGCCGATTGGTCTTTCGGAAGGCTGTGTGCTGCGGCGAGACGTCAAGAAGGACAATGTGGTGTCGTTCGACGATGTGGACCGCCCGGCCAGCGGGCTGGCCGATGCGCTGTGGAAGGAACAGAATGAGCGGTGGCCGCTAGCGGCGGGAGAACCGCGGCCGGCGGTGATGCAGCCTGCACTCGCAGGCAGGGAGCGGTGAAGGTGGGTCAGTTTCGCGGCGCGTTGGGCGCGCTCTCTATCAAAGGTTGGTTATCTCGGAAGCCAGGGGTTGCGGTTTCTGGCCGGCGGGCGGGACATGCTTAACCGTTCATTCTGGAAAGGACGGCGTGTATTCCTGACCGGCCACACCGGGTTCAAAGGGAGCTGGCTGACGCTGTGGCTGCATTCGTTGGGAGCCGATGTCACCGGATACGCGCTCGACCCGCCGACCCAGCCCAACCTGTTCGAACAGGCGGGCTTGGCGCAAACGGTGAGGTGCATCTACGCGGATATCCGCGACTTTCCCCGGCTCAAGGCGGCGATGGCGGAGTGCCGCCCAGATGTGGTTCTGCACCTGGCGGCCCAGTCGGTGGTGCGTCGGGGCTACGAGGATCCCATCGAAAACTATTCCTCGAACGTGATGGGGACGGTGCATGTTCTCGAGGCCGTGCGGCAGCTGAAACAGCCTTGCGCCATCGTCAATGTAACCAGTGATAAATGCTATGCAAACCGCGAGTGGGTTTGGGGATATCGGGAAGACGAGCCCATGGGGGGACGCGATCCGTATTCGAATTCGAAGGGTTGCGCCGAGCTGGTGACCACCGCGTACCAGCAATCGTTCTTTCCGCCCGAGTCGTTCGAAAGTCACGGCGTCGCCCTGGCGAGCGCGCGGGCCGGCAACGCCATCGGCGGGGGGGATTGGACGAGCGACCAACTCATTCCCGATCTCATGCGGGCTTTCCTGGCGAACAAGCCTTGCATGATCCGAAACCCTTCGGCTTATCGGCCCTGGCAGTTTGTGCTAGAGCCGCTGCGGGGCTATCTCATGCTGGCGGAGCGCCTAGCGGAGGACCCGGGGCGTTTCGCTTCCGGGTGGAACTTTGGCCCGGTGGACGACGACGCCAAGCCGGTGGGCTGGATTGGGGACGAACTGGTGCGGTTGTGGGGAAAGGGCGCATCCTGGGGACAAGATGCCGCCGCGCACCCCCGGGAGGCGCACGCGCTCAAATTGGACGCCTCCAAGGCGAAGGCCGGTCTGGGCTGGCATCCCTTGCTCCGCTTGGACGCGGCTCTGGAGTGGATTGTCGAGTGGTACAGCGCTTTCCAGAGCGGGGGCGACCTGCGGCGGCTTACCCAGACCCAAATCGAGCGATATGAGGCCCTCGCCTCGAACTGAGCTTGCGCGGCCCCAATTCCTGCTTGCCAGGGTGACGTAAGTAACAGCACCAAAATCGTTACTCGGTGACGGACGGCTGCAGAGAATAGATTATTAAGATTAGGAGAAAGTGTCTTCATGGCAACGCCAAACATCGTAGTCCTGGGAACCGGAATGGCCGGGTTCGGCGCGGCGCATCGGCTTCATGCCGAGGGCATCACTCCCGTCATGTATGACAAGAATTCCTACTATGGCGGGCACACGGCATCGTTTCGCTACGAGACCGGCTTCCTGTTCGATGTGGGCCCGCACATCTCCTTCACCAAGGATCCGAGGATTCAAGAGCTTTTCGCGGATAGCGTCGAGCAGCGATTTGAGACCGTGCAGATCAACCTGAACAACTACTGGCGCGGACATTGGCCACTGCATCCGGTGCAACTCCATCTGCACGGACTGCCGGACGATGTCGTCGTAAAGGTCATCACCGATTTCGTGGAAGCGCGGCAGCTGCCGGAGGAATCGCCGAAGAATTATGCGGACTGGCTGCTAGCTAGCTTCGGCCGGACGTTTGCCGAGCAGTTTCCCATGCAGTACACGCGAAAATACCATCTGACCACTGCGGAAAACATGAGCACCGACTGGCTGGGGCCGAGGATCTATCGTCCCAGTCTCGAGGAAGTGCTGCGCGGCGCGATTTCGCCGTCCGCGCCCCACGTGCACTACATTACCCACTTCCGCTATCCCAGCGACGGCGGGTTTATGTGCTACTTGAACAAGTTTCTTCCGCTGGGAAACATGAAGCTCAATCATGAGCTGGTCTCGATCGATCCACGCGCGCGCCAGCTGAGCTTCTCGAATGGCCATGTGACGCAATACGACTCGCTGGTTTCCTCGGTCGCGCTGCCGGACCTGATTCGCATGATGAAGGGGGTGCCACCCGACGTGGCCGAGGCCGCGCGGCGCTTGGCCTGCTCCACCTGTGTGCTGGTGAACATCGGGGTGAACCGGGAGGATGTTTCCAAGGCCCACATGACGTACTTCTACGACGAAGACATTTGTTTTACGCGCCTGGGTTTTCCCAGCATGCTCTCGCGCAACAACGCGCCTCCGGGGACGAGCAGCATTCAGGCGGAAGTCTACTTCTCCGGCAAATACAAACCGCTCACCGGCAAAGCCGAGGACTGGATTGAGCCGGTGATCCGGGACTTGCGCAAATGCGGGCTGCTCCGCGAGGAAGATCGCATCCTGTCGCGGAAGGCGATGCTGCTGCGCTATGCCAACATCATTTTCGACTTGGAGCGCGCGGATGCGCTCAAGACCGTGCACGGCTATCTCGACGACCTGGGCATAGCCTACTGCGGGCGTTACGGAGACTGGGGATACATGTGGACGGACGAGAGCTTTATTAGCGGGGAGAAAGCCGCGGACCGCGCTTTGTCGGCGGTAGTGGCATCGCAACGCTAGAGCGGGCAGCCAATCAGGAGCGTTATGGTGCAAGCATCCAAAACGATCGGCCTTCTTCACCACGTGGGCGGGGGCGACCACGGGGAGGAAGCCAGCTTGGCGGCCGTGGTGCAGAACGTCAGAAAGCGTTGGCCCGGCGCCGCTATCGTTGGATTCTCCATGAATCCCGAGGACACCCGCGCAAAACATGGGATCCCCGCTTACCCCATCCGGCAGTGGACCTACAGCTACGGCCAGCCGGTGCAGCAACCGCCGATTGACCATGGGGCCAAAAGGACCTTTCGCGAGAGGGCAAGAGCCGCGGCCCGCCAGTCCCGCTTTCTGTTCTCGGCCCTCAGAGCGCTCAAGGCTGTGCTGATTGGAATGCCAAGGTTTGTGCTTCGCGAAATGCTTCTCCTGATCCGGTCGTGGCGCCGCATGCGGTCGCTGGATGTACTGGTAATCTGCGGCGGGGCGCCGCTGGCTGACTCGGGCGGCGCCTGGGATATGCCCTTCGCCGTCTTCAAATGGGTGATGCTGGCCAGAATGGCTGGGGTGAAGAGGATCGTCCTAAATGTTGGGGCGGGCCCGGTAAACTCGCGTGCCAGCAGATATTTTGTGCGGAGGATCCTATTCTCCGCCGACTATGTTTCCTTTCGCGATGAGGAATCCTTAGCCGTGGCGCAGCGGATTGGATTCACCGGGAAAGCGCGGGTGTTTCCGGACAATGCCTATGCTCTCGACGTTCCCGCCTCCACAGGGAGTCCGGTTAAAGGACGGACCGGGCCCGCGGTTGGTATTGCCCCAACCGTGGACAACGCGACGCTCACCAACTCCACACTCCAGACGCTGGGCGAGTTTGGTTCGTGGCTCATCCGAAATCACTATTCCGTGATCCTTTTTTGCAGTCATATCAGCGTTGATCCGCCGGCGGTGGAGAAGTTGGAAGCGATGCTGACGGCGCACAGCGGCGTAGCCAGTACCAACCCCGGCGATCCGCTTTGCCGGGTTCATCAGTGGTCGGTCGAAGAGATAGTGGCCAATATCTCTTCCATGGACTATGTGACCGCATGCCGCTTCCATGGAGTGATACTGGCTCATATGTTGAACAAGCCGGTGCTGGCTCTATCCGATTGCCGGAGAACAACCGCGTTGACGAAAGACTTGGGAATGGCGCAGTATTGCATGGAGAGCGGCGCTTGCGATCAGGACGCGCTGCGCGGAGCCTTCACGTCGTTGGTGCGCCATCGCGAGGAAGTGGAGCGCGGCTTGGCTGAAAAGCTGGAGTCGTATCGGGGACAATTGGCGGCGCAATTCGATGAGCTGTTTCCCTGCAGCCCGGGGCGGCGTTGCTGAAAACGCCGGCGCTGCCGCCGTGTCTCTTGAGGCCGGACTCTAACCCGCGCTGCGCTCCGGGATTGAGCGATTGGCGAATCTTCTGGGGTGCTTTCGAGAAAGGAAATACGTGCCCGTGCAGTTCGAAAAATCGGGATCCTGCTTGATGGAAGAGCCCACGGTAACCGGGATGAATGCGATGAATCGGTCGTTTAACAAGTCGTTTAGTAAAACGAAGATCGGCTTGATCCATCATCTCGGCCACGGGAATTTGGGGGATGACGTCACTCTCGACGCGGTAACCGGGAATATCAAGAGTCGATGGCCCGACGCGGTGTTCGTGGCTTTCACCCTGAACCCGGCCGATACCGAGCGCAGACACGGCATTCCCGCCTACGCGCTGCGACGAGACTCGAAGTTGCCGCCCGAAACCGTCGCCGCAGATAAAGCGGCTCCCAGGGAAACAGGATTAAAAGCGCGAGTTAAGGGATGGGCCAGCGGGAACAAGTTTCTGTCGGCGATCTTAAGAATCGGCAACGCCGCACTGATCGGACGGCCCAGGGCTTTGATGCAGGAGATGGCCTTCCTGGCGGAATCGTTCCGCGCAATAAAGTCCCAGGATCTGGTGATTATGAGCGGCGGCGGCCAACTGTTCGATTCCTGGGACGGGCCCTGGGGTTTTCCCTACACCCTTTTCAAATGGACCGTGCTCGCAAGACTGTCAGGCGCGAGGTGCTACTTCCTAAACGTGGGAGCTGGGCCGTTGGCTCGGCCCCTGAGCCGATGGTTTGTAAGACGCGCCTTGGGGATGGCGGACTACGTTTCGTTTCGAGACGAAGTCTCCAGAAAGCTGGTTCAAGACTTAGGGTTCAGGCGCGAATCCGGAAGCTTTCCCGACAGCGCATACAGTTTCCCGGTTCCGTCACTTCCGAAAGTGCGCAACCGCCAGCCAGTGGTGGGCTTTTCCCCGATGGCATTTTGCGACCCCCGGGCCGACTCCGGCAGGGACCAAATTGTTTACGATTCCTATATCCGCAATCTTGGGCTTTTCGGCGCATGGCTGATCCGCGAAGGAAATCGCATAGCGCTGTTCAGTACGGATATCTGGTTTGACATGCACGCGATCGAGGACGTTCGATCGGCCATAGGAAAAGAAACCGGGATCGCCGATTCACCTTCGATCACGCAACCGCCCATAAACGGGACGGAGGCGATGTTTTCCGAGATGTCTTCGCTGGACTATGTGGTGACCTGCCGCTTTCACGGAGTGATATTTGCGCATTTGATGAACAAGCCGGTGCTGGCGATCTCGACTCATCCGAAAACGAGCACGCTGATGGCCGAGTTGGGACTCTCGGAATACTGTGTCGAAGCCCGTGGCTGCGAACCCGAAGTTTTGCGAGAGACATTCCTCCGGCTGGCGGCGAACCACGATGCCATCAAGGCACAAATGGCGGAGAAGGTCGCGTCCTACCGGAGCGGGCTGCAGGCGCAATTTGACGTCTTGTTTCAGGCCCAAGGTGGCGGCGCGCGGCGAATCAGCCAGTCATCGGAGCAGCAGCGAGCCAGGCTAGCGGTTTAGTAACAGGGAAATCGCCGGCGCGGTGGCCGCGGCGAACCAGGGGGGAGATAGGAAGATGGATGTGCATGAACAACCGTTGGTGAGCGTGCTGACGCCCGTCTACAACGGCGAGTCCTATCTGAAGGAGTGTATTGAAAGTGTTCTCGCGCAGACCTATTCGCGCTGGGAGTACACGGTTGTCAACAACTGCAGCACGGATGGGACTCGTGCGATTGCTGAAGAATACGCGAAACGGGACCGCCGCATTCGTGTCTGCAACGCGGACGTTTTGGTACCCATCATCGCGAATCACAATCGGGCGTTTAAGACCATCAGCCCCGATAGCAAATACTGCAAAGTGGTTTCGGCCGACGACGCGATATTTCCCGAATGCCTTATGCGCATGGTGGAGCTTGCCGAAGCGCATCCCACGGTGGGATTGGTGGGGTCCTATCAGGTGAGCGGGGGCGGGGACAGGTGGTATGTCCGCTTTGCCGGATTGCCCTACACCACGACCTTCATGACGGGTCGAGATGTCTGCCGGGCGCAATTGCTGACCTCGCTGTCGGTGTTTGGGGCTCCGACGTCGAATATGTATCGGGCAGATCTGGTTCGGAGCACGGAAGAGTTTTTTCCTAACCCGACAGCGGAAGCGGACGTCAGCGCATGCTTCTTGCACTTGAAGAACGCGGATTTTGGATTTGTCCATCAGGTGCTCTCCTACGAAAGGCTGCACGATGTGAGAGTCACCGCCGCGTCGCAGGACATGAACGCATATTTGCCGTCGCACATTGGGGATTTGCTGACTTATGGGCCATGGTATTTGTCGGCGGAAGAGATCGAGAAACGGGTGCACGAGCTATTGGACGAATACTATGAGTTTTTGGCGGTCAGCGCGGTCAATCTTAGGGACAAGAAATTCTGGAGCTATCACAAGCGCCGCCTGAAGGAGCTGGGACATCCGCTTGACAGTATGAAGTTAAGCGCGGCGGTCAGCGCGAAGCTTGCGGATTTGGTGCTCAATCCCAAGACCACAGTGGAACGAGCGCTCCGGCGCGTGAAGAGCGAATAGCAAAAAGTTGTCGAGTGACGAATAAGTAGCGATGCTACTGCCCAAGCAAGTGCGCGCTGTATCCGTCGCGTTCAAGAAGGAGATCACAGCTTTATGAAAAAACGAGTTCTGGTGTGCGGCGCCGGCGGGTTTATCGGCGGACATCTAGTCAAGCGCTTGAAAAGCGAGGGCTTCTGGGTGCGGGGGGTCGACCTAAAACGTCATGAGTTCTTTCCGAGTGCGGCGGACGAATTTGTTGTCGGCGACCTGCGGCTAACCGATGTGGTGCGTGCGGTTCTTGCCGGGGTCGAAGATGTGTACCAGCTCGCCGCGGACATGGGCGGCGCGGGATACATTTTCACCGGTGAGCACGATGCCAACGTGATGCACAATTCCGCCACCATCAACCTGAATATTCTGGAGTGTGGCCGCGAGGCCAACATCCGCCGGTATTTCTACTCGTCATCGGCCTGCATTTATCCCGCTTACAATCAAACCAATCCGGATGACCCCAACTGCGCCGAAGATTCAGCGTACCCGGCCGCTCCCGACAGCGAATATGGATGGGAAAAGTTGTTCAGCGAGAGGCTCTACGCGGCATATCAGCGAAACCACGGCATCGAGATCCATGTGGCCCGGTTCCACAACATTTTTGGGCCGCAAGGGACGTGGTGCGGTGGGCGGGAGAAGGCTCCCGCGGCGATTTGCCGCAAAGTGGCGGAGACGCCCGGGGGTGGCGAAATCGAGATTTGGGGCGACGGCAAACAGACCCGCTCGTTTCTGTATGTTGACGAATGCGTCGAAGGTGTCCGCCGCTTGATGGAGTCCGACTTCGCGGGACCGGTCAACATCGGGTCGGAGGAAATGGTTACGATCAACCAGTTGGCGGAGATGGCAATGGAGATTGCCGGCAAGCGGCTGCGAATTCGCCATGTCGACGGTCCCCTGGGGGTGCGCGGCCGGAATTCGGACAATCGCATGATTCGGCAAAAGCTGGGCTGGGCTCCTTCGGCTTCGCTGCGCAAGGGTATGGAAATCACTTATGGGTGGGTGGCGGAGCAGGTCGCGGCTGCGCAGAAAGTTGAGACTCTCGCGTGAAGCTCGATCCCGCCGAGTGGCCGGTCGCTGTCAGTTGCGGCAAAGTTGCGGCCACGGAGGGTTGCTCTGAGGGAATTTCGTAGGTATTCATCATGTTAACGATTTTCACCACTCCCAAACGCTTTAAAGGCCACTCTGGGGTGATCCAGCGTAACGCCATCAAGAGCTGGGCTTTGCTCAAGCCGACACCCCAAATCATCCTGTTTGGGAACGATGAGGGCAATGCCGAAGCCGCGGCCGAACTCAAAATTACCCACGTCCCGGATCTCGAGTTGAGCGAAAAGGGAACACCCCTGATAAGTTCCATGTTCAGCTTGGCCCATCAGATGAGCACGAATCCGCTGCTCTGTTTCATCAATGCGGATATCATGCTGACCAGCCGATTCGTGAAGGCCCTGCAGGTGGTTTCCGCCGCCAAACCTCAATTCCTGATGACTGGCCGGAGGACTTTGTTTGATCTGGAAACGCTTTGGGACTTTGATCAAGCGGGCTGGGAGAGTGCTCTTAGCAATCAGGTTGCGAAAGAGGGAAAGCTGGATAATTACGTTGCGATGGACTACTTTGCCTTTCCTCGGGACGTCTATCGCGACGTTCCTCCCTTCGTCGTGGGAAGGGCCCGCTGGGACAACTGGATGGTTTACTCCGCCCTGCGGCGGCACATTCCGGTGGTCGACGCTACTCGTGACGTTCTCGCCATTCATCTGAATCACGACTATTCGCACTTGAAAGGCGGAGTGAAGGACTGTTTCGTTAGTCCGGAAGCGCAACGCAATCAAGAACTTTACGGTCTCGAAACCTGCATCGGCACCGCAGACTCGACCCACTACCTCAAGGATGGCCGTGTGCGTCGTTCTCTGGGACGTGCATCCCTGGCACGGCGTATTGACACACTGTCGGTGTTCCATCCACTTCTCGCCCCACTGGCATGGCCTTATCTCGCGGTTCGGAACCTCACGAAACCCTTTCGACAGAGGGTGGGGGAAAAAGCTCCGAGTGCCACTCCGGAAGAACCATCCACGCTGTAAGTGAATCTCCCAGGGCGCGAGGCGCGCGGGGAAAGCGAACTTCGTTGCCAACCATGCCCGCCGCTGCTTACAAAGAATCAAGGACAAAGAAGGAAATCAAGGAAATGATGACGCCGCTGAGACTAAGTCCGTCGCCTACGATCGGAACTCTATGAAGAACCTGAAGGAGAAAGCGATTCGGGGAGGGGTGGCGCGGCTGAGCGCGCAAGGGGCGAGCTTCGCCCTTCGCCTGGCGTCGCTGATGATATTGGCGCGGCTGCTGGTGCCGCGAGACTTCGGACTGGTGGGCATGGTCACGGCTTTTACCGGGGTGTTGAGTTTGTTCCGGGATTTTGGGCTTTCCTCCGCCGCCATCCAACGCGCACACGTCACCGAAGAGCAGCTTTCAACCTTGTTTTGGATCAATTTGTTGGTTGGTCTGGTGCTTGGATTGGTGGCGGCGGTGATGGCGCCCGCGGTGGCGGCCTTTTACCATGAACCGCGACTGGTGAAGGTGACGCTGATCCTGGCCACTTCGTTCGCGTTTAACGCGGCTGGGGTTCAGCACGGGGCCCTTCTGCAGCGCGAGATGCGCTTCACCGCTTTGGCGGTGATAAACACGATCGGACTGGTGGTGGGCACTACGATAGCGATCATGGGAGCAGAATTTGGCTATGGGTATTGGGCTCTGGTGGCCATGACCGTAACCCTCCCGCTGGTGACAACGATTGGTTCCTGGCTGGCCACCGGCTGGATCCCTGGACCGCCGCAGCGCGGCACGGGGATGCGTTCCATGATGAAGTTCGGCGGCACCATCACGCTGACTTGGCTGGTCATCTACGTCGCCAGTAATTTTGAAAAAGTTCTGTTGGGGCGTTTTTGGGGGGGCGATGCCCTGGGGCTTTATGGGAGGTCCTATCAGCTGGTCAACATCCCGACGGACAACCTGAATTCCGCCGCCGGCGAGGTGGCGTTCTCAGGCCTGTCGCGGGTGCAGGACGACCCCCCGCGCCTGCGGAGCTACTTTCTGAAAGGCTACTCGCTGGTGCTGGCGTTGACCTTGCCGATCACGGTGGTGTGCGCGGTTTTTGCCGATGACATGATTCGCGTAGTCCTGGGGCCGAAGTGGATGGCTGCGGCCCCAATTCTACGGCTGCTGGCCCCGACGATCTTGGTCTTTGCGATCGTCAATCCCCTGGGATGGTTGATGGGCTCGCTCGGACTAGTCAAACGAAATCTGAAGATAGGTCTTGCCATGGCCCCGATCATGATCACAGGTTACGTCGTGGGGTTGCGCTGGGGGCCCAAAGGCGTGGCCTGCGCGTACTCGGTGGTCACCTTGCTGTGCGCCCTGCCCGTGATTGCCTGGGCGGTACACGGTACGGCAATTTCGTTCCGCGATATCTTGCTGGCTTCGAGCCGGCCGCTGGCTTCGAGCATCGCGGCCGGGGGTCTCGCCTTTGGGGTACGGGCAGCTTACGGGCAATTCCTGCCGCCCTTGCTGCGGCTCACGCTGGAGAGCGCCGTTGTTCTAGTGGCGTTCTTTGGGCTGCTTTTGTTCGTGGCAGGGCAAAAATCGTTCTATCTGGAACTTCTTCGCGGGTTGAAGGGCCCGTCCCCAGCCCAAGAGAAGGTTCTGACCCCAGTTTAACAAGCGCTGCCGCTTCCCCCAATACGGGTGAGCACCGCAGTCCGCTGTATCTTCATTCCTGACCGGACCTGTCTCGTTATTCTCGTCGACAAGAGTTCAGTTTACGCGGTCGGAAAGGTTCGTCGGCGGAGCGGGAGCGGCAGCATTGGCTGGCCCATCGGTCGCTGTGTAGCTAGTAAATCCAAATTGATTGTAGGCGGTGCCACAGCCAAAATTGAAGCCCATCCCGGGATTGCCAGTGGTGTAGGTGCTATCCGTGGCGGTCAGCATCAGCGTTCCATTGCGGTAGACATTGATGGTGCTGCCGGAAATCGTCGCCATCAGAATATCCCCGTTGGCGCATCCGGTCCCGTACAAGATGTTCAGGCTAGTGAAGTTTCCCAAGGCGCCGTTCCAGCGAACGATCTGTATGTAGGAGGAGGAATCATTTGGCGTACGGCAGTTGACCTCGTAGCCCGTGATCACGTGCGCGGATATCGAGGTGCGCAGACGGATTTCCACTTCCTTATCGTAGCCCTGAGCTGGCTTGTCTTCGACACCGTTGCTGTAGACCGTGGCCGTAACGGTCTGGTTCGGTCCCCAGGTCCCCGTAAGAACCGCCGTGGGGTCTGAGTAGGCCGCCGAAGCTGGTCCCACCCCTTCCGCAGTTCCCGCCACAGTCTGCACATTGGCCCAGTCCAATCCGACCGTGCCACCATTGATCCAGTTGCTTTTCTCGGAGATTGGGTTCTCGGTCAGCGGGAAATTGGTGGTGTAGGTGTTGCTGCCGGCCGGTCCGGTGGTGGAGTTAGAGGTTGCTCCCGCGGAAGCGCAAGCAATGGGCAGAAGGCAAAGAGCCGAAGTTGCCAGGCACAAGAATAGAAGCCCGATTAGGCTCTTGGTTGCGGCCGGCTTCATGACGACCTCGCGTTCAGAACCAGTAAAGCCCATGCGCTGATGCCGACGCATTCGCCCTCCTTGGAATTGTGTCACGTTTCTGTACTGCTTAGAGCATTGCCAGGGCAGCCGGAGGATAAACAAAAACCAACCAACGAACACCTTGGGCCGGGGCATGCCCTCTGTACTGCCTGATTATAGTCAATTCTTGCGCTTGACTTGAAACACGAGAGTACATACCGGGCGGCCACAAAAGTACCAGCACCCAAGGTCTAGGCCGGAAGGCGGGGTCTAGCGGGGCCGTTGTGGCAGCTGTTCTTCGAGTCCGAATTCCTTTTCCGCCATTTGCGCAATGGCCCCACCGATGGCAAGCGAGGCGGTTGCGGCAGGGGAGGGAACGTTGCACACGTGCAACAGATTGTCCTTGCGCACGAATTCAAAATCATCCACTAGAGAACCATCCGGGCGGATGGCCTGCGCCCGCACGCCCGAGCCGTCGGCCACCAGGTCAGAGCCGCTAACCTCCGGTATCAGCCGCTGCAAGGCCCGCACAAACGCCCGTCTGTTAAGGGATCGATAGAATTCGCCAGCCCCGGCGCGCCAGTGTTTTCCCGCCATGCGCCAGAACCCGGGATATGCCAACATCCCGGCCATATCCTGCATACTAAAATCCGTTCTGCGGTATCCTTCCCGCTTGAAAGCCAGCACGGCATTGGGGCCGGCGTCTACGCCGCCGTGGATGCGCCGCGTGAAATGCGCTCCCAGGAACGGCAACCGAGGATCGGGCACGGGATAGATCAAGGACTTGGCCAGGTATGCTCTCGCGGGGATCAAATCGTAGTATTCGCCGCGAAAGGGAATAATCGCGACTTCCGGTTCTTGTCCCGACAGGCGGCTGACGCGGTCGCTGTGCAAGCCGGCGCAATTGATCACGTAACGCGCCGCGAAGGCTCCTCGAGTGGTTTCGATCGCGGTTTCGCCCGCGTGGCGGACCAGGGCCTTGACCTTCGTCGCGGTGCTCACCACTCCGCCCTGCGCCGCTACCAATTCTGCATACTTCTCACAGACCGCCGCGTAGTCCGTAATTCCGGTCTCCGGCACATGCAGGCCGCGCAGTCCACGGCAGTGCGGTTCGAGTTCGCGGATCTGGTCTGGATCAAGGATTCGCAGCCCGTGCAGCCCATTGGCTTGTCCCCGCTCGAACAACATCTGCAAACGAGGGAGCTCTTCCTCGTGAGTGGCGACAATCACCTTCCCGCAGATTCTGTACGCGATGTGGTGCTCGCGGCAAAATTCCACCATCGCCTTGGCCCCTTCCGCGCACAGCTTCGCTTTCAGCGATCCAGGCTTGTAGTAGATCCCGGAGTGGATGACGCCGCTGTTGTGTCCGCTTTGGTGCCTGGCGACCCGGTCTTCCTTCTCGACTAGAAGTAAGCGCAGGTGCGGGAAACGGCGCGTGGCGTGCAACGCGGTGGCCAGGCCGATGATGCCGCCGCCGATCACAACAATGTCGAAATGTTGGTCGATCATGCGAGTTGGCAAAAAGAGGGCAAGAGGAAGGCTCGATTTTATCCGAGCCCTTGGCGGAATGTCTTTTGGCAAGCGCAAACCCGCGCGGGCTGGGGCGAAGAACCGAGGCGAGGACTTGGGCGGGCCGAATGGGAAGGCTATGATGGATTTGCGGAAGATGTAGGTTGCTGGGGAGCGCGGGGAAGCCGCGCCGAGCTTCGCAAATAAGCAGAATGGGGAGAGTACCGGCCCTTTGTTCCTGGGGACATTTCCTTCGCCATGAATGCGCAGTCAAAGACGATTGGGGTGAACGTGCGGCATGGGTGTCTGCTGAGCCTGGTGGTGTTGGCGGCTGTGGTCTTCCATGGTCCTTTGGCGCTTGTCATCGGATCGTCCATTTCGGTCGATCAGTACTCGCAGATTCTCGTGGTGGCGCCGATCTCTGCGATGCTTCTCTACATGCAGCGCAGCAAAGTGTTCGCCCATGTCAGTTACAGCGCGCTGGGAGGAGTATTGTACCTGGCGCTCTTGGGCGTTTTTGGCTATGTTGCCCGGCACTCAGGAGCGGCGGACCCTAGCAACTATATTTCTTTGTCGGTTTTGCTCTTTTCCGGCTGCTGCATCGCCGCTTTTCTGTTCTGCTACGGCCCGCGCGCTCTCCGCGCTGCCGCTTTTCCGATTTTCTTCCTGGTCTTGATGACCCCTTTGCCGGACGCACCCCGGGAGCGAATTATTTCCTTTCTGCAAAACGGTTCCGCCGTGACCACCGGCTGGTTCTTTACCGCAGCCGGCATCCCTTTCCGGCGCGAGGGTGTGGTTTTGACTCTCCCGACACTCACGATCGAGATCGCGCAAGAATGCAGCGGCATTCGCTCCAGCATGGCGCTTTTTCTGGTGTGCCTGATTTTCGGGTATTTGTATTTGCAGTCCGCGTGGTCGAGACTCGCGCTGCTACTGTGGCTGGTTCCGCTTACAATTATTAAGAACGGGGTCCGGATTTTCACGCTGTGCACGCTTGGCATGTACGTGGACCGGTCGTTCTTGACGGGAAGCCTGCATCACGAAGGCGGATTCGTGTTTTTCGGGCTGGCCTTTCTGGGACTGTGGGCTGGAGTCTGGCTGCTGCAGAAACTTGAGAGCAGAATGACACGCGTGGGCAAGACGGCGAGCGTGAGCCAATCAAGCAAGGGATAGCGCAGGCGGCCAAATCAGTTGAGCGGACGGGCATCCAAGGGACACCATGAACGACCAGAAAAAAACTCCTTTTGACAGTGTCGAAGGCGCACAAGAGTATCTTATTCTCCTGGCGGAGGCCGTCCTGGAAGCCAAGAATGAGGTCGCCGCCGATATCAAAGTCTCGGAAGATCCCCATTTAGCCCGGCGTCTGGAAGCTTTGCGGCTGGTTTTCTTCAAGTTGGAAAAGCTGCAAGGGCATGTCAAGACCAGTCGCCGGCTGCTAAACGATTTGCGCACGCTGCGCCGTCTTCTTCTGGGAGAGCGAGCGGGGACGCCGGGGCCGGATACGGAATAGTAGGAACTGGCGATTACAAGGTGTGGGATAGTTTTCCCGATCATTTTGACGCGACGCAACTCAATCCTGGTCACGGGCGGAGCCGGTTTCATTGGCTCCAATTTTGTGTTGCACTGGTTGGCGACCGAGGGCAGCGCGCTGGTCAATCTGGACAAGCTGACTTACGCCGGCAACTTGCGGAACTTGGAAAGAATTTCCGCCGACCCGCGCTACACCTTCGTCCACGGGGATATCGGCGAGCGGAAGCTGGTGCAGGAGTTGCTGCAGCGCCATCAACCGCGCGCGGTGGTTCACTTCGCCGCGGAAAGCCATGTGGACCGCTCAATTCACACCCCGGATGAATTCGTGCAGACCAACGTGAGCGGTACGGCTCGTTTGCTTGGGGAGGCTCGCGCTTATTACGCCGGACTGCCCGAGGAAGCGAAAGCGGACTTCCGCTTTCTCCAAATCTCGACGGATGAGGTGTACGGCTCGCTTGGGCCCGACGAACCGCCTTTCTCGGAACGCACGCCCTATGCGCCCAACAGTCCCTATGCCGCTTCCAAGGCGGCCGCCGATCATTTGGTGCGCGCCTACCACCACACTTACGGCCTTCCCACGCTGACCACAAATTGTTCCAACAACTACGGACCTTTTCAGTTTCCCGAAAAATTGATTCCCCTCATGATTCTGAATGGGACGCAAGGGAAACCGCTTCCCGTATACGGCGACGGGAAAAATATAAGAGACTGGCTGTTTGTGGCCGACCACTGCGCGGCAATCCGAGTCGTGCTGGCTCGAGGCGCAGTGGGCGAGACCTATAACATCGGCGGGTGCACGGAAAAGCCGAATTGCGAGATCGTGGAAAGCATTTGCACAATTCTGGATGAACTGCGGCCCCAAGACCCGGTGGTCCCGCATCGCAATCTCATCACTTTTGTCAAAGACCGTCCAGGACATGATCGGCGTTATGCTATCGACGCCGGCAAAATTGAGCGTGAACTTGGCTGGAAGCCGCGCGAGACATTTGAAACCGGCATTCGCAAAACCGTTGCGTGGTACTTGGAGAATGAAGCCTGGGTCCGCGAGGTCACCAGCGGAAGTTATCGCAACTGGATCGCGACGCAATACTCTGTGTGAGATGATCTTACCGAAGAGGCAAATCTCAAAGATGGTCCCAGCTCATGTCATCTAACCCTTCCGCGGCGGCGCGCTTCAAGGGCATCATTCTCGCGGGCGGATCGGGCACGCGGCTCTATCCCGTCACTCATGCGGTTTGCAAGAGCCTGCTGCCGATTTACGACAAGCCCATGATTTACTACCCGCTCTCCACTCTCATGCTGGCGGGGATTCGGGACATCCTAGTCATCTCCACGCCGCAGGATGTATCCAAGTTTGAGCAACTTCTGGGCGATGGAGCCAGCTTCGGGTTAAGCATTCATTACGCCGTGCAAACTCGCCCGGAAGGAATCGCGCAGGCGTTTATCGTGGGAAAAGACTTCATTGGTTCTTCCTGCTGCGCTCTAGTGCTGGGCGATAACATTTTCTATGGGCACGATTTGGCCAAGAGTGTCAGCCAGGCATGCCAGCCGGGCCTTGGGGCGCGCGTGTTCGCTTATCCGGTGAACGATCCGCAGCGCTACGGGGTGGTGGAATTCGATTCCGCCGGAAGGGTTCTTAGCCTGGAAGAGAAACCGCAGGCGCCCAAATCACGCTATGCCCTTACCGGGCTTTATTTCTATGACAACGGCGTGATCGAAATCGCCGAGTCGCTGCAGCCCTCGGCCCGGGGAGAACTGGAAATCACTGACGTGAACATGGAGTATTTGAGGCGTGGCAAACTGGAGGTCGTCGTCATGGGGCGAGGGATGGCGTGGCTGGACACCGGCACACACCAGGCCATGCTGGAAGCCTCCCTCTTTATTCAGACTATCGAAACCCGCCAAGGCCTGATGGTCGCTTGCCCGGAAGAGATCGCCTACCGTTACGGCTACATTACGTCCGAGCAATTGGCCGCAACCGCATCGGTCATGAAGAACAATGGATACGGCAGATATCTGCAGCAGCTCCTGCGAGAAAAGGTATTCTGAAGCCAGGACAATCGTGCACGATGAAAGCTACCGAAACCCCCATTCCCGGCGTGCTGATCCTGGAGCCTAAAGTATTTGTCGATGTTCGGGGTTTTTTCTTCGAGAGCTACAGCGAACGGACGATGGCCGAAAACGGCATTGTGGACCGCTTCGTTCAGGACAACCACTCGCGTTCAGCCCGCGATGTCCTGCGCGGATTGCACTATCAAGTGGGCCGCCCCCAGGGCAAATTGATCCGCGTGATTTCCGGCGAGATTTTCGATGTGGCGGTTGATTTGCGGCGCGGTTCCCCGGGGTTTGGCAAGTGGCACGGGATCCATCTCTCGAGCGAGAACAAACTCATGATGTGGATTCCCAAAGGTTTCGCCCACGGTTTTCTAGTGGTCTCAGAGAGCGCCGAAGTGCTTTACAAGACCACGGATTTCTACGCGCCAGAGTGCGAACGCACCCTTGCCTGGAATGACTCCGAGCTAGGCATTGATTGGCCGATCAAAGGGGCGCCGATCGTTTCCGCGAAAGACAACCAGGGCCGCGCCTTGCGGGAAGCGGAAGTGTTCGATTGATGGCCGGCGACTCTCGTGGCCGGGCTCAAGGGCTGGGCACGACCGCCGTGGCTTGGTTTGAGTAGGCACTCTCCACCGAATTGTCGTCGACTGCAGTCACCACATAGTAGTAAGTCGTACCCGACTGTACCGTGCTGTCACTGTAGGTGGTGGCCGCTTGCGGAGTCGAATTCAGTTTCCCGTAGGGTCCTCCCGAAACCGTTCCTCGATAGACGTTGTAGCCGATGACTGTCGACGTGCTGGCGCCCCAGGAAAGGTTCACGCTGTGCTGCACTGCGGGCGCTGCAGCCTGGGTGCCGGTCCCGGAGAAAGCCTGGATGGCGGGAGCGTTCGCGGCGTTGCTGGCAAAGGAAATGCCTCCGGTAGCACTTCCTGCCGCCTGCGGAGCGAAGGTCACGGTATAAGAAATGCTGGTTCCTGCCGGAATTGTGACTGGGAAACTTATTCCGCTGACCGAATAGCCCGGTCCGCTCCAGGAGGCGCTGGAAACCGCGATATCGGAGCTCCCCGCGGTAAGGGTCCCGGTCATGTTTTTGCTGCTGCCGACCGCAACATTGCCAAAGGCCAGGGTCGCCGGCGCGGCCGCTAAATTGCCCAGCGGCGCTGCCACGGGCGCCGCTTGCGTGCCCGTGCCGGTGAAGGTTTGGGTGGCTGGGGAGTTTGCGGCATTACTTACAAAGGTGACGCTTCCCGGAGAGCTGCCTGGCGCCTGCGGAGTAAATGTAACGCTATAGGAAATGCCGGTTCCAGCCGGCACGGTGGCTGGAAAGGCGATTCCGCTGAGCGAATATCCTTGCCCGCTAATGTTTCCACTGGAGACGGTAATCGTCGAGGATCCGGCAGTAAGCCTCCCGCTCAAAACCGCGCTGTTGCCGACGGCCAGGCTGCCGAAGGGGAGCGTGGCCGGAGAAACTGCGAGCTGTGCGCTTCCCACCCCCGTTCCCGACAGCGCCACCTGCACGGGCGTGGCGTCACCGGTCACCGTGATCGACAAAGTCCCAGTGATCACACCCGCTGACTTGGGTGTAAACGTAATCGTCGCCGACGAGGTTTGTCCAGGTGTCAGCGTGATTGGCAGTTGAGCGGTGCTGACGGTAAAGCCGGAGCCCGTTGCGGTCACTTGAGTGAATGAAACGTCGGCGCCGCCGGCGGGCGAGGAATTGGTCAGCGTGAGCACGCTTTTCTGACTGCTTCCGAGCGACACGTCCCCGAAGTCAACTTTGGACGTATTGAGGGTCAAGCCAGATGAGCCGCCGGCAACATTGGCCGCTCCAATGCCGCACGAGACGCTCATCAGGGCAGCCAGGAAAACCAATACCGCCGCTAGCGCGCTCTCCCGATTATGTGGAGCTACGAGTTCGCTTCTCATTCCTCTCCATTATCGCCACCCAGTCTGACCCCGGCTAGAGCTCGACCAGCCATGCCCCTGCGGAGGTTTGCTACAACACTTCCGTAAGTCTGCAACTGGCCGTATGCACCTGAAAAAAGCGGCGGAACCGGGTACGCGCGTCTCCTTGCCGCCGAATGTGTTTTCGAGTAAGGGGGGATTCTATGCGCTTTCCCGCCAAGGTGGGAATATCCCACTAGTACATGCGCACCTGGATGGGTGCAACTCGTCGTGGGCGGAAATCTGAACGGCGGGCGGGAGTGCGGGCCGTTTCCCGCACTTCCGCGCCGCCCGATCCTACGGGGTTGGAACGACCGCGGTCACCTGATTGGAGTACGAGCTCTCCACTCCATCCGTTCCCACGGCTGTCGTGACATAGAAGTAAGTCTGCCCAGACTGCACCGTGCTGTCGGTGTAGCTCGTCGTAGTGTCCAGCGAAGCGTTGATCTTGGTATATGGGCCGCCGGAAACGGTACCGCGATACACGTTGTATCCGTTGACTGAGGATGAGCTCGGTGACCACGATAGTGCGACGCTGTGCTGCACTGGCGCCGCCGCCGCGCCGGTGCCCGTGGCTGTTTCGGTCACCGGCGAAGTGGACGCACTGGAGGTGAAGGAAACGTTGGCGGTCGTCGCGCCGGTGGCTTGCGGATCAAACGTCAGGGTAAATGACGCGGTTCCGCCAGCGGCTATGGTGAGCGGCAGGGATGGGCCGGTCAAGGCAAACTCTGTTCCGTTGCTCACCGCGGCGGCCGTGACGTTCACACTGGCTCCCGTGGCGCTCAGCGTCACCGGCAGGTTCTTGCTGGTACCCACCGTCACGCTGCCGAAGCTGAAACTTGTAGGACTTACGCTGAACTGGCCGGCTGCGGTAGCGGTGCCTGACAGCGCGATGGACGGCGAAGAGGCCGCGTCGGAAGCGAGGGCGATGGTGCCAGTGGCAGATCCTGGCGTGGTGGGAGTGAAGCTGACGTCGAAAGTGAAAGCTTGGCCGGCGGTCAGAGTCAGCGGCATGCTCAGCCCACTCATTCCGAATTGCGACCCGGTCAAGGTCGCGCTCGAGACGGTGAGGCTTGATCCGCCGGTATTCGTCAAGGTTGCGGTCTGCTTGCTGGAGTTGCCCACCTGCACGCTCCCGAAGCTGACCGGGTTCACGCTCAGGATCCCGGAAGTGATACCGGTTCCGGAGAGAGGAATGGTCAGGGTGGAAACGGGGTTGCTGGTGGTGACCACAAGATTCACGCTGCTGCTGACCGCGGATTGCGGTGCAAAAACCACGCTGAACGATGTCGACCCGCCTGCCGCCAGGGTCTGGGGCAAACTCAGGCCAGTGACGGTGTATCCGGCTCCTGCCGCAGCCTGCGTCACGGTGATGCTGGACCCGCCGGAGTTGGTGAGCGTCTCGGGCAGGCTCTTGCTGTTCCCCACCGTGATGCTGCCAAAGCTCAAGCTGGGGGCGCTAGCGGACAGTGCTCCCGGACCCGCGGCGCTTCCCGAAACTGCGGCGGTGAGTGTAGGGTTCGAAGCATTGCTGCTGATGGAAAGGATGAAGTTGTCCGTGCCCGCGGATTGCGGCGCAAATACGATGTTGAAGGGCGCGCTCTGTCCAGCCGCCAAGCTAAGTGGGAGAGTCAGGCCACTGATGCTGTATCCAGCGCCATTAAACGTTGCCTGACTAATCAAGACGCTGGTTCCTCCAGTATTGGTCACGCTTGCAGGTAACGACTGGGTGCTGCCGGCCGGAACCGATCCGAAGCTGAAGCTCGTTGGACTGATCGCCAGGGTGCCGGGTGTGACCGCGGTGACGGAAAGAGGAACGGAAAGACTCGCGTTAGAAGCGTTCGAATTAACCGTGAGGCTCCCGCTCAAGGTTCCTGCGGTTGGGGGAGCGCAGGTGATGTTTACGTTCATGCTCGCATTCGGCGCCAGCGTCATGGGCATGCCCATTCCGGCCATGGTGAAACCGCTGCCGGATACGGTGGCATTGCTAACCGTGACGCTCGAACCACCTGAGTTGGTGATGGTCGCAGTTTTCTGCGTGCTGCTGCCGACTGTCAGAGTACCGAAGGACAAAGAACCGCCGCTGGTCAACGATCCCGGTGTTGGGGTCGTTGTGGTCGAGCCTCCTGAACTCTGCGCTCCCCCGACTCCAGTCACTGCAATGGACGCGGTTTCTGGGGTTCCATGCCGGCCGAAGGTTCCCGGGGCCAGGGCTGTGCTGCCGGTGAGCGCGATGCTTCCGCTTCTCGTTCCGGCCGCCTTCGGCGCAAAGGTCACGCTGAAGCTCACGCTTCCGTTCGGCGCCAGCACCAGTGGCAGGCCAAGGCCGCTCACCGAAAAATCGCTGGTGCTGGATGTGGCTTGAGAAATCAATAGGGTCGTGCTTCCAGAATTGGTCAAACTCACGGGGTGCGCCTGGCTGCCGCCCAGCGCCACGGTGCCGAAACCAATCTGAGTCGGGCTCGGGACGATTCCGCCCAGCGTCGTTCCGCCTCCCGAGGAGCCTGCGGTCTTTCCGCTCCCAGAAACTGAAAGCGTCAAGGGCGCGGCGCCTGAGTTGTCTAGCACGATGGTCCCGCTCGCTGCTACCGCCGCTTGCGGTGTGAAGCTGACGACGAACCGGGTCCATGTTCTGGGGCCGATGGTCACGGGCAATTTCGGCTGGCTGATTTCAAAATCGGCGTTGCTCGAGGTCGCTCCAGTCACGGTGATGCTGGAACTCGTGGGATTGAAAATGTAATCGGAAAGCGCACTGCTGCTACCCACGGCCACGGAGCCGAAACCAATCGTGGAGTTGCCGGCGACCAGAGAGGTGGATGCGGGACGCCCCAATTGGGCGCCTGTCGCAGAATTGCTGCCGAGTGTGATCCCGAAGGCGAGCAGAACAACCAGAACGTTCCAACCAGAGCGGAGATCTTTCACACAAGACCTCTATTTCTAGCCGCGTGTTTCCGGTCCACACGGCGGGGGATAAGAAACACCGCATTTACACCATTCAAGACTGAACGGCACTGGTATAACTGCAGCAAATTCAGTTTGCTGCTTAAGGAACAAATGCGATAGATGTCGGAAGGCCAGCTAGATCGAGGCAAAAGGACACACGAGGCATTACAACCTTTGAGTACTTCGGTGTTACCCGGATTCCGTTGCGACAGATTCTGCTGTGGGGCACGTTTCCGCGCGGGGCGGCGTGAAGTCGAAAGTCCGTTATCTTCCCTGGCTGTCCTGGGAGACGAGCCAGTCGTTACCAGGGTGCGATCTTATGCTGCAATTCTTTTCACTTTCAACGGCACGCATGCTTCGCATGTTCATATAAGTTTCTTATTATCAATAATATGACGTTGGCATGCCTGGTACGACGATTGCGATTCCCTATTGCCTAGGTGGGTGAGAATCCCAGGGAGAGTTGCAACTATGTCACTTCGCACCATAGGGTTGTTGCTTCTGATGGCAGCAACATCGTCCGTGTGCTGGGCTGCGGGTGCCGATCCGGCGGCTCGTACCAGGGCTCTGCAGACGACGCTGGCGAGCCGCGAACAGCAACTTTGGACTGGGGCCGTGCATAACTCAAATTTCTCGCCAATGGCGCCCGCCATGGTCCGCAGTGCTTGCGAAGCGGTGCGATTGCCGGAGGCGCTGGCGACACCCGATCCGCTGATCGACCCGCTAGTCTCAAGCACTAGAGTGACCGTGAGTTTTATCGTCGGGACGGATGGCCGGGTGCATAGTCCGCTGATTCTGGATAGCCTGGGGCCGTCGGAGGATCGCATTGTTCTGGACGCAGTGCGGGCGTGGCGATATCGCCCCGCCACCTGTAACGGCGTTCCCACCGAAGTGGAAGCTAAGATCGCGTTTTCGGGTCGCTAGCGGAATTCTTATCGGCTAGAATGAGCGCATCACCGTGGATCGCGAAATCAAATCCCAAAGCGCGAACAATCCGCCGCTGACTCGAGGGGCCGGGACACCCGTGAATTCGAACGACCAGTCGGTGGACGAGTTCTTCAACCGCTTGCAGTCGGACATGCGCCGGCCTGATCTTAGCCAGGAGGCGATCTCGGCCGCCTTTCAGGCAATCCAGAGGCTCGCCCTCGAAACCGACAGCGAAGAAGCCGTGAACACCGGCGTGAGGCCGGAGCGAGAAGCTGGTTTGTGCCCGGCTTGCCATGCTCCCAACAACGCGAAAAACAGATTTTGCGCGGCTTGCGGCGTGCCCATGCCAGCAGCGTCAGATGAGGCAACGGCCCATGGCAGCCCCAGCTTGCCGGCGGGTGGTGAGCATCACTACCATCACCATTATCACCACCACTATTTTTCCGCTTCTAACAGTGCGGCTCCGACGCCGGACTTCCGCGCCAGCCAAGCCGCGCCGGTGCCGGGGTGGGATGCGGGCCGGGGGCGCGCTCCACTCGGCGGCGCTTCGCCTAGCCGCGCCGAGGCGGCGGTGCGCAAGATGACGCGAGACTGGGCGCAAGCCTGTAACACCAAACAGCTGGACGACCTAGTCGAACTCTACGTGGCTGACGCCCTGGTGCTGCGGCCCAATATGCCTGCGGTGCGCGGCTCGGCGGCCATCCGCGAGTTCTTCTTTGCCGCATTAGACGCCGGGCTGGGCGACGCTGAGCTGGAACCCTTGCGCGTGGATCTGTTCGGCGACATTGCCTATGAAGCTGGCCGCTGCAAAACTCTAGTGCCCGTAGCCGTGGGCAAACGCCGCGAGGAACGTGGTAAATACCTGATGATCTTTGCCCGGCAACCGGGTGGCGACTGGAAAATTCTGGCCGATTCCTGGTCGAGCGATCTAAGTCTTGCGGTTTCCGAGCCCGCCGTGAATCCCAGCGCTCAAGCTACGGCGGGCGTCTTGCCGCGGCCGCTGCGCAAGGGCGTTTAGCTCGACACCGGCTTCACGGTGCCACTCCCAGCTTGCTTAATTCCTCTTTTAACTGGCGTGCGTTCTCGAAGCGGATGGTTTTCATTCCCAACCGCGCAGCCGACTCCAGATTCAACGCGCGATCGTCGACAAAACAACTTTCTTCCGGCGAGCGCTGCGTCAGTTGCATGCCCAGGCGGTAGATTCCTTCTTCCGGCTTGCGCAATCCCACAAAACAGGAACTCACGAACAGGCTAAAGATTTCCCGCAATGCGAATGTCTGAATGCGGTACTGGTTCAGCTCCAGCGATTCGTTGTTGATGGTCGACATGAAGTACTTTCCGGACTTCGCCAGCTCGCGGGCCAGCGTCAGCGAATCGTTGTCGGGCTGGGAAAGAGAATAGAGGTAGTCGCGAAAGGCCTCGCGGGTGAAGGGCCGGGGCCGGTAAAAAACGGTTCGATCCAGATATTCGTTGAGGCTGATCTTGCCGCGCTCGAAGGAAGAGACCAGCATTTCGTGGCGGTCGCCAAACTCCACTTCGTCGAGGCCAAAGTGTTCGAGCGCGAGGTTGCGTTGCGCGTGGTCCCAGGCATTGGTCAGAAGCACGCCACCAACATCCCAAAAGATTGCGCTGATGCCAGGCAAAGTTTGTCCTCCACGAACGAATCTGCCAACAGCGCAATCATGATACTAGGAGGCAAGGATGCTCGGCGGCAAAAGCGAAGGCCCCAATCCCGCCGGACAGGATTGAGGCCGATTCGCATGCGGCTGCTGTGAACGCCGCGGACTTGTCTAGTTGCTGCAGTTTCCTCCCGTCTGCGTGGAGCAGGGGCTGAAGTTCTGCCAATAGCTCAAGGTGTCGATATCCTGCAGCATGGGCGTGCCCGGCGGCAGGTTGGTGGGAGTGAGAAAATCCTTGTCGAAAGAGTAGTTGCGGCTCTTCGGCGCTCCGTACACCAGAGTGCAGCACTTGAATGTTCCCGTGGCATACTCCGAGTAGTACATGCTTACCATCGAACCCCTGTAGTTGATTTGAATGCCGCCCATGTTTTCGATATAGCGAAGGAAGTTGTGCACGCCGCCATCAGCGCCGAAGTCGTTCGCTAGGCCGGCAATGTGGGGGAAGTTCATGCCCTTTCCTGACGCCACGGCTAGACGATACGACGCGGTATTGACGGGGCTACGATTTCCCAGGGTATTGGGGTTTTGCATGTCATTGAGATCAGTCCAATCGTTGGAGAGCAGAGTTACGGCATCCGCGATCACCGATGCCGCCGAATGCGAACCTGGATCGACGGATGGGCTTTGCCATGTTGAGTCGCCGGCGTAGCTGTTGTAATCACCCAGGATGTAAACCGGGTTTTCCGCTCCCACGGTGAAACCTGGCATGGGCAGAGGGGATGTACCGCCTCCCGCCGCACTCATTGCGCCGTCGACCAAGCGCAGCACGTGCCGCGCGCCGGAGACCCAGTTCTGCCGGCCCAAGTTGAAGCAATCGACCGCCACGTAGGGATTGGGTTTCCCGACTGGCCCGCTGGTATTCAACTCAAAACCATCGCCGATGTCAGCCGCGCCCCAGTTGTCGAGCAGCCCATCCTGATCCACGTCCTCCGGGGAAAACTGGCTGCCCGCGTTGTAGCCGGGAGTGTTGGCTTCCAACTGACCGTCCGGCATGCCGTTGGCCACATCCCCACTGTTGATTACGTCTTCCAGCCCGGACTCTCCGTTGGTCACATTCGCCGGATTGGAATTGGGATTTGGTTCCATGCCCCGCCGATCGGAGAAATACACGAGATAGCCGTTCTGCTGGGCAATGGTGACGTTCTTGCCTTGGCCTCCAGCGTAGTTGCCGGTTCCCGCGAACCATTTCGCCAAATTGCTCACATCCAACTCAACGGCATTCATAATGCCGTTGGCGTAACACTGCGTGCCGGCTAAGTTCGGATTGTCGCGCGGGAACCCCTCACGCGGATCGTAGAAGTTGATGGGGTAATAATTGTTACCGGTTCCGCCGACGGCTGCGGTGCTCTCTGTGGCCATGATCGGTTTGCCCTTATTCGGCCCCGAGGAGTAGGTTCCGATCTGAACTTGGCCGTTGCTCACGCTGCCGGAACCATTGCGATCCGCCAGTTCCTGAAGAATAAGAATTGCGTCGGGGTGCACGTTGTTGGGGAAAATAGGAGTCTGAATGCCGCGCGCGAAGCCATGTTGCAGCCATTCGGTGGTGACCCCAGTCCAGCCCCCAGCCTCGAGAACTTCCACGCGCAGCCATCCACGAACCAGCGGCCAGGTGGCGTTGGGATAAGCCGCGCAGCCCGTCTCTTTATTGGCGGGTATCGGGTAAGGAGCCTGCGCGTTTGCGTTTGGTGCGCAACGCGGCGCAATCACATTAATATCGCCGGTTCCTACCGGATCGCCGAGCGCAAAGAAAGCATTTCCCACCGCTGGGTTGGTGATCTTTTCGGAACCCTGAACTTCCAGCTGGATATCCTGACCGTCGGCGTTGCAGGCGCCGCCGGCGGGATGCAGCTCGGCGCAATTGTCTCCCAGAAGAATGTGGATGTTCGCTTTGTTGTACTCACGCGAAGCGCCGATCGGTGAACTCGGTAACTCGGCGACAGTTTCCTGCTTGCGAATGATCTCGATCTGCGCGTCTGCGGCCCCCATGGCCGCGCCTTGCACAAACGGCAATTGCAGCAGGGGCACGCCGATCATGGCGAAGCTATTGAAGGTCTTCGGGGAAATGGTTCCGGTGAAACTGGTGGTGTTTGCCCACCCATTCGGCGTTGGGATTCCGCCACTCCAACTGGAGTCGTCGGTGGCATTGTCGGTATCTGGACCCCAGTTGACGCAACCCGCGGGCGCCGCTCCACCCTTGCCGGCGACCTGGTTGGCCGCAAATGTATCGCAGGCGCTGGTGCTGGTAGCAATGTAGACATCGCCGAAATACCCGTTCGCCTTGCTGGCCAGGTAATTGTTGGGGAGGCGGTCGCGCAGAATCTGTCCCACTGCGGTGACCTTGTCGCCGAGCACCAGCGGCCCGTCGTTGGCGTTCAAGTAAAGATTGCCGTTAGTGTGCACCCGGCCAAGAAATCCAAAAGGAGGACCGGGATAATAGGAGAGGTCGCTATCGGAAAACACGCCAAACTGGAAAACCGGGATCAGTGCGATTTCCACACCCCGTGTCATATTCACGGATGCCCCATACGTCCGCATGGCGCTGACTTGCAAGGTGATGGGAATGATTTCCGCCGTGAGTCCCGCGTAAGGGCCTTGGCTCACAATGCCCGTCGAGGTAATCGGGTTGCCCTGGGCATTCACATTGGTCCAGTTCACGGTTTCCAAATAAGTTACGCCGGGAACCTGCGCGTTGGAGGGCGGCGAGGTCTTGGCCAGGGTGTTAAAGTCGGCTTGGGTGGGCGACAATTTCTGCTGGTAAAGGCTGAGCAGGTCGGAGGTGAGTTTCTCCATCCCGGATTCCGCGCCGTAGTACGCGTTATTGGCTTCCAGGTCATTGCTGCCCACATGGCCGGAACCGGTCACTGTGTACATCAGCCCAGCCGCGATGGCGGACAGCAGCAGCAACAACAGTAAGCTGGCAATCAGCGTGAAGCCTCGCGAACCATGCATTCTCTTGCCCATAGACTCGTCTCCTGAAACCCCAGTGGTGCTTACCATGCCATCGCCTCAATAGCGATTGACATAGGACAGATTTCTGGTGCTCACCGAGGTGACCAGCGCCATACTGCGCGACTGGCCGCCGGTAGCGAGCACGCTCTGCCCCATCATCTGAATGTTCACTTTGTGAATCTCATTGGGGGAGAAGCCGCTGGCAATCGGATTCGCCACGCCGGCGCACGTTTTCGTGACGGTGACCGAGTCGCACATGTCATAGGTGAAGTTCAAGCCGATGACATTGTCGGCGACCGGCACGGGCGTCTGGCCATTGACTTGGCGCATCAAGCGGGGTGTCTGGCCGGCCAAAGCGGGCACCTCCAGCCAGTAGCTAACGACGAAGATGCGGTTCGCCTGGATGGTCCCGCCGGCGGACAGGGCTGCCTGTACGTTCCCGCTAGCGGCGCCGGATTGGTTGATGTTGAGAGGATCGCCATTGGCGAAATTGATGGTTCCGCCCAAGCCTGCCGCAACCACGCTGGTGACTTCGACCACCGCCGTGCCGTTGTTGTTGCTCAGCATGAGCAGATCCCCGGGAACGATGCCATTGGCGCTGACAATTCCTGGGAATCCAGCAGGCGGAACCGCGGGCGCGGTCGCGGTGACAAACTTAAACTTGGGATCGAGCGCAATCGTGTACTGGTTGAGCGGGAAGCTGTAATCCTTATAAGCCACCGTGACGGAATCGGCGCCAAGTTTAGTGGCCGCAATGGTCGCCGGCCCACCGGCTTCCATGCCGTTGAGCGACCCTGGGATCAAGCCGTACATATAGTTGGAAACCGCCGTCGTTCCCACCACGCCGGTAGGATATTTGTCACTGGTCAGGTAGCAGGTCGGTTTCTGATTGCAGGCGTAGAAAGATGGCGTGGCGCCGACGCCATAGGGCAAAGCCAAGCCGCCCGAGGGTAGGCCGGAACCCGCCATGTTGATGTCTCGTGTCACCAGATTCAGGGCGGCGCGAACGTTTTGCTGCATTTCGGCTTGCTCGGTGACCATCATGGTGGCGCTCATGCCGCTCTTAAAGAGCTCCATGGCTCCGCCCATGATGACCAGGCCGACGGTCATGGCGACCATGAGTTCCACCATGCTGAAGCCCCGCGCCCGACGGGAGACCTTTGAGTTCATGATCGTTGCTGGCATCGATTTCATCATGTGGCCTCTCAGCGATACGACGAGATCAGCGCCTGCACTGTATAGCTGCGCTGTTTATTGACCGAAGTTGGATATTGAATGGTCACCTGAATTTGCCGCAAGTTCGGATTCGGCGAGCCGTCGGCATTGTTCACATTGGTGATCAAAATCTGGCGCTGAAAATTGCTCAGAACAATCGGCACGTCCGGAGGGGCGCTTCCGGTGAGAACTCCGCTGGGGCCGGGAACGGTCAGAGTGGCGGCCGGGACGTCGTCCGCGGTCCCATCCAGACCGTCGGGGCCGGCATCGGTCAACGCAACCATCCCCGCGGTGAAAATACCGCTTCCGCCCGCCGAAATGTTTTGGATCTGCGGCCAGGTAATCTGCGCGGTTTCGCGCGCCGTGTAAATGCTTTCCAGCGCTTCGGTGGCTTTCTGGCGCGCCAGAATGTCGAGTTGCACGGTCTCGGTGGAACCCACGGCCACGGCGAACACGCCCAAGAGGCCCACCAGACCGACCGTCACGATCGTGGTCGAAATCATGGCCTCAAGCAAGGTGAAGCCTCGCTGCCGAGCCCGGTGCGCGGATTTTGCTTTTGCGTTTTTCATTGTTGGATCCATGTGTTGGTACCCGCTTGATTCACTAAGCGCCATCCTCGGACTCTGCCGCTGGCGCCGAATACACTGATAGCACGCGAACTGAAGACCTGCCCGGTGCGGGCCAGGTACAGGACCCCGCTGTTGATGTTGCCGTTGGTATCGCGCGCCGAACCGTCCGGCAGGAACATGATCTGATCGGTCGCGCCGCCGGCCACTCCCTGGTCAAAAGCCAGCGGGACATTTCCAGCTCCGAATCCATCCGGCACGGCAGCCGCGCCGGTTGGAATCCCGGTCACGACCTGAAATTGGACGTCGCTGGGCAGTTCAATGGTGCTGACCTGTGTCGCGGAGGAGAGTGCCGTGCCCGCGGGCCACTGGAAAACCTGAACGCTCTGCACGTCGGGTGCACCCATGGGAGTGGCCGCACCCTTCGGCGGATCGTTTCCGAAGCACACGATGTACTGCTCCCGACCCTCCACCGCTTGCTCTCGCGCTCTTCGTATCTGTGCCAGGGTGGAGTTATAGGCCTGGTTCACATGACTGTCTTTCAATGCCGGTTGCAGGCTCAACACCGCCACGCTCATCATGATGAGAGCGATCGACAGCACGACGGCCATCTCTAACAGCGAAAACCCGCGCGCCTTGCTGTGCACCATAAGCTCCTTCTCTTTGCTGGGGAGAGGTTCTGTGTCACTCATCTTTGTGTACTGGATTCCCGAACCCGCCGTTGCGCCCCTTGCGATTGTTTAGGGCTTCCAAGCCGGCGTTTTTTACTGCGGATTCAGAGGGAGGGTTGCCGCCTTCCGCGATCAGCGGTGTTGCGGATTGACCCGCAGCAGACTTCATCGTAAGGAGCCGGTCGAGGGTCGTCAAAGCACTAAAGTCTTACGTCACCCTATTGGACTTAGGTAACGTAATTGGGGGTGGTGACGCTGGTCATTTTGGTATCCCAACGTGCCTGGCCGCGTATGTAAGTCGAGCCGGTTGAGGCAGCTAGGGTTTCCCCGCTAGCGCGCTTTGGCCGCCGACGCTTTTTCCGCCTTGCTTTCCGTCCGGCGGGTGCTGGGAACGTAAACGCAGGAGCGGAAATCGTAGTGCTCGGCCAAACACTTCCCGCAAAGATGAAGCTGGTGAACCTTGCAGTGAACCGCCGGCGCCTCGGCGCGGCACAGATCGCAAGCGCCGCGTGGACGCCGGCCGGAATCTCCGGCGGCTCTGGCTGGCCCTCCCGTCCCGGCCTTGGAGTGCAGAGCCTGTCCGTTTAGATAGAAGCCGGCGGCCGCCGCCAGCGCTCCCATTCCGAAAAGCGTTCCGGCTACCCCGAGCAGGTTGCTCTCTCCACGTTCCCCGAAGGCTGCCGGCAGCACGCATAATCCAATCAGCCCGACAAGAACACCTACCACGATCATCCAGTTGCCCACGCGTGACGGCATGATTCGTTTTCGCTTTCTGAATTCTCCGGCTGGGTTCAGCAGCCGGCGAACCAGCGTAACTAACCTTTGGATTACTTCTGTAGAAACATATCGGTTTCGGACCGCGGACTCCAGATTACCGAAGTTTTCCGAAGCGCCTTCAAGCCGGCCATGACCCTGGTAACTTGTCGGTCACCGCACTGCTCCTTAACATGTCGGTCGTATGGCTTTCAGCGCGCTAGTGGTGTCCGCGGACTCGGACGGAGTAGCGGTGCTTCGCCAGATTCTCGAGGGGCGCAGCCTCGAGGTGGAGCACTGCAGCGACGCAGAATTGGCGGCGGACCGCGTGGCGGTACGCCCCTTTGCGGTCTTGCTGGTCGATTGCGAAGATGAAGCAGCCGCCATCGAACTCATGACGGCGGCGCGGGCCACGCCCGCTAACAAGGCAGTCCTGATTGTCGCCATCGTGGACGCGGACAACGAAACCCGCGATCTGTTCGCCCATGGCGCGAACTTCCTGCTGTTTAAACCGCTGTCGGCGGAGCGCGCCACCGAGAGCTTGCAGGCCGCCTGGAGCTTGCTGCCCAACGAACGGCGCGGCAAGAAGCGGGTGCATGTGTCGGCGCAAGCCGCCGTCAGTTACGCCGCGACCGCGGACGCACCAACCCCTCTGCTGAATCTCAGCGAGGAGGGCGCGACGCTTCATTCCCCAATCAGGATGGCGCCGCAGTGCCGTGTCTATTTCCAATTTGCCTTGCCGGGAGACCCGGCCATTGTGCGTCTTTCCGGAGAGGTGGTCTGGCAGGACGCGCACGGGCAGGTGGGGGTTCATTTCACCCATGTACCGCAGACTTCGCGGCGCGCCCTCGACGCCTGGCTGAACCGTCATCGTTCTCATCGTGAGCAACAGAGCGAGACTACGCCGCTCATTCTGGAGCTGCCGGGCGCCGTAGTGCACGAAACCCGAGCCGCGGTATCGGATCCGCGGCCCGATCCCGGGACCGAGCGTCGTGGGCAATCACGCAGCTCCTGCCGCCTGGGCGTCAATGTCTATGGCCCCGGCGGTGGCGCGCTGCAACATTGCACCCTGACCGACATCAGCGAGGGAGGCTGTTACGTGGAAACGACCCAGCCGCTTCCGGTTGGGGTCAGTCTTGAGATCGAAGTGCGCACTCACGATTTCAAATTGAAGGTGCGGGGGAAAGTGCAGAGCAAACATCCCGGCTACGGCATGGGCATCGCGTTCAAAATGAAAACCGCCGAGGATCGTGAGCAGGTGAAGCGGCTTCTCGCCTATCAGAACGACCCGCAGATGGAGTCTCCCGCCGAAGTTGTAGAGCAGACCTAGCGGTTTCAGAATTAGGAAAGGCGGGGCGGGATGGCTTCGTTTCTCCGGTCTTTCTCTACCGCTTCGCGGAAGTAATCGAGTGACAGCTTCAACCCCGGCAGCAAATCCACCCGTGGTTCCCAACCCAGCAGGCGTCTTGCCTTGCCGATATCGGGGCAGCGTTGCTTGGGATCGTCCGGCGGCAGCGCTTCATGGCGTATTTTGCTTTTCGATCCCGTGACTTCTAAAACGCACTGAGCGCATTCCGCGATGGTGAACTCGTTGGGATTTCCAATGTTGACCGGCAGATGCTCCTCGGACTTGGCCAGCCGCAAAAAGCCGTCGATCTCGTCGCTCACGTAACAGAAGCTTCGGGTTTGGCTGCCATCGCCGTACACCGTCAAGTACTCGCCGCGCAGCGCTTGCTTCATGAAATTGGGAACCACCCGGCCATCGTTGATCTGCATGCGCGGCCCATAGGTGTTAAAGATACGCACGATACGCGTGTCCACCTTGTAATAACGGTGGTAGGCCATGGTGACCGCCTCGGTAAAACGCTTGGCCTCGTCGTAAACCGAGCGCAGGCCGATCGGGTTCACGTTGCCCCAGTAAGTTTCGGTTTGCGGATGCTCCAGCGGATCCCCGTAACACTCCGAGGTCGAGGAAACCAGATATTTCGCCGCATACTTCCGGGCCACATCCAGCGCATGAAAGGTTCCCAGCGAGCCCACTTGCAGAGTCTCGATTCCATGCACGCTGTAATCCACCGGGCTGGCCGGACTGGCGAAGTGGAAAACGTAGTCCACCGGGCCGCAATCGAAAGGCTGGTTGATGTCGATCTTCTGGAAATCGAAAGCGGCTTCGCGGCGCAGATGATCGACATTGGCTAGCCTTCCCGTGAGCAGGTTGTCCACCGCGACCACGGAATAGCCTTCCGCCAGCAGCGCGTCGCACAGGTGAGAACCTAGGAAGCCGGCTCCGCCGGTGACCAGGGCGCGGGGTTTAGTCATAATTGCTTGCGCTTCCTCGGGGAGAGGAATTTGCGCGTCGACGCCGGCCGTCTGACGCCGTGACGAGTCCGTTCACACATAGTCTGAGGATTATAGAGGTCCAGTTCCTCCCTGACAACGGATGTTGTTCATTCGTCACTTCTGGATGTGCCGCCGGTCACAGCTTGTTTGCCGGCCGAGTTGAAGAATGGAAACTGCGAGGTGACCTACGCCAGTCCATCTTATCGCTCTGCTGGCTCTCTTCGCGTTCGCGGTGATCGGGATTCTGCTTGTGATCGCGATGTTTGTGGAAAGCCGAACGAACCTTGGGCCAGGGGCCCCGAGTTCGCACGAAATCGCGGAGTCTGAACGCAAACATGTGGCGTAGAGGCGAAACTCCCGAGGCAGCATGACATTTCGCCAGAGGCTTGCGATTCCAACGAGCAAGTCGAGGTCGAAATCGACTCAAGCGCCCGATTCTTCGATGAAGTTCCGTCCTTTTCTCTCGGAACCGAGGGCCACGACTGTAATCAATAGCAGAATGTTGGTGGCCTCAAATGCAGTTAGAGCCCAGCCATAGCCCAGCTTGTCGCGCAACGCGTATTCGATGGTGTTTGTGCCCGCGGCAAACAGAATGCCAAGTTGGTAGGCGAACCCTGGCATGAGTCCGCGCACCGCGCTCGGCGAAAGTTCGTTCAAGTGCGCCGGAATAATTCCCCACGCACCCTGCGCTCCGGCTTGCATGATGAATGCGCCAGCGGCGAGTGCGGCGAGCGATCCGCCGAAGGCCCATGCCGGAATTGCCGCCAGGCAAAGCAGCAGGGCCGCGATCATGCTGCGGCGCCGTCCCAGTCCCTCCGAAAGATGGCCGAACAGAATCGCGCCCAGCACCGCGCCAATGTTGTAGAGAATTGCCATGTAGGAAACCGCAGCCGCCCCAAATCCTCGCGTCGACTTCAGAAAGTCGGGATACAGATCCTGCGTGCCATGCGAGAGGAACATCATCAGCGTCATGAGCAGCACCAGGTAAGAGAAAACTCTCCAGTGCCCGCTCGCGGTGCGAAGGATTGCGCCCACCGTGGGCGCGCGGTGCTGCTTCCAGGCTTCCGGCTCGCGCACTTTTAGGCGAATATAGAAAGCCAGCAACGCCGGAGCCGCGCCCACCCAGAACATGGCGCGCCATCCCCACACCGGCAGCACGAAACGCGCCGCGACCGCCGCCAGCAGATAGCCAATCGAATATCCGCTCTGCACAATGCCGGAGAGTGTGCCGCGCCACTTTGCCGGCGCGCTCTCCATCGCCAGCGAAGCGCCCACGCCCCATTCACCGCCCATCCCAATGCCATAAACCGCGCGCAGAATCAGAAATACGGTGAAATTCGGCGCGAAGCCGCAGAGCAGTTCGATGACCGAAAAGAACACCACATTGGCCATCAGCGGCCTGCGCCGTCCATAACGGTCGGCAAGCAGGCCGAAAACCACCGCGCCCAGCGGCCGCATGGCCAGCGTGGCCATCAGTGTTCCCACAATTGCACTTTTGCTGACATGGAACGCGGCCGCCAGGGGGTCGAGGAGAAAGACCAGCACAAAGAAATCGAACGCGTCCAGTGTCCACCCCAGAAAGCTCGCGGTGACGGCATGCCACTGGTCGGCGCGCGAGGGTGCGAATGGCGCGGAATGTGGGCGGGAGCTCATCGGCGGAAAGGCTGTTATGAGAACACGATTCGCACCCGGACGCAATGCAGGGTCGCGCGGCATGGCGAAACTCACGCTTGCGGGTGAGTCGTGCCTGCGCGCCGATCCCGGCGTAGTTATCAGGAGATGTCCATTCGAACCCAAACCAAGTCGTTTCGTGTTGACAACATGAAAATTTCGGGCGAAACTCCGCTTAAGTGGCTTGACGGCGGCGAGCGGTCCGATTTTTTCTCCGAGCAAGGTTAAAGGCTTCGGCGGCGAGACGGCTGTGGGGCCGCATCAGGGCCAGCCTTGCAATGGCTCAGCGACCCATCGTGCGGACCGATTCTTCCGAGCAGCGCGGACACGCCGACGAACCCCCTCCCGTGGACGCAACCCATTCCAAGCAGCGCCCCCATCAAGGGTTCGAGCCTTTAGCTATTCGCGTGTCCGGAGCCGGCAGTGAGGTTTCGTCTTCCGATCCGAACCTTGACCAGGTCTTGAAATTGATCGCAGATCAGGCATGCCTGGCTACTTCCGCTACCGCCTCCGCCATTGCTCTGCAGCAGCACGATGAGATTATCTGCCGGGCCACTTCCGGCCCCAACGTTCCCGACCTGGGCACCCCGTTGAACATCAGCTCCGGATTGTCTGGCGCTTGCGTCCGCACCCGCGAAGCCCAGTATTGCGAAGACACCGAAACCGATCCTCGCGTGAACCCGGAAGCTTGCCGCCGCCTCCAGGTGCGGTCCGTGCTGGTGGCGCCCTTGTTGATCGCGGACCAACTGGTGGGCGTGTTCGAGATTTTCTCGCCGCTTCCGCAGGCGTTCGCGCGGCATGACCTGCAAAACCTGCAAGCCCTGGCCCAGGTCGTATTGGAATCGCTTCAAGGCCAGGCTGACGGACAGGTTGCCAGCCCCGCTGCCACTGAACCGGCCCCGCTCGTTCCCAATCTTTCGGCGCTGCTTGAGGCTCCGATTGTTCGCTCCGAATCTGCCGACGCCGAAGAAACCGTGGTTGCCAAGGACTTGGCTGCTAAGCAAGACTGGATCACGGAAGACGCCGCTCCTGCTTGGATGGAGTCTCCGCCTGTTCGGGTTGAAGCTCCCACGGCTCGCGCGGAAGGCCGCGGAGCGCCGGTTACGCCGGCTCAACCCTCCGTGCCTCCAGTTGCGAAAGCGCCACCACCCGCTCCGGTGGTTGCGCCCCAGGTTCGCCGCTCGGAGTTGGTGGCTCCAGTGGAGAAGATTCCGGCGACACCAGCACAGCCGCCCACGCCTTCAGCAGATTTCTTAGCGAGCTTGAGTCCGCCCGCGCGGCGCGACTGGATTGGCAGTGTGCTGACCGCAGCGGTAGTTGCACTGGCCCTGGTTTTGGGCTGGATGCTGGGCCGGGTCGGCTGGGAGCGGGCCATGGGAGGGCGAACTCAATCCAGTCAGCCAAGCGCGCAGCCGGCACACGCTGCCCCGTCGAATGCCCCGGCCGACACGGACCCAATTGTGGTTGAACCGCCGGGCCGCGGCGCTCCCATGCCTGCCTCTGGGCCAGGCTCCTCCCAACGCGAAGCCCCAGCGCCACGCCAAACACCGCCGCAGCCAGCGGAAAAAACCGACGCCGCAACCCGCGGCGGCCTTGTGGTCTATCAAAATGGAAGAATCATTTTTCAGCAAACCGCGCCGGCGGGGCCGCAGCATTCGCTAACCGGCTCGGACGCCGGCAACTCCGGCGCGAACCCGCCTTCCGGGGATACCCAAGAAGCCGCTCCCGTCGTGGTTTCCTCGCAGGTGGCGAGCGCGCAATTGGTGCAGCGCGTCGAACCTGTTTATCCGGAGGAAGCCCGGCAGCGTTTTATTCAAGGCGAGGTGGTTCTGGAAGCCGTGGTGGGAAAAGATGGCGGAGTGCAGGAACTCACGTTGGTCAGCGGCGACTCGCAACTGGCCGCCGCCGCCGCCGCCGCGGTTCAGCAGTGGCGCTTCCGGCCCTACGAGCAACACGGCGAACCCGTGGTCTTCAGAACCCGGCTCACCGTGAACTTTCGCTTACACTGAGCGGCTGTGGCTTTTTCCGTAGCGCCGGCGTCCCGCCGGCTGTCCTGAGGGCGTCCCACCCTCGGCGCAAGCGCCACGCAACCGCTCGCACCTCTAAACTTCCCCGAGCACCTGCGGGAATGACAACCCAGCCGAACCCTACCCGTTCGCCAGTTCTTTGGCGCGCTGCGCCGCTTTCACCACCGCCTTGATCAGCGTCACCCGCAGTTTGCCTTCTTCCAATTCCATGATGCCGTCGATAGTGCATCCCGCCGGCGTAGTCACCGCGTCTTTCAGCAGCGCCGGGTGATCTCCAGTCTGCAAAACCACGGTCGCCGCGCCCAGCGTGGTCTGCGCCGCCAGCAACGTCGCCACATCGCGCGGCAATCCCACTTTCACTCCCGCTTCCGCCAGCGATTCCAAAATGATGTAGATGTAGGCCGGCCCGCTGGCGGAAAGCGCGGTGACCGCGTCCATGTGCTTTTCGTCCACCACCACCGTCCGGCCCACGACGTTGAACAAGGTGACCGCAATTTCCACGTGCCGCGCGTTGGCGAATTTCCCTTTGCAAATGCCGGTCATGCCGTATCCCACGGAGCACGGCGTGTTCGGCATGGCGCGCACCACCGGCACATTGCCGCCCAGCATGTTCTCGATCTGCGCTGTCGCGACCGAAGCCGCCACGGAAATGATGAGCGCCTTCTTGGAAACATTGGGGCGGATCTGCTTCATCACGTCCGCGACCACTTGTGGCTTCACGCAGACCAGAATGATGTCGGCACCTTCGACCGCAGCCAGGTTGTCGGTACCTACCGCTACGCCGAGCCGCCTGCTCAGCGCGCGCGCGCGTTCTTCGTGCTGTACCGTGGCCGATGCCGATTTGGCGGCGAACAATTTCTTATCGAGCATTGCCTTGAGCAGAATTCCGCCCATTTTTCCCGCGCCGAGCACGGCGATTCGTTTTCCAGCAAAACCCGATCCCATCGTAAGCCTCCGATTGCGGCCTGCGCTGTAGGAGCGAAGGGCGGCCAGAATACCACGAATCGGATGACCGGATGATTGGGCCAGCGAGCGATTTCAAATGACCCGATGACCCGATCATTCGATGACCCGACGGATGCTCACTGCACCGTGAGCGTCACGGTAGTGGGCCGCGTGAGCGGGCCTTCGGAAGCGGTCACGGTCACGGGATACGTGCCTAAAGGCGTCCCCGGCTGCGCCACCGGTGGAGGCGGGCCAACACTATTGCCTCCCACCAATCCTCCGCCGCAGGCCGGCAGCATTATCAACGCGGCCAAGACGAAGCCAAGGATGTAGGCTATGGCCCATCTGCTTTTTTTGCCGCGCTTCTTTTTAGGTCGCGCACCAGGTCCCGCGATTGCCAGTAAGAGACCGCCCACCGGCAATAAGGCGGCGTAGAGATAGGAGGGAGAATGATTCCACGAAGGCGGACGCAGTAAAGCGATTGGGGCAATGGTGCTAATCATCAGCGTGACGTTGGTGGCTCCGCTGCCCGCTGGGATCTGGCTGGTGCCAAATACGCAGGTGCTCAACGCCGGAAGACCTGAGCAGCTGAAATTATTCACCACCCCCGGAAATATCGTTCCGCCAGGCAAGGGCATGAAAGAAAGCGTGTAGGTAGCGGTTTGGCCGGCGCTCACCGGCGCAATGCTCGAGGAAGTAATCGAGAAGTCATAGACGTGCAGCGCCACAGGAGTGTCGATAATCGTCCCGTCCGCGCCCGTGCCTTGCAGGTTGAACGAGAAATTTCCCGCCGTGCTGTTGCCCATGGTCACCTGAAACGCCGTGCCGCCGCCGGTCGGCGTCACCGTTGCAGGGCTCGCGGAACACTCGGAAGGCAGGGCGCCATTCGCCGGCGCCACGCAACTGAGGCTGACCACGCTGTTGTAGCCATTGACGGCGTCGGCGGTCCCATTCATCCGCACATTCTGACCCGCCGCCAAGGGCTCGGCTGGCGCGGTCACCGCCAGCGTGTAGCCTGCCGTAATAATCGTCAGGCCCAGCGGCTCGCCGATGGTTTCCGAATCCGCCGCCGAGGAAGTTGCCGAGATGTTCAAAGCAAAGCTTCCGTCCTGCGCGCTCGCCGCAGCCGCGATGGTCATGGTGACCGTCGCCGGGCTTCCTTGCGACGCGCTCACCGTGGCGCTGGGAAAGAAATTACAAGTCACTCCCGTGGGAGACGTGCAAGATAATACGACTGTCCCGTTAGCGGGGAACGATCCGCCGAAACCCACCTGCATGGCGATGGGGCCGGAGGTCTGCCCGGTCTCGACGGTGACGGCGGACGGCGTCGGCGCGCTCAGGGTGAAATCCACTACGTGCAGCGTCAAGGCGACGCCGTGCGAGATGGGCGGCGAATTTGCGCCTGCCCCCGGCCCCGTTCCCATGACCACAAACGAATAGTCCCCAGCCGCGCCACCCGCCGTCAGAGTGAAGTTCGCTCCCGTTGCCGTCGGCGTCACCGGGCCGCCCGCGCATTGACTGGGAGGAGGCGTGTTTCCCGCCGCGCAACTCAGCGTGACCGCGCTGCTGTAGCCGTTGAACGCGCTCAGAATCCCGCTGAAGTTCGCCGCCTGCGAAACAAAAATCGTCTGGCTGGGATTGGGGAAAGCAATCTGAAAGTCTGGGCTTGTTGTCAGGGGGAACTGCCAGACCCCACGTCCATAGGTGGCCGCGCGCAATAGTTTGTTGGTGCCGTCGTTGAAAACCCGCAGCGCGGTCGTGGGAACGTCGGGCAGAAATCCAGAGGTCCGGGAGCCGGGCACAGGCGCAGGTCCAACCTCGGTCCAGCTCGGACTGCTAGTCGCGCTAGAGAAAACGCCCACATCTGTGCCCACATAGACCGTCCCGCTATCCACGAGCACGGTGTCGACGGGAGCGTCTGGCAGCGCGCCCGTAAAATCGGTCCACGACTTTCCGGCATTCGTGGTCTGCCAAACGTGCTCCACGCCGAAACCCATGATCGTCACGTACGCCGTCTTGCCGGAGGCGTCCGAAGAGTCCAGCGCAATCCCGGAAACCGGAAAATTTTGCGGGTTGATACTTCCGGCTGGGCCGTTGGCGGTCGTATCGTTCCAGGTGGCCGTGCCATTTTGCAACGTCATCACCCAGACGTGGCCGCCGCTGACCGGCGCCGCTGCAAACGGCCCCAGCCCATCCGTCCCCGCGTAAATCACGCTGGAAAATCCGTTCATGTCCTTAGGGCCTCCGGCCGCCAGCGAACGCACCACGTTCACCTCGTCGCCGGTGCAAGCTGCGCTTCCGCCGGTTTCAAAATTGTTGCTGAGCACGGTAAACCCCGCGCCCGTGGTGGTCCCGCGCCATACGCGGCAAGTGCCCACGATCAGTTCGCCGGAATTTTGCGGATCGAGCAAATAGGGTGTGTACAACGTACCGCCATCCCCGCCCAAGGTTGCGCTCGAGACCACCAAGTCGTTGTTGAAGTCCTGCGCGTGGCAACCAATTCCCAGCTCGCAACGCTGAATGCTGACTCCGGTATTGGCGGTGAACCATTCCGCGGAATCGTTGGGATTAATTGCGGTGTAACCGCCGTCGGCGGAATTCACGCTGCTCCAACTGCTGCTGCTGAGCGCCGCCGCGGTTGCGGGAGAACCGTTACCCTGCGTTCCACCGAGAAGGGCATTGGCGTCGGAAGGATCCTGCGCCAGGCTTACAAACTGAGTCATCGATCCTAGCGTTTGATTCAGGCTGTCAAACTGATTTGGAGTTCCGCAGGTTCCGCTGGTTAGGTCGCTGTAGCCGTCGAGCGCGCGATAGACGCCGCCGTCGTTGGCGAAGTACATCACAACCTGCGTGCCATTAATGACCGGCAACGCGTCCAAGGCGTGCTGGCTGGGATGAACCTTGGCAATCGATCCAAGGTCGGGAGGGCAGCCATAGACGTGCGTAAGGTTCAGAAAAGTTGCCGACGGCGGAGGCGCCGGGGTCGCGTTCGGACTGCAATTTGGATAGGTGGCCGAGATGGAGCACTTGAACAAGTTCACCGCTCCGGCGTAGAGATCTGTTCCCGTGGGTCCATCGGGAATGGCCGCCAGCGTCAAGTTGTAGCTGCCGTCTTCGGTTCCGCAACCGCCCAGGAAATCGCCGCATTCCGTGATTCCAGTTTCGTCGATAGCCGTCCAGGTCATGCCGCCGTCGAGAGACTTCCAGATGCCCTGGTCCACGTTATTGGCGTCCACGGACCACGCGTACATCTCGCTGCGTTCGGGAACCACGGCGAGTTCGCCGCGGTAAATGGGACAAGTCTGCTGCGCGGGTGTGGCGGGACACGCTGCCTCACTCAGCCCGCTGCCTGGCTGATTGGTCAGGCGGGACCAGTTGATTCCGTCGCTCGACGAATAGAATCCGTGAAAACGCAGGGCGGCGAAAAACTCTCCTGCAATACCGTTGTAAACCACAGCGGTTGCCGATCCTGGAAGAACGGCTGCGGTGCCATCCGTGATGGTGGCCGCGTTCCATGTCACGCCTCCGTTGGAGGCGTAGTAGAGGCCGAGATTCGCCGCTTGCGGATTCTCGAGCCCTTCCAGTTCTCCCAGGGATGTTCCCGCCGCTGCCGCGACCACCAAGCTGGGATTGGCGGTGCTGAACGCGATCTGGCTGAATCCGATTCCGGCGAAGGAGTGTGTCTTTGTCACATCCTGTCCGATCAAGCTCCAGGTATTGCCCGCGTCCGCCGAGCGCAGAATGCCCAGCCCGTAGTAGGAATCGGTGGAGCTGTTGGTTTCGCCGGTGCCAACCAGGACAACGCTTTTCGTCGTGTCGGGATTCGCCAGCTGTGGCTGAATGGCGATGGCGCCCACCGACAGCGTCGCTTGATTGTCGATCAGCGCATTCCAAACCACGGCGCCCGGGTTCGAGCTGAGCGGTCCCGCGGTTGTCGATTTCCACACGCCGCCATACGCGCCGCCGATGTAGACGGTGTTCCCGCTCGCATCGGCATGGTCAATGGCGACTGCCGTGGCTCGCCCGGAAACCCAGTTGTAGTCTTGCTCACCTACGCCACTCGCATCGGAGGCCAGCGGGGCCGGGCCAAGCGGAGTCCAGGCGGTAACGGCGGAGGCATGCGGCAATCCGCTGAACGAAACTCCTGCCGCCACCGATAGGCGCGCCGCGCGAGCGTTAAGCTTCTGCTGATAGGCGCGATAGCGTAAAGCCGCCGCGGATTGTCCCGCCGCAGTGCGGCCACGCAGGAACCATGCGGCACCCTTGCTAAGGGAATTGTGTTGTTGACTGGCCGGTAGTTTGGCGGTTGCCGCGTCCTGCCCCATCGCCACGCCATTTGCCATCGCCACAAGCCATAAAGCGAAAGCCGGTAAGAACAAACGCCCGCGAAACCACATGCAAGTACCCCGTCCCGCAGGGGAACGTGTCGTCCGACCGCTTGCGATCGGACTCCCCGCGGCTTATGAAATGCGCCGTAAGAAAATGAATTTGCTAAGAACCTGCTCGCCAGAATGGGGTTCGGCAGACACGTTGCCGCCCGCACCGGCAAGGATTAGCACGCACCGCCGGAAAGCGGAAAGCTCCGAATCCAGTGCGGTCGTGTCCTGGTGCCTGAATGGGAATGCTGGCTGCGGTTGATCCCAACCGCAGTAGGCTATTCTAAAGTTGACTTGACGGGTGCCGCAGACCTTCCACTCTTACCTTCACTCTTACTTCCAGCATAGCATTTTGGATAGGGAAAATGAGACATGGTTTTGGACTTTATTTTCCTTGCGGGCTGAGCGAGTTACGTCGAATTGCACCATTTCCGGGCCTTGACAAGAAATCCTCAGGTGGCCGGGAAAACGCTCTTTTTCGCGGGCGGCCGTAACTTCTTTGCCGCGGATGCAAAAATCCGCGCGATCCGCGTTTCTCCGCGGAGAAGAAGTTAAGGGACTGCTTGTCCGCGATGATACCTAGAGCGGAAAGGTGCTTTGCCGGTCATCCTGCCGAGATGACGCTGGCGGTTTGATTTCCCCTAACTTGACCAGACGGGCCACGATGGAGGGCACGGTCCGGTTGTGCGTTTTGGCAATCTCGTGGAAGTCGATGCCGCGGCGAACTTCGGCGCAAACCTGTGCGTCTTCCTGGCGAGACCAATAGCGCCCGGCATTTTCCGGGCGGCGCTGCTCGCGCTCCTCTGCTTGCAACAAGGCACCCAAGGCGCGGTTCAGCGCCCTCACGACCTGAGGCTTGCGGCAGACCGAGTCCGCTGCCAGGCCCTCGCCGGTTTCAGGGTCTACTCCGCCCGCCAGGGCTCGTACAATGGGCAATGCATCCGCGATTTCCATGGTGGACTCCTCCTGCGGATTGTGCGCGCTGCGAGACGGCGTTCTCTGTGACGGCTGAACATTGTGTGCGGTTTTCGGACCACATTGGGAACGCGGAACGCTGGCGCCGATGTACTATCGGTTTTTGTCGCGCCGGCGTCTCGGCGGGTGTTCCGCCAACATCCTCGCCAGCAGCGAGGGCGAGACGCCCTCGCGACAGCCGGCGAGACGCCGGCGCTACAAGAAGCCTCTCATGGACTGGCAAGCCTTTTGGCTCACAATCCGGTTGGCGGTGATGGTGGCGGCGATCCTGGAGGTTTTGGGATTGCCGCTCGCCTACTGGATCGCTTACTCGCGCTGGCGCTGGAAGTTTCTGGCGGAGGCGGTGGTCGCATTGCCGATCGTGCTGCCTCCGACGGTGCTAGGATTTTATGTGCTGGTGGCGCTCGGCTCGCGCAGCCCGCTGGGACGCTGGTGGCAAGCCATGACTGGGCACACGCTGGCGTTCACCTTTGAAGGGCTGGTGATTGGATCCATCCTCTACAGCTTGCCGTTTGCGGTGCAACCGTTCGCGGCTTCGTTTGCGGCGGTCGATCGGCGGCTGCTGGCCGCTTCCGCGACTTTGGGCGCGGCGAAGTTGCGGACATTTTTTCGCGTGATTGTGCCTTTGTCCGCGCCGGGGTTGGTGACTGGAGTGGCCTTGAGTTTCGCGCACACCATGGGCGAGTTTGGCGTGGTGCTGATGGTGGGCGGCAACATCCCCGGAGTGACCAGGACAGTTTCGATTGATATTTATGACCAGACCCAGGCGCTGAACTTTGCCGCGGCGAATCAAACGGCGCTGGTGCTGCTGGCGATTTCACTTGCCGTGCTGGCCATGGTCTATGGGTTGAACCGGAGAGTCTGGATGCTATGGCCCTGGAAATAAAAAACGAAGCCGGCGAAAACGTCGCCACGGCCGCGGCAAGCGCGGCGGGCGACGCACTGGATATCCAGATTCGAAAGCGCTTCGCTCGCGGTGGCTTTGAGTTGAATGTCGCTTGCCGCGTCCCATATGGCATCAGCATTCTTTTTGGGGCATCTGGAGCAGGGAAGACCACGTTGCTCGATTGCATAGCGGGACTCACCGCGCCGGATTCGGGGCGGATTGCGATTGGTCCGCGAATTATGTTTGAGCCCGGTCGAGGCGTCGCAGTGCAGGAGCGCAGAATTGGTTATGTCTTTCAGGATTTAGCATTGTTTCCTCATCTGACGGTTGAGCAAAATGTCGATTATGGTCTGGCGCGCGTGGATGCGAGCGAGCGCCGCCGCCGCCGTGATGCGATGCTGGAATCTTTTCGCGTGGGGCATTTGCGGTCGCGCAAGCCGGACGAGATTTCGGGAGGCGAGCGGCAGCGGGTGGCGCTGGCGCGCGCTCTCGTGACCGAGCCATGCCTCTTGTTGCTCGATGAACCTTTGGCGGCGCTCGATGCGATGACGAAATCGAAAATCGTGGCGGACTTGCGGAGCTGGAACCGCGATCATCGTATTCCTATTCTCTATGTCACCCATAGCCGCGAAGAAGTGTTTGCCTTGGGCGAGCGAGTGCTGGTGCTCGAAGCGGGGCGCATCATCGCCGAGGGTACGCCGCACGAAGTGATGACCGCGCCGTGGCAGGAAACCGTGGCGCAACTGGCCGGGTTCGAAAATATCTTTGACGCGACGGTTTCGGCGGCGCATCCCGATCGCGGCACCATGACTTGCCGTCTGAGCGGCAGCGTGGAACTCGAAACTCCGCTGGTGCGCGCGGAGGTGGGTTCGGCGTTGCGCGTGGGAATCCGCGCGGGAGATATTCTGCTGGCTACGATTCGGCCGGAAGGATTGAGCGCGCGCAATGTGCTGCCAGGGCGGATGCTTTCTCTGGCGCAGCGCGATGTGATGATTGTGGCGCGCGTGGATTGCGGCGTGGAGATGGAAGTTCACCTCACGCTGGCGGCGCGGGATGCGTTGCATCTTCAGCCGGGGAGGGAAGTGTGGCTGGTGGTTAAGACGTACTCGTGCCATTTGATGTCATGCTGAGCGGGGAGCGCATGTGGGGCGGACACTCCTGTCCGCCGCCCTTGACCTTAGCTGTTGCTGTCCATGCCGCCTACCGTTATTCATTTCACGACGATTCCGGGTGCGACATCGATAAAAACCAAATCAAAAGCAGCGGACAGAGTGTCCGCTCCACATAGACGCCGGCTCAGAATGACAGGCGGGCTTCCTGCACGGGTTGCATTTCTATTACTCCTACCCATTGGCCTTGGCGGGTTTCGGTGTAGATGAGCTTTCCTCCCAGAAGGCGCGCCGCGGCGGCGGGGGGCAGGTCGCGGTGGTAGCCGAAGTATTCGGTCTTGATTCTTTCCCAGGCTCGCCAATTCTCCAGCATGGGATGCGGCGGCTCGTATTTGGTGGAGAAGACCAGCGCTACGTCGAAGCCTGAGGGCAGTTCCTCTGCGGACATTAGTTCTTCAATGGTGAAGTTCTCGATTTGCAGCACGCGCATGGGGCGCGTGACGTAGCCCAAACTCGGTTGCGACAGCTCGCCGCTGGCTGGCCATGCAGTCAGCACGCGGCCCATGGGATAGCGGGCTTCGAGAAAAGTTTCCGCATGTTGGTGCAGGACAATGTAGTCGCGGTAGGCGAGATTGTCTTCTAGCGAGAATCCATACGGCGGATTGATGAACCAGGCAGCGACGAACGCGAGAAGCACCAGAAGCGCTGCGCCGCGCCAGATGCGGACTCTGCGCCAGAGGGTAGAGACGCAGATGACGATGACGAGAGGCACAGCCGGCAGCATATAACGCGCCAGCACGGCCCCGCCGATCACGGCCATGGCCAGCACGTAGGTGGCAATGACGGCGAGGAATGCGAACTGAACATCGAGCGCGATGCGCGGACGCTGTTCGTCTCGGTTGGCGACGCGGCCGCGCAAGGGTGGGAGCCACATGGCGAACAGCGCGGTCAGCGTGAGGGGGTAAAGATTCATGTATCCGGTAATCTGCCAGAGCCGCATCACAAACGCCAGCAGAATGCGCAGCGGATGCATGGTGGCCTGCACGTTGTAACGGAAAAATTCGGGATTGCCGAAAATGAAGGCGGTGCGCGCGCGGTGGTACGCGTACCAGAGGGCGAGTGGGATGGCGGGGAGGAGTAGAAGGGAAGTTCGCCGAACACTGGATGAAGGGTTGCTCCCTTCCTCGGAACTGCGAGGGCGGGACGCCCTCGCGACAGCCGGCGAGACGCCGGCGCTACGGTCGCGACGCTTGGCGGCTAAGCGGATGCATTCGAACCCAAATAAGGCGGCGGGCGCTAGGATTGCGGTTTCTTTTGCTAGGACGGCTAGGGAGAACCAGAGCGCCATCGCTTCCCTACGCTCCTCAACATAGGCGAGCAATGCCCAGAACGTGAGGCCCGCGGCGGTTAAGTCCACTTGGGCCAGCGAGCTTTGCATGAAGAAAACGGGATAGAGCGCGGTGCACAGCGTAGAGGCAACGGCGACTTCGGTGTTGGCGACGCGCTGCGCCAGGCGAAAAAGGCCAAGCAGAGAAAATGCCGCGACCAGCAGCATTGCCAGGCGAGTTACGAGCGGTGCATATCCCGCGACTTTCCACGCCAACGCCAGATAGGCCATGACCAGAGGCGGATGGGCGTTGGAGGGAGTCGAATGCGGAATGAGCGATCCGGTGAGCAGCAGATCGCGCGCGGCGGGAACGTAGTATCCGGCTTCGTCCCAAAAATACGGCAGGCGCAGGAGAAAAATGTGCAGAGCGACCAAGCCGGCGAAGAGCAACGCGAAGATTACCGCGGAATGCAGGCGGCGGGGCGCAGTGTCGGAGGATGCCACGGACGGCGTCTAATGTACCTGACCGGGCGCGGTCATGCGCGGGTCGAGTTTGATTTCACCAAACGCGTTTTCGTAGTTGGTGATGTCCTGCTGCAAGATGGCGAGCAAAGCCTTGGCTTGCTGTGGGCTCAAGTAAACGCCCTGAAAGTTGCGCACCTCGACCTGGGTTTCGCTCTGTTGCTGCAAGGTGCCGAAAACCAGAAAGAAATCCCAAACACTGACGCGAACTTGCACGCTGTTGGCATAGTTATCGCGATAATCGGAGGCGTTTACCAGCTTGATGTTGGGTTGGGTGGGAGTCGTCATGGCGTGATCAGTGTAGCTTCTGGAGAACGCATTAGGGAAGCGGATACGGAGGTTGCGACAATCCAGAACAACGCCCCCAGCGCTACGACAGAAAGCTGCAGATGGGTGAAGCGGGCGAGTGGGCCAAGTAAGAAGAGCGGATAACTCAGGTAAAGAAGAGCGGGCAAGTTTTGGGCCGAGGCTTCGCCTCGATGGGCTACGGCCCAATCGCCGAGCAGCAAGAACGCAGGCGCCAGGATTGCGAGGTCGTACACCGTTAAATGCGGTGAGACTAGAACGCTGGCCAGTAAGAGCGCGGAGAATCGCAGCTCCAAGGGAAGCTTTTCTTGCCACGCGCGCACCAGCAACGCGAGAACCGCCAGTGCGCTTGCTATGTACAACGCGAAGGCAAGTCGCGGCCACGGCAGAAGTAACGACCAGAAGGCGCGCAGGGAGTGCATCTGGTAGGGACGGGGTTCGAGCGCGGAAAGAGCATCGCGCGCGTGCAGCAGCGCACGAAAGTAGTTTCGCATGACTTGCGTGCCATAGTGCAGCCAGCCGAGGGCAAGCTGAGCCACGGCTGCCGCGCAGGCGCCCCAAACGATCCTCCATTGGCGCGCGAGTACGAATACGACGGCCGCGGCCAAGCCCAGTTGTGGCTTGAAGATCAAGCAGCCGATCGCCAGGCCGGCGGCGATTGGCTGCTCAGCGCGCAGCGCGAGAAACGCCAGCGTGAAACATGCGAGGGCCAGGCCAGAGGTCTGTCCCCAGGCGATCAAGTGGAAAAAACCTGGGAAGGCCAAAGCAAGGAAGGCGACCGTCCAAGCGTGATCGCGCAGGTGGGGGCACGCCTTCCATACCGCGCGACAGCAGGCCGAGTAGATCAAGACGTTCAGCAGCAGCCAGGCAGCCAGCGCCCATGCGTAGGGCAAACGGGCGAAAGGCGAAAAGAAAAGAGAGACTTGCGGGCCGTAGAGAGGGACGTACACGGCGCCAGCGGCTTCCGGCAGGAGTTTTCCGATGAGTTCGGCTTGAGCGGGCATGTTGTACAGCAGATCGCCGCGGCCTTGGCGCGCGAGAGTTCCCAGGGTGTAGAAATGGAGGAAGTCGGTTCCTTTGATCAGGCCGCTGCGGTCGCGCAGTCCGGGAGTGGCGAGATCCGCGGCGTAGATCGACCAAAGGCATACCGCGAGCAGCAGGGCGTGGACGCGAACCCGCGGCGCGGTCAGCCACGATGCTGGAGGGAACCTATTCGCCATAGGGAAAGACAACGCCGATAACCACGAAGCACGCCCTTAAGTCTCGCTCAGGGCAGGCTACGTTACATCGGGGAAACCAGGCAAACTCAATCTTTCCGGACCAGCAATCTTTCGGAGACGCTGTTGGCGACTTCGATCATGTCCGCATCCACGGTGCGGTTCTTGGCGATGGCATCGGACAAGGGAACGGAAACGATTTTGTTGCCGCGCAGCGCGGCCATGCAGCCAAATTCGCCGCGATGCACCATGTCGATCGCGCCCAGGCCGTAGCGCGTGGCCAGGACGCGGTCAAAGGCGCTGGGCGTGCCGCCGCGCTGGATGTGTCCGAGAACCACGGTGCGGGTCTCGCAGCCGGTGTGGCGCTCGATTTCGCGGGCTAAGATGTTTCCGATGCCGCCCAGGCGGGCGTGGCCGAATTCATCTTTCGACATGCCTTGCACAATGGGTGCGCCGTGTTCGGGATTCACGTCGCTGGAAAATTTGGCGCCCTCGGCCGCTACCACGATGCTGAAGAAACGGCCGCGGGCGTGACGGTCGCGAATGGTCGCGGCGACCTCCTCGATATCGAAGGGCACCTCGGGAATGAGAATTACATCCGCTCCGCCGGCCACGCCGCTGTAAATGGCAATCCATCCGGCATCGCGGCCCATCACCTCCACGACCATCACGCGATTGTGCGACTCTGCCGTGCTGTGGACGCGGTCAATGGCTTCGGTCGCGATGCCGACCGCGGTGTCGAAGCCGAACGTGTAATCGGTGCCGGCAAGGTCGTTGTCGATGGTCTTGGGCACGCCGACGACTTTGACGCCTTGGTCGTGCAGTTTCAGTGCGACCGAGAGCGTGTCGTCGCCGCCTATGGCGATGAGGACCTCGAGATCGTGACGCTGAAGGGAGGCGATGCATTGGTCCATGCCGTCGGGCTTCTTGGCGGGATTGGTGCGCGAAGTGCGCAGAATGGTGCCGCCGCGCGGCAGGATGCCGCCGACGGCCGGCAAGTCGAGCACCATGGTCATATCGTCAATGACTCCGCGCCAGCCTTCGAGAAACCCCACGAACTCGTCGTTGTAATGAATGACGCCCTTGCGGACGATGGCGCGGATGACGGCGTTGAGGCCAGGGCAATCGCCGCCGCCGGTTAACATGCCGATTCTCATGGCTTGCTCCAGAGATCGAAATGGACGCTAAGGCATTGCACAGATTATCACCAAGAGAGGAAGGAAGATGGTCATGCTGAGCGGAGGCGAAAATCCTGCGTGGGGAGCATGCGGCCTCCTTGGCGGCTCGGAATAACGCGGGATGGCAGCAAGTTGTGGGGTTTAGATGTGTCTTCTGCGCTGCAAGGTGAAGAGAGCGAGACAGTAGCAGAAAGCGGAAAGCGCCAGAGCATAGCCGAGCGCATAGGGCAGATATTTCCACTCACCGTGGGGGACGCGCAAGCTGCGGTAAATCCCTTGAGTTTCCTTGCCGAAAGCGTGCACCATGGGCAAGAGAAGATAAAGGTAGTGGAAAAAGTGCTCAAGAGCGCGCAAGGCCGGGCTCGAGTTGCCGGAGCGGATGGCGGCCAGCGTCCATATTTGAACGGACAAAAACAGCTCGGCGTTGAAGATCAGAGCGAGGGTTGCAGCGATCGCCGGGTGGACCAGGGTCGCGAGAAGCATGAGGTAGGCGATGATTCCGACCGAGGCGAGGAAGGTATCCAGGGAGACAAAGACCAATCCGGCGCGCACCGGCACGTGCCAGATGAGCGACAAGGTCACGCCGCTAGCCAGGACGATGCAGTTCAGGAAAAAGGACGCAGCCACCGCGGATAGGAATGCTGATGCCAGCCACAAGGCAGGCGAGCACGGCTTGGTAAAGACCATCTTCAAGTTGCGATTGCGAAGATGGGAAGAAATAATGAAGAGGCCCATGGCTCCCGCAAAGAACAGAAGGAATGTGTTCAAATCGGAGAAGATGTCCTGCAAGGCGTTGAACTTTTGTACCCCCGAATTGGTGAAGAGCGGAGGAATGGAATTCAAGCCGGTTAGCAGCAGAAATACCAGCATGAACGCCAGCAGCAAGCGGCTGCGCCGGTAAAACGCGAAGTCCGCCAGAATATTGGCTTTCAGCAATTCCGCCATAAGTCCTCCGCGTTGCGGGCTTTGCGGCCTACGCAAAGTTCCTGGACCACGCCGCTCACAGCAACGGTCCTCCGCCCTTGACGATTTTGAAGAACGAATCCTCCAGCGAGATCTTCTTCAGCGAGCACTCGTGCACGTGCAGGCCAGAGTTCTTGGTGTAGTCCATGAAGTCGTAGAGCTTTTCCTTAGGAATACTCCCTCTCACCAAATTTCCCAGCCGCTCAATCGAGGTGAGATAGTCGGGCGTGGAGCCGTTTGCCTCGAAGGCGACGGCGTAGAGTTCCTGGTTGGGGACCAAGAGGTTGCGCAATTCGTCCTGCACCACGACCTTGCCCCCATCGATAATGGCCACGCGATTGGCGAGCATCTCGATCTCCGAAAGAACGTGCGAGTTCATCACGATGGTGGCTCCGCGGCGATGAATTTCTTGCAAGGCTTCGCGGAACTCCCGTACGACCAGGGGGTCAAGTCCGCGTGTGGGCTCGTCTAGAAAGAGCAGGCGGGTTTCATGGAGCAGGCATTGCGCGATGCCGACTTTCTGCTTCATGCCTTTGGAGCACTTGGCCAGCGGAAGAGTTTTGAACTGAGCCAGGCCCAATCGCTCGAGGATATCGTCAATTTTCTTGGGCGAAACGCGCTTCCCATAAAGCGAAGAATAGTAACGAGTGGCTTCTTCAACCGTCAGGTAGAGATGGTAGTGGGGCTCTTCCGGCAAATAAGCTACGTTTTCATAGAGCGGCGAGCCGAGGGCAGGGATTTTGCCCATCACTTCGACCTTTCCCGAGGTAGGTCTAAGCAAGCCGAGGAAGCAATACATCGCGGTGGATTTGCCGGCCCCGTTTTGCCCCACGAGTGCGAAGAAGTCGCCTTCCCGCACCTCCAGGCTGAGGCCGTTGAGGGCTCGCACCCGCCGGCTCAGAAGTCCCCGCCGGAAATGCATGTAAACATTTTCCGCGACGATCACATGGCCCCCACGCAGAAGCGCTTATTGAGCGCCTGTATGATGCCGTCATCCGGCTTGTCCTTAAAGTCTTCGCTGGACAACGCTTTCTTGATGTCCTGCGAGGTGCTGCACGTACAGGCCTGGACCTTTTTGTCGCAGCCACAGGGGCAGTCCATGCGAGCGGCGATGCGCGTGCCGCGTGCGTCTAGCTTGTAGGCCGCGTCGTCCGGGCTTTGTTCGGCAGTCTGGCGCACTGGCAGCGCCGGTTGCCTTTGGGCTTGCAGCCGATAATCATCGGGCGAGATGACCCTGCCGGATTGCATGAGTTGCCGGTTCTGCCGCAGCAAGCTGTCGAAGGCGACTTCGGCGTTGACGAGCGAGCCGGTCTCGTAGAACTGCACCTTGCCGTCCACGCCGATCAAAACCGTGGTAGGCAAAGCGCTCACGCCGTACTGTTTCTGGATTGGCCCATCGTCAATCACCGCGGGAAATTCGACTTTCAGATCCTTCAGGAAGGCATCTACGCGGTCTGGTTTCTCTTCTGCGTCCACGCCAACGAGAAGAAAGGAATCCGCCTTGTGTTCGCTGAAGTAGCGATTCAATTCCGGCATCTCCTCGCGGCAGGGGACGCACCAAGTGGCGAAGAAATTGAGCACGATGACTTTCTTGCCGATGTTTTCGGAGAGTTGAAAACGTTCGCCGCGAGTGGTCTTGGCCTCAAAATCGGGGGCGATTCGACCGCGCCATTCCGTGCTGCTGGTCATGCTCTGGGCGTACTCTTGGAGCTGCTTGTCTTCCGGTGTGGGCTTTAGTTTGTAGTGCACGATGCCGAGGAGAATCCCGGTCAGCACAATCGAGACGCTCAATACGGATTTTCTCACTTGACCTCGGGTCCGCTAGACCTCGGCGGATACTTCAGGAATACTCGCGACGGTATTCTCAGACTGCGGTCTCTCGAATGGCCCAAAGAAGGCTCGCCTGCCGTGCACATCCTAATTGCAGCCCCGCCGCGCGCCCAAGTGACTACGGTAATGGGGAAGACTTCCTACGAGTGAGGCAGATTGAGCCACGACGCGATGCCGGTCCGCTTTGACGTCCTCCATCCCCTCCGATAGCCCGTAGGTTCGTAATGTCTTGACCCGGCCAGCTTCGGTAGCGCGCTGCGGGAACACCCAAGCTAGCGCGGTTTGTGTCTTGCATTTTAAAGGCGAGCGGCTGAGGTGAAGGATCTCAGAAAAATATGCGGGCGCGTGTTTATGGGTCGCCAAGGTGGTTACTCCCGGGTGCCGAGTTTCGTGTTGACTTGCGAGATTTTGTGCTATTGCATCGAGCTTACCCATGAAGCTGCATGGTTCGATCCACGGGCAATTCTTGCGCGGCGGCATTACCGCGCGCGCTCTACGCTCGCCGGCAATCCTTGCGCTGGCGAGCCTGGCGACTTTGTTGGTTCAGCCGGGCTGTGGCGGAGGGCTGGGCCGCCAGGATCCTGCGCCGGCAGCACTCCATGGCTGGGTGCACGGCGGTCAACAAGCAGTCTCCGGCGCCACGATTCAGCTCTACGCCGCTGGAGCCAGCGGATACGGTTCTTCCGCCACCGCGCTGCTAACCACGACGGTCACCAGCGGCGTATTCGGTGATTTCAACATCACGCACGACTACACGTGTCCCACTCCCACGACCCAGGTATACATCGTTGCTACGGGCGGCAATCCCGGCCTGAGCGCCGGAACCAACAACACCGCGCTGGCCCTGATGGCCGCCTTGGGTCCGTGCGGCAGTTTGAGCTCCTCGACCTTCGTATGGATCGACGAAGTCACGACGGTAGCCTCGGTATACGCTCTGGCGCCGTTCATGGGTACGGGCGGTGGGGCAAACCTGGGCGCCACTGGCACGAATACGCAAGGGTTGACCAACGCTTTTGCAACCGTCAATAACCTGGTAAATACCACATCGGGGACGACGCCTGGCCCGAATCTGCCGACGGGAGCCACTGCGCCAACCAGCGAGCTCAACACGCTGGCTGACATTCTGGCACCGTGCGTCAATTCGAACGGCAGCACGGGGGAGTGCAGCGCCCTGTTCACGGACGCCACTCCGAGTGGTGGAACCGCACCAACGAATACGATTGACGCCGCCCTGGACATCGCCACGAACCCGGTCAACAACGTGAGCGCACTGTACAACTTGATTACCGGCGCCGCGCCTTTCCAACCCACCTTGCCCTCCGCGCCCAACGACTGGACGGTAGCGATTACTTATACCGGCAGCGCACTTAGTACGCCGTGGGGCTTGGCCGTCGATGCCTCGGGGAACGTTTGGGTCGCAAACCACGGCAGCAGCGTGGTGAGCGAATTTTCCAGCGTTGGAATCGGACTTTCGGGAAGCGGCTTCAGCGGCGGCGGGCTGGACCTGCCTTACTACATTGCCATCGACCTGAACGGCGACGCTTGGCTTACCAACAGCGGCGCCGATTCGTTGAGCGAATTCTCCAAAACCGGCACGGCGATTTCCACCTCTTCGGGTTTCACGGGCGACTTGATCGCGCCCTACGGAATCGCGATTGATGGCTCCGACAATGTGTGGGTTGGGAACCAGAGTGAAGTGCTTAATAAGTTCTCCAACGCCGGCGTCGCTCTTTCGGTAGCGTTCGACCCGGAGACGCTCTACTATCCAGCCATAGACGCAGGCGGCAACGCGTGGGTTGCGGGGACACCGGGGGATTTGGTGAAGTTCAATAACAGCGACAGTTTTATCAACCGGTACCCAGGGGGCGGGCTGGATAGCCCGGTCAACGTTGCCATCGACCACTCCGGCGATTTATGGCTCGCGAATAGCGCCGGCAGCCGGGTGAGCGAGTTCTCCAGTACGGGCGGTGCAAAGTCCCCATCCGGGGGATACTCAAATGGAGGGCTAGGTGGATCCTCTGGTCTGGGCATTGACGGTATTGGCAATGTCTGGGTCACGAACAATAGCACTAACACGCTGAGTGAGCTTTCAAATAGTGGCGCGTTGCTATCGGGCTCGACCGGCTATTTGGTAACCGGACTGGACAACCCGATTTCTCTGGCGATTGACGGATCCGGCAATGTCTGGGTCACGGATGCCAACGACAATGCTTTGACCGAGGTGGTGGGTGCGGCGGCGCCGGTTGTGACTCCGCTGGCCGCCGCCGTCAAGAATGGCACCATCGCTTCGCGGCCCTGATACTCGGAGGTTTGCCGCGAGCAGCGCCGCCGGACCAAGTCGAATTCACAAACCGCAGCGCCCGGCGTGGAGTGTTACTTGCCGTCCGCGGGCTGCTTTGACGTCCTGTATCTCCTCCGATAGCCTGTACGTTCCCGATGCCTGAGCCGGCCATCTCCGTACGCGCGCTGACGAAAAGTTATGGCGCCGTGGAAGCCTTGCGGGGGATCGATTTTGAGATTCAGCCTGGGGAAGTGTTCGGGCTGCTCGGCCCCAATGGCGCTGGGAAAACCACTACCGTCGAAATCCTGGAAGGCTTGCGGCCGCGCAGCGGAGGGGAAGTCGCGGTCTTGGGATTCGATCCCGAGAAACAGAAAATTCAGCTCAAGGATCGCATTGGCGTTTGCCTGCAAGCCACCAACATGTCGGAGAAGATTCGCGTGCGCGAAGCTCTGCATGTGTTTTCGTCGTTCTATAGGCGCAGCGTGGATACGAATGCGTTGCTGCGGCGCTTGCAGTTGGAAGACAAGTGCGACGCGTTTTACGGGACACTCTCCGGAGGGCAGAAACAGCGGCTGGCGTTGGCCCTGGCGTTGCTGAACGACCCGGCTTTGCTTTTCCTCGATGAACCCACCAGCGGCCTGGATGCGCAGGTGCGCGCCGAGATTCATGGATTGCTCGAACAATTGCGCGGCGAAAAGCGCACCATTCTGCTGACCACGCACTACATCGAAGAAGCGGAGCGGCTGTGCGACCGCGTGGCTATTCTCGACCAAGGGCGCATCATCGCCATGGACACGCCGCGCCAACTGCAACGGCAGAGCCGGGCGGCTTCGACCATTGTGGTGACGTGCGACAAGGCATTTCCGCAAGATCGGCCCGCGTGGCCGGAGGTGGTGAACTCCACCGTGGATGAGACCGGCCGCACGCTTACCGTGGTATCGCGGCGTGCGGCGGCCACGCTGGTGGAACTCATCAAATGGATCGACCAGAAGGGCTTTGAACTGCTCGATGTTCACCTCAAGCAGCCGACTCTTGAAGATGTGTTCATCGAGCTGACCGGGAAGCGGCTGCGCGAATGAAAGCCTACGCCGCATTGATCGGGCTGGACCTGCGGCTGGCGCTTCGCCAGCGCTCTGTCCTTTTTTATAACTATCTATTTCCGTTGATCTTCTTTGCGGTGTTTGCGGAGGTGACACATGGCGACCCCAGCGTTGAAATGGCGCAGATTGTCGTGATGGTGACCATCCTGGGTGTGCTGAACAACGGGCTGGTGGGCGCGGGCATGCGCGCGGTGCAGGAACGCGAAGCCAACATTTTGCGCCGTTACAAAGTCACTCCCATTACCGCCGCGCCCTTGCTGGTAGCCAGCACCATTGTGGGATGGATTCTGTTCCTACCCCTGGTGATTTTTTTGTTTGGGCTCGCTCACTACCGGTACGGCATGCCCTGGCCCGCGAACCTGGGAGAGATATTTTTCTTCATCACGCTGGGCATCGTGGCGTTTCGCGCAATCGGCATGATTCTGGCTGCAGTGGCGAACTCCACCCAAGAAAGCCAAATCATGGTGCAGCTGATCTACTTGCCCATGCTTCTGCTCAGCGGGGCGACGTTGCCGGTGGCGATGTTTCCCCACTGGCTGCAGGTCGTGGGGCAATTCCTGCCGGCTACACATTTGGTCTCTGGCATGCAGGGCATGATGCTGCGCCAAGAAACTCTATCCATGCAGAAGGAGGCGATAGCCGCGCTCGCTATGACCACAGCGGTGGGATTGTTCGTCTCCTATAAACTTTTCCGCTGGGAGAAGGAGGAAAAAATTCGCGCCTCGGCCAAATTGTGGATTGGAGCGGTGTTATTGCCATTCGTGGCGCTGGGAGCGTGGCGGGCGCTCTTCCCTGGGCGTTGACAACAATCCGCGGCAAAGTTCAATCAGGAGTAAACCTCTCGCGCGAGAAGGAGTGCTAGACTTTGTGCGATGCGGGTTCTGGGCATTGACTGCGGAACGGAATACACCGGCTACGGCGTGGTGGAAATCTGTCCCGATGATCGCCTAGTTTGCCTGATCTGCGGCGCGATCAAACTGTCTCCCCGCGAGCCGCTGGCGCGACGCTTGGCGCGGATTTTTGAAGGCCTGGGCGCGATCATCCAGGAACATCAGCCCGACGAAGTTGCCATCGAGGAGGTTTTTTACGCGGTGAATGCGAAGTCGGCGCTCAAGCTCGGCCAAGTGCGAGGCGTGGCCATGCTGGCGGCATCATCGGCCGGCCTGGAAGTTGCGGAGTACGCGCCGCTTTCGATTAAATCCGCGGTGGTTGGCTACGGTAGGGCAGAGAAGCAGCAAGTGCAGCAGATGGTCACGAGACTGCTGAACCTGGCGGAGATTCCGGAGCCCGCGGACGCCGCCGACGCCCTGGCGATTGCCATTTGCCACTTGCACACCGCAGCCACGTTGCAACGGCAGGGCGTGGTGGGAGGCTGAAGCGAATTGCAAAGTTGCGCACATCCACGCGCGAATTGTTGGCATAATCTCGGCTGCAGGCCTGCCGCTAGATTTTCCCCTCGGATCCTACTCTTGCTGCTTGTGGCGCTCGGCCTGGGCTTGCCGCGGCCGGCGCAGGCTCAGGAAGCCCCGGTTCCCACCGTCACGTTTACGCTTGATTTCCCCAACTCCGATCCCGAGCACTATGCAATTACGGTGGCCTCCGATGGTCACTCGGTCTACCAATCGAACGGCAAGCTGACCGACCAATCGGACGGAGACCCGTTCCGCCTGGAGTTTCAAATGTCGGACGCCACGCGTGCGCGCATTTTCGCCTTGACGGCGCAAGCGCACAATTTTGAAGGCGCGGTCGATTCCGGCCTGAAGAACCTGGCTTTCACGGGAACCAAGACGCTGGCCTACAAGGACGGGCAAAAGAGCACGCAAGCGACATATAACTATTCGCTGGTTCCCCCGGTGAAGGAACTCACAACGCTGTTCCAGAATTTATCGACCACGCTGGAATTTGGGCGGCGGCTGGAGTTCTTGCGCCGCTATCAAAAGCTGGCGCTCGATGACGAGCTGAAAAGCATGGACCAGATGGCGCAAGACAATAACCTGGCGGAGCTTTCGGCGGTCGCGCCGATTCTGCAAGCGATTGTGAAGGATACTTCGGTCATGCGGATGTCGCGGGCTCGCGCCGCGCGGTTGCTCGATCGCGCCGGCGTTTCGCATTAGAACCTGTCTCATAAATGATTTCTCGGCTAAAGCCCTGTCATTGTCGGGGCCTACGCGGCACCGCTGAAGCCGTGCCCTACCCAAAAGCATTGATGAGACCAGTTCTAAGATTGCGGCTCCTGACGCAGCGCCTGCAAATCAATTCCCAATTGCTCCGCTTTTTTGTACAAATGACTGCGCTCCAAGCCCAGGGCCCTGGCGGCGTTGGTGATGTGGAAATTGCTGCGCTTGAGTTCAGCCAGAATAACCTCGCGCTCGAAGCTTTGCACTCGATCGGCGAGCGGGCCGGCTGCCAGGGTAAGGCTGGTGTGCGCTTCCGAAGCCTGCGGCAGAGCGGCACGCACCGTGGCCAGGTCTACCGCGCCATCCGCCGCCAGCAGCATGAGGCGCTCCACCACATTGCGCAGTTCACGAATGTTTCCCGGCCAGGCATAAGCTTGCAAGAGTTGAATCGCATCCGCGCTGAATGGAATCGGCTTCCAATTATTTTGAGTACAAACCTGGCGAACGAAGTATTCGATCAGCGCCGGAATATCTTCGCGCCGCTCACGCAGCGGAGGCAGGAGCAGAGGAAAGACGTAAACGCGATGAAACAGGTCCTGGCGGAACTTGCCTTCCCGCACCAGCGCTTCCAAACTGCGATGCGTAGCTACCAGCACGCGCACATCCACGCGAATGGGCTTGTCTCCGCCGATGCGCTCGACTTCACCCTCCTCGAGCACGCGCAGCAACTTGGCTTGCATGGGTAGAGGCATGTCGCCAATCTCGTCGAGGAAAATAGTGCCGTGTTCGGCTTGCTCGAATTTTCCCAGATGACGGCCGGCGGCTCCGGTGAAAGATCCTTTCTCGTGGCCGAACAATTCCGATTCGATCAGCTCAGCCGGAACGGCGGCGCAGTTCAGCGCGACAAAAGGCCCCGCCGCTCGCGGACTTCGTTCATGCACCGTGCGGGCCACGAGTTCCTTGCCGGTGCCGGTTTCTCCGAGAATGCAGATGCGGGTTTCACTGGCGGCGACGCGGTCCACCTGCGCCATGATTTTGCGCATAGTCTCGCCCGCCCATATGATCTCGTGCTTTCCCAGGCGCTGGCGCAGCTGCAGGTTTTCCGATTCCAGGCGCTGCACCTTGAGAGCGTTTTCCACGGTGAGCAGAAGCTTCTCGGTGGAAATTGGCTTCTCCAGGAAGTCGATGGCGCCGAGGCGCGTGGCTTTCACCGCCATCTCGATGTGCGCTTGGCCGGACATCATGACCACCGGCGTGGTGACTCCTTGCGACTTCAAGTCTTCGAGAAGCGATAGCCCGTCTTTGCCGGGCATGACGACGTCAGAGAATATGAGATCGAAATTCTGCGATTTGGCCAGCTCCAGCGCTTTGGCGGCGTTGTCACAGACGGTGGCCGCGTGACCTTCCAGGCGAAAGGCACGGGAGAGCGAGGCCAAGGTGTTGGCCTCATCGTCCACGATCAGCAGATTGGCTTTGTGCGGCACGCTGGCTCCTTATGATGCGGCGCTCGCTGGACCGCCGTCCGTCCGGCTCGCTGGCAGTTTATCCGGGTTGCGCGGCAACTCAATCACAAATGTTGTTCCGCTGCCCGGCTGGCTTTGCACGCTGATCTTGCCACCGTGGTCGCTGATCACCGATTGAACGATGGCCAGGCCTAATCCCGTGCCGTGCGCCTTGCTGGTGTAGTAGGGAGTAAAGAGACGTTCGCACTCTTCCGGAGTGAGACCAGCGCCGGTGTCGGCAATCTCCACAATAGCGCGTTCGCCGTCTTGCCGGGTGCGCAGGGTAAGGGTTCCACCCTGCGGCATGGCATCCATGGCGTTGAGCGCCAGGTTTGAAAAAGCGCGATGCAGCAATTCGGGATCGGCGGCAATATCCTCCATGGGCTGGGCAAGATCCAAATGAAGTGAGATGGGCGGATGGTCTGGCAATTGCAACTGCGCTTGAAAAAGCCGCGCCACGCTCTGCAAGGCCTCATTCAAGTTCACGCGCTGCAGCCGCGGCTGCGGCATTTTCGCGAATTCGCTGAAACGCGAGACGATGTTTTTCAAGTTCGCAATTTCCGCCAACAAAGTGGACGAGCTTTCGCGGAACACTTCTTCGAACTGCTCCGGACTCTGCTGCCGCGCGCGCACCAGATTTTCTACCGTCAACTGCAGCGGGAAGAGAGGATTTTTCAACTCATGCGCCAGACGCCGCGCCAATTCCCGCCACGCGGCCACGCGCTCGGTTTGGACCAGGCGATCCCTTTGCTCGAGCAGTTCGCCGGTCATGCGGTTGAAAGCCTGCGCCAGTTGGCCGATTTCGTCGGCGGAGGTTACAGGAACCTGCACGCTCCAATTGCCCTGGGTGACCTCGCGGGCTGCTTGCGCAAGTTGTTCTACCGGCCGAGTGACGCGGCCCGCGGCCCATCCGCTGAATAGAATCGCCAGCACAATTCCCGTGGCTCCGGCGACCAACGCAGCCGAACGAATGTGCCGGCGAAGGCCTATATAGGACCGCCGGGAATTGCCCACCAATAGGATGCCGAGCAGTTGATTGTCTTGTCCGGTGAGTGGAATGGCGTGCACCGTTTCATCATCCAGGTCGTCAGAGGACCAATGAATGAGCGCGCCGGTTTCCTGGTGTTGCTGTTGGACTTGCTCAATCAGCGCGGCTAGCTTGTCGGGTTGCTGCAAGGCGCCGGAGGGATCGAGCAAGAGCTGAGGAGAAAATCCGCTGCCCAAATTCTGATACAGCATGGCACGGGTTCCGGCCGGCAGTTCCAGGCCGGCCAGAAAATTTTTGTCGAGACGGCGGCCGCCAACCGCAAACAGCGGCTGGTCGCCGACGTCCACTTCGCGGATCGCCGAAAGGCCCAATGCCGCGCCATCGGGCAGCGTTTCCTGCCGCAGGAAGGCATCTTTCGGTGCGCTGCGGCTAAAGAAACTCTCTTTGTACCCGAATTTCTCCGGCCATTGCGCGGAAGAGATAATGGTTCCATCGTTGTCCACGAATTCCAGAAAATCCAGCTGCTGATCGGCGGCTATGTTTTTCGCGTCATTCAGAAAAGCGCCGTAGTCGAGAGAGCCGTGACTCACCGCCAGAGCCATGCGGGTAGCGGCGTCGCTGGCGGCGATGGCTTCGACGCGTGCCGTGACTTCTTCGCCCCGCCGGCTGAACTCGCGGCGAAATTGCGCGACCAGCGCCGCGGCGCGCTCGTCGTCGTCGCGCTCAAAAGCGCGGCGCGTCACCGCCGAGACGATTGCCGTGACGGCGGCGACCGACAAGAACACGGTCAGCGCAAACACCGTCAGCAGCTTTTTCCGGAAATTCATGGCTTCTCCGGACCCTGCCAGACTTCGTCGAGCCGCCAGGTCCCGTCCGGACCCTGGCTCCAATTTCTCACGGCACCGCCGGCGCCGCAGCTGGCGCGCAGATGCAGCAACGGAATGACGCGATGCGATTGCAGCAGCGCGCTCTCCGCGCTGTAGAGATCCTGCTCGGACCCTCCCACGAAAGGGGGCGGTGTGAGGCCAATAGCAGCCGCCAGAGCCGCGAGTGCGATGCGGGAATCGAGCGAGATAATAGGAACACGAACCAGTCGCACGTCGGCCACTGCCGAACTAGTGAGCTGCAGCGAGAGGCCGGCGTCGTGCGCGTTGAGCGCCGTTCTTTCCGCCACCATGCGCGCTACCGGGTCGCCGGGATCGTAGCTCAAGGTCCAAGCGGAGCTCTGCCGGCTGTCGCCCCTCACTTGGCGCGCCTTGGCGAGATCGGCGCTGGCGGGAAAAAGGAACGCATAGCCCGTCATCCAGTTGGGGAGCAGCCCGCCGGCAGGCTCACCCCCGCCCTGCAGCAACACATTGTTTAACGATCCGCGATCAATGCTGAATGCCAGAGCTTCGCGCCAATGCTCCTCCGCCGGCGATTGCGGGTCGTGGGCAAAAACCAGCGCCATGAGTTCCGTTGGACTGGAACTCTCCACGCGCCTGCCTCCCGCCGCGGCGCGGCGCGCCTGCTCCGGCGCGATCTCGATCACATCCGCCTTGCCCAAATCAAGAGCGAGCATTTGCTCGCGGTAGCCCTGGCCCATTGCGACTTCGATCGAGTCCACGAAGGGACGGCCGCGCCAGCAATCGTTGTAAGCCGCCAGGGTTAGCTTCTTGGCGGGCGCCCACGCGGTGACGGCAAACGGCCCGGTCCCCGACAACGCGCTTCCATCTCTCTTGGCGATGCCATTGCGCGCCGACGCCAACTCAGCCGGCAAGTCCAGGGATGGGGAATCGCGCTCAATGACGACAGAGTCTTCAGAGGCAAACACTTTCCAGCCTGGATTCGCCACGCGCAAAGAGGCTGCCACGCGATCCGCCGTGCAGGGTGTTCCGTCCTGAAAGCTGACGCCTCGGCGGAGCGTGAACCGCCAGCGTTGGTTGCCGGGCTCGGGCTGCCAGGAAGCCGCCAGCGCAGGCCGCGGCCGTCCCTGGTCGTCGAGCGTCACCAGCGTATCGAAGATAAGATACGAAAGATTGCGGGCGGCGAGCGAGCCGGATTGGTTCAAGTCCACAGGATCGAGAGAGGCCGGCGCAGCCGCCGTGGCAACGCGCAGGGTTCCACCGTAGTGCGGACGCACAACGGCGCGAGCAGCCGCGGAAAAAAGCAGGCTACTGGCCACAAGCAAAACTAAGCCGGATCGCTTCATAGTCTCCCGTTGCCACATTATGTGAAATCGTGATCGCGCTGTTTCCGTTCGCATCCGTCCACAGCGCGGTGATGCGGCCTTGGAACTCCAGCAATTGGCTTACCGCGACCGGTTCCCGGTCGGCGAGTTCGAAGACGCGCACGGAGTCGCCAGGTCCGTCGCTGTTGCCGGTAGCCAGCACGTCCCAGCCCAGACCGCATCCCGTATTCACGCTGGCGATATCGCTGCCCCAATCGAGCTTGCCCGCTTTCTGGTCGGTAACGCCGTCGAGCAAATGGACCTGGCCGTCCACCGCCGCGAAAATCCACAATGTGTACTTGTCGCGGGGAAGCGGCGCAGCCGAATAAAACGCGGGCACGCTGGTCTGCGCGCCGACTCCCGGCGACAGCGCTCCGGTGAAATAATTTCGCCCCGAAGTGTAGAACGCGTTCAGACTGAACGAGCCCATACCGAGCGGCCAGGGATCGTCGCTGGCAAAACAGTTGAGACTGAGCGGAGCCGCCGCGGTGCTGCGACAAAAAACGCCAGGCAGATAGGCGTCAAACAAGTGGTCCTTGCGCAACACCAATCGTCCGCGCAGGTCGCGCGGCCAAGCCCGCGCGCGCGTCACGGGCAGCGACTGCTCCGGCTGCCAATGTGTGCCCTGCTGCTTGTACAGCGTAACTTGGTTGCCATCGAGGACAATCATGTGCGCGGGGACGCCGTCGATAATCGCAACGTCCAGAATGCGCTCGGACTGTGACCAGATCGGCGATTGATGGATGATGACCCCGGATGCTTCGCGCGCCGCTGGCAACGCGCCTGAACGCGGCGTGGAGATCATCACCACCGAAAACTGGTTGGCGCCTTGATGGATCTCCGCGACCCATACGTAATTCTGCAAATCTTCGGAGAGCGAAATTTGCACTGAGGCGGCGGCCTGATCCGGATTGACGAATTGCAGGCCGGAAGCGGTGAGCTGGTTGCGCAGCCCGCGGGTGATTTCCCCCAGATCGGTGCGGCTCAGCGACGAATGATTTGTGATGTCCAGAGTGACGGCGCCCGGACCCGTCGCCGCGACGATCTTAGCGGCCAGCTGTGCTTCCGGCGCTGTCCAATCGGCGGCCATTGCCGTCGGCTCATGAAACACCAATGCGGCAAGAAGGAGAAAACCGGCGGCGCGCAAGAAGCGTAGCAAGAAGATCAGCACGAGGTTGATGCGCGGATTATAAACTGCGCGCTGCCCGATGCGGTTCAT